>ERZ795055.859-NODE-859-length-26013-cov-4.267971_pt1 | contig 26013 bp, 25 predicted proteins | sample MGYA00375139_ERZ795055 | MGnify/ENA primary metagenome ERZ795055 (study PRJEB30184, sample SAMN05720283) | anaerobic digester metagenome | isolation source: active sludge of municipal wastewater-treating anaerobic digesters | place: USA | collected 2015-01-23 ... | reverse complement strand
AAAGGCATCCACGTCAGCTTTAGCACTTTCTTTTCCGATAAACGAAGCAACGTCTAAGGTGAAAAAATCGGATGAATCAACAAATCCGGCTACATTGCTGAAATTGATATGATCGGCATCCACAAAATATTGACCTTTATAATCCAGTGCTTTTACAGCGGCTTCGGCTTCGATGCGTGTATCGCCCGGAACCGTGTGAACATAGGTATGTTCGCGGTTCGATTTATTCCATACAATATTGATGTCTAATCCCGATTTCTCGTTCGCTTTCATTATTGCTCTCAACTGAGCTTCGCCCTGATGACAAAAACGGTCACCGGTACCAATACTAAATTTTCCTAACTTCATAATGTTATTATTTTAAATGGTTTTTTGTTTAATTTCATTGTTTCTATTCCCTGAATTCCATATAATCTTCAATATTTTCTTTCATTAAAATATCAATGGGAACATAATTTGTTTTTTTAATTTTTTGTTTAAAAATCAATTCAGAACACATGTCACGAATTGTCAGATACGCTTGTTTATCAGGTCGTTGAGCCAATAGAAAAGAAATCACATCACTTTTCAGGTATTTTATGTTTTCCTCAAGCAAATCGTACCCTATCAACCTAATGTTGGTGCAATGGAGTGAATTTAAATAATTTGCCAATCTGTACACCTTCGAATTAAATGTTATTGCTGCCTTAATATTATTGTTCGTATTAAAAACCTCACGCAAAACATTGAGGTTTGCTTCTTCATTATCATCAGTCAAATCAACATTTATTAGTTCAAAGTTTATTAAATGCTTGTCATTAATATATTGCATAAATCCTTTGCTGCGCGTAATGGTTTGGTTCGACTCGCCACCTTTTCTTTTGGTACGAATGATAATCACCTGAGCATGATCCGGCAACGAATTTAACAATAATTTTGCAGCCACATAACCACTTTGAAATGAATTTTGCCCATAATACGATATAAAATCAACATCTTCAATCATTGAATCGATAAAAGAGAAAGGAATTTTTTGCAAATTCAATTCCTGCGTAAAATTCAATGCCTGCTCCCTGAAAATGGGCGCAAAAATCACTGCATCTGGTTTGCTATCAAGCACTTTTGCCGATACACTTGTAAAAGAATTTAAATCGAATTGATTGTATAAATGTTTCTCCAAATGAATATTATATTGCAGATAATCCTTACGAGCAAGGTCGAAACCCCGCTCAACACTTTCCCAATAATCTTCGGGTTGATGATTTGGTATCAGGCAAACAAACCTGAAATGCTTTTTTGAGGCGAGCGAACGCGCTAACAAATTTGGTGAATAATTTATCTCTTCGAGTATTTTTTCCACCACAATTCTGCTCTTTTCCGACACTTCGCCTCTGTTGTGCAAAACCCTATCTACAGTTCCCTCCGATACACCGGCAAGCAATGCAATATCTTTAATTCTTATTTTTTTATCCTGATTTTTCATTTATTGAAAATAATTTCGTGTGCGAACACAGAACTACCACAAAATTAATTATTATTTTGAGATATAAAAAATTTATTGTACTTTCGTTGGCGAACACGAAAAGTATAAATTTTGTAAATATTCATTCTATTTATCTTATAATCAATTTATTAAAGATGATTTGTAAAATCAATAAAATCGAGTACTTTTGAAAAACATATTTAACAACATATTATTTGAATATAATTTTTCAGTTTATTATAATTTCCGTGTTTTATACAGTCAAAAACCAAACAACATTTAACATCTTTTCAAGTCAAAAATCATAAATTCCAAAAGAATATCATCATGAAAAACTTTTTAGACGAAAATTTTTTGCTGCAAACCGAAACTGCACAAAAGTTGTATCACCAACATGCGGCTAAACAGCCAATAATTGATTACCATTGTCATTTAATTCCTTCGATGGTAGCAAATGATCATCAATTTAATTCGATTACCGAAGCCTGGTTAGGTGGCGACCATTATAAATGGCGTGCCATGCGTACCAATGGTGTGGATGAAAAATATTGTACCGGAAAAGATACTTCGGATTGGGAAAAGTTCGAAAAATGGGCCGAAACTGTTCCTTATACCATGCGTAACCCTTTGTATCACTGGACACATTTAGAATTGAAAACTGCTTTTGGTATCGAAAAATTACTTTCGCCTAAAACTGCCCGCGAAATTTACGAAGAATGTACTGCAAAACTTAAAACTCCTGAGTACACAGCACGTAACCTGATGCGTCATTATAATGTAGAAGCGGTTTGTACAACCGACGATCCTATTGATACGCTCGAACATCATATTAAAACAAAACAAGATGGATTTGAAGTAAAAATGCTTCCAACGTGGCGTCCTGATAAGGCTATGGCTGTTGAAAGTTCAAGTGCATTTCGTGCTTACGTTGAACAATTGGCAATTATTTCGGAAGTGAGTATTTCGACTTTTGATGATATGATTCTTGCATTGCACAAACGTCAGGATTTCTTTGATGCTCAGGGTTGTAAGCTTTCAGATCACGGAATCGAAGAATTTTATGCCGAAGATTATACCGAAGCTGAAATTAAATCAATTTTCAATAAAGTATATGGCGGACAGGAACTTACACATGCCGAAGTACTAAAATTTAAATCGGCCATGATGGTTATTTTTGCCGAAATGGATTGGGAAAAAGGCTGGACACAACAATTTCATTACGGTGCCATCCGCAATAACAATACCCGCTTGTTCAACCGTTTGGGAGCTGACACCGGCTTCGATTCGATTGGAACATTCAACACAGCCAAAGCAATGTCGAAGTTTTTGAACCGACTTGACACAAATAATAAATTGGCAAAAACAATTATCTATAACCTCAATCCGGCTGACAATGAAATGATTGCAACCATGATTGGAAATTTCCAGGATGGAACTGTTGCAGGCAAAATTCAATTCGGTTCAGGCTGGTGGTTTTTAGATCAAAAAGATGGGATGGAAAAACAAATGAATTCGTTATCGGTACTTGGATTATTGAGCCGTTTTGTTGGTATGTTAACTGACTCACGTAGCTTCCTGTCCTACCCACGTCACGAATATTTCCGTCGCACGCTTTGTAATCTTATTGGCAACGATGTTGAAAACGGATTATTACCACATCAGGAATTAGAATTTATTGGTAAAATGGTAGAAGATATCAGTTATAATAATGCAAAAAACTTCTTCAAATTTTAATCAAAAAACATTTACACCACAAAACTTGTCAAAAAATAGACCTTTGTAACTTAAAAACAAGCTAATTTTGTGCACTTTAAAAAATTCATTATTTTCAACCTGTAATTTTTATATTTTTCAATAATTATACAAAAAACTAAAATGAGTAAAAAGATTGTAACTTTAGGAGAAATTATGCTCCGTTTATCAACACCTGGTTGTACACGTTTTGTTCAATCGGATGTATTTGATGTAGTTTATGGCGGCGGCGAAGCAAATGTTGCCGTGAGCTGTGCCAACTACGGACATGAAGCCTATTTCGTAACAAAATTACCAAAACATGAAATTGGACAATCTGCTGTAAATGCATTGCGCAAATATGGCGTTAAAACTGATTTTATCGCTCGTGGAGGCGATCGTGTAGGCATTTACTACCTTGAAACAGGAGCTTCGATGCGCCCCAGTAAGGTTATTTACGACCGTGCGCATTCGGCCATTGCAGAAGCAAAAGTTGCTGATTTCGATTTTGATGCCATCATGGAAGGAGCTGATTGGTTTCATTGGTCAGGAATTACACCAGCCATTTCGGACACTGCTGCTGAATTAACAAAATTAGCTTGCGAAGCTGCAAAACGACATGGTGTTACTGTTTCGGTCGATTTAAATTTCCGCAAAAAACTCTGGACTAAAGAAAAAGCACAATCCATCATGCGTCCTTTGATGCAATATGTTGATGTTTGCATTGGTAATGAAGAAGATGCTGAACTTTGCTTAGGATTTAAACCCGATGCAGATGTTGAAGGTGGTCATACCGATGCCGAAGGTTACAAAGGCATTTTCACTCAAATGGCCGAAGAATTTGATTTCAAATATGTAATTTCGACATTGCGCGAATCATTCTCGGCAACTCACAATGGTTGGAAAGCAATGATTTATGATGGAAAAGAATTTTACACTTCGAAACGATACGATATCGATCCGATAATTGACCGCGTTGGTGGTGGCGATTCATTTTCAGGAGGAATTATTCACGGTTTGCTGACAAAACCAAATCAGGGAGAAGCCCTGGAATTTGCGGTAGCAGCTTCGGCTTTGAAACATACAGTAAACGGTGATTTCAACCTTGTATCAATCGAAGAAGTGGAAGCATTATCGGGTGGCGATTCGAGCGGCAGAGTTCAAAGATAAATTCAGTTACAATTTATTCATTTACAATTTACAATTTTTCGGTCAAAGTGCTGATCAATGTAAAAATCGTAAATGTAATGGTTATAAATGGTAAATGGTCAATAATTAAATAGTCAATAATATTATGCGTTTTTCAAAAATACAGGTTCTTTCTGTTATGAAAGAAACCGGCATGGTTCCGGTATTTTATCACAGCGACATTGAAGTTGCTAAAAATGTAATGAAAGCATGTTACGAAGGTGGTGTTCGCGCTTTCGAATTTACGAACCGTGGCGATTTTGCGCACGAAGTATTCCGTGACCTTGTGAAATATGCAGCAAAAGAATGCCCGGAAATGATAATGGGTATTGGTTCAATTGTGGATGCTCCAACTGCTGCACTTTATATTCAGATGGGTGCTAACTTTTTGGTTGGTCCGTTATTTAACCCCGAAGTAGCTAAAGTGGCTAATCGTCGCCTGATTCCTTATGCACCGGGCTGTGGATCGGTTTCGGAAGTTGGTTTTGCTCAGGAAGCCGGTTGTGATATTTGCAAAGTTTTTCCGGGAGATGTGTTGGGTGCAGGTTTTGTTAAAAATCTGAAAGCGCCGATGCCCTGGTCGAACCTGATGGTAACAGGAGGTGTAAAACCTGAAGAAACAAATCTAAAAACATGGTTTGATGCCGGCGTTACTTGTGTTGGTATGGGTTCGAACCTTTTCCCTGCCGAAATGATGAAAGCAGGTGACTGGGCCGGAATCACAAAACTTTGCAGTGATACTTTCGCTATTATAAAGAAAGTAAGAAAATAAGTGAGAAAGAAAATAGGAAAATGAGAAAATGAGAAATTCATTTCAAATTCCATTTACTTAATTTCTAATTTCCATTTTCTTAATTTCCATTTTTCCTATTTTCCATTTTCTAATTTTCTTAATTTCCAATACTAAATTCAAAATTATAATTAAACAAACATGAGTGCAATCGGAAAAATCAACGAAAAAATGACTCAATACAGATGGACGATATGTTCGTTGCTGTTTTTAGCAACAACTATCAACTATCTTGATCGTCAGGTTCTATCTTTATTACAGCCAATTTTGGCAGAAGAATTTCATTGGACAGACAGTGATTATGGAACAATTACAGCTATCTTTTCACTGGCATATGCCATATCAATGTTATTTGCAGGTCGTTTTGTAGATAAATTGGGTACTCGTAAAGGTTATGCCTGGGCAATCGCAGTTTGGTCGTTAGCGGCTATGCTTCACGCACTTTGCGGTCTTGCAACTGAATGGTGGACAGGCATTCCGGATGCAAAAGGATTGACAAATGCAACAGGTGATGTTGTAGCAACCATTTCATTGGTAAGTGTTGTAATGTTTGTCATTGCACGTATATTATTAGCATTTGGTGAATCTGCCAACTTTCCGGCTGCCATTAAAGCAACCGCTGAATATTTTCCAAAACGAGACCGTGCATTTGCTACCGGCTTATTTAATTCGGGTGCCAACGTTGGTGCAATTTTAGCTCCGCTTACTGTACCTTTTATGGCAAAAGCCTGGGGTTGGGAAACAGCATTTCTGGTTATTGGAGCGGTAGGATTTTTATGGTTAGCTGCCTGGTTAATTTTTTACAAACCCATTGAAACCAACACTAAAGTTAATGCAGCTGAAAGAGCTTATATTAACCAGGATGACATTACCGATAAAGTAACTGCTGACGAGACTGTTAAAGTAAAGAAAATGACCTTTGGTCAGGCGCTGAAATTTAAACAAACCTGGGCATTTGCTTTTGGTAAATTTATGACCGATGGCGTTTGGTGGTTTTTCTTATTCTGGACGCCTGCATATTTAAAAGCAGAATATGGCATGTTACCTGATCAAATTGCATTACCAATTGGTATTCTTTACACAATCACAGTTTTCGGTTCGGTATTTGGTGGCAAATTCCCTACATATTTTATTAACAAAGGAATGAATCCTTATGCTGGACGTATGAGAGCCATGTTAATCATTGCATTTTTCCCATTATTGGTTTTATTAGCTCAACCATTCGGACATCTCGAGGCATTAGGAAATTCCGCATTTTGGATTCCTGTTTTATTGATAGGTATTGGAGGTTCTGCTCACCAGGCTTGGTCTGCAAATATTTTCACAACAGTAGGTGACATGTTCCCAAAATCAGCTGTAGCAACCATTGTAGGAATTGGTGGTATGGCCGGTGGTATTGGATCATTTATTATCAACAAGGGTAGTGGTGTACTTTTCGATTATAGTTTGGCTGAATGGGGTAGCAAAACTCCGGGTTATACCATTGTATTTGCATTTTGTGCTGTTGCTTATCTAATTGGCTGGTCAGTTATGAAAACTTTAGTTCCAAAATACAAACCAATTATTGCAGATTAATTTCTTAAAATTCCAAAAAAAGCCTTTCGGGAGTTTCCCAAAAGGCTTTTTTTATTCCAATCTATTTATCAAAAATGGATAGCGGGTCTTCAGAATTTCTTTTTGTTTTTCGAGATTTGTTTTAAATATTTGAAATTCATCTGAACCAGGAAACAAAGGCCGGTGCGAAAGATTGGCTCGTAATTGTTCAAACTCGTCATTCATTTTAGAGCTAGCATTATCGAAATAGGTAGCTGAAAATCTTTTCCAAATATAATCCACAGCCACATCCGATGGATGTAACATATCAGATGCATAGAAACGGTAATCGCGCAATTCGTCCATCATAATTTCGTATGCCGGGAAATATTCCACATTGCTAAACTGCTTATGTAATATATCAATTGCCAACAATAAAGTGCTTTTGCTGAGGGTATTTTCATGCGCACCATCTTTCCAATGTCGAATGGGACTCACACTAAATATTAGTTTTAAATTTGGCAGGTTTACAGTTAATTCAGTTAGCATCTTTGAATAATCAGCTACAATTTCATCGATGCTCAGTCTTCGGCGAACAAAATCTTTAGCAGGTAGTTTATGACAATTGGACACCACTCTCCCACCCTTTTGCTCTTCGAAAACCCAGGCTGTGCCTAATGTAATAAGTATAAAATCAGCTTTTTGAAGTAATTCCGAGGCTCTCGAAAATCGATTATTAATTTTATTAAGACATTTTTCTGGAGTTGTGTCAGAAAATAAACTGCTGTGCGAGAAACTTTGCCATAAACCGCGATGAGCAAACAAATCGTTTTCAGTAAAAAGTTTATTTTGCAATAGCAATTCAAGACTGTTTTTGACAGAAACGGGGTTGTATAATACACCAAAAGGATTCACATCAACATTGAAATATACATCAGACATTTTTTTTCCGATATTTTCGGCAAAACATGAACCTAACGTTATAATACTGTGATTATGATTGATTTCAAACTTCGAGTGCGGTATTTCAACTTCTGTACGAAACATAGTTCTAAAATTATGAATTGAGCTGATTGAGAAAATAATTTTTACTAAAAAACAAAAGTAACAAAATATATAAGATCTGAACACAAAAAAACCCCGAAAATAAATCCGGGGTTAATTAAATACTGTTTATCAAAAAAAAAAATTTAGGAGCAAAGTTTTGCTACAGCCAATATTTATTTTGTAGTTGCTACAGTTTCACCTTTACAACATTTTTTATCAGCTGTTGCAGTTTCTTCTTTTGTACATTTTTTGTCGGTTGTAGCTGTTGCTTCTTTACAACATTTTTTGTCAGCAGAAGCTGTTGCTTCGCTGCAACATTTTTTGTCGGTTGAAGCTGTAGCACCTTCACTACATTTTTTAGCGCAATCTTTTTTATCACCTTCAACTTTTGCAGTGCAACCGGCTTCCTTTTTTTCGTTGCATGGTTTAACTGCGTCTGTTTTAGCGCAATCACTGCTTGCTTTTACTTCGGTTTTAGCTACTGCTTTGTTTGATTTAGTTGTTTTAGGAGTTACTGCTATTAATGAAGTAACAAAAATTGCGATAAGCGAAAATACAATAATACTTTTTTTCATTTGGATTAATTTTTAATGTTTTGTGTTAATTTTACTTTGATTCCTTGATTTTCAAATTTTGAGTCGAATAGGTTATTTTAGTTATCCTTCCGATTCTCAAACATTTGTTTTCTATAATTTGTTCATTGAAAATTCAAACATTTTCATCATACTAAATAATTGACGAAAGTGTTGATTCACTGATAAATTCGAGGATAAAGATAGCTTATTTCTTACAATTTCAAAGAGGAATCGATTTTTTTTGAATATTTTTATGAATTATTCAATACAATCAAACCCCTTGTATTTCTTAAACTCAAGTTTACCGAAGAAATTGAATCGAAAAAAATGAGCTATTTATTTTACCGACTTGTTAACCGGTTTGATAACTTTGGCTTCGTAACCAATTTTTCTGAAACCGGCTACTAAATTTTCGACATTCGTTTTACGATTGTCATAAGTTACTTCTACCGTTTTTTTCTCCAGCTTTACATCGAGTGACTTCACACCTTTTTCGAAAGCGATGTTTTTTTCAATCTTTTGCTTGCAACTATTACAATCCATGTCCACAGATAACAAAACCTTTTCGCTATTTACAGCTTTTTTAGTTTCAGCAGTCAATGGTATTGTTGATAATAGGATTGAAAATAGGACAAATAAAATACTTTTTGTTTTCATATACTTTTGTTTTTTTTAAAACTCCAAAGTTGGTATAACCTTCGGAATAAATTGATTATTTAAAATTATTGGATGTTCTGATTGATACACAAACAAAAATCATTCCCGATCGAGTGCCCAACGGAAACCTAAATAAATTTTGCGACCATGCATTGGTCCCCAAACCATTGAGGCATCAAAATTGTCACTCATCGGATTTATCACATCTATTACAGGATTTTTTTGCACAAAACTTGTCAGGTTCTCTGAACCCAGGTAAACTGACCAAGTTCTGAAATACTTGGTAATCTGAGCATTAAGAATAGTGTATGGTTTGTACTCTTTCTCCCAAAGCGGTGTTGAAACATCCGGGTCGGGCAATCGTCCGCTACCATTGAATTGTGCTGTAAAATCAAATTGCCATTTTTTAAGCGGCGTTTGGTACGAAGTTGTCAAAAGGCTTTTCGTTCTGTTGGTCAGTGGTTTTTCGCGCAACAAGCCTCCAATGGTTGATTTAGCATCGTTTAACCGATGTGCAATAGTCAGTGTTAAACCCTTTACAATCTCCATATTTGCTTCAATTTGAATACTTTGCGAATACGATTTTCCATTCAGATTTCCAAAATTAACTTCGTGTGGATTTGAATCCATGTCCACAACGGTTTGATTCATAAATTTGGTATAATACCATTCGCCGGACAAATTCAATTCTTTACCAAACATTGGAATATAACTCTGAACACTTAGCCCGTAATTCCAGGCTTCTTCCAATTTTAAATCAGGATCAATATTTATTATCCTGTTGCTGGCAAGCAAGAAGTTGTTTTCGGCCAACACATTGGGCGAATGAAATCCCTTTCCAACATTGGCCCGGAAATGTAAATGATCGCTCACATTGTATTTGGCATGAAATCGAGGCGTAATAATTGTACCGTATACTGAATTTACATCGGCTCTCAAACCGCTCATTAATATCAGTTTATCATTCAAATTGAAAGTATATTCGGCAAAAATACCCGGCACAAACTCTTTACGAGGAAAAACTGAAGTTTGACCTGCAAAAAGTGTCTCGTTATAATTATCAAAATTAAAGCTTGTTCCAGCCGAAATTTTATGATTTTCACCAAAATTGGTTTGATAAATCAGATTTGCATAAAAATTACCCTGATGACCATCATATTTTTTATGACCATACATAGCATTTTGATTGTGTAACGAACCGCTTACAATAAATCCAAGACTAGTATTTTTTTCGTGATTGATTGTATATCCGTTTTTCAAAAAAAACTCATAACGTTTTGTGTCTATTCCGATGTGATAATCGCCTGCAATTTGACCTCCGGATCTTTTTTCGGATAAAGCCCGAACAAAAGCCTGCGAAGTAAAATCATTGCGTTTAAAGTACCAGCGATTGATAAAATTATATTGCTTTACCATGGGCATATCCATAAAATTATCGCCGTTCTCGTCGAGTTCAAACAATTCGTCGGACGCATGTAGCAAAATCCCGGTTGATAAATATTCTGAAATTTTGGCCGATGCATTTACATTGGCTTCAATACGTCCGGAATTACTCATAAAAACATTGGCAGCCACAATTTCGGAGGTCTGTGGTTTTTTGTACTCCACGTTAATTTGTCCCGTAATTGCCTCATAACCATTAATTACCGATGCTGTTCCTTTCGACACCTGAATGCTTTCCATCCACGGTCCGGGTATAAAACCCAAACCATAGGCCGAAGAAATTCCTCTTAAATTAGGTATATTTTCGGTTAGCATTTGTACATACGTACCCGATAAACCAAGCATTTTTATCTGCTTTGCACCTGTAGCCGCATCGCTGTAAGTTACATCTACCGAAGGATTTGTTTCAAAACTTTCGGATAAATTACAACAAGCAGCTTTACAAAGTTCAGTGGCTGTTATTTTTTCAGTTTGAAAAACCGAGGTTCTTGATTTCAGCACAGCTTGTTTTTTCGAAATAACGGATACTTCCGAAAGTTGGATATTTTCGTCCAAAACCACAAGAATCTTATCATTGTAATTTGCAACACTAAGAGTATCTGACTTATACGCCACGTTACTGAATATCAACTGATCAGTATTTGTGTTTGGTGAAAGTGTAAATTCTCCCGATTTATCTGAGACGACTCCAATGTTGGTGTTGAGCCAGTGTATATTTACACCTTCAACCGGATCTCCTTTCTTATCTATAACTTTACCTTTCAAATCGGCAAGCATATGGTTCGAAAGAAGAACAAAACCAAGGAATATTATTGTTTGTTTCATTCTTATTTTTTTAATTATTTTGAAATATAAAAAACTGATCCCATACGAAAGTATGAGTCAATTAATTTAAAAAATTGAATTTCAAATAATTAAATCAAATAAGCAGGACGGATTTATGACATAGAATATCTCTTCCTGTCGAAAGTAAGTGAGTTTCGGGTGGAGAATATTCAAGGAAAGTTAAAAAATCTGAGTCTACATTTGCATTGATTAAATCAATGGCAGTGTATAATTGAATATTGAAATAAACTATCTCAATATTTTTAGAATCGGAATTAATCGTTGGAGTTTCAACTTTAAGTCGAATCAGGTTGCATTCTTTATTGTGCTGTTCGAAATCAGAAATGGTATTGTCATAATGATTCTCGCTACAACATGAAGCATCATGATTATGATCATGAACATCAGAACATGAGTTTTCAGTAACATACTCAATTCCTTTGTTCTCGCAACTATCACAACAGTAATTAATTAAATTAAATCCTGTTCCGGCAATTAAAAAATAAATTGCTGCAATAATTGAAATAATATTTCTAAAAATCTGTTTCATAACTAATTCGATAGACAAAGATAAGCAGTTTTAGAATATTCAGAAAACAAATGCTGCATTTTTCTGTTTTTTAAGAAATTATATGCTTTAAATTAGTAATTTTGCAAGGTAAAAACAAAAAAACATACACTAATATGAAACGTAGAACTATTCTGTTCATTTTCGGGGCATTGACAGTTATTTTCTTTAATTCTTGTAAACAAAAAACGATTAAAATAGTTCAGAACGACTGCGCTCAGAAGTATTTTTTAACGTCGGACACAACAAAAGGTTCAATTATTATAAATATCGAAACTGAAATTCCTTCCGATTTCATGAACGATACAATATTGAAAACCATACGAAAAACTATTGTATCAGGTCTTTATGGAAAAGATTACGACACAATTCCAACCGATTCGCTGGCAAAACGGTATGTTGCCGAATTAATTCAGGAGTACAAACTGAATAATGAACCTCTGCTGGAAAAAATGAACAAAAAAGGAAGATACAGTTTTGATAATGAACATAATCTGGAAGGATTTTCGTTATTGAGCGATAAAATTATTTTTTCTTACGGCATCAGTCGATATGTATTTATGGGTGGCGCGCACGGATTAAACACCCGTACATTTTATAATTTTGATTTGAAAACAGGAAACAAAATTACTGAAAATGATATTTTTGTAGCCGGTTTTGAAAAACCACTTATCGAATTAATTAAAACCCGTATCATTGAACAAAGCAAAGAAGATCCTGAATTACAACCCATTATAACACTCGAAGAGACTGATTTCTGGGTTGATGCGATCAAACACAATGGCAATTTCTACATTACTGACGAAAGTATTAATTACGTGTTCAATCCTTACGAAATTGCACCTTATTATATGGGTCAAACTGAAGTTGTGCTTTCATTCGAACGGTTGAAAAACCTGCTTAAGAAGGGGAATATCATTTCCTATTTATATGAGAAAAAAAAATAATTGAAGAACATAAATAATCGTTTTGAATAATTTGCAAATTGAATTTTGCAAACTTCTGATTTACTGGTTCTCAGTCTTTTTTCTTTGCTCTTTGATCTTTGCTCTTTATTCTATTATAATATGCAATTTTACGAATTATTAAAAACAAGACGCAGCATTAGAAAGTATCAGCCAAAAAAGGTTGAGAAGGACATTGTTGATAAAATTCTGAGCGCTGCGCTGATGTCACCTGCATCAAAGCGAAGTAATCCATGGGAATTTATTGTGGTTCAGGACAAAGTCCTGATGAAAAAATTAGCAGAATCGCGTCCACATGGTTCGCAATTGCTGGCTGAAAGTCCCTTGGGCATAGTTATTGTTGCCGATACCACTAAAAGTGATGTGTGGATTGAAGATGCTTCAATAGCTGCAACAATTATTCAGCTACAGGCACACGAATCAGGGTTGGGAAGTTGTTGGGTACAGGTACGTGAAAGATTTACTCACAATCAGAAAAGTGCCGAAGAATACATTCGGGAAATACTGAATATCCCAACTAAATACGCTGTATTGTGCATTATCTCTATAGGTTATGCCGCTGAGACAAAACTACCATTTGAAGAAGAAAAATTAGAAACAACAAAAATTCATTTTGAAAAATATCAAAAATTAAAAATTGTATAATTATGGCTGCAAAAAAAGATAACCGTTTGGCTTGGGGAATCAGTCTTTTATTTTTTGGAATTCTATTTCTTATTAAGCAATTCCACATTTTTTCTCCTGAAATTTCGGCAATTGTTTTCGATTACAGAAATTTTCCGTTCATCCTCGGGATTATTTTTTTATTAACCCACACGAACAAAAATATCGGATTAATCCTGTTTTTAGTTGGTATTTTATTCCGGTTGTCCGACATCATTCATTACACCCGCAATATATCGGATTATATTTGGCCGGTATTGCTTATAATTGCCGGGGTTTTTATGATTTTCAGCCGGAAAATCGGGAAATAAGTATCATCATTTTCTAATTTAATGCTTCATTTTACAAAACAGGCTTATGAAAATTGTAATGTTAGGTGCCGGAAATGTTGCAACACATTTATGCTTGGCATTGCAAAAAGCGGATATTAAAATAAGTCAGGTTTACAGCAGAACTGAAGTAGCTGCTGTAAAACTGGCAAATCAATTAAATGCTACACATTCAACTGATATTTCGGATGTTTTTATTGACGCCGATATTTATTTTTATTGCTTAAAAGACAGCATTTTAGAAGAAATAATTCCCCAAATTAAAGCTCCCGAAGCCATTCACATTCACACTGCCGGAAGTATGAATGTAAATATTTTTGCTCCATATTTTAAAAATTACGGAGTTTTGTATCCTTTGCAGACTTTCTCTGTAAATAAAGCGGTAAATTTCAGTGAAGTTCCGGTGTTTATAGAAGCAAGCAATGAGAAAGTTGAAGGAAAAATAAAAAATCTGGCTCAATGTCTCACATCAAAAGTATTCGTAATTACTTCCGTACAGCGCATAAAACTACATTTAGCAGCCGTTTTTGCCTGTAATTTCACGAATTATTTATACACATTATCGTCCGAAATTGTTTCAGAAGCAAATTTACCTTTCGATATTTTAATACCCTTGATTACCGAAACGGCTGATAAAATTAAATCCCTGACACCCTTGGATGCACAAACCGGCCCTGCAGTGCGTATGGATCAAAATGTGATTTCGAAACATCTTGCATTACTCGACGAAAGTGAGGATAAAAAAATGATTTACGAGGAATTAACAAAACAGATTTACAAAAAATATCGGAAAGAAATTTGAAAGTCAATTCGGGTTTCGGGTTCCGGGTTTCGTGTTTCGGGTTTCGTGTTCCGTGTTCCGTGTTTCGTGTTTCGTGTTCCGTGTTTTTATCTTTGTTCTTTGCTCTTTGTTCCTTGTTCTTTGCTCTTTGCTCTTTGTTCTTTTGTCTTTGCTCTTTGCTCTTTGCTCTTTGCTCTATTAAATTTTCTCAAGTCCGGCAAGTAAACTTTCGACCGATGTAAAAGTGGTTTGATTTAACGACCAACTATTTTCAGAAATTTCAATTTTAATTTCAGCATCTTCAGTTACTTCGAATCCTGCTCGAGCTAATGCCCTCAAGGTCCAATACATACGGGTTTTATCGCCCGTTACCCACACTTTACGATTCATGGGATAATTCATCGAAAAATTTCCGTTGGCCGAATTGAAAACAAAAGACTTGCTCTGAAATGCCCGATTGAAACTGCCGTTAAAAACCAAATCCTCCGGAACACCACATTCCACGCCTTTCTTTTCGGTAATCAACCAAATTCTATCCGCAGCTTGCAACGCCATGTCCAATTCGTGGGTCGAAAGCAAAATTGATTTTTGAGTTTTATGAGCCAGTTTGTGGAGCAACAACATAATTTCCACCCGGTTAGGTAAATCGAGATGTGCCGTAGGTTCGTCCAACAAAATAATCGGCGTATCCTGAGCAAGCGCTTTGGCAATCATTACGCGCTGTCGCTCACCATCCGAAAGTTCGTTCAGAAAACTATTAATTTTATGACCCAAATGAACTGCAATGATTGATTCCTGAATCATTGCATTTTCCTCATCGGTCAAATTTCCCCACCAATCGCTGTGCGGATGCCTTCCAAACGAAACGATATCGCGAACTGTAGCATTTTCAATATCAACTCTATCAGTCAGAACCAGAGCAAATTGCATGGCCCTTTCGTGTTGATTGAGCTTTGCCAAATCAGAATTATCTATTTTAATTCTTCCTCCCAATGGTTTTTGCAAACCGGCCAAAGTTCGCAACAATGTTGATTTTCCACTGCCGTTTGGGCCAATCAAACACACCAATTCACCGGCACGTAATTCGAGTTCCAGACCGGATTGAACGATTGTATCGATTCCCTTCTTTGAATATCCTATGCTAAGTTTTTGGGTGGATAATACCGACATTTTTGAGTAATAATTATGAATATATTATTGAATTACAATACTTTATATTTCATTTTCGGTGAAATTGCATCTAACTTTTCTAATTCTTGATTGCTTCATCTTCATCAGAATAAATTTTTGCTCCACATTCGCTACAAAAGTTTGCTTCCTCATCATTTTTATTTCCGCAGGCAGCACATTTTTTACTTTTCTTGTTCAATTTATTCATTTCAACGGTTACAATCCCGGTAGGCACAGCAATAATTGCATAACCGATTAACATTGAAAAAGAGGATATAAATTTACCCATGATGGTATGTGGTACAATATCGCCGTAACCAACCGTGGTAATTGTAATGATAGCCCAGTAAATACTCTGTGGAATGCTTGTAAATCCGTTTTCTTCACCTTCCACAACATACATTAACGACCCCAATAAAACCACGATAGCAAGTATTGCAAGTATAAATATCCCGATTTTGTATGAACTGGCTTTCAACGATCTCATTAAAGAACTGGATTCGCGGTTGAACCTAACCAGTTTTAAAACCCTGAAAACGCGGAGTAAACGCAGAATCCGAACCACGAATAAATAATGATATTTGTAGAAAAAAATACTCAAAAAAGTAGGCAGAATGGCCAGTAAATCAATTAATCCCCAAAAACTGAAGATATATTTCAATGGTTTTTCGGAACTATAAATACGCAGAAGGTATTCAATGGTAAATAAAATGGTAAATATCCATTCAACAAAATAAAATTCGTCTCTGAAATGAAGATTTATGTACGCAATGCTATCGATTATGGTTAATAAAACACTGATCAAAATACTCCAAAGCAAAGCTACATCAAATGCACGACCGGCTTTTGTATCGTTTTCGAAAATTATATTGTGTAATTTCTGCTTGATTGTCATTTACGCATTTGTATTATTTTCATTTATCGCATTACAATTTCATCAATAAAAAATAGAAGCAAATCTAAAAACTCAAAAAGCTCGCATTCTGATAGTCTTGGTAATTCCCAAAAAAGAAAAATAAAAAACCTGCAAATAAGGTTTTTCCTTGAAAGTTCTTTTCTTTTCAAACTGACTTACATCAAAAAATAAATACGTTTTTGATTCAACGGGTTTTCCGTTCAATTTTGCGGGAATCCAATCACCATTTATTGTTTTTAATGTTTGTATGATATTTTGATTAAATTTTTTATTTAAGGACTTTTCAATCCGGATATCTTTCATTTTACCTTGTTTATCCACAACGAATGTGGAAACACAAAATCCGATAATTTTATTCTCAATTATCTCTACAGGCAGAACAATGTTTTGATTCATAGTAATTCCAAATTCATCTTTATAGCCAAGATAAATGGGCGGACTATCTACTTTTTCTAATGTGAAAATTGAATCCTTTTTAATATAAAATGAATCAGATGCTGAAATTTCAGGTGATATTTGGTTTAAATGTTGATTATCATAGTTGTAAGTCAAATACACATTTTTTGAATTGTCAAAATATCTCCACAACCCCGATTTTGTATTATTGCTGAAATTTCCGGATATTAAAGTGTCATTTGTTAACTTATTAAGTTTTAAATAAACTCCGTCTTTTCTCTTCGTTTTTTTATCAACAGAATAAACTTCGATAAAATTTGTACTATTTTTCTTTTTAATCTTTCGTTCTTGCGAAAAACCAGACAAGAAAAAAAACAATAACAACGCAATAGTAATAAAATTCAAAGATTTCATAATTCTAAGATTAAAATCAATACTAAATTCATTATCAATACATTAAAAAATTTATGTAAATAAATGTAGTGTCTTTATTAAAATAAATTTACATTCATTCTACAAATTCATCGGTAAAAATAAACTCATCTGCAAATGTAAAAAAATAAAACTTTATCAGGTATCAAAACTACAATAAATTCTTCATTTCGCATTCATTTATCAATTGTTTTACCCCAAAGAGGAAAATAAAATAATAATCTTACATCACAATCAAGCTGTAAAAATCAAAAATCTGGTGTTTGCAAAAGATCACCAAATAAAAAACCGCATAAAACATTATGCGGTTTAAACCTCTGAATTAAAATAAGTTATGTAAGAATTATCAAACTTTCTCCGAACAATTCAGCATCCATTGTACTCCAAATTTATCGGCAAAGCTTCCGTAATAATCACCCCAGAACATATCCTGAAGTTGTGCTTCAACAATACCACCTTCAGATAACAAATCAAAAAGTCTCTTCGTCTCAGCGCGTGTATCGGGTTGCAGCATTATGTAAAAATTATTTCCCTTTTTTATGTTAAATCCCATCGATTTAGGAGCATCGGATCCCATCAATGCATAATCTCCAATTAAGGGTAATTCGACATGCATAATTAAATTTTTTACTTCTTCCGACATTTCGGGTGCGCCATCTTCTGGTGGCACCTCACCAAAACGCATAAAACCACCCCCTTGAAATTCGGTGTTAAATATACTTTTGTAAAAAGTGAATGCAGTTTCGGTTTCACTTTCAAAATTTAGGTAAATACTGACTTTTGACATAATTGATTTTTTTAGATTGTTTATAAATTAAATTTTTAAACAATTAATCAGAAAAAAAAGTTCGTTAAAAAAACAATTTCTTGTATTTTTTCAATATTCCGTCCCTTTTATCATTTTGAACCTGAATTTAAACTTCCCGAGTTGACTGATAAATAGACCGAAAACAGCAATGATAATACCTGTCCATTGAATTAATTCGATGATACTATCCATAAACCACCACGAAAGCAATGCGGTGAATACCGGAATCAGGTTTACAAATACATTGGTTCTGGCTACTCCTACACTGCGAACTACCCATGCAAAAAACACAAATGCTATGACTGAACAAAAAACAGAAAGCATCAAAAGAGCTACAAATGCATCTTTAGTAACTTTCAAAGTATCAATGGTGGAAAAATCGGTAATAAAAAAGGTAGGTATAAAAAACATCAATCCAATGATACTTTGATAAAATATCACATTGAGAATTGAATAATGGGTAGAAATTTTACGAAGGGTAGCTGAATAACAAATGGCCGAAAAAACAGCTACAAACAATAACCCAACACCCATAGGATTGGCATTAAATCCGGCTCCGGGCTTGTAAACTACTAAAAACACGCCACATAGCGAAATCAGAATGCCCAGTATATTGGTATAACTTATTTTTTCCTTTAATAAAAAATAAGCCAGCACTGGTGCAAATAGCGGAATAGTTGAAACAATTACCGACGCCGGTGTTGATTCCACCATGGTCAATCCATACGTTTCGCCCATGTAATAAATAAACGGTTCGAAAAAAGCCAACAGCACAAACCATTTGACATCGACCCGCCGCAAGCGCTGAAATTTACCTATCGATTTTGAAACAACATACAAAAGCAATGATGCAATGACCAGTCGCAAGGTGATAAGTGTGACCGGTTGAAACGAAATCATCGCTACTCTGGTCCATATAAACGAGCCCGACCAAAATATCATGGCAAGTACAATGGCAGTATATATTTTCAGGTTTTGCATGTAAATTCGGTTTTGCGTTTCATGTTTCACGTTTCGCGTTTGTGTTTCACGTTTCATGTTTCATGTTTCATGTTTCAAGCCTGTCTCTTGAGGCAAGAGACAGTTTTCATGTTTCGCAATTTTCTATTTCCTGTTTTCTTAATTTCTTTTTACCAATTTCCCGTTTATTCAGTCACCAGTTCTTTAATTTCCTGATGAATTGTTTCCCAAACCTGATCTGTCATTTTAGCGCCGAGCACTTCAACCACATTTCCCGAAACGAGAGAACCAATTTTTCCGCAAATCTCAAGCGAATAACCATTCGCTATTCCGAATAAAAATCCTGCGGCATATAAATCGCCTGCTCCAGTTGTATCTACACAAACTGATTGACGAGGTTGAATTTGCACAATTTCACTGCCTGATTTGATAAAAGAACCATCCTTGCCAATTTTTACTACGGCTATTTCACATTGTTCGGATATATAATGTAACGCTTCAAGTGGAGTCTTACCAGAATATGAACGCGCTTCTTCTTCGTTAGCAAAAACAATATCGACGTAATTTTTGATAATTTCGTGGAGAAAATCAAGATTAGACTCCACCACATTGAAACTTGCCAAATCGATCGAAACTTTTAAACCGGCCTCTTTGGCCAAAATAATGGCTTTACGAATTAAATCGTGATTCTGAACCAGATAACCTTCGATGTGAAAAATATCGTAACCTGTAAACATCTCAACCTTCAAATCAGAAGCATCAAGTTCGCAGGCAGCACCCAGAAAAGTACATAAAGTACGTTCACCATCGGGCGAAACAAGCACAGTACAGCATCCCGAAGGTGTTTCACTGTAGGTGATGTGAGGTGTAACTCCGTTTTTCAATGAATCGTTGTGAAAAAATTCTCCTACAGAATCTTTTCCCAATTTTCCAACAAATCCGGCTGTTAAACCTAATTTTGTAATTCCATTAATTGTATTGGAAGCAGAACCGCCGGTGGCCATTTTTCGGAACGAATTTTCGAAAAAATCCAAAATTTCCTGCGATTTATTTGAATTAACCAATTGCATACTCCCTTTTGGCAAAGATAATTCATTTAAAATACTATCATTTTCAATTTGTAATAAAATATCTGTCAGGGCGTTACCCATTCCTAAAACTTTTTTCATAAAATTATATCTATTTTTTTTTGCAAAGATATTGCATATTTCAGTAAAACCTATTACTTTTGCAACGCATTTGACAAAAAAATGTACAACAAAATTCTTCCTTAGCTCAGTTGGTTAGAGCATCTGACTGTTAATCAGAGGGTCCTTGGTTCAAGTCCAAGAGGGAGAGCAAAAAGCCGCTATCAAGCGGCTTTTTTTGTTTTTATTATTTTTTCTGGAAAATCAATTTTGAGACAAAAGTAATTCTCAAGTCCAGGAGGGAGAGCAAAAAGTGGGTCAATGTAAGAAGCCGCTATCATACGGCTTTTTTTGTTTTATTATTTTTCTATAAAATCAGTTTTTTACTAATTTTTAACCGCCTGTACAGTATCAATCGCGAAATATTATTGTACTTTTGTGTGATTTTTCCCAAAAACTGCACTTCTTCAAATATCAGTAACGCATGAACAAAACAAATTTTTCAAAATTTACCCCGCACATCATTGCAGTTCTTTTGTTTACAATTATTTCATTCGCATATTTCTTACCCGTACTGGAAGGAAAGAGACTTATCGGTCACGATACCGAGAGTTGGATGTGTATGGCAAAAGAAACTGTAGACTACAACGAGTCAAACGATGATGTTACTTTATGGACTAATTCGATGTTTGGAGGTATGCCAACCTATCAGATAGCAACATCACAACCGTTCAATCTGATTAAATATGTGGAGCAAATCATGCATATTTACCCAAATGCTGTATACTATCTGATGTTGTATTTGATTGGATTTTATATATTGCTGCTGGCTTTTCGGGTTAATCCATGGTTGGCCATTGTAGGAGCCATTGTTTTTTCATTCGCATCGTACAATTTTATAATTATTGCTGCCGGTCATAATTCCAAAGCCATTACCATCGCCTATATTGCTCCTTTAATTGGTGCAATTTTTATGGCTTTCAGACGCAACAAACTGGTTGGAAGCATTTTAACTGCCCTGTTTCTGAGCCTAGCCATTCGGGCTAATCACGTACAGATTCTTTACTACGCACTCATAATATTGCTCTTTTTCGGAATTGTAGAACTAATTTACAGCTTAAAAGAAAAACAAATAAAATCGTTTTTGCAGTCAACAGGCATGGTGCTCGCGGCTGCAGCCATAGCCATCGGCATGAACGCGACGTCGCTTCTAACCACGTATGAGTATTCACAACAAACCATGCGCGGTAAATCGAATGGACTTACGATTGACTCCCAAAATTCGCAACAAGGGTTGAATAAGGATTATATTACTCAATGGAGTTATGGTATTGATGAAACATTAACGTTGCTCATACCAAACTTTAAAGGTGGAGCCAGTGGTGGAAAATTGGATGCGAATAGTAAAACAGGGCAGAAAATTAAAAGCATGGGCGTGCCAAATGTAGAGAAAGTGATGAGCGAAATGCCTCTTCCTTTGTATTGGGGCACCCAACCGGGAACCTCGGGACCGGTTTATTTGGGTGCAATTGTTATTTTCCTTTTTGTACTTGGATTTTTCATTGTCGAACGAAGAATACTTTGGTGGCTGGTACCCATGATTTTGCTTACACTTATGCTATCGTGGGGTAGAAATTTCATGTGGTTAACCGATATTTTCATCGATTATGTACCCATGTACAATAAATTCCGTACCGTATCGATGACTTTAGTTGCAACAGGTTTCGGAATTACGCTTATTGCCATTCTTGCCCTCAAAGAACTGTTGAACACCAAAAGGGACAAACAAAAAATGCTGAAGCCCGTTTACATAAGTGCAGCAATTACAGGTGGTATTGCTTTAATATTTGCTTTAGTACCATCGCTTGCAGGCAGTTTTATTTCGGAAACCGACACACAGCAATTGCAGGGTGACTATGCATTTATGATAGAAACTCTGCCACTCGATCGTATGGCTTTGTTGAGCAGTGATGCATGGCGTTCATTGGCATTTATACTTATTGCAACTGCTGTTATTTGGTTGTATCTCAACGAGAAGCTTAAAACAAATGTTGTCATAGTTCTCTTCGGAATTCTATTCATTGTCGATTTGGCACCTGTTGACAAACGCTACCTGAACGATGATAATTTCTCAAAAAAACAACTAACAAAAAACCTGATTCAACCTTCACCTGCTGATAATATTATATTACAGGATAAAACACAATACAGAGTACTTGATGGCATGGGAAGCATTTTTAGCGATGCCAAACCGTCTTATTTTCATAAAAATATAGGTGGTTATCATGCAGCCAAGCTTCGCAGGTATCAGGAACTTATCAATATGCAACTCGAGGGTGAAATAGGTCAGTTATTCGGTGCGTTTGGCAATGCAAAATCATTTGAAGACATTGCTCCGGTTCTTGATTCGTTGGGTGTACTCAACATGCTGAATATGAAATATGTAATTTACAATAAAGATGCTGCTCCACTCGTAAACCCAAATGCAAACGGGAATGCATGGTTAGTAAAAAACATACAGATAGCTGACAATGCCGATGAAGAAATGAAATTGTTGGGTAATATAGACACGAAAGCAGAAATGGTTGTTGACAAAAATTTTGCTTCGCAATTGCCAAAATCAATTACCACTGACAGTACAGCATCGATTACTCTTAAATCGTACAAACCCAATCATTTAATATACGATTTCAATTCTAAAACTGATCAGGTGGCGGTTTTTTCTGAAATTTATTATGATAAAGGTTGGGATGCGTTTATTAATGGTCAGAAAGTCCCTTACGTTCGGGCTAATTATTTATTGAGAGCTATGCCACTGAAAAGCGGTAAATATGAGGTTGAATTTAAGTTTGAACCAAAATCGTACACCACAGGAAATACTATAGCCCTTATCTCATCGTTATTATTGATTGTTTCAATTGTAGGATTTGGCTTTTGGCAGCTGAAAAAAACCGGAAATTTAAAAAAAGTTTAATTAACTCAAAATTCAGCAAGTATGATTAGTGAAAAAAAAATTCATAAGTATAAAGTTCAACATATCCATATCACATCGATAATAAGCATGGCGCTTGTGCTGTTTCTTGTGGGATTATTGAGTTTGATACTTTTTATGGCACGCGACATAAGCATTCATGTTAAAGAGAATATTAATTTATCGGTAATTCTCGATGATAATACAAATGACACTGTTGTTGCCAAAATAAAAAATTACCTCGAAACTTCAACTTATACAAAATCAGTTGTTTACATTTCGAAAGAAGATGCATTGAAAGATCATATAGCTACGTTGGGCGAAGATCCCAAAGCCTTTTTAGGCTATAATCCCCTATTAGCTTCATTCGAAGTGAAACTCAAAGCTGAATATGCAAACAATGACAGTGTGAAAATTATTGAATCGAAATTAAGTACGTTTGAGGATATTAACCGGATTGCTTATTTGAAAGACATGGTTAATTTGGTGAATGAAAATGTCAGAAAAATAAGTATCGTATTGCTTGGTATTGCCATCGTTTTATTAATAATTTCGCTGGTATTGATAAATAACACTGTGCGGGTTGCTGTATATTCAAACCGGTTTTTAATCAACACCATGAAGCTTGTGGGCGCCACACCCTGGTTTATTCGTAAACCATACATTTACAGAGGAATGCTGAACGGAATTATTGCAGCAATAATATCAATATTTTTGTTAGCCGGAACGATTTATTATATACAATTCGAATTCGGCATTAAAGAATTGATGATTACTCCGTTAACAGCTTTATTCGTAATTCTGATTGTTATTTTCCTTGGATTATCGCTCACAGCTATATCTTCTTACTTCGCTGTTGGTAGATTTCTTAAGATGAAAACAGATCAGATTTATTCTATTTGATTATAATATTTATAAAACTCAATCTATTAAAAACAAGCTAATTAACTTCTTATGGAAAAAGATAAAAATTTAGTTTTAGGCAAACTCAATCTGATATTAATCGTAATCGGTTTTCTGATTATTGTTACCGGGTTTTTCTTAATGACCGGTTCAACAACCACTACAGAGTTCAATCCTGATATTTTCAGCACTCGCAGGATTACTGTAGGACCAATGATTTCACTTTTCGGTTTCCTTTTTATCATTTTTGCAATACTTTTTAAACCGAAAAAGAATCAGGAATGAATTTAATTCAAACAATAATAATTGCTATTGTAGAAGGTATTACTGAATATTTGCCGGTTTCGTCGACCGGACACATGATTATAGCTCAAAAAATTTTAGGCATTGAAAGTTCTGAATTTGTAAAGGCATTCACCGTTAATATTCAATTTGGTGCAATTCTTTCAGTCATTGTATTATATTGGAAGCGATTTTTTCAATCCATCGATTTTTATCTGAAACTAATGATTGCTGTAGTTCCTGCTTTGGTACTAGGTTTTTTATTAGGCGATTACATTGATGCCATGCTCGAAAATGTTTTTATCGTGGCGTTAATGCTTGTTCTGGGCGGTATATTAATGCTATTTGTAGATAAATGGTTTAATAAACCAGCCGAAAATCAGGAAATGAATTGGAAAAGGGCGTTGAAAATCGGCTTTTTTCAGTGCATTGCCATGATTCCGGGAGTATCGCGATCGATGGCAACAATTGTAGGTGGAATGACGACTAAATTGTCGCGAAAAAATGCTGCAGAATTTTCATTTTTTCTGGCTGTACCAACGATGGCAGCTGCTTCGGGTTATAAACTATTAAAACTGATTTCGGACCCGGCAGGTGCAAGTATTTTAAGCGAAAATTTAATGACACTGCTTATAGGCAATGTTGTTGCATTTATTGTAGCCATGGCAGCCATCAAATTTTTTATTGAATTTCTAACAAAATACGGATTTAAAGCTTTCGGATATTATCGAATTGTAGTAGGATTAGTTATACTCGTTTTGTTGTATATGGGAGTTGATTTGAGTGTAATTTAAGCCATAACAACCCATACAGAATGAATTTTACCGAAGGAGAAATTTTTTACGTTAATAAGCCTTTGCATTGGACATCATTCAATTTGGTTAGCAAATTGAGATGGAAAATAAGGAAGACGCATCATATAAAAAAAATAAAAGTAGGTCATGCCGGTACACTTGACCCGCTTGCAACCGGAGTAATGATAATATGCACCGGTAAAGCCACTAAATTAATTGAAAGTTTTCAGTACCAGACGAAAGAATATATTGCAACCCTTGAACTTGGTGCAACAACCAGTTCGTTCGATCTTGAAAAACCGGTTGACGCAACATATCCAACCACTCATATAACACGGGAATTGATTAATGAAATTATTCCGCGTTTTACAGGCGAGATAATGCAGATACCACCTGTTTATTCAGCAGTAAAAGTAGATGGCAAACGAGCGTACGATTATGCCCGTGATGGTCAGGAAGTTGAACTTAAACCAAAGTTATTGGTTATAGATGAAATTGAAGTATTGGACTTTGCATTACCGGTTCTGAAAATACGTGTTGTTTGTAGTAAAGGAACATATATCAGGGCTTTGGCTCGCGATATCGGTGAAGCATTGAACAGCGGTGCTCACCTTACAGCACTCGAACGAACCAGAATTGGAGAAACAACGCTTGAGAATTGCTATGAAATTGAAGATTTAATATCGGTTATAGAAAC
>ERZ795055.858-NODE-858-length-26019-cov-19.348906_pt1 | contig 26019 bp, 17 predicted proteins | sample MGYA00375139_ERZ795055 | MGnify/ENA primary metagenome ERZ795055 (study PRJEB30184, sample SAMN05720283) | anaerobic digester metagenome | isolation source: active sludge of municipal wastewater-treating anaerobic digesters | place: USA | collected 2015-01-23 ... | reverse complement strand
GAGGTTCAGTTCAACGATCCTCCCCTTGGTCCCCTTGGTCCCCTTGGTCCCCTTGCTCCCCTTGCTCCCCTTGCTCCAGATGCTCCAGATGCTCCAGATGCTCTATTTAGTCCGGTTCCCTGGATCACCAGTTTGTCGTCAGATGCACAACTGAAGATATGGGAATCATGCAAAATTCAATCTCAAGAATTGCGCCGTCGGTTTATGAACGAACTTAGTCCGGAAATTGATCTGGATATGTATCCCGATGAGTACTCTGATGCTATCAAGAAAATTGTTGAGACTGTTCTGGCCGATCATTTTGTTGACGTCTCATCAACCAATGCACATGTCGAGCATCAAATTAGAACGAAGCTATACGACTACTTGGCGACGTTGAGCTAACTGGTTTTATGACAGCACCTGTGGTCTGGTTGGATGGCAAAATCGAACGGATGAGCCACCTACCGGCCACAGGAATTTGCATTTCCAGTCCTGCTTAGTCTCGCAGTTCTCTTCTCGCGACACCGGCAGTTCCTCCTCCTCTTCATCTACACAAATGACCGTCACCATCGCCGCTTTTACTGCCCCAGATGAGCAGTAAAAGCGGCGATATCGCTTTGGCTAGCTACTTCCATTCTTGCATACGGTGATGGCATTCCGCTTGCGGCAGTCGAGCGCCGTGCAACAGCATCGCCTCAAGTGCCTCTGCGGCCCGAGTCGAGGGAATGAGCGCATGTGCGACCAATTGATCCAGCAACCAGAGGACGCCGAAAACCTGAATACCATCTTTGTTTGCCTGCTTGCGCAGCTTCCCATCCCCTGTAAGGAGTGGGTAACCGGTCTGCTGGGCCAAGAAATAGCAAGAAACATCAGCCAAGGAGCTATTGCCGTGTTCGATCTTCAATGTGAAGAGTTGCATGACCGCCGCATCATCGAGCAATTCGACTTGTAGCCCTTGTGCTACCAGGTGGTCTCGTGGCAGATCATTCAACTCATTGAGTACGAAATCGGTGCAGCACAATGTCAGGGGCAACAGAAACAGTTCGTCCAGTAAACCTGCATTGCGGAAGTCGATCCAAATATTGGTGTCGCTGATGTAGACCTTGGTCATTGAATCCCCAGCGGACCAGTCAGGCTCGGATCGAGAGCGCTTAGCGGCTGCTGAAGAAACTCGGCAGCCCTGGATTTGCTGAAGAAGTCTTCGGCTAAGCCCCAGAACACCAGCGATTCGAAACGGCGAGGGGTTTCGGGGGGCAGTGGATTGGGTTCATCCTTGCGCCAACCGTTCTTGCTGAACTGAATGGTGCTGGATTGGTAGCCCGCGTCGCTCAGCAAAGCTAAGTCTTTTAGACGACGCAAGGCAGCGGCCATGGAGAGGCCGTAATGCTGCTTCGCAATCAACAGTTCTCGCGGATGAACCCGCGAACGCCGATGACCACCAAAGTCACCGGTAACGCACGAGGCAGGATATAGAAAGGCCCCCGCAAAGCGGTGACAACAGGTTTCGACGTCCTTCTCGCTCATATTGGTCGGGAACTTCATGACCCAGTGTCCGAGTTCATGGGCAGCAGTGAAGCGCATGCGCTCCCCGGGGCGTTCTGCATTCAATGCGATCAGAACATGCTGGCCGTCCTGAGTTGCTGCGCACGCCCCATCAAAATCATCCGGGCCATAGAGCAGCGCCACTTTGATGCCGCGCTCTTCCAACAATTCGGTCAGATTAGCGATGGCGTCTTCACCGATCTGCCATTGCTCGCGCATCTGTTTGGCAGCCGCTTCAGCCTCTTCGAACGACGACACGGAAATCATTTGCTGCGGAGTGGCCGGGGTATCGATATCCGTGCGCTCGAAGCAGTTTTCGAGGGAGATATAGCGCTCCAGGTGCTCCCGAATACGCTCGGTTACCTGCTCTCGCCGCTTCTTCGGCATTTTGGCTAACTTGCGGAATTCTAATGGTGCTAATTCAACCGCATCTGACCGGAAAAAATACTCGGGGCTAATTTCCAGTACTTTGGCGAGTTGGAGCAAACGGGTCGAGTTCGGTGCACTTTGGCCACTTTCGAACTTGCTGAGTGCCTGTTTGGATATATCGCCTATACGTTGTGCTAGGTCGTCCAAGGTGTAGCCCTTGAGTACCCGCGCTCGCCTGATGCGATCATTTATCATAACGCCCCCTTGGTTGACAGCAAGCAAATTATAATAGATTTGTCAACCAATTGGTGACTGCTGTAGTGATCGATATTTCCCGCTGCTTCCCGCAGGCCGCTCGTTTGCTGACGATCTCAACCTACTCGTCCTGTCGGCTGCCACTCGCGATGACGATCGCACACTGAAACACCGTGGCTCGTAACTGAAAGTCTTGGGCGATAACTTGGTACATCCTTATCTTATGAGAAGTCTCGGGCATTCTCAGGGTTCCGGTTTCACAAGTTCCAGCCATCTTCGATCCATCGCACATGTTCGATTCCTGCATATAAGTATTATTAAATATAACTATTAATAACAAAACAGCAATAGGCAGTACATGGCGCCGCTGGAACAAGGACAAGCAAGAGGAGTAATCAATGTCTGCATCACCATCCACCTTGAATGAACTCTCGCTGAGCGAGTGCTACCGTCAATTAGAAAACAATATCAACATCAGTTACGACACTCATCTCGATGGAACGACCTCTGTCTTGATCGAAGACCACTGGCACTACCACCACATGCCTGTGATCGATGAATTCGTCAGAAACGTACTGACCACGACTTCTCCAGCGTTCACGCGTGAAGTCAGCGACGCCGGAAGGATCTTCTATGTGCAGCAAGAATTGGCCAGGAAGTATTTCCGGACAGTGAGCGGTGCCATTGGCGTCGGCCTGCATGAGCGGCTTGACGTGCGTAATGTCTTTGTGGATCTCTTTGTTGCCGCCTGCAATGAACTGAAGATCCTCACCTGGAAAGTCCATGTCTTGTCTCGCCCAGGACGCATCGCTCACGTCGATGCGGAATGCTTCAACGAACTGATCGATATCATTCGTCTCAAGGCAAAGCAACCGGCGTTTCGCTCTCGGATTCGTCACGCCAAGGATGATCCCGAGCGCAACTTCGAAGAGTGCAAAGAGTACGTTCACTACCTTTTCAATAAGCCTGGTGGATCGCGCTACATGGTGCTCCGACTTGATCTGGGCTATCGAACGGAGATTGGCTTCAATGTCTTCACGCAGGAGGCGAAAGAAGATCTAAGACGATTGTTCAGTCACGGGCGCCAGAACAGACGACTCTTCGGTGATTTGGCCGGCTACATCTGGAAGATCGAATATGGTACTGGGCGGCTTTTGCACTTCCACCTGATCCTGTTCTTCTCGAAGAAGAATGCGTCCAAGCATGGCTATTGGGCTCAGGAAATTGGCGAATATTGGAAGACAGTCATCACCAAAGGACGGGGAACCTTCCACAACTGCAACGTTAACGTATCGAAGTATCGACGGTGCGGCATTGGCGAGGTGAATCGTCATCAGACCGAGAAGATCGGGCACCTGTTAGATGCAATCGGGTATTTCTTCAAGGCGGAGCAATGCATTCCTATTCCCCGTAGTGGTCCGCGATTCCGGACCTTTGGCAAGGGGGAAAGAACATGATGCATTTCCTTGAGTAACCATTGCGAGTGCACATGCTTGTCATGCATGGATATCCTTTACACGGGCGATACGATCTTCGTATCCACGAGTGACCGGAGGTGATCATTAAGTGAGCGAGGAATCCGCCCTCCGGAAATCAGAACACCGGCCTCCATGTTTTTTTCCATCGCATAGCCAGTAAGGTTTGCACTGGTGATGAAGCAAATGTTGTTGTCAGCGACCGCGACCTTAGCGTGGACGCGACCATCAGAATACGGATCGGCCTTGTCAGTCCAGGCGAAAAGGTGTGCAGATGGCACTTGAGTCCGCATTTTTCCTATCGTATCAGAGGTGATACTGCCACCATGTTCAAGGGACGATTCGAGCAACATGGAGACCAACACCCCTCGCTCGTTTGCGGCGTTCAGCGCTTTAACTATAGACGAGACGTCATAGGCCACGAAACTCGTGATAAACAACGTCGTCTTTGCCGAATTGATGACTTGCAGCAGTGCCTGCTCCGTTCGTCGGGCTGAGACGAAGGGCGTTGTTGGGCCTGTCCAGACGAGTTCGGCCGATTGCTCGGTGACAGCTTTGGTGACGACATGACTGGCGGCGAGCAGCATTGATGCAAGCTCATCAGAGCTGACCTTGGAATCTCGCCAGGCTTCAACAAGCTGTTCGATCAATCCTGAAGCCATCGGTGTCCCAAGCATGTCTGTCAGTGCCGTAGCTGCTTTGTTTGATTCGATTCGACGAATTCCGGATGCAATGACCCGGACCTTATCAGGAGGAACCAGAGTGACTATGGCTGCAACAGCCTCCAATAGTTTTTCCATGTCAAAAACCATTGAAGAAAGCTGCGTCAGAACATTCCAAGGTTGGTATTAGCAGCGATCGATCAAGATAGCGATTGCCTCGCTCGCAAGAGGTCTCTGCCACCAAACTGCACGCATGACAGGCTGCCCCATGCAAGGAACGATCCTTCTCAGGATCATGCTCCGAACAAAGTGGGTCAGAGGAGCATATCCTCGAACGATTCAGTGCTTGTTCCAGCAAGCGGCCAAGATTTTCTGGCTTACCAAGATCGACGAGGCCGCCCAGCGTGCCGTCTGAATCTGCTGCTGCGGTATAAATGAGGATGCCCGCCTGTGGGCTATCGCCAGATGTCTCGGCATAAATGCGCTCACGAATGCTCGCGGCGTTGTATCCGCATTCCAGCGCCAGCTCGCGGATCAGCAAATGAGAGAGGGTGTGTAGCATTGCATAGCGAATGCCGGGATAGCCTTCATTCGGGTCGAGATGACGCGAATTGCGCCATCCTCTATGACCACCACACAGCATCAGGTCTACCTTCTTGACGCCATCCAAAGCCTCCCACTTGACGAGTGCGGTTTCGTCAAACTGAACGAATATCCCTTCACCATGAACTTGGTTGGCTGGCACCCAATCGGGCTTGCTGCGTGACAAGCTGGCCATTTGTGGGCGCTCATCGGGATCGCCAGATTCTTCGGGTGCTTCGACCCGAGTGAAGCCAAGCAAAGCATTCACCTCGCGTAAGCGCTCAAGGAGCAAGACTCGGCTGATATGGCCATCGAGCCCCGTTGGTGTCCCGACTTTCTTGCTCATGAAATGGGGGTAGTCGGTGGGTGGATTAGCTTCGGTTAATACTGCCCATTCTGGACCCTTGATATCAGCCTCCCCAACGACCTCGCCTCCGCCACCTGAACGGTGCGCTTCAATGGCCGCCCAAATCAATGATGTAGGGTGCTTTTCGATACCTGGCAATAGCCCTCCCATCTGCAACGTTTGCACCACTATAGGAACCATGGCTTCAAGCGTGACTGCCTGGAAAAACTGCCAGCCATCCTTGATCAGTTGACTCACTGGGTCTTTGGTCTGAGGAATCGCGAGCGCAGAGAGGGTGATCGGAAACCAACTATTGGTGGCACCCAAAAGTACGGCACGAGCCTCCTCATCACATTCAATATCGAAGTGGTCCAGATGTGGGTGACGTCCTCGGCAAGCTGGCAGATTCTCTTTACCAGCCTTGCCAAACGCATGCGCCATGCTTCTTGATGCCCCACAGGCATCACACTTCACCCACAGGTTTTCGGTTTGGAGCGACGCACCACTCTCGAAGAAACGCAGCGTGCCCTTACACGAGCTGTTGCCTCCATGGACGAAGTAGTGCCAAGCGAAGTCGTCGAGGTGACCATCGCGGCAGGCCAACAGGAAACGTGCGGGGACGGCATCCGCGTCCTTGGCAGGTTGGTCGCCTTTAGAACCACGGCAGCCTTTGTGAACGAAGCGGGTTCGCTCCGGCCTGAAGCGGTTCTCCTTGATTTCGAACAGACCGGCATCAAAGGGCGACAGCAGGCCACACTTCACGCAACGCATCCAGCGCGGGAATGGCCGGACGGGAACGCCGATGTTGGCCTCGGCCGACCAGACATCGACGAGCTCGCTTTTCTGGAACGGCGGCATGCGCAGGTTCTCTACCTGCGCCCCCAATACCTTCCGAACGGCAGCAAGCAGCCGTGCCTCCTGAACCGGCTGGCAGCGGTCTTTTTCCCATCGGTCGATGCCGAGCGTCACGACTGACAGACTGGGCAGGTCGATCAGCGCACCAGGGCCGTAAGTCCACAGCAATTGGCTGGGGCGTACTTCGCCGACTGGGGTTTTGTTGTTGATGATCATGCTCAATCCTCATCCTTCGTTGCAGGACGAGGCTTCCAATCGTGGTCGTCCGTGATATGGCTCGTGTTCATGATCAGGCGCACGCCGGGCTCCACTTCCCGCATCGACATCGGTACGGTCCAGTTGTCCCAGGCTTGAAGCCCGGGCGACTTGATCAATGCAACGGTCTTGTCTTTTTCGGGGCCACGTTTCTCATACGCCAAGATGCGTCCACCCTTGCTGACCTCTTTCGCCCATTCGTCGGCGCGCTCTTTCAGCTCAGTCTCAGCCAACTGCTTGCGCGAGTTGTCTTCAGCAACATTGCCCGCACGAGTTGCCAATACCTTGATGGCATCCGTCATCTCGGCCTGGTTGGACATACTCAGTTGGCCAGCGCCTTCGTTCGGGCTGAAGACATCGTTCTCAAGACGCATCAGGCTCAGTAACGAGCCCGTCAGACCACGATCCATCGCGCGTGGTGAGAACGGCGTTACCGATTGCGCCTCGACGTGTTTGTAGAACGTGGCGTGGTAATGCTCGAAGGTTTCGTAATGCGACAGGTCGCGCGGTCTGGCCCACGTCAGCACCGTGCAGACCAAGCCCGGGAAGGAGCGCCCGACACGACTGGTGGCCTGAATGTATTCGGCGGTTCCTTTGGGCTGCCCGTTCACTGCCATCAAGCCGAGCCGGTTCACGTCAACGCCCACAGACAGCATGTTGGTTGCCAGCACGACATCGATGGCGCGCGTGTCGCCCTCCTGCCAGCGGGTCACGTACTTGCCGGTTGCAGTGTCGAACTCGGACTTGAACTTGACCTCCAGGTTGTCGAGGTACTTGGGGATGTCCTGGCTCGACACCCGAGACGTCAGCTCGCGAATGTTGCTGATGCTGCGCTGTGCCAGTGCGGGCCGCTCCACCATGCTCATCTGCACGCGGTAGGAACGTGTCTGCACATCGTCCTCTGCCAATCGCTTCATGCCGCCCAGCTCACGCAGGGAGTTGAAGTAGCCGACCATGGTCATGTACGGGTCAGCGGGTTCGCCAAAGTGGTCGAACAACTCCTGTGCTGCCGTCAAGAATGCGGTGTAAACGCGGATCAACATCGCGGGGCGTGAACTGCCGGGCGAGCACACGCCGAGGTAACGCCGTCCCGGCTTGTCTTCGATCTGGCGTTGCACCGAGAAGAAGTTGTCTTCCACGTCCAGACCGTGCGGCGGGAATACAGAAACACGGCGCATGAAGACGTTGTTCACTTGCTCCTTGGCTTTGCGCACCGTTGCCGTAGAGGCGATGATCTTCGGCTTGACCGTCTTGCCATCGAGCGTCCAGCCGCACAGTTCATCCACGGCGGTTTCGTACAAGCCAACCATGGTGCCCAGCGGCCCACTGATCAGGTGAAATTCGTCCTGAATGATCAGGTCGGGCGGGCGAATCGGGTTGATGGCCTTCACCTTGGAGGCGGGAAAGCCTTTGCCCGCTTGGTGATTACCATTGCAATCGGCACCTTGCCAAAGCAGACCGTGGCGCTCGCATTCCTGGCCCACTCGGCCAAACAGCGTCCGCACCTGACCGCGCCACGCCATCATGGCGAACTTGTCCACGGTGGCGATCATCATCGTGGGTGGGCGGTGATAGATCTCTTCGTCGACCACCAGCACAGGAATTCCCGGGTGTGGCTGCTTGCTGGACTTGCCCTTGGAGAAGTCGCAGCGACCTTTCTTGTCGCCGCAGTAGACGAAAGTGCGGCCAGAACCTTTGTCGACCTCGACGTCGCGCCCTGGGGCCACCTCCGAGCCACACCATGGGCAACTGGTGAGCTGCGCGGGTGATGCCGCTCCGGCGTTGTATTTGCCGGGGTTGCGCACATCCTCAATGGCGCGGTGGCTGTCCTCTGTCGTGCCCGGCGTGACCTTGTTGCCAACCCACAGGCCGATGGTGAAAGGTTCCGTGCCGAGGGATTTGTCGCCTTTGTCCAGCGCTTCGCGCCGCAACACTTCCATGGCGCAGATCAGTGCCGTTGCTCGCTGGAACTGCTGTAGAGTCAGCAGACGCAGGGTGTAACGCATGATCACAGCCAAACCGCGCGAGCTGTCGAACCCGCCAAGATTGCCCTGCATGCGCCTGATGGCCATGGTGAAGGCCGCCACGCCCAAATAGGCCTCGGTCTTGCCGCCGCCGGTGGGGAACCACAACAGATCGGCATAGGCCTCGACGGGCTGGACGCGATCCGGATGACTCGGGTCGGCCAGCGACGGAATCGAGAGCAGCAGAAATGCCAACTGGAATGGACGCCAGCTGCGGTTCTTCAGCACATCGAACTTGTCGATGGTGACGTCCTCGCCCCGGCGCATGGCCAGCGCGTATTGGCTGCGCACGCGTTGCGTGGCCATGGCTCGGTTGGCGAAACGAAAGGCTGCCAGCGCCTTCTCATCGGCTTTCAGTGTGTCGATACCCTGCTGCAGGCGTGTGTGGATCTCTTGGCAACGATCCATTGCTTGTTGTGACTGCGTGTCATAGCCGGTGACTTCGGCACCGACACGGGTGCGCTGTTCATCGATCCATGCGGCGTAGTCCTTGGTCAGCATGCCCAAGGCATCGACCAGCGGATCGATGTCCAAGGTCGCCAGCCGCTGCATATCCAGCAGGCCACTGCTGACCATTTGGCGCATCGCCGGGCGATCGGATGGATCGAGGCCGGGTGTCTCCGTCACCTGCACCTCGTACTGCGGCATCACCGTGGTGCGCACTTCGGTGGCCAGCGTCACGTCGTCTGCGGTTTCGGCATGGACGGCAACGCCATGACCCACAGCGAATTCGACGCGGTTGCGGTAGATCATCTCCAGCGCTTCGCGCTCCGGGTCCATACCGTCGGCGTCCAACACCGGCCTGCGGCGGAAGATGGCGCGCTTGGCAGCGTCCTTCTCCGAACGAACGATCAATTCCGGCTGGAACACCCACGCCGTGTCGCGGTTGGTGTCAGGCTCTTCCTGTGCATTCACCAAGAACAGCGTGACCAGCCGATCGCCATTGGCATTCTTGGCCCGGATGGAGCCCTGCACGCGCACTTCGGGAAACTCGTTGTCGGGTGCCTGATGCGGAATCACGCCTTCGGTCAGCGGCAGCACGATCTTGCCGCCACAGGGAATGCGTTGCCACACCTTGGCCTTGGTCTGCACCTCCGCACCGGTTTCCTTGTTCTTGCGGGTGCGGAATATCTCGTGCTCGTCGCTGCGCTCATATCGGCCCCAGCGCGCTTCGATCTCGATCCGGTCGGCGTCACCATCCACGCAGAAGGTCATGCCGAGGCTGCTGGGCACCAGAGACTGGTTGCTGGCGGCATCTATCTCGTCAGCCGAATCCGATTCCGGCTCCACACGCCCGGTGGCCGTTCCAAACTCCGCGCCAGGCTCGTGACGTCCGGGAGCCTTGGCCTCCGTGGGCTCTTCGGCGTCGTCATTGGCCAGAGGGCCGTCCAACCCCTCGATGCCGCCCAGTGCAGCCTCACGCGGGGCCAGTTTGCCAACCAGGTAGCGATCCCGCACACCCATGTCGACGATGCATTCGCAGGGGCCACCTGCCGGGCCGAGCAGGTCGTCCACCACGGCCAGTTGCAGCAGTTCGCGGATATAGGCCTGATCCTCGATGGTCGGCACTTCGGCGATGGTCTTGTGCAACGCCTTGGGGAGTGACTCCAGAAAGTCCGTCCATTGAATACGGCCAACGCTGCCGGACGAAGGCGGGGTGAGCGACGTAAGGCCAATCGGAACCGCCGGATCGACCAAGAGCATGCGGTCGAAGTAAATCGTGGTGGTTTCCAGATCAGAACGCACCCGCAGCACGCGACCAACCCGAGTGATGTGGCCAGCGACGTTCAGGATCAACACCCAATCGTCATCGGCGATGGCTTGATAAAGCGAATGCTCGCCTTTCAGCCGCAACGTATAGGGTGCAAGCGTGAGATCGGCAGCAAGGCCATGATTGATGGCGATCCATGCATTGGGTTGTTTGACTACTGTACCTGCCTGCATCTTGCCCCCTTACGCCCCTGCGCTCATTGGCGCTGGAATCTTTGAAAATTGTTTGTGGAATTCTTGCCACCTTGTGGTATCGACGTCTTTGACGAATGCGATCAAACCTGCGAGGTGGTTATAGAAGCCAATGGCCGAATCAAATTTCTCGTGCGCAGCAACAGCAACCAGTCCATATTTCTGTGTTGCGTGCAAGTGCCTGTCGATTCGTTTGTAAGTCTCTCTTGACAACCTGGGAACAGTGCCGTCAACGAGCAATCCGAGCACTACCTTCTTTGATCCCGGCCCCGCAACTCGTGTTTTCTTCGTGTTTTCACGAAAACCACATTTGCGAATTATGCCGACGATGGCGCGATGAATATCGCCAATCGACATACGCTCAGGCAATTCTCGACCAGCAGAAAACGTTAAGTCGTCGGCATATCGCGTGTAGGTAAATCCGTGTAGATCCGCGAAGGCTGTCAACTTTTCATCGAGATCAAATGCGGCAAGGTTGCTCAGCATTGGGCTTGTTGGAGCCCCCTGGGGAAGTACGCCCGTTGCCCCAGTTCGCTCTACATAGAATGGATATGCCTTCTTTGACGCCACAAGGCGTTTTGGCCGCAGATGATGTTTCAGATGCGCCGGGAGCCTGGTTGTCGTGCATAGTCGAGCCAGTTCAAATGCAAGCAACGGTCGGTAACCCGCTTTCATGAAAACCCGATAGGCGTCGGATTCACTGAGCGCATGGAAGAAGTTTTCCAGATCGTATTGAAACAGCCAGCGAGCGCCGCAATGCACAGATGCACATTTGCGAATACCGCCGTCTGCGTGAAAAGCGTATGAGGCAGGGTGCGGCCTCATATTTTGAAGCAGTTCCAGATTGATGAACTGCTGAACTTTGAATAGATCACCAGAGACGGCGTGGATGTGGCGTCTGCCGCCGCTTCTCTTCTTCACTGCAAACATACGGTAGTTGGCCGACTCTCGACGCCGCTCTACCGTGGCCCGTAGTACGCCGTACTCAACCGATGTGATTTTTGCGAGGTGTCGCAAGGTGAAAATCACAGGTAGACCTGCCCGAGCCAATCGACTGAAATAGATCTTCAAGTGATCGACAGCTGGCTTGCCTAGAACAGGCGTGGCTGATTGAGAAAGGTGATGTACTGACCAGGCTTCCATTCACCTATCCTTTGAGCCCAGGGGGCCATCAGTGTCATGGTTCTCCCGAGACACCGCAGGTGATTGGAGCATGACACTGAAGGGCGGCGCAGCCGCCTTAGCGTCAGATCTTTCCAGAGATGTCTGTCCGACATCCCCATCCGCAAAAGCCGAAACTTCTACAGAATCTGCCAACCGCAGAGAAACAAGTCCCTCATTGGTTGACGGCTGAACGGTTGCCCGGCCAGCACACCACGAACTTGGAATATACAGGCTTCGATTCCAGACTGGCAGCACACGATTGGAATCGGCATGCTTCAGACGATCGAGGCCAGCGGCTGTAAGGCGCACCTGCGGCGTCAGGAAACCAATTTCTTGCGCGCTGCTGAGGAGTCCGACAGTGTACTTGTGGTCAACGCAAAGCCTTGCCGCGATGCTTCTGGAACTACGAACACCTCGTTTGATGAGTGCCAGTAGCCGAACCACTTCATCAGATTTGGATGTTGCCCCCTCCGGCGCGTTCAAGGGTGTTTGATCAATTAGCGCCAACAGCCAGTCGGGCATCGCACGCCCTGGCATGAGTCCTTGCCATTTGTTATTGGTGCACCACAAAACACCTGGAATGTTGTTTGGTACGCTGTGGTAGAAAACGAGATTGGCCATCACTCCGCCGTACCCGAGCCTCCTCTTTGTCGGAATCTTTGTTTGACTGCGGCAAAGATGAACGACCTGTTCATAGTTCTCGCCCCAACGGCTTTCTAACCAATCTATTTCGTAGACCATCTCGCTGGTGAAATCGACTTTCGATGACTTGCGGAATTTCCGCTTTCCATGGTCAGAGCCCTTTATCTTGGCGATGATCTTCGCCTCAGCCTCGCGCGGCCTTGCAAAGCTGATGACATGGATTTTGACGAGACCGAAACTCCACCAACTCAGGAACGTTGGGTGGCTGAGCATTGCATTGATGAAGCCAGATACGCGGTCACCGCTACCGATCGAATCGTCGATCAGCAGGTAATCATGAACTTTCTTGTCTCGAAGTTCGGTGAGCGAAGAGTGATCGAGGAGAGTCTGAGGATTGGCTCTCGCTAGATTGGCGACCAGTGAGTAAACCAAGTCCTCACTACCCAGTGACTCACCCGGACGTGCAGCAATATCGCCCTCGTCATTCCATAGTGGCGATCCATCTTCCAGTTTCCGAACTGAGTAAAGCGCATAAATCTTCTCGCTTGGCAATGCAGCTACGACCCGCTGCAACCATGCTGAATAGACATCGCGTGAAACGAATTGCAGGTGGCTCAACAGCAACTTGGCCGTGGTTCTCTGAATTTCAGGGAATTGGGACAGCCAACCCTGAGTTTCTGGTGAGGCATCTATCTTCGACGGCGATAGATTTTTGAGTTGCTGTTTCGCTGTGCTCATGGTTTGGCCCGCCAGCGGTTGCCATCGGCATGAGTTTCAACGAACTCATCTCTCAGTAGTTCGGCAAGGGCGTCATCCCAGTCATCTGCTGCAGCTCCGCATCCAACCAAAATGGCCTGTTTCGCAAACCAGCCTATGTGAGCTTCGAGCCATGCCAGGATCTGGTCGGGAGCTTTGTTGCCCCATTGATTGCTTGCTGATGTGCTGGGAGCGGAATTGTCCTTGCTGGACGAATCCCCGAAGTCGAATCCTGCTTGAATGGTTGATGCTGCTGATTTGGTCGCCGCTGATTTTTGTCGTGGAGCACTCTTGGCTTTACGTAGAGTAGCGTCACTGTGTAAGCCTTCCTCGACTTCTTCTTCGTATCGTTGTTTATTCAGTTCCGACAACCGCTGCAGCACTGCGACGCGTGATGCCTCCGAGATTGTGAAGCGGACGCGGTCGTTTTCTGGAAGATACGGCACTTTATGAAAACCGTGATCAAGGTCGAGATCGCTCCAACCGTAGGCATGCACAACAGCGGCATCCATTTCACGCTGCAATGCACGCAACCGCTCGATGCGAGGATCACGTTCGGTGTTGGTATGGAAGCGGTTGTAGAGTTTGGTCAGGCCGATATGATCGGCCTGCATGATCTCAATGCGCGCTTGGTGGAGTCTTTCTCCCAAGTCGTCAAGAGAGTCGTTTGATGCACTGCTGAAACTGTCGGGGAATGCGAATGGTTCGAGTGCATCAGTCTGGCTGTATCGCAAATCGCTCTTGAGACGAGATGCGTGCTGCCATGCGAAGACGGCATGAATGTTGGATTGCAAAAGGGCGAAATCTCGCCCCCGACCGAGCGAGAACGCGACAGTCGCATCAGAGAACACGATATTGGAATCGACGAACGAGAACGCCAGCGTCTTGCTGACGCGCGTTATTGCAAGCACTCGTGCTGGCTGGCTCTGTTCGGGCAACCAGCCATCTGGGTGACGCTCGTAATGACGGCCACGACCAATAGCGTGGTAAAGCCCTGGGCGCTTTTCACCGAACTGCCACCACCGTTCCGGTAGTGGCTTCCGAAGAACAAACTCGCCGCGTTCGTTGAGACGCTGACGCTCCGGTTTGACCCGTTCTTCGATACGCTGCCATGGCAATTTGTATTTTTGTGCGCGTTCCTCTGGCCAATCCCAGAAATTGATCACCCACCTGCTTGGGTGCTGCTCAGGGTCTGAATTGAGATCATCGCCGTTGATGTAAGGGAAGATCACTTCGGCATTTCTGGGGTCTGCATCCAGCATTCGATGAGCTTCGTCCGGCGCAAGCACGAAACCCATACCCAGCACGATTGAACCCTGATAGGCCAGCCCCTCGTTCGCCTTCAGTCGTTCTGGACTCCAATCCTGACGATCGGACAGGAAGGCCGATATGAAGGGAGTCGGTCGCCCGAGCAGCGAGCGTTCGCCAGACCATTCGCCCTTGTGGACATGGACGCGACTGGTGATGACCGCTGCCTTGCCTGGCCAAGGTTCGTTCGGGTAGGCCGCGTGGATGACGGCACCTGCGCCCACCATGGCCTCCAGCCCGACCTGTCGTGTGTCACCTTCCGCAATGGTGTTGACTGCGAGTAGCCCGAAACCGCCGCCATCGCGCAACAGGGTCCATGAGCGTAGGAAGAAATAGGCGACCAGATCCGCCGAACCGCGCCGCCCTTCGGCGATGTGCGCGACCAGCCAATCACGGAAGGCCGTGCCCGCGACGCCGGTGATGCGCTGCCCGCCCAGAAATGGTGGATTGCCGACCATGCCGTCGAAGCCACCGTGCTCGCGAGCGAACACCTCGGGGAACTCCAATGGCCAATGGAAAGGCTGACGGGCTGGTTTGTCGGCGGGCAGATCGGTCGAGAGCGTGAGGAGGAATCGTCTGCGAATGGCATCAAGCGAACCCGGGCTGCCATCAACAGCTTGGCCCGCCAAAATTGCAAGTGACGCAAGCCCATTTTCTAGGGCAGAAGTATTGAGTCCTGTTGCAAACACATCGCCGATGAACGCATCAGCGATGCTTTCCGGTACTTCGAGTCTGCGGCGAGCATCCGCATCCAGATGTGCCATGGCTTCCACATCCCGGATATCGCGGATGGGCATCTCGCGTAACTGCTGCCGCAGTTCGATGGCCTCGCGCACGGCCCGCTCGATGTTCTGGCCAAACAGACGTAGCTGCCCTTGAGCGGTGGGGTTCGTCGAGAGCTGGGTCAGTTGATCCAGTCGATGAATACCCAACAGGCTATTACCGCAGCGTAGGCTGTGATCAAGGAAGCCAAAGGGACGCCCCTTGGCCAGCGTCACCAGCCAGATCGAGAGCTTGGCAAGTTCGACCGCCAGCGGGTTCAGATCGACGCCATACAGACAACGCTCGGCGATGAGACGACGCGCGATCACCGTGCGTGCTTCGCTGTCGCGGGGCAGAGGTTCCTTGGCAGCTCCTGCATCCAGAACCTCACCATCCACGCTCACGGTTTTACCCGCCGCCTCGACCTGTGACCACGCCTCGACGAGGCGATCCGACAGCCAGCGGCAGGCTTGCACCAGAAATGCGCCTGAGCCCATGGCTGGGTCGCAGATCTTGAGGTCGAGCAGTTCGGCGGGAGATTTCAGTGCCCATCGATCACGTGGCGTTCCTTCTGCCGGGCCGACATAGGCCAGTGGCGTGAGGGTCTCTGCGACGATTGCTTCGGTCAGCGATTTCGGGGTGTAGTGGGTGCCGGTTTCGCGACGGTCGGAACCGGTGGTGACGATGAAGGCACCTGCGGGATAGACCAGCGGATAGCCCCATGGATCGGTGCGCAGCAGATGGGCATAGGGTTTGACGCGGTCACGGAGCTTGGTGTCGCCTTGGCAAGTGGTCAGCAGGCGATCGGCCAAGGTGTCGTCGACGGGTTTGGCCAGATCATTACGCACTCGGCTGGCGGAACTGCCGGAGCGTTCTTGCAGCAACTCGGCCAATCGCGCAGCACCATCCAAGCGTGCCGAATCCAGCTCGGCCAGCTTGATCCATGGCGTCTTGGCGCTCTTGGTGGCATCCAGTTCCAGTGTGACTTCATCGGTGCGCTTGACGGTGCGCTCGAGCAGACCTTCATACACGTAACCGATCTGTTCGACATCCAACGCACGATAAGACAGCGTGCGGCCCTGGAATTGCTGAATGGCCTCCAGCAACAGCAGCACGGTGCGGTTGTCGATGGGCAGTGGCTTGGCGGCATCGGTGCGCCAGTTGGAGCCTTTGGCCCGACCTTCGAGGAACGGGAAACGGTCGGGATCGAATAGAGAGCCGCCCAGTGCCGGGAGGCGCAGATTCTCGTGCTCAATGCCGCCGAACACCGCGCGGAAGATCGCCAGCAAGCGCGACCATGCGTCCCAGCGGCGTTCCAGGATTTCTTCGGATTCCTTGCGCAATTGCATGCGCAAGGTGGAGAGCGCGTAGTTGGCCTCGTAGCGTTCGTCGCCCATCAGGAGCAGGCCACGCTCCTCGGCGGAGAGCAGGAACACCAAGCGCATCATCACCGTGAGCGCGGCCTCATACAGCTCGGGTTCCTTGACGTCGTGCAGGAGCTCTCGATTGCGATCCTGGTCGGCTTTGTCGAGTGTCTGAATCAATACTTCGACGGCGCGGCGTACTTGCTCGCCAAGGGCGTCGGTGACTTCGTCCTGGAACTTCAGGGAGCGATCGAACAGTGCAGGCAGCTGTTCGGATTCGTCGACAAAGAAACGGCGAATGCCGAGCAGGTGCACGAAGGCCTGCAGGGTGATGGGCTCTTGGCTCCAGATGTGGGCATACCAACTGGCAAAGGTGCTGACGGCACCCACGGGGGCGTCCACCAGCATCCAGCGCTCGCCGTTGGTCACCAGCCCGAGGCGACAACCGAGCGAGCGGCACAACTGCACCATGCGATCGGCGGGAGTGGCGGCCCAGCCGTTGTGCTTCAGAGTGGCATCAAGGTCGATATCTTGCGCATAGGTCTGGATCAGCAGCAGTGGCTTGTTGGCGCGTTGCTCATCGATCACGGCAAGATCTGGCGACAGCTTCACGCCGTGTTCCGGCAGACTGGTTTGGAGGTTGGCGGCGCACCAGTCGCCGCGCTTGAGAACGTCGCCTCTGCCGTCTTCATCGAGTTCGAGACCGCGCGACAGCACTTCGTCGATCCATGCCGTGTGCAACTCGGCGAACTGCGCGTCTTCCAGTTCCAGCGCTTCGCGCCATTCCTCGTAGGCCTGGCGCAGACGTTTGCGTTTGGTGGCATCGAGTTCTTCCAGCCCTTGTGGAAAGGCTTCCTTCAGAACGGGAACGGCGAGGAAAGGGCCGGAGATCTCGATGAACGACAGCCAATCATCATGCACGCTGGGAGCACTCATACGGCACCTACCTGAACGGCAGATGCAGGCACCAGAAAGATGACGGCGACCGGGAAGGTGCGGTCGTTCAGTTTTGCGTAGCGGGTTTCGATGGCCTCGGCCTCTTGCTGGCGCTCGGCTGGAATGCGGGCAAGACGCGCCTCCAGTGCGGCGGTGTCGCGCCTGAGCTGTGTTCGTTCGTCTTCAGTGAAGAGCGATAACTGCGCCGGTTGCTGATCTTTTTTCAGTTCGGCTTGAATGGCTCTTTCAAGCTCATCGAGCACGGTGCCGATGTCGGCCACTTCCTGCTGCTTGCGGGATTGAAGGGTGTTGGTCAGGAACTTGAGCCGGTCTTTTGAGCGGGCGTCTACCGACTGCAGGATGGCGCTTTGCGCACGGTCGAAGCGGACGCGGATCGCATCGAACAGAGAGTCTGCGGCGGTCAGCGACTTAGCTTGATCCAGCCATTGCTGGACCTTGGTGACGCCCTCTTCTCGGCGGAAGGATTTGTCGCCCAGATAGCCCCCGGCGACCGTCAGCTCTTCGTGGAGGCGATGATGGTTGCCGCCAGTGACGACCAGCCGCGAGATGACGACCACGGCAGGGCCGTCGATCAGTGCGTCCGGCACCGAGCGTACTGTGACGCGATGCAGTTTCTTCACATCGTCTTGCGCCCACACTTCGGCGCGCAGCAAGCGCAGGCACATCTGCACCAGTCGGTGGTTGAGGTGAACCAGCACCACGTCGTCACGCCCAGTGGCGACGGCGTGATCGAATGTGATGGGGCGAATCTGCAGTGTGTGGGGGTGACGCAAGCCTTCGAGGCAGCGCGCCCATGAGCCCGACAGTGAAGGCATCTTGAATACGGTACCCGCTGGTGCGTCAGTCAAGCTGAAAGGCTCGAGCGGAGGACGGCCTGCCAACTCGAGGCCCGTCTTGACCGCCATGAGGATGTGCCCTGGCGTGAGGTGAAAATCCTGCTGCGTGGTCAAGAGCCGTTCGTGCAGCTTGGCGACACGGTCTTTCAGTTCGCGCTCGGCGCGCACGAAGCGTCTGGCCTTGGCGATCTTGGCTTCAGCAAGGCGGGTGTCGAGGTCTTTGAGAGAACCCTCGATCAGCCCAGACATCTGCGGCGCGATGACTGGGTTGACGCTGCCCATGTCCGCCCGCATGGATTCGAGCTTGCGCAGTGCCCGGATGATGTCATCGCCGTGGCCGCCAATGGTTGCTTTGCCTTGTTCGCCACCATCGACGGGGTGCCAGATCAACACTTCCTTCTGGCGCTGACCGTGTCGGTCGATACGACCGTTGCGCTGCTCCATCACATTGGGGTTGTAAGGGATCTCCAGATGGATGAGGCAGTTACAGTGGTTCTGCAAGTCGATACCTTCGGACGCGGCATCGGTGGCCAGCAGGATGCGCACCGCTGAATCCTTGGGCGAGGTCTGGAACGCTGCTTTGACTTTCTCACGTTCATCCTGTGGCATACCGCCATGCAGGATGGCCAAGCGATCGCCACCGAAATCGTGGCTGGCGAGGATCTCGTGCATCCACTGTTGAGTGGTGCGGTATTCGGTGAACAAGATGACCCGGCGCTCGTTCCACTGACCGTCGGTCTTGAGGTTGGTCGTGAGCCAGTCAAGGATCGCTTCGGCTTTGGCGTCGACCTGGTTCTTGGCCGTCTGTGCCCACGACCGCAGCTCGTTCAGCATTTGCTGCTGCTCTGCCGTCAGCGGTTGCGCACGACGTGAAGCCTCTTCGACGGCCTCGGACTGGGCGTTTTCGACCTCCTGGTCGTTGGCGTAGTCTTCATCGACCCGCAGGATGGCCTTGCGCAGAATGCGGTCGGCCATCGCATCCTTGTCTTTGCGTTGGCTGCCATTGGCCAGGCTGGCAATGTGCTTTTCCAGCGTGGATGCAAACGCGGCGGGTGAAGAGAAGAGCCGCTTCTTGAGCAACTGGTTGACAAACGACGTGCCGAACGCATTGCCGACCTTTTCGGCATCCTGCTCGCGGCTCGCGCAGTAGTCGTTCAGCTTCTGGTGAATGACCCGCTCTTGTGCGGAGTACGAGGCCAGCAGCGCTTGCAGCTTGCGCTGCGCATAGAGCGGCTTACCTTCCGCATCGACCAGATCGCTTTTGAGGCGGCGGATCATCACCTGACTCAACTGCTTTTCATCGGGCAGGATGTTTCGGGCGAAACGCTGGTCGTCCAGCAACTCCAGCAGCGATGTGAAGGATTCAGTATAGCCGTTGTGTGGAGTGGCCGTCAGAAACAGGCGATGCTGGAAGTGCGGACTGATGGAGCGGATGAAGCGTGTCCGCTGGCTCTCAAGCGCATAGTTCGCCCCGGCAGCGGGCGCGATGTTGTGTGCTTCGTCGACGACGAGCATGTCGAATTTGCGGGGATAGCTGGTATGTGCGGGTAGAACGTCGCGCATGGCACGCAGTCCTTCGCCGCTTTTAACCCAGTCCATGGACGCGATCAGACGAGGATGCGAAGTCCAGGGGTTGGCGTGGATGCCACGCTCTCGGCGCAACTGCTTGATGTAGACGGTATCAACAATTCGGAACTCAAGGCCGAACTTTTCGAGCATCTCCACGCGCCACTTTTCTTGCAGCGATGAGGGACAAACGATCAGGACAGTGCGAACCCGGTGCCGCAGCAACATCTCCTGGATGACGAGACCCGCCTCAATGGTCTTGCCCAGGCCGACGTCGTCGGCGATGAGCAGATTGACGCGGGCCATGTCGATGGCCCGTACCAGAGGGTCAAGCTGGAAATCCTCAATGCTGACGCCGCTGCGGAACGGTGCTTGCAGAAAGCCTCGGTCTGCATTGGTGGCGGCACCCCAGCGAACCGCATCAAGAAAGGCTTCGAGGGTGTCGGAGTCATCCTGGCCAGTGATCGAAGGCAGGCCAGCACGCTCGATGATTTGCGCGCCCGGCTCGATCTCCCAGATGACCTCAAGCTCTTCCCCCAAGCCATCTTCGTCGATCGACGATAGGGCAACAGAGTGTTGGCGATTAGCGCCATTTGTGAGCCTAGAGGCTTCAACCTCCGCGACGACCCATTGCCGGCGGCGGACTTCCACAAGCTGTCCTGGTTCGGGAGCGGCCATAATATTTGCCGATGGGATAGAGCTTGAGATGTTAGTCATCTTGTTCTTCTTGGGGGCCAAGACATACCAATCCACGGCCGTGTGTTGCAAATTGGATATTCGATCCAAGATATTACAGCCATATTCGGCTCGAATCCCGCTCTGGCCCCTCGATGCCGACGGTCGAAAGCTGTAATATTCAGTACGATGAAAAAACCGATTATCGAATCTGTCGATTTATTCTGCGGCGCAGGCGGGCTGACAGCAGGGCTGAAAGCTGCCGGAGTGAGAGTTCAGGCCGGCTACGATATTGACGCTTCCTGTAAATACGCGTTCGAGCATAACAACGGCGCCGATTTTGTTTGCAAGGATGTTGGTGATGTCACGACCGATGAGATTCTGGCTTGGTACTCTGGAGACTCTGTTCGCCTTCTAGCAGGCTGTGCTCCCTGCCAACCATTCTCGTCGTACAACCAAGGGCGAGATACTCGACTGGATCGAAAATGGCCGCTCCTTTACCAATTTTCTCGGCTGATCAAAGAGATCAAGCCCGAATTGGTGACAATGGAGAATGTGCCAGACGTAACGAAACACAGTGTTTATGAGGACTTCGTCGCCGAATTGCGTAATCAGGGCTACGAAGTCTGGTCTGACACTGTCGCATGTGTAGATTATGGCTTGCCGCAACAACGTCGACGCCATGTCTTGCTGGGATCGCTGCTAGGATCAATCTCGCTCATTCCACCGACGCATAAAGACAACCGTTCATCCGTCCGAGATGCATTGGCAAAACTCCCTGAAATTGAGGCGGGTGAGATAGATCCGAAAGACTCCCTGCACCGTTCTGCAAGGTTAAGCCCGATCAATCAACAACGGATTCGACTTTCACGTCCTGGTGGTAGCTGGAAGGACTGGCCCGAAGAAATGAGAGCAGACTGCCACCGCAAAAAGAGTGGTAAGACCTATCCAAGCGTCTACGGCCGCATGGTCTGGGATGCCCCCTCCCCGACCATGACGACGCTTTGCTATGGTTTTGGAAATGGGCGTTTTGGACATCCTGAACAACATCGGGCTATCTCTCTCAGAGAGGCGGCGATTTTGCAGTCGTTCCCACGCAATTATCGCTTCACCCCGCCAGGCGCCCCCGTCGAATTTCGTAGCGTCGGCCGGATGATTGGGAATGCCGTTCCGGTGCGACTGGGTGAAGTGATCGGCGAGAGCCTAGTCAATCATGTTCAGGAAATGCGGCACCGAGAAAATGCCGTGTCAGCCTTGAGACCAATTCCACCAGATCGCGGGTCTCGCACTCCCAGATCACCATTGGTTGCCAACCCATAGTTTGAAGCTGGGCGATTTTTCGAGCATCTCTTTCGACATTCGCCTCGAACTTTGGAAGCCAGTATTCTTGTCGAGTCTTCGGTGTTGAGGCCAATCGACAGCCTTCATGTCTGTGCCAAAAACACCCATGAACGAAGATCGCCGTTTTGTATTTCCGCAAAACGATATCGGGCGTTCCTGGCAGATCTGTACGATGCAAACGAAACCGAAACCCGAGTCCGTGAAGAATCTTCCTCACGATGATCTCGGGCTTCGTATCCTTTTGTCGAACGGCGCGCATAATTTCGCTTCGAGTCTTTGTAGCCATTTATCTCGACTCCAATGGGGGACAGAAGTACAAATTCTCTGTAAATAAATAGTGACGCTGCCGATACGGCAGTTTGGCCGCACGTTCTGGTGTTGATCACATAGCATTCGCATGCTGTGTAATCCCCCCCAGCCAAACCCGCCCAATCCAAAAAAAACCCACCACCCTCGGACCTCTCGCGAGGTCCTGGGCAGTGGGTTTATGCCTCAGCTTTTGCACGAACCAACTGACGTCCGCGCTGCCACTGCGCGTGTCCGTAGGCACGCACCAACAAAACCGAAGCCGCCCCTGCCGCAAAGGCCAGGGCGTAAGACAATAGCGTTTCCAGAGATGAAGTTGTCACCATCGCAGGCTCCTTCACGGCAAATCAGGTTCGTCGAGTATCCCCGGCGTTACCTGCCGTGGCCGCTGATCCAGCTTATCCCGAAGTGACGGCTTCGTGCCTCTTTCACCCGTTTTCTCGGCAGATGGCGCTGCGCCCTGCTCCAGATTCGCCACGCTTTCCGCAAAGAACTCGTCGACCACCGCACTCCCCTCGTCCTCGGACTCCTCGAACGCCCCATTGCCCAGCCCCTGCCGTGCCGCCAGATCGAGCGCCACCTGGTCAAAGCCTGCTGCCTGCCGCTCGCCATCCGTCTGCCGCGCCTCGGCCAGCGCCTCCGCCAGCGTCATCCCGACCCGCGTCGTGAGATCCACGAAGTAGATCGGACTCCCATGGCTCTGCCGTGTCGACTTCCCACGCAAGCGCAGTTCCAGTGGCAGACAAGCCAGACGGTTGCCCGAAATCGCCGAGAAGTACTGCAGCCGCGCACTCAGGGTACGAATGCTGTTGAACCCGGTCGTCCGGAAGATGAAACTGCCGAGGGGATCCTCATCGCCAATCGCCACATTCAGCCTACCGTAGGGCTTGCACGCCCCACCCTTGGCTAAGGCACAGCCATCGGGTGAAGGACACGGCATTGACTTGATGCCGTCCTCGGACTGGCGCTTGCTCGTCTCCCCATTGCCAACACAGAGCGGCCGGCCCGTATTGCGGTCGAACAGACTGTACTCGGCCCGGAAGTTCAGATCGGGATCGTTGAACAGCAAACGGATCGGAATACTGCGAATCTTCCCACCCTGCGCCTTGCGGATACCTTCATCAAAGGGATGCGGCAACCAGCCGTCCTTGCTTTGCACCTGGCTGGTAATCGTGAACTGGTCATCCTTCTCGGGAAGCCGTTTGCCGTTCTTCTCAATGACCTTGCCGATGGAAATCCGCCCGAGTACCGGCGGGGTAATTGCCAGGCCTTTCAGCATGTTGTTTCTCCTAGAAATGAAATAGCCGAACCCCGCCCCGCCAGACGGGATGTCCTGGCGGGCGGGACGCGGTGAGTGAATAGAAATCAGGCGACGAGGAAACGCCGGCTGCCCGGTTTGCTGATCCGGTAGCGTTGCGCCAGGTCCGGTTGTTCCTTGAGCAGCGTGGTGAGATCGAGGCCGATGCTGTCCTTGGCCTTCTTCCAGGTCACGCTGCCCGTTTCGAAGAGGGCCTTGCTGGCGTCACCCATGGCCTGCTGGATCGTCTGCTTGAATTGCGCTTCGAGCTTCGCGAAACCATCGAGGGTTTGCCGGACACTGACCAGATCGGCGAAGGCTGCCGACAGGGTACGATCCTGGGTGAAGTCCACCGTCTGCCCTTGGTCTTCCGGGTAGAGGCAGCGCAGCGCCAGCTCGGCAGATTCCGAGCCATCGGCCGGTGGCGGCGTGTCGGTTTCCACGTAGTCCCAGAATTGTTTTTCCAGTTGCACCAGGCGATCGATCAAAGCCTCGTCCCGTTCAATGCGGTGGATCTCCAGATGCTGACCACCGAGCAACACGGCGACATCGGCGGCAGCTTTACCGGTGACGGCCAGTTGGTGCTGGACTTGCAACTGGACATACTCCGGTACGCCTTCCTTCCACAGGCGGGCGCCATTGATCCCGGCGGTCTTGCATTCGAGTATCTGGACTTCGCTGGCGCCAATGACCTCGCGGTCAATATTGGCCAGCATCCAGGCCATGTCGGGATCGGGATGCTGGAGGACGGCGTTGATGCGCCGTACCCGGTGGCCGGTACGTTTGGTGTAGTGGGCGGCAACGATCGGTTCGAGGAGGTTGCCCCAGTACGCCGGGCTTTCTTCATCATGCGCATCGGTCTTGGGCAGGTTGCCGTCACGACCAGTCTTTTCCAGCCAGAGTTCGAGCTGGGATTTGTAGGGATTCAGCCCGACCGCTGCGGCGGCATCGGAACTGCCGATGCCCTGCTTCCTGACCGCCAGCCAGTCTTCTCTTGGCAATGCCTTGGTGGCGACGAGACGCAGGGCGGGTTTGGCTTTCTCCCGAGGAGTGCGTAAAGCGGGATGGTTCATGTTGACTCCTTGAAATGGAAACGCCCGGCCAGACGAAGCTGAACCGGGCGTAGGTGGATGGCAGGACATTGCTCAGGCGGCGAGCTTCAGTGCTTCCTGATAGGCCTTGCCCTTGATGGCCGCCCCTTGGCCAAACCAGGCCGAATCGAGGCGATAGTCCTGGCTTCTGGCCCGGCGTTCGTGGTCGACAAACTGGGTCACGGCATTGAGCAAGCCCCAGGCAGTGCCATTGGCCGATGACAGATCGGCCCCCATGCCTTGCCCGGAGTACAGGGCGTAGACGTTCTGCAGGGCTTTCTGGTTGGGTTGGTCGGCCAGCGGCAATTCCGGATCGCCCAGCACGTTGACGATCAGGTTCATCGCTTCGAACTTGTGGATTGGTCGCTCGGCCAATCGCTTCATGTTACCGACGAAGCGTTCCCAACTGCTGAGACCGATGCCGAGTTCCTGTTTGACCAGTTGTGGATCGAACTTTCGGCTGTGCGGCACCTTGACTGCACCGGAGGAATCACCCACCGCCATCTGCAAGGTGTTGTTACAGACTACCCGTATGGATGTGAACTGCGCCGTCGTACACAACGTGCCGTCACAGCTGGTAGCCAGCAGCAGGTAGGCCCCGACCTTGTCACCACCGCGCAGGAGGGTTTCCTGGCCGGTTCTGGCCAAGGCCCAAAGCTTCCGTCCTTCCTTGAGGACGCCGGCGGTTTCCAGTTCGAAACCGCCGGCTTCGGTCAGGTCACGATAGAACTCCAGGACTTCATGCGGCTGGACGACCTGGTAGCGCTTGGAGACGACTGAGAGCGGTGCGTGGGTATCGGAGCGGAACAGGACCTTGTTGTCAGCGTGCGCTTTGACGTGCAGGCCGCCGTCAGACGAGATATTGAAGAGGACTGGGGTTTCGTTGATCTGCCAGTCCATGCCGGCTTGCTGCTGCCAGATTTCGAGGGGTTGCTTGGGTTGCAGGCGGTTGCCGAGACCATGCCAGGGTTCGGCATTGGCATACGCCATCGTTTGGACGAGGTGGGCCATGAGTGTTTCCTTTCAGGAAGGTGGACGTGCGGAGACCGCCCGCGAGATCGGGATCGTTGAGTACACACGAATTGGATTGAGGGGAGACGCCTTCCGCGAACGGGAAGGACCTGAGCAAGCCGGTCTAGGGTTGGGCTTGCTGGGATGCGGCAGCGGGGGCTTCGGGTGTGGCTACCGGCGGGGTGACCGACACGGTGATGGGTGGCAGCGGATCGACACAATCGGCACCGAAGCTGTAGCCGCAGTCGAGGCATTGCAGGTTGTCGAGGATGCGCTCGTCGATGGCGGCACCGACGCGTGCACCCGCCAGGCAGCCGGTGGCGCCACCCACCAGGCCGCCAATCAGGGCCCCGGCAAAACCGCCGACACCGCGACCGATGGGGCCGGCCAGTGCACCGAGGGCTAGGCCGATTTCAGCGCCGGTTACTGCGCCTGCAGCTCCGCTTGCTGCTCCACCTACCGTCCCGACGAACGTGCAGGTTTTCTTGGCCAGGTCCTTGGCGATGATGCGTTGGGAACGGCAGATTGGGCAATTGAGGCTCATTGAAAAACTCCTTGTGAAGGTTGAGACGACAACAAAAAATCCGCCAGCGATGCCTCGTATCGGGCATGGCTGGCGGATTGGTGGGGAGGG
>ERZ795055.857-NODE-857-length-26042-cov-5.618579_pt1 | contig 26042 bp, 21 predicted proteins | sample MGYA00375139_ERZ795055 | MGnify/ENA primary metagenome ERZ795055 (study PRJEB30184, sample SAMN05720283) | anaerobic digester metagenome | isolation source: active sludge of municipal wastewater-treating anaerobic digesters | place: USA | collected 2015-01-23 ... | reverse complement strand
CGCACTGGTAAGGTAATAGTTCCTTGCGGTCGCGGCTGACTGCCTGTCCCCGAGCCTGGTGAGGCTCCTGGATCTCAGCTCTTTTGCAGAACTGTCATCCGGGTCAAGCGCGAGAAGATGGTCAGAGAGCTCAAGCGACCACTGGTAATCCCCCTTTTCGAAGGCCTGCTGCGCCCTGTCGGCCAGGGAATCCTCCCCGCCCGCAAGCTCGGCCATCCTCCTCGCCCTCTCCTTCTGCCCCAGCGGGAACAGGTCGGTTGCGTTGCCGCCGAACCACCCGACATATCCGTTGAAGACTGCACGCACCGACCAGGCGACCGTGCCGTAGTATTCCGCAAGCCAGGATTTCTCTGCGAGATATTTCGGCAGCCTGACCTTTTCGACGATTTCCTGCTGGGTGAACCCGAGGTTCATGAGCCTTACGGTCTGGTCATGGACATACTGGATGGCGTCCCGGTAATCGGTCAGTCTGCGCTCGATCTCCTCGGCCCCGATTACGGGCCTGGTGTGTGAGGGGACCATGAAGGCCGCTCCCAGGCCGCGCATCTCATCGAGGCTTTCGACCCACTTCATGGTGTCGCGGTGAGACGTGCCGCGAATCGCGTAAAGATTCGGGAAGGAATGATAGTAATTGTCCGCGGGAAGCAGGACCTTCTTATCGGGAAGCCATAGGATTATCTGGTCGTCAGTCTCGCCCGGTGACTGTATCGCGACGATCCTGATGCCGGCAAGGACCAGATCGCTTCTTTTCCCTGCAAGGACTCTTGTCGGGCGTTCAAGCCCGATTTCACTTTCGCTTCCGAAATCGAGGAAGGGCCCGATTCCCGAATTCAGAAAATCCTTTTTTGGAATCATCACCCCGAACTGGCGCATGGCCCTGCGAAAGGTCGTTTCCCTGGTAATGGCCGCGATGCGGTCTATTTCTCTGGCGGTCGATTCATGGGCGAAGATGTCGGTCCTGGTTCCGCCCGTGAATACCGAGGTTCCGAAAGTATGGTCCGAATGATTGTGCGTATAAATGACCGCGCGCAATGGTTTCCCTTTCACAAGCGCATCGACATCCTTTTTCACCCTGCGGGCCGCTTCGACGCTCTCCATCGTGTCGACAAGCACATAGCCGCCGTATCCTTCAAGCACGATCACATTCGCCAGCCCGTAACCCACAAGAACGTGAACGCCTTCCGTAACGGTGATCACCGCCCGCTTAAATTCCTCGCTGTGCCTGGCAAGCTCCTTGTACCCGGGCGCCGAATTCCTCTCCGAATCCGAATCTCTGGAGCATCCCAGGACAAGGGCCAGACACAGTGCGGCCGACAGGTGTTTTCCCCTGAAAACGAACGAAACTGATTCAGTAATTTTTTTCATGTAATCGATCCCGCGCAAAATTATAGGCTACCGATGGATTTATCGTTAATATACATCATACCATTGCTCAAATGTCAATTAATTGTTTTCCCCTGATTACACATTACTGAAGAGTCATAACAGTTTATAATATTTATAAATATGCTTGACTCGTGAACCGGCTTACATTACACACACCGGATTATTCCAGATGAATTACGAAATGAAAACAGGCCCGGCACGTCTTTTCCTTGCAGTGATGCTGCTTTTTTTTGGATTATTATCCTGCGACGACGATGAAAATTCCGGCGGCCCATGCACGGACGATTCTTTCCAGCGGACGACCAGTATAGTACACGGCGAAGTTCTCGAGCGCTGCGTAAACGGCAAATGGTACGCCGTCAAGGAATGCGAAGCCGCCGGCGACTGCCCGGAAACAGCCGAACATAACGAAGCAGAATTTTAGCCAATCCAGCGCTGCGGCCCGGAAATCGGCAGCCTGCAAGGCCGCAGGATCCAAAAATTATTCTTGCAAAATTGCGCCCTAAAAATGAAATTACCGCTATTATCGGATGGAAATGCAGCATGAATCTTGAAAACGTCAGAAACTTCTCGATAATCGCCCATATCGACCATGGCAAGTCCACCCTCGCGGACCGCATCATCGAGGCATGCAATCTCGTCGACCCCCGGGACCGCAAGGAGCAGATGCTCGACACCATGGACATCGAACGGGAGCGCGGCATAACCATAAAATCCAACACGATCACGCTTAATTACGAGTCCCGGAAAGGCGGGCATTACATCTTCAACCTGATCGACACTCCCGGGCACGTCGATTTCACCTACGAGGTCTCCAGGGCCCTGGCCGCATGCGACGGCGTACTGCTTCTCGTCGACGCGACGCAGGGCGTCGAGGCGCAGACGATCGCCAACCTCTATCTGGCGCTCGAAAACGACCTCGCTATTCTGCCGGTCATAAACAAAATCGACGTCATCAGCGCCGACGTTGAGTCGACCAAGGAGGGGATCGAAAAAAGTCTCGGCCTCGACCCCCAGGATGCGGTGCCGGTATCGGCGAAAACCGGCGTTGGGGTCGCCGACCTTCTCGAACGCATAATCGAATTCATTCCGCCTCCCAAAGGCGATGACAGCGCCAGGCTCAAGGCTCTCATTTTCGACTCATATTTCGACAAGTATCAGGGAGCTGTCATCAAGGTCCGGATATACGACGGCACCGTCAAAAAGGGCGACGTCATCAAGTTCATGTCCACCGGCAACACCTATGAAGTCACCGAAGTCGGCGTGTTCAGGATCGATCTTGAAAAGCGAAAGGAGCTCATACCCGGCGACGTGGGATACATAATAGCTGGGATAAAATCCGTGGTGGACACCAAGATCGGGGACACGGTGACCCTCGCAAAGGACCCGGCCTCGGAGCCGCTTACCGGTTTCAAGGACGTCAAGCCGATGGTGTTTTCGGGGCTCTACCCGATGTACAGCGACGATTACGACAACCTGAAAGACGCCCTGTACAAGCTGAAGCTCAACGACGCCTCCCTCATATTCGAGCCCGACAACTCTTTCGCGCTGGGCTTCGGCTTCAGGTGCGGCTACCTCGGCCTGCTGCACATGGAAATCGTCCAGGAGCGCCTCGAGCGCGAGTTCGACCTCGCCCTGGTGACCACGGCCCCGAGCGTCAAGTATCGGATAACGCTGACCGGCGGACACGTCATGACCATCGACAATCCGGTCAAGATGCCCGATCTTTCCACGGTCGAGCTCATCGAGGAGCCTTTTGTCGACGCGACCATAGTCACGCCTACCGATTACGTCGGCAATATCATGACCCTCGTGAGCGAAAACCGGGGCGTGCACAAAAACATGGAATACATCGACCAGCGCAGGGTCCAGCTTCACTACGAGCTTCCCCTGGCCGAAATAGTCTTCAATTTTTACGACAAGCTCAAATCGATCTCGCGGGGGTACGCATCATTCGATTACGAGCTCAAAGACTTCCGGCCGTCAGACATGGTTCGCGTCGACATCCTCGTCAACGGCGAGCCCGTTGACGCGCTTTCATTCATCGTGCACCGGGACAAATCCCGGGTCCGCGGCAAGGACATCATCACGAAGCTCAAGGACATCATACCGCGGCACCAGTTCAAGATCCCGCTGCAGGCCGCCATCGGCGCCTCGATAATCGCGAGGGAGAACATTTCACCGACCAGAAAAGACGTCACGGCGAAATGCTACGGCGGCGACATCACCAGGAAGAGAAAGCTGCTTGAGAAGCAGAAAGAAGGCAAAAAAAGGATGAAGCAGATCGGTTCAGTCGAGGTCCCGCAGGAAGCATTCCTCACCATCCTGAAAATCGAGTAGTCGATGGGAATCATGCCTCAAGCCATCATAGAAAAATCGGTAATCTTTTCGAAGGAAAAGATGTCCTCCCTGCATGCGAGCCACGGATGGGACCATGTCCACCGCGTGGTCAACCTCGCCGAGAGGATCTCTCTAACCGAACCGCATGCCGACCCATTCATTGTCAAAGTCGCGGCCCTGCTTCATGACATCGCCCGACCCGACGAGGCGCTCAGCGGCGGCTCGGTCTGTCACGCCGAGCTCGGCAGCACGATAGCGCGGGATTTCCTTCTCTCGTGCGGGCTCGATAAGAGCGCGGCGGACCATATCGCGCAATGCATACTCACCCACCGGTTCAGGAAGCACCGAACACCCGAGACCATCGAGGCCAGAATCCTTTACGACGCAGACAAGCTCGATTCCATCGGCGCCGTCGGCATCGGCCGGGCGTTCCTCTTCTCGGGCGAAGTCGGCGCCAAGCTTCACGATCCCGATGCCGATCACGACAAAACAAGGGCCTACAGCGAAGACGACACCGCCTTCCGGGAATACACCGTCAAGCTCCGTTTCGTCAAGGACAGAATGCTAACCGCCGAGGGGAAAAAAATCGCCGAGGAGCGTGACCGCTTCATGGAGCTTTTTTTCAGGCGCATCGACGACGAAGTGCGTGGAAGGCTATAGGGGTATTCCGGTTTGTTCATCCCGGCAACAGCTGATGAAACCCGGGCCCTCGGATGGGACCGCCTCGATGTCATCATTGTGTCGGGCGACGCCTACATCGACAGCCCGTTCATCGGGGCCTCGGTCATCGGGCATGTCCTGATGAGCAGGGGGTACCGGGTCGGCATCATTCCCCAGCCTGACCTTTCGGATGAACGGGACATTTTACGTTTCGGCGAGCCGCTGCTTTTCTGGGGTGTCACTTCCGGTTCAATCGATTCCATGATCTCGAACTACACCGCATCCGGTAAAAGAAGAAAGATGGACGACCTGACCCCGGGCGGCGTGAACGACCGCAGGCCGGACAGGGCCCTGATCGCCTACTGCAACCACATCCGCCGTTATTGCAAAGACACCGCGCCGATAATAATCGGAGGAATCGAGGCGAGCCTCAGGCGCATCGCCCATTACGACGCATGGGACAACGCCGTCAGAAGATCCGTGCTGTTCGATTCAAGGGCCGACATCCTCGTATACGGCATGGGCGAGCTTGCCGTCACCGAACTCGCCCGCAGGCTCCGCGCCGGGGAGGAGTGCTCGAGCGTTCCCGGAACATGCCATATCGAAAAGAATCCGCCGCCCGACTGTCTTCATCTGCCGTCGTTCGAAGATGTCCGCGGCAATCCGGACGCGTTCATCGAGATGTTCGCCGCGTTCTATAAAAATTGCGGCGCGCATGACGCTCAGCGCATGTGCCAGAAGCACGGAGACCGTTTTCTTGTCCATAATCCGCCCATGCGCCCCCTTGCCGCGCGGGAGCTTGACGAAGTCTACGCCCTTCCCTACGAGCTCATGCCTCATCCCATCCACGAAAATGAAGGGAAAATCAGGGCGACCGATACGATTAATTTTTCCATCACCACGCACCGCGGGTGCTACGGCGAATGCAGCTTCTGCGCGATAGCCGTGCACCAGGGACGTTCGGTCGTTTCCCGCAGCGAGGATTCCATCATCGAAGAGGCGAAAAGGATGACGGCCCATCCGGGGTTCAGGGGCGTGATACAGGACGTCGGAGGCCCCACGGCCAACATGTACATGTCGTCATGCGGCAAGTCCCCGTCCGGCGTCCACTGCGCCGCGAAAAGCTGCCTTCACCCGTCGCCATGCAAAAATCTTTCATACGGCCATGCCGCTCAGATTTCCCTTCTTTGCAGACTCAGGGAGCTTCCCGGCGTGAAGAAAGTTTTCGTCAATTCCGGCGTCAGGCATGACCTCGTACTTGCGGACAAGGATTACGGCAGGCCATATCTCGAAGAGCTCGTCAGGCACCACGTATCGGGCCAGATGAAGCTCGCGCCTGAACATTCGGTCGGACGAATACTCGCGCTGATGAAGAAACCCCCGGCGGAGTCTCTCGTACGGTTTAAAAGGCTGTTCGATTCACTGAACGCGAAGCTCGGCAAAAAGCAGTTTCTGACGTATTATTTCATTGCGGCCCATCCGGGCTGCGATGAATCCGACATGCTGTCCCTGAAAAAATTCATTGATAAAAACCTGCGGATCAAGCCCGAGCAGGTCCAGATATTCACTCCATCCCCTTCGACGCATTCCACCGCGATGTATTACGCGGAAAAAGACCCGGAGGGCGGCAAACCGCTTTTTGTCGAAAAAAACACCGGAAAGAAAATCAGGCAGAAATCGGCGATAACCCGGGGTTCGAGAAATTGATCCTGCACGGCGCCATGCACCCGCTCACCGCCTGGATTCAGGCCCAGGTTATGGCGAGATCGGGATCGAATTTTCTGATCATGTACTCGTGATGGGGGATGATCCTCACGGTGAAACCGAACTGCCCGGCCCTCAGGCACAGCATCTGCCCCTCGAAGATGAGACTACCGGATGCGGTTTCAGAATGCAGCCTCATCGGCATCGCGACTCCATCGGTTATCTCCTGGTGCTGGTTGAGCGCGCCGAAATACAGCTCAACATTGACGTCGTTCTGCGACAGGCTCCCGAGCGCGATTTCGGCGCGCACGATGACGCGCGAGCTCACCGTGATTTCCTGCTTCTCGTCGAAAAGGATGTCCTTCACGTAGACGCCTTTCCATTTGCCGCGCATAGTGTCCTTCCATTTCGTCATACTGCGGGACTTTTCAAAATTATTTTCACCGAACTTTTTGTAATTGCAGTGGGCGCTTTTATAATATTTTTCGGTATAATCCTTTACCATTCTGTTGGTGTTGAATTCGGGGACGATTGATTTCATCGACTCCCTGATGATCGACAGCCATTCCCTGGGCAGACCGTCGACTCCCCGGTTGTAGAACACGTCCTTCACTTCGTTCTCGAGAATATTGTACAGCGAAAAGCTCTCAACTTCGTCCTGGTACCCGTGGTCGGAGTATTCCTCTCCTTTGCCGATGGCCCATCCGTTTTTTGTGTTATACGCCTCGTCCCACCATCCATCGAGGACGCTTATGTTCAGCCCTCCATTGGGAAGGACTTTCATGCCGCTCGTTCCCGAGGCCTCCTTGGGCCTTATCGGCGTGTTGAGCCATACATCCACGCCCTGGACAAGATATCTCGCGATATTGATATCGTAATCCTCGAGGAAGACGATCTTGTTCCTGAACCGCTCGTCATTCGTTATGTGAATAATCTGTTTGATGAGCTCCTTGCCCATATTGTCCCTGGGGTGGGCCTTTCCCGAAAAAATTATCTGCATCGGCCTCTCCCGGTCATGAAGGAGCGCGGTCAATTTTTCGATATCCCTCAGAATCAGGTTGGCGCGCTTGTAGGTCGCGAACCTTCTGGCGAACCCGATTGTCAGCGCGTCGGGGTCGAGCACAGAGTTGGCGAGTTCCGCCTCCTTCGGTGAAACGCCGCGCGCGAGCAGCTGCTCCCTGAGTCTCCTCCTCGTAAAAGCGACAAGGCGCTCACGCAGCCTCTCTTTGCATCTCCATAGTTCCGAGTCCGGAATAGCGTCGATGTTTTTCCAGATGCTGTTGTCGGCCGGATTGTCGATCCAGCGCGGACCGAGATAACGGTTGAAAAGACGCATCATTTCGTCCGAGGTCCATGAAAGTATCTGTATCCCGTTGGTGATGTGGCCGATTGGAACTTCATGAACCGGCAGCGACGGCCAGATATTTTTCCACATATTCCTCGACACATGCCCGTGCAGCCTTGAGACGCCGTTGCATCCCGCCGAGGTCTTTATAGCAAGCACGGTCATGCAGAAAGTCTCCTTTTTATCAAGGGGATTTTCCCTGCCGAGCGCGAGGAAATCATCTTCGTTCAGTCCGAGCCTACCGATGTAATGGCCGAAATATTTCCTCAGCATTTCCGGGTCGAACCGGTCATTGCCCGCCGGAACCGGCGTGTGCGTGGTGAAGACGTTGCTTGCCGTGACAAAGAGCATTGCCTCCCTGAAAGAAATCCTGCTCGATTCCATCATAAGGCGGATGCGCTCAAGTGAAAGAAATGCGGCGTGCCCTTCGTTAATGTGGTATACCGTTATATTCTTGCCCAGGGCGTTGAGCGTCCGTACGCCGCCGATCCCGAGGATCATTTCCTGCTTAATTCGCATCTCGTTGTCGCCGCCGTAGAGCTGGTCTGTTATCATACGGTCTTCGGCGCTGTTACGGTCTATGTTGGTGTCCATGAGATACAGCACCGCTTTGCCGACCAGCACCTGCCATATCTGGAAGTAGACCTCTCTCCCAGGAAACTCCACGCTTAGTATCAGGGGCTCGCCCGTATCGTTTTTGACCAGAGAAACCGGGATATTGTGGAAATCTGTTTCCGGGAAACGCTCGTTCTGCCAGCCGTCGAGGTTGAGGTATTGCTGGAAATATCCCAGCCTGTATAAAAGCCCTACGCCGTTGAACGGCAGACCGAGCTCGCTTGCCGATTTCAGGTGATCGCCCGCAAGCACTCCCAGACCTCCCGAATAAATCGGCAGACTCTCATGAATTCCGAACTCCGCAGAAAAGTAGGCGATCTGACCGCCGTGCATCTCGGACAGGTTCTCATCGAACCACGTCTTTCTGGTCAGGTGCCAGTCCAGCTCCTTTTCGACTTTCTGCATATGGGCTATGAAGCTTTCCGTTTCCGCAGCTTCATCCAGGGTTTTCTGCGATACGGCGCCGAGGAGCTTGAGAGGATTCTGGTGAGTCTCCCGCCACAGCTCGACGTCAAGCCTCTTGAACAGCTCAATCGCCTCAAAATTCCATACCCACCACATGTTTCTCACGATTTTCATGAGCGGATTGAGCTTTTCAGGAAGATACGGCACGACCTTGAATTTTTTTATCTTTGTCATACGAGATTCACCTCTGTCCCGGATTCAGCAGCCCCGCATCAATCCTGAAGCGGGAGGTACACATGGAAAGTCGTTCCCGCTCCGGCATCCGATTTGACGTCTATGTATCCCCGGTGCCGTTTTATTATGGCGTAACTCGTGGCCAGGCCCATTCCGCTCGCGAATTCCTTGGTTGAAAAATACGGGTCAAAAATATTCCCGATAATTTCGGCCGGTATGCCGGGCCCGTTGTCGCTTAAGGTTATCACCACATATTTTCCCGGTTGCAGGCTGATTTCATGGTGCGATTCTTCTTTTTCAACGGTCATATTTGCGGCCGTCACCCGGATGAGGCCTTTCGTGTCCACGGCTTCTACCGCGTTGTTTAAAAGATTCTCAATGACATGGCTTATCTGAATTTCATCTATATCAAGATTCCAGATGTCTTTCGCGATTGACAGTTCATATCGACCGGTGAATTTAAACAGAACGGAATCGACCGTTTCCCTTATAAAGGCCGCCATGTCGATCTGTTTCTTTACCGGCCTTCCCCCCTTTGCGAAGCTGCTCAGCCTCTTGGTGAGTTCCATGACCTTTATCGAAGCTTTTTCAGCGTCATTGAGTATGTCCATGAGCTGCGGATTTTTCTCTGATTCCATTTTCGCCAGAGAGATGTTTCCCATAATTGCCGTGAGCGCATTGTTGTAGTCATGCGCTATGCCTCCTGCAAGAATGCCGATCGCCTCAAGCTTTCTTGCCCTTAGAAGCTCCTGCTGGATTTTCATTTTTTCCGTTGCATCCCGGACGATGCCCCTGAATCCCCTCGATTGTCCGTTGATGTCCCTTCCCAGCGAAACAGATCCCTCGATATTTCTTTTTTTCCCGTCTTTGCGGATTATTTCCCAGTTGAGGAGTTTCGCCTGCTCCCCTGTTTTGTAGACCTCGTTAAATGTCTTGAAAATGACGTCGACATCCGCATAAGAAAACAGGTTCCTGTAATTCAGGCCAATGATTTCATCGTACTCCTGACCGGTAATATCGCAGAAAGCCTTGTTGGCAAAAATGAAATTGCCTCCAAGATCAACCTCGTAATAACCGTCTTCAAGGCTGTTCAAAATCGAAATCCATCTTTCCTTATTCTCGAAGAGTTCGTTTTCGATATGCTTTCTTTTCGTTATGTCGCGCGCGACTCCCTGTGTGCCGATAAAAAAACGCGTGTCATTTTCACATGAAAGATAGATTCCTTCGGAATTTATCTGGAACACCTGGTCGCCTTGAACGCTATTGTCTTTGAGCTCGAACGACACGATTTCCTTTTTCTTTGTAAACATCCTGACTTCGAAGCATCGTGTCTTTCTCTCCCCGGTTCTTCTCTCATTGATGCGATGCAGGGCCTTTCCCCTGTCATCGGGATGGACCAGATCAATAAAATTTGTGCCGATCAATTCATCGGGCTCGTATCCGTATTCATGTACCGCGTTGTTTATGAAGGTGATGACGCCCTTCGGGTCGACCCTGTAGACGATATCGGGTATCGTATCTACGATCGATGCGAGCTTTTTCTGGGATCTCTGAAGCTGTATTTCGCATTGTTTATGCTGGCTGATGTCCTGAAGAAAAATAATGACTATCTTTTTTCTCTCGGCCGTTTCACCGCAACGGGCTTCGCAGGATATCCAGACAAGTGAACCGTCCGCTTTTGTTATCGAAAACTCGTGAACTGCCGGGCCCTCAATTTCGCCTGATTTTTTTGCCGCAGCGCCGATGCCCGGGTCGATATCGGAGATGTTTTCCCCTGCAAAAGCGGCTTTTCCGGCATCCAGCTTCGCCGAGAGAATTTCTGACGCCGTTAAATTGATTTTTTCAATTATCCCTTTTTCATCGCACAGACAGACTCCGATATTCGCCGAATCGATTGCCTGTTCAAGAGCGACCGAATGAACCGGTTCGCCCGAATCTTTTCTATGATCAGACATTTTTAAAACCCCACACCTTTCAGGCTCTTAAATTAATTTGATACATAAAATATTAAAAAGTCCAGTACAATAATTCCGCCGTGGTTTATATTTGAATTTCATCTTCCGGTAAACGCGAACAGTTCTTGTCATAACGCGTCTGCGCATATTCTAAAACCATAAAAAGGGCTCCTCGCCGTCGGGCATCGCCTGAACCGGTATTCTCCAAGCTTCTGGATCTCATCGCTCATCAGCGAACCGCCCCTTAAAACCTTGTATGTTGTCCCGAAATCGCGGTTTGCCATTCCTCCGGGATAACTGTCATACCAGTCCTGCGTCCATTCCCACATCACTCCCCTCGGGCATTCATCAGAACTTTCGCGGCATATTTTTATAATCCGGTCCAGATAATCGCCTGCATCTTCGGCATATATCGATTCGTTCGACGCGATTCCGGACGGATTTCCAGCGGCCCATGTCTCCCATTCAGCTTCAGAAGGGAGCCTGAATCCTCTGCCGCTCTTCCGGGTCATCCATTCACAAAAAGCCCGCGCATCGTTCCAGCTTGTCTGCATGACTGGTACTATTCCGGATTTGTCGAAGTATATCCTGTCAAGTCCGCTCCCGAACGGCGTTTTCCAGTTCAGCCCATTTCTCTTTTTCCATCCGGCATCCCACGTCCATCCCCAGCCTTCTTTTTCGGCGTCCGTTACGAAACCCGTCTCGCCGACAAACACCTGAAAAAATGAAGCCGTTATCAGTCGTTTCGAAACAAAACAGCCTCCAAGCTGGATCGCGTGACGAGGTAAGCTCGCGTACAGGTATTCCCTTTTGACATTCGCAAAAGCGCCCGCCAGGATTTTGCTTATCGTTTCTTCGCTCAACCCCACATCATATTGGCCCGCCTCAAGGCGGTTGTAATCATCGGGAAATCTGAACATGGTTGTGCTACTTTCTCTTAATCGGCCGTGAGCCGGCGATAATCCGCTCAGTCAATCGCGTCCATCAGACTGTATACGTTATTGCCGTCATCAGGAAATTCGGCAGTCAAAAAGGTGAGCAGCAGCTGGATTTCCTTTTTGCGGAAACCCTGGACAATCTCGTTTCTTATCGCGTTCGCCAGCGGGACTGCGAATTTTTTGTCCTTGCCCGGAAGCACGAGCAGGACCTTGTGCCTGTCATAGCGGACGCAGAAATCGCCGTCTGAAAGGCGGATTCTCACCGTTTTTTCAAATTGCTCGAGGAGTTTTTTTGCTTCATCGACGCCATATAGATTGTAATAGCGCTTGTAGTTCTTGATCGAAAAGAGGATGAGGGTCAGCGGAATGCCGAGATTTCTGGCGTTGATTATTTCATCGTCGATTTTTTTATAGATTACCTCGACATTGTCGATATATTTCCTGCTTTTGATGCTCTGGTTTTCAATGCTGATCATCAAAGGAAAAATATGCGAAGAGAGCCTCTTCATCTTGAAATCTATTTCATGGATCCTCTGCATATCGGCGACCCTGTTCACCATGATAAAACCGGGGATTTCTCCTCCAAGTCTGAAAGGATACAGCCTTGCTATCGAAAAATGCGACATCTGGTTTTCGTTAAAAGCTTCCGAGAGGATTCGGGAATGAGCGATGTCCTCGATTAAAAGAGGAGATTCCCCTTCCTGCATGAAGCTTAAAAAATGGGATTTCGACTTTATGCTGAAATCAAGCTCGCCATAAAGAAGGTAATCTTCCCTTTCGTAGATCACCGGTAAATATCTGTCAAAATTCGGAGATCGCATGAATATACCGAAACACTCGACACCGAGGCTCCTGAGCTCCGAACGGATGACCTGTTTGATGTTCTCTTCATCGGGTCTAACGCCGATGTTTTCGTAGATATTTTCGAGATCACGTGCGTAATTGATAGTTTTTTCGAGTGAGTCGTTCTCTCGCGCATTCCTGTTGAGTTGCAGGATCGAGCACAGCCGGCTTGCAGCGAAATCTCCCAGAGCGTAAAGATAGTCCTTCTCCTCGTCTGAATATAGTTCAGACGTGATCTTGTCGCCGATTGTGACCACGCCTGCAAGCTCTTCCCTGTATACGAGGGGGATGAGGAGCCTTGCATCGATCGATATGTATTTATAAAAATCATCGGTCAGGGTCTCATCGTCCTTGAAACTGTCGATATCGATGATTTCACGATGGTGGTCAACCTTTGCCAGAATCCCGCTGTATATGCTGAAATCCAGATCAGCCTCTTCAATTGTTATTCCCCTTGATTCGGCAATCCGCCATTTGTCTGGATTATCCATGTCCTGCAGCAGCAGCGACGAGGAGGATACTCCTATCTGGCCCATGATGATGAATGAAAGAGCCTCGAAAAAAGATTCAATCGTCTCTGTTTTCGAAAGCTCCCTGTAATTTTCAACAAGTGTCATATAATCTGAAAATATTCCCTTGAAAAGGCTTTCGTCTGACGCGTCAGTTTCCCCTCCTGAAAATTCACCCCGCAATTTTGGCGATTTTGGGATTATGACATCTTCTCTGTCAGTTTCGTCAATATCAATGTCTGGGATATCGTAATCCCTTTCGTCCGATTCGGGCGTCTTCCTTTCGGCAATGGCGTTTTTTTTCGTACCGGCGGAAATTTCTTCAGCCAGCAGCCCTGAATCCTCATCGAAAGCCCGTGATTTCCGGTCAACCTCTTTGAGTTCTTCATCATCGAGATAAACGATGGGCTCCCCATCAGCATTCTGAGTATCCCCGCGATCCGGCCTCGTTTCGCCATCTATTCGGTTTTCTTTTATTTCGCTTGCTGTATCTTTGAGCATACCGGTTTCCGCCGGTCCGATTATTTTATCGATCAGTGTTTCCTTGCCGCGGTTGTTCAACTCGTTCTTGAATTGAAGAGCTTTTTCAAGTAATCCCATTTTCAGACACCCAGTTCTGTCAGTACTTTGATGTATAAATCGAAATACTCGGAATCGATAAATTTTTTCAGTGTTTCCCTGGGAAGTTTTTCGAAAAGCCCGTCAAGATATTTCAACAGTTTCTTGACATCATTGGGCCGTTTGGAGGGAAACTGTTTGGCGAAGCGGTCAATATCCAGTTCGTCATCTATTATAACCACCTGGTCGGTTATGTCAAATACTTCGTCGATGACCTTCACCTTCTGGGCTTTCTCAGCCCCAGCGGTCTTTACGAACAATTCGCGGATATCGTCGATGTCCTCTTCGAAAATGAGCGCAGAGCCTGAAGAGATGTCCGATTCGATCGATATTTTTTCTTCAGGCAGCAGGCTTTCCGCAGTGGGTAGAATATAGGTGCAGTCTTTCCTTATGGACGCCCTACCGGGACCGGAATAATCCCTCTTGAAAAAATCAAAAATCTCATAAAGATTGACGTCCTTGTATTCCTCGCTGAAAAGCTTCTCTTCGACGCCGCCGACCTCATCCCTTGTAAGACCTACGAGATCTATCGCAGTTGATACTTCCTTTTTGCTCTTTATCCCGTGATATTCATCGATGTATCGGATATAATCCGAGTAATCATCCTGCGTCAAAATTGTATGTATGAAATCTATTTCCTCGTCGATATACTTGTATTCATCCTCAAATTCAAGGAGCAGATCCTCAAAAACAGGCGCGATACCGGTAAGCATATGCGCTACGAGTTCCTTGTCTTCGTCTACATCGGCTTCCCGGTATAGCTTTGTCTTTCCCTCTATGACTTCAATGATGTCGCTTGTAATTTTTTCGAGTTCATTTTCTTCAAATATTCTGTTCGAATCTATCTTTTCCTTGATGACCCTGCTGTCATCGATGAACAGTACATCTCGGCGTGACGTCTCAAGCGCTTTAAACTGATCAGGCAGCGTCTCCATCCGGACCTGTTCCTGCCTTTCATCCTCTGTCCCGGCAGCCGCTCTCTGCTGACGATCAAGCGACGACCTCAATGCGCTTTTACTCAATGAAGTCGGCTGCTCCGTTCTGCGTAAATCAGATCTTGTCCTGGTCCCGCTCGTTTTTATGGAAGCTTTATCGCTGTCAAAAAGATCATTGAGGTTTATGACATCGGCGGTTTCAATATCCCCTTCACTTATTTCAGCAGTTGATTCCGATTTGGCAGCTGAACCCGGCGCTTCGCTTATTTCGACATCATATTCATCTGCAGATCGGCTGGAATCTTCAAATTTGACTGTTTCCGGTTTTACAACGCGTTCTTTTACCTTTTCTTTTATTACATGTTTTTCAGGAGCTTTGCGGGTGATTTCTCTTTTCGGCGCTGCTAATTCTTCTTTCTGATCATCATCCGACAGCGGTACGAGTTCGAAATCATCGAGGCCCTCAATCAGGTCTTCTTCTGTGAGTACCAGAATATTCTCATTGGCGATCTTTTCAGCTTCCTGGAGATCGATTGCCCCGATGTCTTCAAGATTAAAATCGTCCGGAATTTTTTCCTTTATTGCAGAGCTGATGTTCAAATTGCCGCTCTTCCGTTCCGGCCTGCCCGGCGCATTGTCCCGATAATCATCCTCAATAACCGTTGGAGAGGCCTTCCGCTCTATTGAGGCGGTCAATTCCTCGAAATTTCCGTCTTTATCACCATCGGAAACAGGCGTATCGTTATCGGAATCAATTGTGTTTTGCGCCGAAACCTTCTCGGGTATTTCGGCTATTTCTTCGTAGCGTTGTTCCTTGAGTTCTTCCATTTCACAAATTGATTATAATACCGGATAAAAATATCAACCATTATTCGGTACATTAAAATCCCGGTACCGAGCAGTAAAAATGCGATTTTTACAGCTATAATATCACTTAATTATCGGTATAAAGCAATTTTTAAAATAATAAAAAAGGGGATGCGCATACCGCGCATCCCCCTGGCATTTTCGTGTTTAAGCTAAATTTATCTCATTGCAACTTTAAGGCGTGCTTTGAGTTTCTGCTCTTCGATCTTAACCAAATATTTCTCTTTGGAAAAGGGGGCGAATTGCATATCATCAATCTCTTTCAATCTTTTTTCGATTTCTGCAGTATTCAACTCATCTTTGGTATAAGCGTTTTCTGCAAGAATGATCATTTTGTTCTGGCGTATTTCAACTATACCGCCTTCTATTACAAGATAATCGGTCTTGTTCTCGTCACGAAGCCTGATCTCGCCGATTCCCAATTCTGAAACCAGAGGAGCGTGATTGTACAGAAAACCCATTTCACCATTATGCGCCTGAACAACTGCAAATCCTACTGAACCCTCATATAGGGTCTTTTCAGGAGTCAGTATACTGCAGTCAATCTTTCTAATCATTTCGAATCACCTGCTGATTGTAATTTCTTCGCTTTTTCCACGGCTTCTTCGATCCCGCCGACCATATAAAAAGCCTGTTCAGGAAGGTCATCGTATTTGCCGTCGATGAGCTCTTTAAAACTCTTGATTGTCTCTTCGAGTTTTACATATTTCCCGGCCATACCGGTAAACTGCTCGGCCACGAAGAACGGCTGAGAGAGGAAGCGCTCGATTTTTCTTGCCCTCTGCACGAGAAGCTTGTCTTCTTCAGCGAGCTCGTCCATACCAAGAATCGCGATGATGTCCTGGAGGTCTTTGTATCTCTGAAGAATCCTTTTTACTTCCATAGCTACAGAATAATGTTCCTGTCCTACAAGCTCCGGAGAGAGGAGACGAGAGGAGGAATCGATCGGGTCAACAGCGGGATAAATCCCTTTTTCCGCGATACCACGTGAAAGAACCGTCTGGGCGTCGAGGTGGATGAAAGCCGTTGCCGGCGCAGGGTCTGTCAAGTCGTCAGCAGGAACATAAATGGCCTGCACCGACGTGATTGAACCGGTTTTCGTCGAGGTGATCCTTTCCTGCAGCTGGCCCATTTCACTTGCGAGAGTGGGCTGGTAACCAACAGCGGACGGCATCCTTCCGAGAAGAGCTGATACCTCAGATCCTGCCTGTGAGAAACGGAATATATTGTCAACGAAAAGAAGAACGTCCCTTCCAGACATGTCACGGAAATATTCACACATTGTCAGAGCCGTAAGTGCGACCCTGAGGCGCGCTCCGGGGGGCTCATTCATTTGTCCGTAAACAAGGCATGCTTTGGTGATAACACCCGACTCCTGCATTTCAAGCCAGAGGTCGTTTCCTTCCCTTGTTCTTTCGCCAACACCAGCGAATACGGAATAACCGCCGTGCTGCTGAGCAACGTTGTTGATCAGTTCCATAATAACGACCGTCTTGCCGACACCCGCGCCGCCGAACAGACCGGTTTTTCCGCCCTTGATGTAGGGAGCGAGAAGGTCGATAACCTTGATGCCTGTTTCGAAAATTTCCGATTTCGGCTCGAGTTGTTCGAATTTGGGTGGCTGTTGATGGATTGCCCTTTTCTCTTTTGCTGCAACCGGACCTTTTTCGTCAACGGCTTCGCCGAGAAGGTTGAAAATCCTTCCAAGAGTTTCCTCGCCGACCGGAACCGATATCGGTGCTCCGGTATCGACTATTTTGGCGCCTCTGCTGATACCGTCGGTGCTTTCGAGCGCAACCGCGCGGACCCTGTTTCCGCCCAGGTGCTGCTGGACTTCGCAGACGAGTTTCAATTTATTGCCCATGACTTCTATTTCAAGTTCAAGAGCGTTATAGATTTCCGGTAAATTGCCCTCAGGAAATTCAGCGTCAAGTGTTGATCCGATAACCTGAACGACTTTTCCAACATTTTGACTCATAGTTGACTCCTTGCTTTATGAATTATATCGAATTGTCATTTTAACCAAGAGCTGCCGCTCCGCCGACAATCTCAGCAATTTCATTCGTAATCTTGGCCTGACGCGCTCTGTTGTAGCTGATGGTAAGGCCTCTGATCATATCATCGGAAGCGTCTGTGGCGTTCTTCATTGCAACGCGCCGCGCAAACTGTTCCGAAAATGCAGACTCCAAAAAGCAGGAGAATATTTTTATCCTCAGATAAAGCGGTAAAAGGTAAAAAAATACTCGTCCCACGCTTGGTTCATAAATATATTCCGTTATCTCCGTTTCTTTCACCGGATCTTTTCCCGAATAGGAATCGGGAGAAATCGGGAGCAAACGGATAATCTCCGGCTGCTGAGATGTCGAACTGACCACTTTCGTATACGAAATGTAGACCTCGTGTACTTCGCCAGTTAAAAAAAGCTCTCTCAACTCGTCGCTCAGCTTCGCAGCTGAATCGGAATTCATCTTGTCTTCAGGATTCGGAATCGATTTATAAACCGGCACGTTGATGAATTTGAAATAATTGATTCCCTTTTTGCCGATTACATAATTCAGAACATCCTTGCCTTCATCGACCAATTTGTCCCGAAAATTCACGCTGTTGTCGATTACGTTCGAGTTGAAGCTGCCGCAAAGGCCCCTGTTTCCGGTAATTGTCAGTATCAGTATCCTTGAAGGATCAGCCACTTCACGGAAAAGGGGGTGTTCCAGTGCTGCAACGCCAGTACCCATCAGATTGGAAATGATTTCGTTGATTTTCAAATTTGCCGGCATCGACATTTCAAGTCTCTGCTGCATCTTTTTCATCTTTGCAGTGGAAACCATTTCCATCGTACTGGTAATCTTTCTTGTATTCTTAATAGAACTAATTCTATTTTTAATGTCCCTTTGATTAGCCACGGCTCTAACCTTCTTTCAATTTTTTATTTTAAGCCGGAAAGATACTCTTCTACATATTTCTTGATGGAATTTCTCAATTCCTCTTCGGCCCCGATAACGCCTGTGGCCCTTATGTCATCAAGAATCTTGCCATTCTTATCTTTCAGATGTTTGAGCAGCTTAGCTTCAAATTCCTTTACGTTTTCTACGGGAACCTGATCGAGATATCCCTGGGTTGCCGCAAAGATTATAGCAACCTGCTCGGCGACATCCATCGGAACATACTGTCCCTGTTTAAGAACCTCAACGAGCCTCATACCGCGATCCAGCTGTTTCTGGGTCGCTGCATCGAGCTCCGTACCCATCTGGGCGAAAGCTTCGAGTTCGCGGAACTGAGCGAGGTCCAGACGAAGCGAACCGGCATATTTTTTCATGGCCTTGATCTGCGCATTACCTCCGACTCGCGATACCGATATACCGACGTCTACAGCGGGACGGATACCGGAAGCGAACAGGTTGGGCAGCAGATAAATCTGGCCGTCAGTGATCGAAATAACGTTTGTCGGAATATAGGCTGAAACCTCACCTTCCTGTGTCTCAATGATCGGAAGCGCTGTCAGGCTACCCCCGCCCATTTTCTCGGAAAGTTTTGCCGATCTTTCAAGGAGCCTTGAGTGACAGTAAAAAATGTCTCCAGGATAAGCTTCACGTCCGGGAGGACGCCTCAGCAACAGAGACATTTCGCGGTACGCATTGGCCTGTTTGGAAAGGTCATCATATACGCAAAGAGTGTGCCCGCCTTTTTCATACATGTAGTATTCAGCCATTGCGCATCCGGCATACGGTGCGATATATTGAAGGGGAGCGGGGTCGGAAGCATTAGCGGCAACAACTATTGTATAATCCATAGCGCCATGCTCAACGAGCCTCTCAACAACTGCTGCAACGGTTGAAGCCTTCTGACCGACAGCGACATAAACGCAAATAACATTCTTTCCTTTCTGGTTTATGATCGTATCGATCGCTATTGCAGTTTTACCGGTTTTACGGTCTCCGATGATTAGTTCGCGCTGCCCCCTTCCGATCGGAGTCATCGAGTCGACGGCTTTCATACCGGTCTGCAGGGGCTCTTTAACCGGCTGCCTTTTCGCAATACCTGGTGCTTTAAACTCAACAGGTCTCATCTTGTCAGTATTGATCGGTCCCTTGTTGTCAATGGGAACACCCAGGGGAGTCACTACGCGTCCCAGCATGGCGTCGCCGACCGGAACGGCAAGAACGGTATTGAGCCTCTTTACTGAATCGCCTTCCTGGATCTCGAGATAATCCCCGAGTATTGCACAACCGATGGAATCTTCTTCCAGGTTGAGAACCATGCCCTGAACTCCGTTTTCGAATTCAAGCATTTCACCAGCCATTGCGTTGCTCAGTCCGTGGATGCGGGCAATACCATCACCAACCATAACGACAGTTCCGACTTCGCTTAAATCCAGCTCGGATTTGTAACCTTCGATCTGTCTTTTTATAATTGATTTTATCTCTTCAGTTTTAATCTTCATAAGCCGCTTCACTCCTGACTTTACTTGTTATAAGATTCTTATTAATATTTTTAAGATCTTTTGCTAAAGATCCATCAATTACCAGATCACCGATTTTAATGATTATTCCACCGAGTATCTCGCTTTTCACTACTTCACGTAAAATGATTTCTTTTTTATACTTGGCTTTCAATTCAGAAGTAATTTTGTCAGCAGTTGCTTTGTCACAGCCCTGGGGGGTAATTATTGTTACGCGGAGCCTGTTGTTTGCATCATCAATCAATGCGGTAATGGCGTCCTTGATGTCTGGAAGGGCTGATTGACGTTCGTTATCGATGAGTACATAAAGAAAATTAATAAATTCGTCGGAGAGATTACCCTGAAACACCTTCTTTATAAAATCCTTTTTCCGTTCGATTGAAAAACTCGGAGAAGTTATAAACTGGCGGAAATCCCTGTCTCCTGTAATAAGTCCTGAAACAAACCCGACCTCTTCCTCAAGTTGCGGCAGGATATTTTTTTCACGGCCTATTTCCACTAGAGACGCAGCATATACACGAGCTATATCATTTACAGCCACTTTCTTAACCCTTATCTTAAAAGTGTAGTTTGAGGACAGTTCAGTATTACTGAACTGTCCTCATTTTATTAAGCGCTTCTTGTACAAGTGCTTTTTGGTCGTCAGGATTAATGTTTTTGCTGATTATTTTAGAAGCTATTTCTGTAGAAAGAAGAACAACTTCGTTTTTGATATCAGACAGGGCATTTTCCTTTGCAAGGTCGATTTCCTTGCGCGCTCTATCCACTATCGTTGAAGCCTCTTTGTTGGCTTTTTCAACAATTTCATTCTTCATCTTCTCTGCTTCTTCTCTGCCTTTGGCAATAATATCAGCAGCATCATCCTTGGCTTTTGCCATTTCTTGCCTGTGCACGGAAAGAACCTTTTCAGCTTCTACGCGCGCATTCTCGGCATTCTCAATGTCGCCGCGGACCTTTTCCGCTCTCGCATCAAGTGCATCAACAATAGGCCTCCAGGCAGTTTTCCAGAGGAGCAATACCAAAACAGCAAATGTGATGACTGTCCACAGGAATAGCCCTGGATCAACCTTGAGTAAACCTTCTTTTATTACAGCCATAGCTAACCTTTAATCAACCTATAAAATTATTTTACTTCTTCTGCCGCAGGAGCAACAGGAGCAACCGCCGATGCAGGAATCGCTTTTGGCGTTTGTGTTGCGAGCATGAAAGTAATAACCAGCGCAAAGAACGTGAAACCTTCGATCAGAGCTGCAGCAATGATCATTGCAGTTCTCAGGTCACCGCTCAGTTCCGGCTGACGAGCCATACCTTCAAGCGCACCAGCTGCCAAGCGGCCGATACCAAGAGCTGCTCCCAATACGACCAGACCAGCACCAAAACCTGCTCCGAGATACGAAAGACCTAAATATTCCATCGAATCCTCCTAAAGATTGTTAAATTTGTTCTTTAATTTAATTTACCCATGTAAGAATTAATTTTAAAGAACATTTTTAAATATTGTTTTTTATTTTTGAGCACCTTTATAATTAAACGTATCGAAATACCGCTTAATTCAACCTTAAAATATCACAGACAAACCCAATCAGTGCGCATGCATTGACTGGCCGATAAACATTGCCGACAGAGTCGTAAAAATATAAGCCTGGATAAAGGCGACCAGGAGTTCAAGCAGATAAATCATCAGCGAACCCGTTACGGAACCGATGCCTACCCAGAGATTCTGGAACATCATGACCAGATAAATGAATATTATTATAACGATATGTCCCGCCGTCATGTTAGCGAAAAGACGAACGGTAAGCGCAAAAGGCTTGATGATGAGACCGGCAATCTCGATTGGCCAGAGCAGGAAGTACATTACAAATGGAATCCCGTGAGGGACGATACCCTTGAATATCCACAGAGGCCCCTGTTTCACGGTTCCGATAAAGATCATGAAAAACAATGTAAATATCGCAAGGCCGAGAGTTACTCCTAAATTTCCTGTAGCAGTTGACGCCCCGGGAACAAGGCCAGCGAAGTTACAGAACAAAATATAGAAAAAAACCGTCAAAAAATACGGCATTGCAGTTTTTATATACTTATGATCGAAATTAGGTTCAACGACCTCGTCATGGACAAACCCGATCAGGGCCTCCCACATGTTGACCCACCTCGACTTTGAACCGGATTTCGCTTTTTTGATTTTTCTGCCGAGAGGAATGAAAACAAGCATCATGATGAAGAAGGCTATCCACAGCATGAGAACCCACTTGGTTATTCTCATGTCAAAAATGCCGAAAAGCTTTTCATTCAGATAGGTTTCATTTATTTTACCAATGAAACCGCCCGTTAAAACATGGTCGCAAAGGTGATGCATTACAACATCATACATCGTTTCCTTTTCTCCGCCGCCACCATGGCCAGAAGTCACATAAGAATTGAAAAATTGCATTAAACCAATCATGCTATGTCCCCTGAAAATATCATTTATGTACAACTTTTAACGCGATTTATATTTAAACTTCAATATCTTATTTTTCCTGTAACCAATCTTAAATGATACCTTTTATTAATCAAATAATTTTCAACTATGGGGGATTTTTTTTTCACATCCATCTGACTTTTTTTCTTGTATCCGTATCCCTTTTTTTCTCCCGTTCGCTTTCCCTGTGCAGGTCCTTGATGAGATGATAAAACCCGAGGCTCATCCCGATAACCGCACCGATCGATATAAAAAGCGGCGATTTATCATAATGCTCATCCAGCCTGTGCCCGCCATAAACGAAAATCAATACCGTCATTGCAAGCTGGAGTCCGATGGTGATATTGGCAACAACGACCCTTGATGTATTTTTTTTTGCCACTTCAATGATTCTGTGATAAAATTTCTTTTATTGGATATTTAGCTCTTTTGTCGTCAAGTCCTTTTCATGTTTGCGAATATTAATAGAGAACATATGCCTGCAATCAAGCATTTTCACCTTGCTGACGATAATAATATAGCAGGCGCGAGCACTCCGCCATTTAAACTGGAAAATTGAGGAAAATTGATGAAAATTTCGGTCAAGCTGATCCAAAATGAAAATGAAATAATCGCCAACTGCCCGGAGCTTGACATCAATTGCTATGGATCAGACAAAGATGAAGCGATTCGAAGGATCGGCAGCGTTATCAATTTTTATATAAACTCCGCGAAAGAATTGGGACTTGATGTCGAAAACCTCAATGAAATAACAATTGACGGCGAGAAGAAGAGCCTGGTCCTCACCGATTTTGAACGCGCCTCCAACGAAACCATTAATTAATACGCAAAGCCCCGGCACAGGACCGGGGCTTTTATTCTTTTTTTGATTATCAAAACCGGAAAACTCTTATTCGCCTTCAAGTTCCTTTTCGATGACGGTAAAACCGTTATCTTTAAGAAGGGCCTCTTCCCAGCTGTTCTTTTTCTCTGATTTCTTCTTGTTCTGCAGAATGTATTGTATGCGCTCTTTGACCTCGCTGAAAGGCATTACAGTCTTGACCATCTTTCCGCCGACTTTTTTCTTTCTGGTATAGAGCCGGTCCTTGTTTTTCTCGTATTCATCCCTTATTTCCTGGGGAGTAATGGCCACATCCTTCAGCACGACCTCGTTTTTATACGCCCCTGCAAGGGAAGTCGTTGTGAAAACCTCCCAGCTTTTCATGAAATCAGGGTCCTTGTCCAGTTGACGCTTGATCGCTTCGCGATACAGGAGCCTTTCATTAAAAAGCTTCTGCAGCATCTGTTTTTTCATATTGTCATCGATGGCCGTTTTATGAAAGCTCGATTTTCTTTTTTTCTCGATATAGGCGATCAGCTTATTCAGATCAGCGACCTTATATTCCTCTTTGCCGATTTTATAAAGCAATGTCGACGGATTTCTGCTCGAAATCATGTCATAATGCTGTTCAACATCGGAAGCTTTCGCCAGTTCGAGCTCGATCCCTTTCGATTTATTTCTCTGAATTGAACGCAGCATCCTCTGGGCCTTGTTTTTATCCTCAATCACGTCTTCGAGGTCATCCTCAGTCACAACCTGCTTGTCTTCAAGCTTGATGACATAAATGCTGTTGTCGATTATTACCGGCTCCTTGGTATATTCACCTTTTTTCAGTGAAAAAGCCGCGGCAGAAAACTCAGGGCCCTTCATGTCCTTGCTGATATATCCGATATCCCCGCCGTCCTTCTTTGAATAATCGTCGGACTGGTTTTTCGCGAGTTCCGAAAACGCAACGCCCTTCCCGAGATCGGCAATGATCTTTTTCGCTTTATCGGTTTTGTCGGCAATGGCTTTTTTAACCTCCGCATCCGAAAGTTTGACCCGTCTGTTTTTTTCTATCTTATAGTCTTTGACATAGAGTTTTATCATGCTGACTTTCGCGATTTCTTCCTTAAATGATGCGTCTTCGCTCATTTTTTTCTTTAAGTAGCCCGCATAATAGTTCGCCTTGAGCAGCTCGAACAGGAATACATAATCTTCAGTTTTATCATATCCGGCCTTTCTGGCTTCTTCAGCTATCAGCATGTCAAGGACCATTTTTTTGATCTTGCTGCTTTGCTGGGCCTTTTTCTTGAGTATTGTTTCTTTTGGAAAGCGGTTGGCGTCAAGCCAGTCATAAAACTGCCCGCGCGTGACTTTGCCCGATTTATAAGTGGCCACCACATCATTTTTCCCTTTGCAGCCGAAGGAAAAAACCGCCAAGCATAGAACAGAAAGAGCCAAAGCGATACTTTTTTTCATAAAGTCTACTCCAATTTATTTTTTACAAGATAAATACCCCGGAAAACCGAAACCGGTTTCCACATGAGTTTTTTTCCAATTAATTCTCACAAATCAAGAATACTGTTCAGAAAAAAAAGGTCTGTGAATAAAATGAACATCAATGCCGCAGGATTTTGGCGATGTCAAATGTATTTTTAATATTAGTATGATAAAACCGATCCGGACAAGTTACTCAGCGGGACCGTGGGCTGTTGCCGAACCGAAACCGGTTAAATCTGAATCCGGAAAGCCAGCTGCATATTGATATCTTCCCGGTTTATGAGATTGACATTGGTTTCAAACGAGAGATAAATCTTCCAGATAGCGAGTTCCAGGCCGATAACCAGCGCCGGTATCACGACCATGGGAGCGTATTCATTGCTGGTTTTAATTGATACCGAACCAACCGGATCGGGACCGGTATAGCCCGCGGTATCGGTCGTGACCTCGCCCTTGCCGTCGATATTGACGTTAAACGATCCGAAATTGATGGGAAACGCGAATCCGAGGTATACATTGAAAACCCACAGAATGTTTACGTATGCCGCGATCTGCGGTGTAAGGGAGATTATGTACCATTCAAGATTGGCCGTGTAATCCGGCTCGAAATCAAGGTCAACCACCATGGGGCCCGTTCCCGTGTCGACTTCAACTGATTCGAGCGGATACGACTGCCGCCCTTCGAAACCGATGATGCCATAGAGAAAATCAACCCCCAGACTGACATTCATCCCCCCGAATTTCAGAAGGCCCGGAATTATCTTTTTTTCCTTTAAAAAACAATACCGCGCTCTTGCCCCGAAAGAGTAAAAACTCAAAGCCGATAACCTGGCGGATTCGTATTTGAATTCCGGAAGGTAGAAATCGTCGCTGTATACGAACACTTTTCCGATAAAATCGAAATCCTTGCTTAACCCGAGCCCGAAATACAGGACCGGATTGATTCCGCCGACCGGAACGACTCCCCGGGAAACCGTTTTTTCCGAATCGAAATAATCCAGGTTCGAAAGGCCTGCGCCGGCGGCAACTCCCACGAAAAACGCTGGAAACACCCCGAGCGTGGCTTCGCCGATCGGATAGCCGCTGATATTAGTCATCGCAAATGCATTGGCGATCGGCACGCCGTTCTTCTGGATGATATCGTCGAACTGTTTGCCTATCTGGGATATACCTATGTCGGTAAACGGCCCGCTGACCGTGACTCGCGTCTTGCAGTATGATCTGTTTGGACCTGCCGATATCAGCAATATCAGGCATGCGATCACCGAAATGCCGATTACTTGTATTTTATTCATAAACCGATCGCTCGATGAGGAGGGTGTGCCCTCACTCTCATATTATTGATCAAAATGCTGCATTTCTCAATAGCATTAATAGGCTATACCCTGATTTTCGAAAAAAATTCATATCACTGCTGTCCCATAGGATGAAGAGAAAAGAGTGAAAAATGCTATTAATTTTCC
>ERZ795055.854-NODE-854-length-26110-cov-15.783228_pt1 | contig 26110 bp, 21 predicted proteins | sample MGYA00375139_ERZ795055 | MGnify/ENA primary metagenome ERZ795055 (study PRJEB30184, sample SAMN05720283) | anaerobic digester metagenome | isolation source: active sludge of municipal wastewater-treating anaerobic digesters | place: USA | collected 2015-01-23 ... | reverse complement strand
GCTGCCGGCCACCACGCCGCTCAGGGCCACGGACTTCTTGGGCTTGGGGGCTGGGCTGGCTTCAGCTTGGCTCATGGGTGTTTCCCGTCGAGACCGCGCAGAAACTGCCGGTCGCAGAAGCGGCGGAGCTTGGGTGCCGGGCGTTCATGACCGCCCCGGCGAGAAGTAGCCACGCGCGCTCGCCGGCAGGGGGGCGCCGGCAGCGTGGGCGCGTTCCAGCAGCTGCCAGAACAAGCGGTAGCTCGCGCGGTCGTGCAACTGGCCGTCCTCTCGGGTCGGGCCCCAGTCGGCCGCCTGCGCGGCGGCGATCACCTCGGCGGCGCGCTCGAGCGCAGCGTGCGAGGGCGTGAGGGCTGCGACGATGGCTTCGATCTGGTCGGGGTGCACGCTCCACATGCGCAGGTAGCCGAACTCCTGGGCCGCGCGGCGCGCGTCATCGCGCACGCGGACCGCATCGTGCAAGGCGGTGCTGACGTTGTGCGACGGTACCTTGCCCCAGCCATGCGCGGCGGCGGCGATCTCGAGCTTGGCACGGCGCACGAGGGGGTGATCGAACTGGCCCGGGCTCGCGAGCGCCTCGGGTCCGATGGCACCGCCGTGGGCAGAGACGAAGTCCATCAGGCCGAACGACAAGCACTCCACGCGGGGATGCGCGGCGATCGCCTCGACCTCGCGCAAGGCGGCGTGCGTCTCGATCAGTGCGTGCAAGGGCAGCTCGGTGCCCGGGGCCAGCGCATCGATGAGAGCGGCAACCTCGTCGAGTTCGACGGCCGAGCGCAGCTTGGGCACGACCACGTAGGCCAGTGCGGCGCCGGCGGCGGGGACGATGCGCTCCAGGTCGGCGCGCCAATGGGGACTGGCCGGGTCGTGGATGCGCACGCCCAGGCGAGCGCAGCGATTGTCGGCCGAGGCGGCGATCGCGCCGATCAGGCTCGCGTGATCGGCCTCGCCGCCGAGGGGAGCACCATCTTCGCAATCGGCGGTGACGTCGAAGCGTGCGCGGCCATTGACGGCGGTGGCCGCCTGCAGATCGAGCGCCTTGCGCAGGAAGCGTTCGGAGCCGGCGTAGTGATCACAGACGGGCAGCACGCGTGGCCTCGCCGCAGCGCCATAGAGCGCGGCGCGCGGGTGCAGCACCGCGCGCGCCGCGGCGGGCGCGGTGCCGGAAGTCGGGGCCACCAGCGGCATGCGGGCTCGCGCTCAGCCCAGCAGGTGCGCCACGGCGTCGCGCTCGTCGGTCAGCTCCTTGAGCGTGGCGTTCATCTTGCCGCGCGAGAACTCGTCGATCGCCAGGCCCTGGACGATCTCGTACTGACCGTTCTTGCAGGTGACCGGGAAGCCGTAGAGGACTTCCTTGGGGATGCCGTAGCTGCCGTCGGAAGGAACGCCCATCGTGACCCAGGCGCCGTTGGTGCCCAGCGCCCAATCGCGCATGTGGTCGATCGCCGCGTTGGCCGCAGACGCCGCCGACGAGAGGCCACGCGCCTCGATGATCGCCGCGCCGCGCTTGCCGACGGTGGGGATGAAGGTGTCGCGATACCAGGCCGGGTCGATGAGCGACTCGGCAGCCTTGCCGTCGACGGTCGCGAAGCGAACATCGGGGTACATGGTGGGGCTGTGGTTGCCCCACACGGCCATCTGCTTGATCGACGCGACGGGCTTGCCGGTCTTGGCGGCGAGCTGGCTGAGCGCGCGATTGTGGTCCAGGCGCATCATGGCCGTGAAGTTGCCCGCGGGCAGCGAGGGCGCCGACTTCATCGCGATGTAGGCGTTGGTGTTGGCGGGGTTGCCCACCACCAGCACCTTCACCTTGCGGCTCGCGACCTTGTCGAGCGCCTTGCCTTGCGCGGTGAAGATCTGCGCATTGGCGGCGAGCAGGTCGGCGCGCTCCATGCCGGGGCCGCGAGGGCGGGCGCCGACGAGGAGCGCGTAGTCGACGTCCTTGAAGGCGCCCATCGGGTCGCTGTGCGCTTCCATGCCGGCCAGCAGCGGGAAGGCGCAGTCATCGAGTTCCATCATGACGCCCTTGAGCGCCTTCTGGGCTTTCTCGTCGGGAATCTCGAGCAGGCTCAGCACCACGGGCTGGTCCTTGCCCAGCATTTCGCCGGAGGCAATACGGAACAGCAGCGCGTAGCCAATCTGGCCAGCGGCGCCGGTGACGGCGACGCGAACGGGGGTCTTGGTCATGGGATTCTCCGTGCGTGAGGATGAAACAGACGGGTGACGCGAGCCGGCCGGCGCGAGGGGTCGACTGTGTCGCCGCGAGAGGCGCGGGCGCGGACTTCGGCTCTTGCGCTGCAGTGCATGAAGTGTAGCCCGGCAGGGGGTGTTCGGGTTCCGCGCAGGCGCCCGCCAGCGTTGGGTGGCACGCTTGGGCGGCCTCAGAGCGGTGCGCTATTATAACTTATATAAGACATAAGATTTGTTCTGGCGCAATGCTTGAGGTCCGCGCCGGGGCACAGTCGGCACAGCGGCCGGGGAGCAAGATGGCGACGAAGGCGATGCGCGGCGAGGCAGAGGGCGGCAAGCCCGCTGTCTTCTCGCCCCTGTACCGGCAAATCAAGCAATTGCTGCTCGCCAGCCTGCAGCGCGGCGAGTGGAAGCCGGGCGAACTCGTGCCCAGCGAATTGGAACTGGCGGCGCGCTTTCAGGTCAGCCAGGGCACGGTGCGCAAGGCGGTGGACGAACTTGCCTCGGAGAATCTCCTGGTTCGACGCCAGGGCAAGGGAACCTTCGTCGCCACCCATCACGAGCCGCGCGCGCAGTTTCGCTTCCTGCGCATTGCGCCCGACTCCGGTGAGGCCGCTCCGACCCGCAGCGAATTTCTCGAGTGCAGCAACCTGCGCGCACCGGCCGATGTGGCGCGCCTGATCGGCCTGCGCGCGGGCGAGTCGGTGATCTACCTCCGGCGACTGCTGCGCTTCGACGGCGAGCCCGTGGTGCTCGACGAGATCTGGCTGCCCGCGGCGATCTTCCGCGGACTGAGCGCGGAGCGGCTCGCGCAGTACAAGGGACCGCTGTACGGTCTTTTCGAGTCGGAGTTCGGGATCAGCATGGTGCGCGCCGACGAGCGCCTGCGCGCGGTGGCGGCCAGCGCTCCGGCGGCGGCCACCTTGGGCGTTGCGGTCGGCACGCCGCTGCTGCTGGTGGAACGCGTGTCCTACACCTATGGCGATCGGCCGGTCGAGGTGCGCCGCGGGCTGTGCCTGACCGATCGCCATCACTACCACAACGAGTTGGGCTAAGGGATTTGTTTCGGCGCAGCAATTTCAGCCAGAATAGCGACCGTTCTACCTGCAAGTCGTCACCACCTTCCTCAGGGCAGCTTCCCACATGAGCACACCCACGGCTTCCGCCAAGAAACCGCGCCCGGAGTTTCGCAACATCCACATCACGCAGATCCTCGGCTACCGCCTGCCGCTAGCCGGAATCGTGTCGATCCTGCATCGCGTGAGCGGCGTCCTGCTGTTTCTGGCGCTGCCCCTGCTGCTGTGGATGTTCGAACTCAGCCTCACCTCCGAACTCAGTTACGAGCGCCTGCGCGGCTTGGCAGGCTCGGTCCTGGTCAAGCTCGTCCTCGTGGCGCTCGCCTGGGCGTTCCTGCATCACCTCGTGGCCGGCATCCGCTTCCTGGTGCTCGACCTTCACCTTGGCGTCGACAAGCAGGCTTCGGCCAACAGCGCGCGCGCGGTGCTGGTCGTGAGCGTGCTGCTCGCCGCTGCGGTGGCCCTCAAGATCTTCGGAGTGTTCTGAAATGACGAGCAAGGTGGGTCCCAAGCGCCTCGTGGTGGGCGCGCATTACGGCCTGCGCGATTGGCTTGCCCAGCGCGTCACTGCCATCGTCCTCGCGGTGTACATGGTGCTGCTCGGTGCCTGGGCGCTGTTCTCTGGCCCCTTGGGCTACGAGGGCTGGGCCGGCGCGTTCGCGCCTACCTGGATGAAGGTCGCGACGCTGCTTGCGCTCTTCTCGCTGTTCTTTCACGCCTGGATCGGCATACGCGACCTCTGGATGGACTACGTCAAGCCGACCGGGGTGCGCCTCGGTCTGGAGGTGCTGACCATCCTGTGGTTGGTCGGCTGCGCCATCTGGTCCGTGCAGATCCTCTGGAGAGTCTGACTTCATGGCTTCATCCAAGCTTCCCAGCCGCCGCTTCGATGCGGTGATCGTCGGCGCCGGCGGCTCCGGCATGCGTGCCTCGCTGCAGCTTGCGCAGGCCGGCCTCAATGTTGCGGTGCTGTCCAAGGTCTTCCCAACTCGCAGCCACACGGTGGCCGCCCAGGGCGGCATCGGTGCGAGCCTCGGCAACATGAACGAGGACAACTGGCTCTGGCACATGTTCGACACCGTCAAGGGCTCGGACTACCTGGGCGATCAGGACGCGATCGAGTTCATGTGCCGCGAGGCGCCCAAGGTCGTGTACGAGCTCGAGCACTTCGGCATGCCCTTCGACCGCAACGCCGACGGCACGATCTACCAGCGTCCCTTCGGCGGCCATTCGGCCAATTTCGGCGAGAAGCCGGTGCCGCGCGCCTGCGCCGCGGCCGACCGCACCGGCCACGCGCTGCTGCACACGCTCTACCAGCGCAATGTCGCGGCGCGCACCCAGTTCTTCGTGGAGTGGATGGCGCTCGACCTGGTGCGCGACGCCGAGGGCGACGTGGTGGGCGTGATCGCGCTCGAGATGGAAACCGGAGAGGTGATGATCCTCGAGGCCAAGACCACGGTGCTGGCCACCGGCGGCGCGGGCCGGATCTTCGCTGCGAGCACCAACGCCTTCATCAACACCGGCGATGGTCTGGGCATGGCCGCGCGGGCCGGCATTCCCCTCGAGGACATGGAGTTCTGGCAGTTTCACCCCACCGGCGTGGCGGGTGCGGGGGTGCTGATCACCGAGGGTGTGCGCGGCGAGGGCGGCATCCTGCTCAACTGCAACGGCGAGCGCTTCATGGAGCGCTACGCGCCCACGCTCAAGGACCTCGCGCCGCGTGACTTCGTCAGCCGCTCGATGGACCAGGAGATCAAGGAAGGCCGCGGCTGCGGGCCCGACAAGGACCACGTGCTCCTGAAGCTCGACCACCTGGGGGCCGAGACCATCATGAAGCGCCTGCCCTCGATCCGCGAGATCGCGATCAAGTTCGCCAACGTCGACCCGATCAAGGAGCCGATCCCGGTCGTGCCCACCATCCACTATCAGATGGGCGGCATTCCCACCAACATTCACGGCCAGGTCGTCGCGCCCAAGAACGGCAATCCCAACGCGGTGGTCAACGGCCTCTATGCAATCGGCGAGTGCGCCTGCGTGAGCGTGCATGGTGCCAACCGCCTGGGCACCAACTCTTTGCTCGACCTCATCGTGTTCGGTCGTGCCGCCGGCAATCACATCGTCGAGTCCGGGCTCAAGAAGCGCGAAAACAAGGACCTGCCGGCCGACGCGGGCGACGTGACCCTGGCGCGCCTCGCGCGCTTCGAATCCAATGCCCCGGGCGAAAAGGTGCAGGACGTCGCCAACGACATCCGCAAGACCATGCAGAAGCACTGCGGCGTGTTCCGCACGGGACCTATCCTCGACGAGGGCCGCGCCCGCATCTTCGAGATCGCCGAGCGCGTGAAGAAGGTGTCGATCGGTGACAAGTCCAAGGTCTTCAACACCGCGCTCGTCGAGGCGCTCGAACTCGACAACCTGATCGAGGCGGCCAAGGCCACCATCACCTCGGCCGCGGCGCGCACCGAAAGCCGCGGCGCGCACGCCCGCGACGACTTCCCCGAGCGCGACGACGCGAACTGGATCCGCCACTCCCTGTGGTACTCGGACGGCGATCGCCTCGACTACAAGCCGGTCCAGATGAAGCCCCTGACCGTTCCCACCTTCGAGCCCAAGAAGCGCACGTTCTGAGGGTCGCCAAATGACTGCCAACACGAAGCAAGAGTCCCAGGCCCTGGTCAACGCGCACGCCGGCAAGCGCGTGGTGAAGTTCGAGATCTACCGCTACGACCCGGACAAGGACGACAAGCCGTACATGCAGAAGCTCGAAGTCGAGCTGCTGCCCACCGACAAGATGCTTCTCGACGCGCTGATGCGCATCAAGAGCGACACGGACGACTCGCTCAGCTACCGGCGCAGCTGCCGCGAGGGCGTGTGCGGCTCCGACGCGATGAACATCAACGGCAAGAATGGCCTGGCCTGCATCACCAACCTCAGGGAGCTGGCCGAGCCCATCGTGCTGCGCCCGCTGCCCGGCCTGCCCGTGATTCGCGACCTGATCGTGGACATGACCCACTTCTTCAACCAGTACCACTCGATCAAGCCCTTCCTGATCAACGACACCCCGCCCCCCGAGAAGGAGCGGCTGCAGTCGCCCGAGCAGCGCGAGGAACTCGACGGGTTGTACGAGTGCATCCTGTGCGCCTGCTGCTCGACCAGCTGCCCGAGCTTCTGGTGGAACCCGGACAAGTTCGTGGGCCCCGCCGGCCTGCTGCAGGCCTACCGCTTCATCGCCGACAGCCGCGACCTGGCCACCGGCGAGCGCCTCGACAACCTCGAGGATCCGTACCGCCTGTTCCGCTGCCACACCATCATGAACTGCGTCGACGTGTGCCCCAAGGGTCTCAATCCCACCAAGGCGATCGGCAAGATCAAGGAGCTGATGGTTCGCCGCACCGTCTGAAACATGCAAGCCGCAACCATCCTCGCCGCTGAACGCCGCCGCCTGCGCTGGCGTGCGCGTCGCGGCCTGCTCGAGAACGATCTGCTGATCACGCGCTTCCTCGATCGGCACGAGGACCGGCTCTCGGACGAGGATGTGGCCGCCTTCGACCTTCTTCTGGATCTGTCCGACAACGAACTGCTCGACCTGCTGCTGGAGCGCGCCGCCGTTCCGGCCGCGATCGACACCCTTCCGATGCGCAGTCTGCTCGCGCGGCTGCGCACATCCTGAGGCGCCCCGGGGCGCAACGACCAAGGAGCCGACATGGCACTGACCCCGTCCGACAAGAAGGCCACCCTGACTTTCAGCGATGGCACGCCCAACCTCGAGCTGCCCATCTACCAAGGCAGCGTCGGCCCGGACGTGATCGACATTCGCCAGCTCTACGGCAAGACCGGCAAGTTCACCTACGACCCGGGCTTTCTCTCGACCGCCTCGTGCAACTCGACCATCACCTACATCGACGGTGACAAGGGCGAGCTGCTCTACCGCGGCTACCCGATCGAGCAGCTCGCCACCAAGTGCGACTACCTCGAGACCTGCTACCTGCTGCTCAACGGCGAACTGCCCACCGCCGACCAGAAGAACGCCTTCGTCAAGCGCGTGACCAACCACACCATGGTCAACGAGCAGATGCAGTTCTTCCTGCGTGGCTTCCGGCGCGATGCGCATCCGATGGCGGTGATGACCGGCCTGGTCGGCGCGCTCTCGGCCTTCTATCCGGACTCGATGAACCTCAACGATCCGTGGCAGCGCGAGGTCTCGGCGATCCGCCTGATCGCCAAGATGCCCACGCTGGTGGCGATGGCCTACAAGTACACGGTGGGCCAGCCCTACGTCTACCCGCGCAACGACCTGTCGTACGCCTCGAACTTCATGCGCATGATGTTCGCCACGCCGTGCGAGGAGTACAAGCCCAACGACGTGCTGGTGCGCGCGATGGACCGCATCTTCATCCTGCACGCCGACCACGAGCAGAACGCCTCGACCTCGACGGTGCGCCTGTGCGCCTCCTCGGGCACCAACCCCTTCGCGGCGATCGCCGCGGGCGTGGCCTGCCTGTGGGGCCCGGCGCACGGCGGCGCCAACGAGGCCTGCCTCAACATGCTCTACGACATCCAGAAGCAGGGCGGGGTGGCCAAGATCGGCGAGTTCATCAATCAGGTGAAGGACAAGAACAGCTCGGTGAAGCTGATGGGCTTCGGGCATCGGGTCTACAAGAACTACGACCCGCGCGCCAAGCTCATGCGCGAAACCTGCCACGAGGTGCTGCACGAACTCGGCCTGCACGACGATCCGCTGTTCAAGCTCGCCATGTCGCTCGAGAAGATCGCGCTCGAGGACGAGTACTTCGTCTCGCGCAAGCTCTACCCGAACGTGGACTACTACTCCGGCATCGTGCAAAAGGCGATCGGCATTCCCGTGCCGCTGTTCACCGCCATCTTCGCGCTGGCGCGCACGGTGGGCTGGATCGCCCAGCTCAACGAGATGATCGCCGACCCCGAGTACAAGATCGGGCGCCCGCGCCAGCTCTACGTGGGCAGCCCCGCCCGCGACGTGGTGCCGCTCGCGCAGCGCGGCTGAGTCGGCCCTGCAGCAAGAAAGACGGCGCTTCGGCGCCGTCTTTTGTTTTCTGGCTTCGCGGTTCGCGCCCGGCGGCGGGCCGCGAGCGGTGAAGCGCCGCGTTTTCTACTGGAAGGGCCGCGCCCGCTCGATCAGCTCCGCGAGGCCCGGCTCGCTCGGGTTCCAGGGCTTGCCGGGATGGATCACCGCCACCTGGCACGCTTCCGCGGCCTCGACCATCTGGCGATAGCTGCCCGCCGACAGGTCCTTGATGTACGCCTGCTGGTTGTCGTTGTAGGCGAACAGTCGGTTGTTGATGTTCTGGCACTCGTTGCAGGTGGAGCAGCGCGCGGTCTCGATCCAGGGCTGGTCCGGGTCGCGGGCAGCAACCTCCGGGGCCGCCATCGCGGCGGGCGTAGGAGCTGCCGCCGACGGTGGTTTGCTGGGCGCAGCTTCAGGGGCATCTGCCCGAGCGATTGCCGGCGGCTCGGCCGCCTGCTGGGCCGCGAGCGCGGCGCGCTCGGCCTCCACGGCGCGCTCGGCGTACGAGTTGTGCACGCCGCCGCTCTCCTGCAGGCGGTGCCACAGCAGCAGGCAGCGCCGCGTGGCCTGGGCGAGCCTTGCATCCACGAGCACGCGGTGCAGACCGTCAGCCTCGTCCGCTGCCCAAACGTAGGGAACGCGATCGGCGGCCTGGGCCTCGGGCAGCTGCAGCCATTCGTCGAGCCGCAGCATCGCGGCGCTCCAGCGCGAGCGCGGCACGACGGCGAAGTGCGCGGCCTGGCGCCGGTCGCACAGTGCGTAGTCGGCGGTGGTGAAGTGAACCGGCAACTGCACCCGCTGCAGGTCCTCGTCGGCGAACTCGAGCGTTTCGAGGGGCCAGTCCTGCTCGGGATGCCGGTTGTTCTCGAGGCTGAAGCGCGCCGCCTGGGTCTGGCCAGCGAGCGCGTCATAGGTGAAGGCAGGGAAGAGCCGCGACTTCATCGCCGCGGCGGCCGTCAGGTAGTCGGGCAGGGTGCTCGCCCCCGGCGGCGTGCCGGGGAAGACGCAGAACAGCGCCGGACTGCGGCGTTCCATGCCGTGGCGCACGCGCTCGCGCAGCGCGTAGAGATTGGCGCTCACGCTTTGCAGAACGAACATTCCGCCCAGGCCCATGGCAGTGGTCGCCAGCCGGGCGCCGCGCACTCCGAAGGCGTAGTGGCCCTGGCCCGGCGCGCCGTCGTCCAGCAGTTCGGTCGGCTGCACCAGCACCTTGGCCGGCAGGCCCGAGGACAGCATCTCGAGCAAGGCTGCGTTCTCGGGCGCGGCGCTGTGCTCCGCGTCGATGCACACCAGCGAGTCGGGCAGCAGCGCAAGGTCATCGACGCCAAGCAGGGACTCATCGTAGGCCGCGAAGTAGGCGTCGTGCTCGGCCTCGACGTAGGCTCCCCGCGCCTCGAGCTCGGCCACCGCGATGGCACGCACCAGATCCGCCAGCGCCGGCAGGCGAGCCTGATGGGCTGCCATCGCCGCCGCGCAACTCGTGAATTGGAACCCGTCCGCGACCGGCTCGCCGCTGCGTGGGTCGGGGTGGAAGGTCTGCGCACGCAGCACGGCCAGGGTGCGCTCGATGCGCGCGCGCCGCGTGGCCGGCAGCTCGTCCTGGGGGACGTTGCGCACCACCAGGCGCGACATGGCAGCGAAGTCGAAGGTCTCGGCATGCAGGGCGCCAAACCCGGCGCGCAGCGCCTCGGCTTGCTGGCCGGCCACCGAGTGCGCGTGCGCGGCGCGCAGGATGTCGTCGAGCTGGCGCACCAGCCGATCGATCTGCGCCCGCGCGGTCGCGCTGCGTTGCGCCTGCACCTGGCGCCAGGCGCGCTCGATCAAGCGTGCGGCCAGGGCGGAGTCGCAATCGGCGAGTTGTCCGTCATGGCCCAGGCCATCGGCTGCACGCAGCAGCAGGTCGAGGGCCTCCGCGTCGCCCGCCGCAGCGCGCTCGGCCGCCAGCGGCCACAGTTGCCGCAGAGTGCCTGCAGCCCCTTCGGCCACGAGGGCGCGCAGGGCTTGCTCCTGTCCCAGCAGTCGCCGGCGCACGCGCTCGCCCTCGATGCCGCGCGGCGCGAGCGCGGCGATGAGCTCGGCCATCACGGCCGACAGCGACACGACGAAGTGCCCCGCGCCGACCGGATCGGGCAGCACCACCGGGTAGTCATAGCGCAGGCGCGTCAGGTCGCGGTATGCGGCCAGCAGCGCGGACCGCAGCCCGGGGCCGGGCTCAAGCAGTCCCTCGCCGGTGCGCTTGCCCGTGTGGTGAAAGATCGTCTGATCCTGGTACTTGGCGGCCATGTCCATGGCGCGGGCCTCGCGAGTAGTCGTTTCAGGCGGCCGGGCGGCTGGGGTCGCCCTCTGGCCAGATGGTGAACTTGTCGAACTCGCGCTCGAGGCCGGCGCGAATGCCCTCCGGCGTGCGCGGCGCCCCGGCTCCGCGCAGGTCCTCGTAGCAGGGCACGCTGGGGTCGTGATACAGGATGCCCACGGGGATGGGATCGGTGCACGAGGCGATCTCGCGGGCCTGGTGGATGTCGGCCGGGTCGTGCTCGCGCTGGTTGGGGTAGATGCGGCTCGCGTCGGCGCTGAGCGTGAGTCCCTTGGGATGGGTGAGCATCAGCGTCTTGCCCGGATCCTGCAGCCAGGGCTCGAACAGCTTGGGCAACCACTCGGGGCAGCGCTGTACCACGCGCACGAAGGAGAAGCCGCGGTGCTGGTAGGCGCGGCGGATGACGTCGTAGAGCACCTCCGGGATCCAGTCCACCGCCTGCGCCACGAACGAGGCGTTCTGCACACCCAGCGTGACGGTCAGCGGGTTGAGCGGGGCGAGCACCGAGCCGCGCGGCGTGGTGTTGCTCTTGAGGCCCAGCGGCGAGGTCGGCGAGGCCTGCTTCTTGGTCAGGCCGTAGACCTCGTTGTCGTGCAGGATCACGGTGAGGTTCATGTTGTAGCGAATGGCGTGGATCCAGTGCGCCGAGCCGATGCTGCAGCAGTCGCCGTCGCCGGTGTTGACGAACACCGACAGGTCGGGCCGCGCCATCTTCACGCCCTCGGCGATCGGGAAGGCGCGTCCGTGGATGCCGTGGAAGCCGTAGGTCTTCATGTAGTGCGGGAAGCGGCTCGAGCAGCCGATCCCGGACACGAACACAGTGCGCTCGGGCGCGAGGTTCTCGTCACGGCACAGGCGCTGCACGGCGGCGAGGATGGCGTTGTCGCCGCAGCCCGAGCACCACCGCGGCACGCCGCCCTGGTAGTCCTCGAGACTGTGGTGCTGCTCGTGCAGCTTGAAGATGCTCTGGCTGAGTGCTGAGCCCATGGCCTAGTTCCCTTCGCTCAATTTGGCACGGATGGCCGTGAGCACGTTGCCCGGCTTGATCGGCTGGCCGCGCGCCTCTGTCCAGCAGTCCACGTCCACCAGGGTGCGCGAGCGCAGCATCATGGCCAGCGGCGCGTAGCGACGGTTTTCCTGGTCGATCAGTTCATCCTCCGCCGGCCGGTCGGCCCAGGTGCCCTCGACCGTCAGCACCTTGCGGAAGCGCCGCAGGATCTGCGTGATCCCGCTCGGCATGGGCTGGATGAAGCGCATCTGCAGGGCAGAGACCTTCAAGCCTTCGTCGCGGGCGCGCTGCACGGCCTCCTCGATCACGCCCTGGGTGCTGCCCCAGCCCACCACCAGCAGGTCACCGCCGTCGGGGTCGCCGAAGACCTCGGGGGGACGCAGGGTCTTCTGCAGGGTGGCCAGCTTCAGGCTGCGCGCGCGCAGGCCTTCCTCGTTGATCGCCGGGTCGTAGGCCACCTTGCTCGCGCGATCGTGCGCCAGGCCGGTGACCGTGTGCACGCCCCCCGGCTGGCCGGGCGAAAAGCGCCGCGCAATGCCGGTGAGCGCGTCCCAGTCGTAGGGTTTCGCTCCCTCGGGCAGGGGCGACTGATCCAGCGGCGGCGCCAGCCAGTCGGTGGAGAACGCCGGGCGGGCGAAGGGTTGCTGCGCGGTGGCCAGGCTCGCGTCCGAAAGCACCACCACGACCATGTTGAAGGTTTCGGCGATCTTGCGTGCGGTGATCATCGAGTAGAAGCAGTCCTCGATGCTGGTCACCGCGATCACCACCTTGGGGGCGTCGCCGTGACTGCCATAGATCGCGGTGAGCATGTCGGCCTGCTCGACCTTGGTGGGCTGTCCGGTACTCGGGCCGCCGCGCTGCACGTTGACTACGACGAGCGGTATCTCGGCCATCACCGCCAGGCCGATGGCCTCCTGCTTGAGCGAGTAGCCCGGGCCCGAGGTGATGGTGACCGCGCAGCGTCCCGCGTAGCTGGCGCCGATCGCGAAGGCGCAGGCGGCGATCTCGTCCTCGGCCTGGTGCACGATCCCGCCCACCTTCTCGAAGCACTCCGACAGGTAGTGCGAGGCCGAGGTCGCCGGGGTGATCGGGTACATGGCGCAGATGTCCATGCCCGAGGCCATCACGCCCAGCGCGATCGCCGTGTTGCCGTTGACCACGATCTGCGGCTCGGTGGCGCGCACCGCGGGGATCGCGTACTTGAAGTCGAGGTTGGCCTCGCCCCAGGCGTGGCCGGCCTCCATCAGGCGCACGTTCGAGTCGATCACCTTCTGGTCCTTCTTGCCGAAGGTCAGGGCGATCTGGTCGCGGGCCAGTTGCAGGTCCAGGCTGTAGATGCTGGCCAGCACACCCAGCACGAACATGTTCTTGCCACGCCGCGGGTCGTTCATCAGGGCGCGGCATTCGCGCTCCAGCGGCAGGTCGATCACCCGGTAGCCCGCGTCGCGCAGCGAGGCCACGGCCTCGGTGTATGACTTCACGATGGCCGGGTCGCGGTGCTCGGCCCACACGTTCTCGAGCAGGATGGTGGCGCCGCGCTTGAGTTCGCCGGCGCGCACCCGACCGAGCAGCACCTGCTCGTTGAAGGCGATCACCAGATCGGTCTCGTCGCCGCCGTTGGTGACGCGGCCCGCGCCCACGCGGATGCGGATGCCGCTGGCACCGGCCACGCTGCGCGCGGGCGGCTGTATTTCCGCAGGAATGATCTCCACGGTCCAGATGCCGTTGCCGCTGCGCGCGGCAATCGAGGCAAAGGCCTGGCCGCAGCGCTGTGCGCCTTCGCCCGAGTCGCTGATGACCTCGACGATGTGCTCGGGCAGGTTCACGACGGGCTTGGTCGCGGCGGGGGCCTGGGGGCGGTCCAGGACGGCGTTCATGCGGACTCCTCGGCGAGTGGCTCGGCGGCAGGTCAGTGAGCGAGGTGAAGGCGGGCGTACCCGTGCTCGGCGCGCGGGATGCCGAACAGCGATCCGTCTTCAGCGGGCTCGAGGGCGTTCTGGCTGTCGCGCAGGCCGAGGTAGGCCTTCATCGCGCGGGCGGCGCGGCGTCCCGCGCCCATCGCCTGGATCACGGTGGCCGCGCCGGTGACGATGTCGCCGCCGGCCCAGACGCCCAGCATCGAGGTGGCAAGGTTTTCGTCGGTGGCGATGTAGCCGCGCGCGTCGAGTTTGAGCTTGGCGGTCTGGCCGAGGATCGGGTTGGCATTGGTGCCGATGGCGAACACCACCATGTCGGTCTCGAACTCGAACTCGCTGCCGGGCACCACCACGGGGCGGCGGCGGCCCGAGGCGTCGGGCTCGCCAAGTTCCATGCGCACGCAGCGCAGGGCGCGCACCGCATTGTCTGCGCCGCCCAGGATCTCGACGGGGCTGGTGAGCCAGTGAAAGTCCACGCCTTCCTCCTCGGCGTGATGCAGTTCCTCGACACGCGCCGGGGCCTCCGCCCGCGAGCGGCGGTAGACGCAGCGCACCGACTCGGCTCCCAGACGCAGGCTCACGCGCAGGGCATCCATGGCGGTGTTGCCCGCTCCGATCACCGCCACGTGCTTGCCGGGCTGCAGCGGCGTGTCGAAGTTCGGGAAGTCGCGCGCGCGCATGAGGTTGCAGCGCGTGAGCAGTTCATTGGCAGAGAGCACGCCGTTGAGCGATTCGCCGGGGATGCCCATGAAGCTCGGGTAGCCGGCGCCGGTGCCGATGAACACGGCGTCAAAGCCCATCTCGGTGAGCATCTGCTCGATGGTGAAGAGTCGGCCCACCAGGGTGTTGCACTCGAAGCGCACGCCCAGTCGCTCGAGCTTGCGGATCTCGGCGTCGATCACGGTATTGGGCAGGCGAAAGTCCGGGATGCCGTACTTCAGCACCCCGCCCGGGGTGTGCAGGGCGTCATAGACGACGACCTCGCAGCCGGCCTTGGCCATGTCGGCCGCGCAGGCCATTCCGGCCGGACCGGCGCCCACGACGCCCACCCTGAATCCGGTGCGCTCGATGTAGGGCCGGTTCTCCCAGCCTTCGGCGATCGCCATGTCGCCCACGAAGCGCTCCAGGCGGCCGATGGCCACGGGTTCGAGTCGCGTGTCGGGTTCGCCCACGGTGCACACGCCCTCGCACTGGTTCTCCTGCGGGCATACGCGTCCGCACACCGAGGGCAGCAGGTTGGTGTCGGTGATCACCGCGTAGGCGCCGGCGTAGTGCCCTTCGGTGATCTTCTTGATGAAGCCGGGGATGTCGATGCCCACCGGACAGCCGCGCACGCAGGGCTCGTCCGGACACTGCAGGCAGCGCTCGGCCTCGCGCTGCGCATCCTCGAGCCGGTAGCCGCAGGCAACCTCCTCGAAGTTGCGCGCCCGCACCAGCGGCGGCTGCTCCGGCATGGGCGTGCGTTCCTGGGGAATCGAGCGGATGGTCTTCTTCTTTGCGGTGGCCATGGCGCTGTCCTCAGGTCTTGCTCGCGGGGCCGGCAGCGGCGCCGAGCACGGCTTGCTTCAGGGCCGCGGTGTCGCCCTCGCGGATGCGGCAGCCTTCCTGCCAGCGCACCAGCGCGTCGGTCTCGGCGCGGCGGTAGCGCACGAGCCGCGACATGAGGTCGGCGAAGTCGACCTGATGGCCGTCGAAGTCCGGGCCATCGACGCAAGCGAACTTGACCTGCTCGCCCACCTTGACGCGGCAGCCGCCGCACATGCCGGTGCCGTCGACCATCACGGGATTCAGGCTCACCATGGTCTTGATGCCGTGCGGCCGGGTGGCCTCGGCGCAGCCTCGCATCATCACGGGAGGGCCGATCGCCACGACCTCGTCGATGTCCGGGTGGCGGGCGATCGCCTGGGCAATGCCCTCGGTGACCAGGCCCTTGATGCCCGCGCTGCCGTCGTCGGTGCAGATGATCAGTTCGTCGCACACGGCGGCGAACTTGTCGCGCCAGAACATCAGGCTCTGGTTGCGAAAGCCGATCACCCCGATCACGTAGGCGCCGCTTTCCTTGTAGGCGCGCGCCTGGGGATACACCGGCGCCACGCCCAGTCCGCCGCCCACGCACACGACCTTCTTCGCGGCGCCGATGTGGCTGGGGATGCCCATGGGGCCGACCATCGCGTAGAGGCTGTCGCCCGCCTTGAGCGTGGCCTGCATCTCGCGGGTGGTCTTGCCCACCGCCTGGATCACCAGGGTGATCGTGCCGCGCTCGCGGTCGAAGTCGGCGATGGTGAGCGGGATGCGCTCGCCATGCTCCTGATCCATCACGATCACGAACTGGCCAGGCCGGGCCGCGCGCGCCATCTGCGGATGCGCCACCTCCAGCATGTAGGTGACGTCGGAGTAGTCCTCGCGGGCAACGATCCGGAACCCCGAGGCACTGTCGGCTGCGCTCATGCTCGCTCCTCCCTCGCTCGCCCGTCTGGCGCGGGCTGCCATGCCGCCAGGGCTGGCGGCGTCGAGGAAAGCATCACCCTATGTCGGGAGCAGGGATTGATCCTGGGCAAGCCGGGGAAACTCGTCGCGCCTGGGGCGAGGCCGCGCGGTCTTGCCGCGCGGTCTGCCCGGCGCTGCCGTAGGGGTGCTAGGATTGGCCCCTTCGTCGGCCGGGGCATGTTGCGCGGGCGGCGTCAAGACTCGGCACTCTCGCCGGAATCCGGGGAGGGCGCCGTCGGTGCGGTGGCCATGGCCATGTGCAGCGCCGGGCATCTTGAACGAGAAACTCGTTACCTAGGTGGAGCCACAAGATGATGAAGCAGTTCCAGCTGAACTCGTATCTCTTCGGCGGCAACGCGCCGTACGTGGAAGAGCTCTACGAGAACTACCTCGACAACCCCGCCTCGGTGCCCGACAAGTGGCGCACCTACTTCGACCAGATGCAACTGGTCCCGGCGGCGGACGGCTCGACCGAATCCCATGACGTGGCGCACGCGCCCATCGTCGAGTCCTTTGCGCTGCGCGCCAAGACCGGCGGATTTGCGGCCAAGGTGGCGTCGAGCGATCTGTCGGTCGCGCGCAAGCAGGTGCACGTCCAGTCGATCATCGCTGCCTACCGTTTCCTGGGCGCGCGCTGGGCCAAGCTCGACCCGCTGCAGCGCCAGGAGCGACCGGCGATTCCCGAGCTCGAGCCCGGGTTCTATGACCTGACCGAAGCCGACATGGACACGGTGTTTTCCGCGTCCAACACCTACTTCGGCTCCGAGCAGATGACGCTGCGCGACCTCATCGGGGCGCTGCGCCAGACCTACTGCGGCACCATAGGCGCCGAGTTCATGTACATCTCGGACCCGGCCGAGAAGCGCTGGTGGCAGCAGCGGCTCGAGTCGATCCGCTCGGTGCCCAGCTTCAGTGCTCCCCAGAAGCTCCACATCCTCGAGCGCCTGACCGCCGCCGAGGGTCTGGAGCGCTACCTGCATACCAAGTACGTGGGCCAGAAGCGCTTCTCGCTCGAGGGCTCGGAGAGCTTCATTCCGGCGATGGACGAGCTGATCCAGCGCGCTGGCAGCCGCGGCGTGCAGGAAATCGTCATCGGCATGGCCCATCGCGGCCGCCTCAACGTGCTGGTCAACACCATGGGCAAGATGCCCAAGGACCTGTTCGCCGAGTTCGAGGGCAAGAAGAGCGACGAGTTGCCCGCCGGCGACGTGAAGTACCACAACGGATTCTCGAGCGACATATCCACGCCGGGAGGCCCGGTGCACCTGTCGCTGGCCTTCAACCCCTCGCACCTCGAGATCGTCAATCCGGTGGTCGAAGGCTCGGTGCGCGCCCGCCAGGACCGCCGGGGCGACAAGGAAGGCGACCAGGTCCTGCCGGTGCTGGTGCACGGCGACGCCGCCTTCGCCGGCCAGGGGGTCGTGATGGAGACTCTCAACCTGGCCGACACGCGTGGCTACGGCACCGGCGGCACGGTGCACATCATCATCAACAACCAGATCGGCTTCACGACCAGCGACCCGCGCGACAAGGGCTCCACCCTGTACTGCTCCGACGTGGTCAAGATGATCGAGGCCCCGGTGCTGCACGTGAACAGCGATGACCCCGAGGCGGTCGTGCTGGCGGTGCAACTGGCGATGGACTATCGCCAGGAGTTCAACAAGGACGTGGTGCTCGACATCATCTCCTTCCGCCGCCTGGGCCACAACGAACAGGACACGCCCGCGCTGACCCAGCCGCTGATGTACAAGCGCATCGGGCAGCACCCGGGCACGCGCAGGCTCTATGCCGAGAAGCTCGTCACCCAGGGCACCTGTGCCACGAACGTGCCGGACGACCTGGTCAAGGCCTTCCGCCAGGCCATGGACGAGGGACGGCATACCGCCGACCCGGTGCTCACCAACTACAAGAGCAAGTTCGCGGTCGATTGGTCGGCCTTCCTCAACCGCAAGTGGACGGATCACGCCGACACCGGCGTGCCTCTGGCCGAGCTCAAGCGTCTGGCCGAGCGCATCACCACCGTACCCGCCAACTTCAAGCCGCACACCCTGGTCGAGAAGGTGCTGGCAGACCGGCGCGCGATGGGCGAGGGCAAGGCGCCGCTGGACTGGGGCATGGGCGAGCACCTGGCCTATGCGTCGCTGGTGGCCAGCGGCTATCCGGTGCGCCTGACCGGCCAGGACTCGGGGCGCGGCACGTTCACGCACCGCCACGCCGTGTTGCACGACCAGAACCGCGAGAAGTGGGACGAAGGCACCTACGTGCCGCTGCAGCATGTCTCCGAGAAGCAGGCGCCCTTCGTCGTGATCGACTCGGTGCTTTCCGAGGAGGCCGTGCTCGGATTCGAGTACGGCTACTCCAGCGCGGAGCCCAACGCCCTGGTGGTCTGGGAGGCGCAGTTCGGCGACTTCGTGAACGGTGCCCAGGTGGTGATCGACCAGTTCATCAGCTCGGGCGAGGTCAAGTGGGGCCGGCAGTCCGGGCTCACCCTGATGCTGCCGCACGGCTACGAGGGTCAGGGGCCCGAGCACTCGTCGGCGCGCATCGAGCGCTTCCTGCAACTCGCGGCCGACAACAACATGCAGGTGGTCCAGCCCACCAGCGCGGCGCAGATCTTCCACCTGCTGCGGCGGCAGATGATCCGCCTGTTCCGCAAGCCGCTGGTGATCTTCACGCCCAAGAGCCTGCTCAGGAACAAGGACGCGACTTCCGAGCTGGCCGAACTCGCCAAGGGCGAGTTCCTCACGGTGATCGGCGAGCGCGAGGCGCACGACGCGAAGAAGATCAAGCGCGTCATCGCGTGCTCCGGCAAGGTCTACTACGACTTGCTGGCGCAGCGTCGTGAGCGCAAGGCCGACGAGGTGGCGATCATTCGCGTCGAGCAGCTCTACCCCTTCCCGCACAAGGCGCTGGTCACCGAGCTCAAGCGCTACCCCAACCTCGCCGACGTGGTGTGGTGTCAGGACGAGCCGCAGAACCAGGGCGCATGGTTCTACGCGCAGCACCACCTGCTCGAGAACATGAGCGACGGTCAGAAGCTCGCCTACGCCGGGCGACCGGCCTCGGCCTCGCCGGCGGTGGGCTACCACGCCAAGCACGTCGAGCAGCAGAAGGTGCTGCTCGACGCCGCCTTCGCCAAGCTCAAGGGCTTCGTGCTCACCAAGTAAATCGCGGTGGTCCGGCGGCGCGCGGCTGCCGGACCCACACGCGCGCCCGTGCGCGCACATCGAATCCGGAGTCATAGATGGCCATCCTGGAAGTCAAGGTTCCCCAGCTTTCCGAGTCCGTCGCCGAGGCGACCCTGCTCACCTGGAAGAAGAAGGTCGGCGAAGCGGTCGCCGTCGATGAAGTCCTGATCGAGGTCGAGACCGACAAGGTCGTGCTCGAGGTTCCCTCGCCGGGCGCCGGCGTGCTGGCCAGCATTGTCAGAGCCGACGGAAGCACCGTGGTGGCCGGCGAGCTCATCGCCACGCTCGACACGGAGGCCAAGGCTGGTGCTGCCGCGCCCGCCGCCGCGCCCGCTCCGGCCGCTGCCCCTGCTGGCGCCGCGGCGCCCGCGGCGGGCAAGTCCGGCGTCGCCATGCCCTCGGCCGCCAAACTGATGGCCGACAACGATCTGGCCGCGGGCTCGGTCCCGGGCACGGGCAAGGATGGCCGGGTGACCAAGGGCGACGTGCTCGCGGCCGTTGCGGCGGGCCCCAAGCCCGCCGCAACTCCGGCGCCAGCGGCCGCGCCCGTCGCCGCCAAGTCGGCGCTGCCCGAGGTCAAGGCACCCCTGGACCTCGGGGCGATCGCCAATCGCCCCGAGCAGCGCGTTCCCATGTCGCGGCTGCGCGCGCGCGTGGCGGAGCGGCTGGTGCAGTCGCAGTCGACGGCCGCCATTCTCACCACCTTCAACGAGGTCAACATGGCCCCGCTGATGGAGATGCGCAGCCGCTACAAGGACAAGTTCGAGAAGGAGCACGGCGCCAAGCTGGGCTTCATGTCCTTCTTCGTGAAGGCCGCGGTGGCCGCGCTCAAGAAGTATCCGGTGGTCAACGCCTCGGTGGACGGCAACGACATCGTCTACCACGGCTACTTCGACATCGGCATCGCGGTGGGTTCGCCGCGCGGCCTGGTCGTGCCCATCCTGCGCGACGCCGATCAGCTCACCTTCGCGGACATCGAAAAGAAGATCGCCGACTTCGGCAAGCGCGCGGGCGAGGGCAAGCTGGGGCTCGAGGAGCTCACCGGTGGCACGTTCTCGATCAGCAACGGCGGAGTGTTCGGCTCGATGCTGTCGACGCCCATCATCAACCCGCCGCAGAGCGCGATCCTGGGCATCCACGCTACCAAGGATCGGGCCGTGGTGGAGAACGGCCAGGTGGTGATCCGGCCGATGAACTATCTTGCGCTCTCGTACGACCACCGCATCATCGACGGCCGCGAGGCGGTGCTGGCGCTGGTGGCCATGAAGGAGGCGCTCGAGGATCCCGCGCGCCTGCTGCTCGAGGTCTGAGCCCGCCCCGACCCACTCGCGGGGCTACGCCGGGCGTGCCCCCGCTCTCGCCCAGAGACTTCCCATGAGCAAGCAATTCGACCTCGTCGTGATCGGCGCCGGCCCCGGGGGCTACATCGCCGCCATCCGTGCCGCCCAGCTCGGCATGAAGGTGGCATGCGTCGACGCCTGGACCAACGGCGCGGGTGGCCCCGCGCCCGGCGGCACCTGTACCAACGTCGGCTGCATCCCGTCCAAGGCCCTGCTGCAGTCGTCCGAGAACTACGAGCAGGCGGGGCATCACTTCGCCGAGCACGGCATCGGGCTGAGCAACCTCACGATGGACGTCGCGAAGATGCTCGGCCGCAAGGACACTGTCGTGAAGCAGAACAACGACGGCATCCTGTATCTGTTCAAGAAGAACAAGGTGAGCTTCTTCCACGGCCGGGCGAGCTTCGCCGGGCGTGACGCCGCGGGCGTGCAGGTATCCGTCGGCGCGCCGGCTGGCGAGACCCTCGTGGCCGCGCAGGTGATCGTGGCCACGGGCTCCAACGCCCGCGCGCTGCCTGGCGTGCCCTTCGACGAGAAGCAGATCCTCTCGAACGAAGGTGCGCTCGCCATCCCCGCCGTGCCCAAGAAGCTGGGCGTGATCGGCGCCGGCGTGATCGGCCTCGAGATGGGCTCGGTGTGGCGCCGCCTGGGATCGCAGGTCACAGTGCTCGAGGCGCTTCCCGCCTTCCTGGGTGCGGTGGACGAGCAGATCGCCAAGGAAGCGCACAAGATCTTCACCAAGCAGGGGCTGGGCATCTCGCTGGGCGTGAAGATCGAGTCGGTAATGGCCGACAAGAAGGGCGTCACGGTCAGCTACCTCGACGCCAAGGGCGAAGCGCAGACGCTGGCGGTGGACAAGCTGATCGTCTCGATCGGACGCGTGCCCAACACCGACGGGCTCAATGCCGAAGCGATCGGCCTCAAGCTCGACGAACGCGGCTTCGTTGCCGTCGACGACGACTGCCGCACCAATGTGCCGGGCGTGTGGGCCGTGGGCGACGTGGTGCGCGGCCCCATGCTGGCGCACAAGGCCGAGGAAGAGGGCGTGGCGGTCGCCGAGCGCATCGCGGGCCAGCACGGTCACGTGAACTTCAATACCGTGCCCTGGGTGATCTACACCAGCCCGGAAATCGCCTGGGTTGGCCAGACCGAGCAGCAGCTCAAGGCCGCGGGCCGCGCCTACAAGGCGGGCACCTTCCCCTTCATGGCCAACGGCCGCGCGCGGGCGCTGGGCGACACCACCGGCATGGTCAAGTTCCTGGCCGATGCCACGACCGACGAGATCCTCGGCGTGCACATCATCGGCCCCTACGCTTCCGAGCTGATCGCCGAGAGCGTGGTCGCCATGGAGTTCAAGGCTGCCGCGGAAGACATCGCCCGCATCTGTCACGCGCACCCCTCGCTGTCCGAGGCGACCAAGGAGGCCGCCCTGGCGGTGGACAAGCGCACGCTCAACTTCTGAGACCGGCGCGCGCCCCATGCCCTTCCTCAGCCGGCTCGGGGACGCGCTCTCGAGCCGCGGCTACGCCCTCGACCCGGCGCAACGCGCTGCCGCCGAGCGCCTCGCCCAGCTCGACCGCGACTGGCGCGCCTACAAGTCGCGCCGTTCGAACCGGCTCAAGAAGATGCTGGTCAAGCCGCCCGTGCCGCGCGGCGTGTATCTGTGGGGCGGGGTGGGGCGGGGCAAGAGCTTCCTGATGGATGCCTTCTTCGCCACCGCACCGGTGCTGCGCAAGACGCGCGTGCACTTCCACGAGTTCATGCGTGGCGTGCATCACGAGCTCGACCGCCTCAGGGGCACGCCCGACCCGCTCGACGAGGTGGCCAGTGCCATCGCCAGCCGCTACCGGCTGATCTGCTTCGACGAGTTCCACGTCTCGGACATCGCGGACGCGATGATCCTCTATCGTCTGCTCGACCGGCTCTTCACCCTCAATACAGGCTTCGTGATCACCTCGAACTACGCGCCCGACGCGCTCTACCCCGACGGCCTGCATCGCGACCGGCTGCTGCCCGCGATCGCACTGCTCAAGGAGCGGCTCGACGTGATCCAGGTGGACGCCGGCGTCGACTACCGGCGGCGCACGCTCGAGCAGCGCCGCGCCTACATCGTGCCCGCCGGCCCCGAGGCCGACGCCGAGCTTGGCGCGCTCTTCGACGAGCTGGCGGCCACGGAAGACGACAGTCCGGTGCTGACCATCGAGGCGCGCCAGATCCGCGCGCGACGGCGCGCCGGTTCGGTGGTGTGGTTCGACTTCGCGGTGCTTTGCGGCGGCCCGCGCTCGCAGATGGACTACCTCGAGATCGCCGCCCGGTTCCAGACCGTGCTGCTGTCCAGCGTGCCGCGCATGTCGGCGGGCCAGGCATCGGAGGCGCGCCGCTTCACCTGGCTGGTCGACGTGCTCTACGACCACCGTGTGAAGCTGGTGATCTCGGCCGACGCCGCGCCCGAGGAGCTCTACACCAGCGGTGCGCTGGCCCACGAGTTCGTCCGCACCGCCTCGCGCCTGACCGAGATGCAGTCGCGCGAATACCTCGAGTCGGCGCGCCGCGCGGTGGCGACGGTATGAGGGGCCGGCTCGTGCGCAGTGCTCGCTGGTTCGCGCTGGCCTGCCTTCAGGCCGCGCTTGCGGCGCCAACGGCGCACGCTGCGGAACTGGCCGAGCGCTTCCCGGCCGGCAGCATTGCCGACCGCACCCAGGCCGAGGCCGCACAGCGTGCCGCCGAGGACGAGATCAAGCGCATCAAGACCGAGGAGCAGCGCGCGCTGGCGGCCTGCAGCGAGAAGTTCCTGGTCAACGCCTGCCGCGAGGACGCCAGGATCAAGGCCGAGACCCAGCGTCGTGCGGCCCGTCGTGTCGAGGTCGAGGCCAAGGATGCGATCCGCCGCATCGATGCGGACGAGGCGGCCGCGCGCAAGGCCAAGGCCGCTTCCGAGCAGCCCGCGCGCGACGCCCAGCGGGCGCGCGAGGAGGAGGCGGCACGCGCCAAGCACGAGGCCCGGAAGGTCGAAGGAGAGCGCGCACCCTCTGGCCCTACACCCGCGGAGTCGGACGCCAAGCGCCGCGCGCAGGAGGAAAAGGCCGCCCAAGTGCGCAGCCGTGAGGCCGAGGCGCGAGCCCGGGCGGCCGAGGCACCGGACAAGGCGCGCGCCTACGCCGACAAGCAGGCCGAGGCGCAGGCACGCCAGGCGGAGCAGGCGCGCAAGAAGGCCGAGGCCGAGCGCAAGCGTGCAGAACGCGCGGCGCGGCGCGAGAAGGAAGCTGAAGAGCGCGAGGCCCTGATTCAGCGCGCCGAGAAAGCACGCGAAGCACAGAGGCAGTAGGGCGGGGCCTCGGCCTCTGCGTTTTCCGAGCTACTCGGGCGCGGCCACGCGTGGCCGCGGTGGTGCCTCGTCGAGCCGCACCAGCGCCAGGGACAGGTTGTCGCCGCGGCCGCGCGCGCGCTGCCGGGCCTGCTCGATGAGGTGGTTCGAGGCTTCACGGGGCGGCAGGCGGTCGAGCACCTCGCCAAGCTCCTCATCGACGAAGTAGGCCCACAATCCGTCGCTCGCCAGGAGGAAGGTGTCGCCGACCTGCAGGTCGGCGGTCTCGGTGATCTCGACGTGGGGCGCGCGGTTGATTCCGAGCGCGCTGACCAGGATGTTCTTGTAGCGCGAGGCCGCGCCCTCGAGTTCCTCGAGCCGGCCCTCGGCACGCAATTGCTCCACGTAGGTGTGGTCAGCGGTGCGCGACAGCAGCGCGCCGCGGCGGAAGTGGTAGAGCCGGGTGTCGCCCGCGTGTGCCCAGGCGGCCCGGCCACCAAAGAGCACGAGCACGCACAGCGTGCTGTGCGGCTCCTTTTCCTCGGCCAGGGCCGCCAGGCGGATGACGGTGTGCGCCTCGGACGCGATCGTCTCGAGCAGCTGGCGCACGCTGCCGTCGTGGGGCGAGGCCTCGGCGAAGAGCTGCTCGGCGGTCGAGATCACCTGATCCGAGGCCATGCGCCCGCCGCTGCGCCCACCCATGCCGTCGGCGACGATGGCCATCAGCGCCCCGGGCAGACGCCTGCCGGTGAAAATGGCCACTCGGTCCTGTTGCTCGGCACGGTCGCCGATGTGCTGCGCGGTACAGGCGTTGATCTTGAAACGTTGCAAGGCTCGCCTCGGTGAGAGCCGGGGCAGTCTATCATCGGGGTCGTTTCGTCCCATCCCACACTCGTGGAACAGCAAGAGATCAAGCGCCGCATCATCGAGTTGCAGATCGAGCACCGCGATCTGGACGAGGCGATCGCGCGTCTGGCGGCCTACAGCGGAGCGGACGAGCTGCACCTGCGCCGACTCAAGAAGCGCAAATTGCAGATCAAGGACACACTCGCCCTGCTGCAAATGGAACTCGTGCCGGACATCCCGGCCTGAGGCGCGGCGCGGATGAGCGACAGCGCCGACGCGCAGCGCGCGGCCGCCGGGTTTGGCGAAGTCGAGCAAGCCTTCGCTGAGCACGGCCCCCTGGCCAGGGCGTTGCCCGGCTTCAGCGCGCGTCCCTCGCAGGCAGAAATGGCGGTGGCCATCGCCGCCACCATCGCCACGGGCGGCACCATGGTTGCCGAGGCAGGCACCGGCACCGGCAAGACCTTCGCGTACCTGGTGCCCGCGCTGCTGGCCGGTGGCAAGGTGCTCGTCTCGACCGGCAGCAAGCCCTTGCAGGACCAGCTCTATGGCAAGGACCTGCCCGCCGTGCGCGCGGCGCTGGGCGTCAACGCGAGCACCGCGCTGCTCAAGGGGCGCGCCAACTACGTGTGCCTGCTGCGGCTCGAGCGCACCGAGTCCCAGGGTCGCCTCGCCTCGCGCGAGGAGGCCTTCCACCTGCGCGAGATCCTGCGCTTCGCGCGCCTGACGCACAGCGGGGACCGCGCCGAGCTCGCCGCGGTTCCCGAGCACGCCTCGATCTGGCCGGCGGTCACCTCGACGCGCGACAACTGCCTCGGCTCCGAGTGTCCGCGCTTTCAGGAGTGCTTCGTCTTCAAGGCGCGACGCGAGGCGCAGGCGGCCGACGTGGTGGTGGTCAACCACCACCTCTTCCTCGCCGACCTGGCGCTGCGCGACGACGCGATCGCCGACTTCCTGCCAGCGGTCGACACCGTGATCCTCGACGAAGCGCACCAGCTGCCCGAGGTCGCCGCGGACTTCTTCGGGTCGATGCTGTCCTTGTCCCAGGTCGTCGAACTTGCCCGCGACGCGCGCGCGCTGGGAGCGAGCCGTGCGCCCGACGGTGCGCCCTGGAGCCGGCTCGCGGATGCACTCGAGCGCGCCACCCGGGAGGTGCGCCTGGCGTTGGCCGAACAGGGCATGGAGGCCGGGCGCCGAGTAGCTCTGGACCGGCTGCCGGCGCCCGCAGCGCTCGCGCGGCAGTTGCAGGCAGCGGGGGAGGCGCTGGGCGAACTGAGCGAGGCGCTGGAAGCCAACCGCCACCGCGATGCAGAGCTCGACCTGCTCGGCCCCCGGGGCGCCGAGCTTCGCGTCGCGATCGAGGCATGGCAGCGTGCGGCCGCGCAACCGCAAGCCGGCG
>ERZ795055.852-NODE-852-length-26124-cov-5.809007_pt1 | contig 26124 bp, 21 predicted proteins | sample MGYA00375139_ERZ795055 | MGnify/ENA primary metagenome ERZ795055 (study PRJEB30184, sample SAMN05720283) | anaerobic digester metagenome | isolation source: active sludge of municipal wastewater-treating anaerobic digesters | place: USA | collected 2015-01-23 ... | reverse complement strand
AAGAGGGCGTGCCGATGATCAAGCGCATTATTCTCGACGACATCGAGGAAGAGCGGCGGCGCGGACATAACCAGAAGGTCCTGCAGTTGAAACTGGTGCTCAAGCATTTTGTTGAGACCCATCCCCAACATTCATCTGCTGCATGAACCGGATGTTCAAAGCTGATTTCCAGCTAGCAATACCTGGATTTCCGCCAATCCGGCCCGGCGCATGGGTCGGCCGTCGACCGGGCTGCGCGGCGCTTCCCGTTCGGCTAGCGGCGCAAAGACGGTGAGGTCGAGATCATGATCACCGGCGCTGAACCGGAAAACCGGCAGGCAGGCCTGACCGCCGTTACTCAGATGCAGTCGGCGTTCGCTAGTTACAAAGGGAATGCGTTGTTCCATCAAAAACAGCGCTACTTCCTTGGGCGTATCGACGAACAGGTGCAGTTGAATGGGGGTGTGCGGACCCGCTGTCCCGCTCAAGACCGAACCGACCAACTTCGGCTGGAAGCACGCCAGAAAGTGCATGGCTTCCAAGGCTACTTCCCGCAGTTCCCGCAAGCGCTGGGGTTGACGGTCGGCTTGAAACAGCCGCTGGTAATCGAGCAGGGCCTGTTCGATTTCCTGGTTGTCCGGCAGCAGGCCCTTGTCAGCGACCGACATGCGCAGCGCGGCTTTACGCTTGGCGGTGCGAAAATCCGTAACGCCTTCCTCGGCCATCAGTCGGGCGCATTCTTGGGCCAACAGAATTCTGAGGCGGGGGGTATCACGATGAGGCATGAGCGGACTCCAGGAGCATCAGAGCAGGTAATGGGCCGACTGTGGCAATTCCCGAAGTGGGAATTGCCAGACGGTTTGCTATAGTCATGGGTGTTACTATCCAGGTTTGATTCGTCCATTCTGATTGGTGGGAGGGAGCGTATCTTGGCTTTGTTCAAGCGTAAAGAACCCATGTTGGGTATCGATATCAGTCCCTCGGCGGTCAAAGTGGTCGAACTGAGCCGTTCCGGGTCGCGATTCCGGGTCGAGGCGTTTGCCGTCGAACCGCTGGGCGAGGGGATGATGGAGGATCGCAACCCCGTTGATCCGGATGCAGTGGGCGAAGTCATCAAGCGGGCCTGTCGCAATGCCGGAACTCGAACGCGCCAGGCGGCAGTAGCGGTTCCGACCTCCAGTGTGATCAATCGCACCGTGCCGATGCCGGCTGAATTCAAGGAAAGCGATATCGAGACCAACATCTCGATTGAGGCTGCGCAGTATATCCCTTATCCCATCGAAGAAATCTATCTGGATTTCCAGGCGAAAGGATCGTCCCAGGCCAGCGCTGAGCAACAGGATGTTTTGCTGGTAGCAACCCGCAAGGAGAATGTGGACACCCGAGAGGCGGCACTCAAAGGGGCGGGGCTGATCCCGGCAGTAGTGGATGTAGAAGCTTATGCCCTGGAAAACGCGTTTCGACTGGTGATGGACAATCTGTCCCGAGGCAGCAGCGAGGGCGGCAGGCTGAATCTGAGCAAGGCGCGCGACAGTCTGACGGCGTTAGTCGATATCGGCGCCTCCATCGCCAGCCTGTATATTCTGCAAGAAGACCAGATTATTTTCAGCCGCGAGCAGAATTTTGGCTGTGACCAGCTTACCTTCCGCATCGCTGAGACCTATGGCTTGTCGCGGGACCAGGCCGAACGGGCCAAGCGCACCGGCCAGGTGGCTGAAGATTACGCCGAGACGTTGCTGGATCCCTTCAAGCAGATGTTGGCGGAACAGGTGGGCCATGCGTTGCAGTTTTTCTTTTCCTCCGATCATTTTGTCACAGGCCGCTATACTGTGGACAACCTAGTCCTGATCGGCGGCGGTGCCATGCTCCCAGGACTCGACCGGGTGGTGGCGGACGTGCTGGGGATTGCGACGATGATAGCTAATCCCTTCAAGAACATGGGCAGTGCCACGCGGGTGAACAGCAGCGCCCTGTTGCGCGATGCGCCGTTGTTGGCGATCGCTGGCGGGCTGGCTTTAAGGAGTTTCGACGCATGACGCGCATCAATTTATTGCCTTGGCGCGACGTGCGCCGCGCCCAGCGTCAACGCGATTTGATCATCATGCTGGTGGCGGCGGCGTTGCTGGCGGTGGGGATGATGTATCTGGTGCAGACCGAGATCGCCAGCCGGATTGAGTTTCAGCAACAGCGCAATGAATATCTGCGCGGCGAGATCGCCCGGTTGAAGAAGGCCGCCGAGGAGCTGGCCGAGTTGCAAAAGACCAAGAACCGGCTGATCGAGCGCATCAATGTTATTCAGAAGCTGCAGGCCAGCCGTCCGGGCAAGGTGCGGATGCTGGATGAACTGGTTCGGCTGATTCCTGAAGATATTTTCTTGACCGCCTTCAATGTAGCGGGCAACCAGGTCAAGCTGAATGGCACCGCCCGTTCTGATTTGATCATTTCCGAATTCATGCGCGATATCAAGACGTCGAATTTGTTCGGCGAACCAGTGTTGCAGATCATCCAGACCAAGGATGTGAACAACGTACAGGCGCGGGTATTCGAGCTGACCATTCCGCTCAAACTGGAAGCGGATCAGGGCACGGGAGGGAAGACATGAACCTGTCCGAAATCAACCCGAACGATATCAATCTGCAGGAAGCGGGCGACTGGCCGCTAGCGGGTAAGCTGGTATTGGTGGTGATCGTCATGGCGGTGGTGATCGGCGGCGGGTATTATTTTTTCACCAGCGATCAGCTCATGCAGTTGGAGACCGTGACCAATGAGGAGCAGAAGCTGCGTCAGGAGTTCATCGAGAAGCAGCGGGTGGCGGCCAATCTGGAAGCATTCCGGGCGCAATTGGTGCAGATGGAAGCCGATTTAGGAGTGATGCTGCGGCAGTTGCCGACCGGCACGGAGATGCCGGATTTGCTCGATGATGTGTCGAACACCGGTAAGAAGAATGGTCTGGAGTTTGAATTATTCAAGCCCGAGGCTGAACAGCCTCGGGATTTTTATGCGGCCAAGCCAATCACCATCAAGGCCAAGGCGACTTATCATCAGTTTGGCGCGTTTGTGAGCGGGGTCGCCGCGCTGTCGCGGATTGTGACCTTGGAGAACGTGACGTTGACGGGGGCAAGCGGAGGCAAGGGCGCTAAAAAGAGTAATGCGGAGCCGGTGAATATCCAGGCGACCTTGCAGACCTACCGCTATATGGACGAGGGCAGCGCGCCGGCGAAGGCCAGCCCGCAGCAAGGCAAGGGGGCGGCTAAGAAATGAACGAACGTTATGTTAACTTCCCTCCCCTGCCAGCGGGGGAGGGAGTGAAGGTCGCCGCCCTGGCCCTGATTTTGACCTTATTAGCCGGTTGCGCCGATCGGAATATGAACGACCTGCGGGAGTTCGTAGAGACCACTAAGCGCACCACGCCAATCAGGAAGCCCGACCCTCCGCCGGAGACCAAGCCGTATGAGCCTTTCGCTTATACCGCCCAAGGGTTGAAGGATCCCTTCGTGGTATCGCCATTTGCTCAGGAGGAGGAGCTGGCGATGACCCAGGATATGGCGACGACGCCAGGCAGCGGTTATACCGGGGTGCGGCCGGATCCGAACCGGGTGCGGGAGGAGTTGGAAAAGTATTCGCTGGGTTCGTTGAAGATGATGGGAACGGTGCGGGTGAGCAACGCCGGCAATTTATGGGCGCTGATTCTGGCGCCGGACGGGGTGGTGCACCGGGTGCAGAAGAATAATTACCTGGGTAATAATCACGGCAAAGTCATCAATATCAGTGAACAGCGAATCGACTTGAAAGAGATCGTGCCGGATGGGCCTGGGCGCTGGCAGGAACGGGAAGCGTTTCTATCGCTGACGCAGTGATCAAGAGGGGGGTGTCATGACGAACAGTGCCATAAGCGAAGGCCAATGCGGCCAGCAGTCAGGCGGGGGGAGTCTGCTGCGCTGGGCGGCGTTGGGTTGGATCTGGGCCATCGTGTGGCTGGCGACTGGCTGGACGGCGGCGTCGGCAGCAGAGGCCGGGCGGCAGCCGATCTTGCAGGCGGTAGATATCAGTCCATTGGCGGGCAATCGGTTGCAATTGCGGTTCCGGCTGTCGGAACGGCCGGAGGGGCCGCCGAGCAGCTTTACCATCAATGAGCCGGCGCGGATTGTGCTGGATTTTCTGGGGACGCGAAATGGACTGGCGACACGGCAGCAGGCGATCAATGTCGGGGTGGCCGATAAGATCAGTGTGTTAGAGGGGGCGGACCGGACCCGGGCGTCGCTGAATCTGGCGCAGCTGGTGCCGTATCGGGTGGAAGTGCAGGGCGATACCGTGCTGTTGACGCTGGAAAGCGCCGGTACTGCTGTGAAGAAGACCCCGGCGCCCAGCCCCACCGGATCAGTAGCGGCGTCCGCGCCGAAGCGCAGCGAAGCGCCAGCGCCGTCAACGCCGCGCAATATCAGCGATGTGGGCTTTAAGCGCGGGCCGGCCGGGCAAGGCATAATCACGGTCAAGCTGTCCAATCCGAATATCGCGGCGGATGTGCGCCAGGAGGGGAACCGGATTCTGGCTGATTTTCAGGGGGCTACCCTGCCGAAAGGTCAACAAAGACGCTTGGATGTGACGGACTTTGCCACGCCGGTGACGACGATTGAAGCTTTGAATCAGGGCGGTAATGCCCGGTTAAGCATTCAGCCCAGTCCGCCATTTGAATATCTGGCGTATCAGGCGAATGATCTCTATGTGATCGAAGTGCGCCCGCCGCAGAAAACGGCGGAGGATGAGGAAAAGGAAGCGCAGTTTGATCCGTCGAAGAAGAAATATAAGGGTGATCTGCTGTCGCTGAATTTCCAGGACATCGAGGTGCGGGCGATTCTGCAAATTCTGGCGGATTTTACCGGCTTGAATATCGTGGTCAGCGATACGGTGAAAGGGAATTTGACGCTGCGCTTGCAGAATGTGCCGTGGGATCAGGCGCTGGATATAATCATGCGCACCAAAGGTTTGTCGATGCGCCAGAATGGGAATGTGGTTTTTATTGCGCCGACCGAGGAAATCGCGGCCCGCGAGAAACTGGATCTGGAATCGCGCAAGACAGTTGAGGAACTGGTGCCGCTGCGCACCGAGATTATTCAAGTCAATTACGCCAAGGCGGCGGATCTGGCGAAGTTGCTGAAGAGTGGCGATGAAAAGAAGGGAAGCATTCTGTCGCCGCGCGGCACGGTTGAAACCGATGAGCGAACCAATAGCCTGATTGTCAAGGATGTGCCTGACAAGTTGGGCGAGGTTCGTGATCTGGTAGCGCAACTCGATAAGCCTGCCAAACAAGTCATGATCGATTCGAGAGTGGTCATTGCCAGTAATGATTTTAGTCGGGATCTGGGTGTGCGATTCGGCGTGTCAGGCGTGAGCCAGTCGGGAGATCGAATCAATACGGTGAGCGGTAATGTCAATGCAACCGGCACCATGATCGACAGCGCTGTGGGCAACCTGATTAGTACCGGGCAGCCCTTCCCAGTGGCCGTCCCGTCATTGCCTGAACGACTCGGGGTAAACTTGCCAGTAGGCGGTCCTAGCATCGCTTTCGCGATTTTAGGGGCGGATTATCTGGTGGATTTGGAGCTTTCTGCCCAGCAAGTTGAAGGTAATGCGGAAATTGTTTCAAACCCGCGAGTCATTACTGCTGATTTAAAGAAAGCCACTATTTTGCAAGGTCGGCAGATTCCATATTCTACCGTTAGCGATCAGGGCACCAATGTTGAGTTTAAGGATGCCTTCCTGAAGCTGGAGGTGACTCCGCAGATCACGCCGGATGACCGGATTCGGATGGATCTTAAGGTCTCCAAGGATGAACAAGGCGCTGTTGTAGCGACTGCGACGGGTCCACAGGTCAGTATCGACAAACGTGAGATTGAGACTCAGGTCTTGGTCAACAATGGTGAAACGGTTGTGCTGGGTGGCGTTTTCGAGCAAACCAAAGCGGATAATGCGACTAAGGTGCCGTTACTGGGGGATATACCGCTGCTGGGGTATCTGTTCCGGACTACAACTAATACTGCGACGAAGCGCGAACTCCTGATTTTCGTCACGCCGCAAATCCTGAAAGAAGGGAAAGTGGCGGAGTAGTCGCCGGTTTGAATTGAAGATTAACGTTGTATCGCGGGGAGTGAAGCCATGCGATCGTTGATAAGCAGGTTGAAAGGGCTGGTTGAATTACTACTGCTGACTATCGTAATGATGGTCAGCATGGGCGGCGGTGACGCCATTGCAGGAGGTTTTACTGGTGGAGGGTTTATCGGGCAGGCTCCGATCGCTGTCTCGATAGCCGCTGATAAAACGACACTGCCTGTCAATATTCTCAATGCAGGTCCGCAGATTGGCAGCCCGTATACCAATACGATCACTATTCAAATTACGCGGAATGGCAAGCTTTTTAACGCCCCGAGTGTTAATGTTGCCATCGTATCAGGTTTGAGTAGCGGAGTGTTGTTCCGTTTAGATGGGAATGATGAGAAAGACGATAACGGTAACATTATCGCTTCCCGCAATATTGTTTACACGGATACGGGAGGAGTGATTACTACCCACCTCCACGCGCTCAGTGCGCCAGGACCCGTAGTAATTTCCGCATCAGCCGCTGACCCGCAAACCGGACAAATCATCAGTGCTAATCTGACGATTAACGTAACCGGGGGCGGCAACGTGAATAATCCTCCCGTGCCGGCCACGGTGACTTTTGTTATGGATCCTACGCCGGTCTATATCAGCACCAATCCTGATGGCACGACCACCGTGCCGCAGAGCAATACCAAATTGTTCCAAATCTTCGTGAAGGATGATTTCGGCCAACCGATTAATCCGGGTGTCGGCAATCCTCTGCGGATCGAGATGCTGCCTACTCGGCCCAATGGTGGCGAATGGTTAAGCGCAACTGGCGCTGATGGCAGTGCTCAGCAGGGGACCTCAGTGGTATCCGGTTTGTTCGGTGGTGCGGCGACAGCCATCCTGCATAGCGGCACGGCGCCAGGTACGGTGGTGATCGCTGCAACCGCCGATCGGGTGGATAACAATGTGGATAACGGCATTCAGTTCGGTATTACCAATTACGCCATGGTTTCAATCGGGACGGGCGTGATTACTTCGCTGACGTTTGCAGGGCCGTTTTCGGATGCGGTGCTAGCGCGCAAGAATAACTTGGGCGCACAACTGATCGATCCTACGACTCAGGGGGATCCTTTCACCGTTGAAGGTGCCAAGGATACCCTGTGGAATGGCGTCTATACCCGCTTCATTTCAATCGTGGCCAGCGATCCGTATGGCAACCCGCCGCCTGCAGGCACGCCGATCACCTTCCGATTGATCGATTCACCGCTGGATATGCTCAAGAACCGTTATCCTGATCAAGGGCATGGTCAGTTCGCTATTACCGGGTATAACGGTGATCCCCAGGAAGGTGGTTATGCTTTCTTCGCCCCCAACCGTACGACAGCGCGCGTCACCGGCGATACGTTGAATCCATTCGTCGTACCGAATGGCGTGTCCTATGCGATCGCTGATCCCCTTTGCCTGTTGGTGTTGCAGGATCCGGAGGTCATCAATCCGAATTCGAGCACTATCAACGCCCTGCCAGCAGAAGGTCGGCTGGAATACCATGTTGGCAGCCGCATTATCACCGGGCGGCAAGGCAATATGCTGACGGTCAATTCACCCTTCAATCAGGTCAGCCAGAATGTCGGTGCTAATGTCTGGTACACCGTTGGGTGTCCACCTCACAAGGGCAATGTCATGAACTTCAACATGATCAATAGCCCGGTGTTTGGAACGACGGAAGTGTCGGTGATGACCGATATCAATGGTGTGGCCAATACCGTGATGAATTATCCGGCTAACCAGGTTGGGCGGCGGTTCATGGTCATGGCCGAATCCAATGGCGGCAGAGTGGGCGCCGTGATGACCCATTGGTATCTTGGCATTGATGATGGCAGCATTTTAACGGTAACGCAGCCGCTCCAGTTGGCGATGCAAATGCCATCGCTGGATTTACAGCCGTGGCCTGTTGCGGTCCAGGCGAGTGTCGTGGTCGCACCAGGCGCGACGGTCAACTTGCCCGTCACTTTGCAATTGTTGGATGGTGGTGTTTCGATTGGCGATCTGAATGGCGATGGTATTATTGAAGTTCGCCGTACGCCGATTCCGGGGGTACCGATTGCTGTTGATACGATTATCAACAACCCGGCGGAGACAGCAGCGATTGTTGCTGAAGAAGCTGTGGCCGCAGCCCAGGCGGCTTTGGATGGATTCGTTGCTGCCAACCCGGGTGTTTGCGATCTGATCTTGACGGATCCAACAGCCGAACCGAGTCCGCGAGATCTGGCAAAGTGTAAGCAGCAAACGGTGCTGACGTCAGCCTTGGATGAAGCGAAAGCTACCGCTATTCAAGCGCGTGCGGTTGCTAGCTTACACAGTCCTACCGCGTCGGTCGTGCCATCCACGCTCTCTTCCACTGGGGCTGGCTATGCCAGGGCTACGTTGCAGGTCAATGACCTGCCGACTGATGGCAGTGTGGATTTCCACTTCTCCACGATCGGACCGGAAATTCACAGCACTGTGCTCCAAATTACGGTGACAACGCAGCAACCAGCAGCGCCAGCGCCAGCGCCATAGGCTTTAAAAATCGTCTGGTTAAGCACTGAAAACCGGCGGTTATCCCGCCGGTTTTTTTATTGCCAAAATCACGGTTGACCATCATGGTTCAAATCCCCGAACCTTAACACCTATCAGTTCTGATTTAGACTATGGAGCGAGTTTAACTGAGATCGGAGAGGCGGATGGGAACGGTTCGGCAGTTGGCGACAGAAATCGAACAAGGGTTGCGCGAAACCCACCCGACGGCATCTGGCTCCCACGCTCCAGCGTGGTAGCATGTCCAGACGCTCCAGCGTCGCGGTTTTATTGGGATCATTCGGGTCGCTGGAGCGTCTCGTCGGCATTCCCACGCCGGAGTGTGGGAATGCTAATCTATCAAAACTTTTGCGTCAGCCCACTAGCGAGCGATTCACGGTTAGCCCAGCTTAGGTGATTTCCAGAAAAGGCCATACCAGAAAGCAGGCATTGGCGAGTAGGGATAGAGAGAAGGCAGTCTTGGCCGAATCGCCGGTGATCAGCTCCCCTTCCGCCGCGAAGGGGTTGGGGACTGGCAAAAAAAAGCCGCGATAGGCATCGCGGCTTCAAGAGGTATTCAATCATTTACGGGAATCCTTTCCCTTAAGGATTGATCTCAGTTCCTATCGTTTTTTGAGGAGCGGATTGCCAATCGTGTAGGTTGCTTCCGTCACCTCTGAATCAGCCCAGTTTTCCTTGAAGGCCATTGCTTTCAGGACCGTAGTCCCTAACTGGGTCAGTGACACCGCTTGTCCATTGCTGATCAGCGTCCCGGAGGTCGAGGTTGGCGTACTGCCATCCGTCGTATAACGAATGGAAGCGCCCGGCGTCGGGGTGGTGATCTTCACGCTCTGGCTGGTCGAATAGGAGCCACCCGGTGGAGCAAAGGTCGGCGCGGCGACCGCCACCAAGGGTCCCGTGAATTGACCAAAGGCCCACGGTCCTAACCCTGCGGGTACTACCGCGATCACCTGGTTACTCCGGCCATCGACCACCGAAACCGTATTGTCATCGGTGTTGGCGACGTAGACCCGTTTGCTGTCCGGGCTGACCGAGACGCCATAAGGCGTCTTGCCGACCGAGACAATGCCGACGACGGCATGATTAGCCGTGATGTCGATCACGAACAGCCGGTTACCCGCGCCATCGGTGACATACAGCCGGTTACCATCCGGGCTGACTGCGACGCCGCGCGGTACCAGCGGCTGTGGCGCGCCGCCGAACTCATCCAGGGTAATAATGCCGACCACCCGGTTGAAGACCGTCTCAATAACGGAAACGGTCCGATCCCCAGAGTTAGCCACATAAACGAACATTCCATTCGGATGAACCGCCACACCTTCCGGTGCCCAGCCGACCGCTACTGAGCCGACCTGCGCCTTAATATCAGCGTCGAAGATCGACAGCGAACCCACGCACTGATCGTGGTTCACGTTGATCGGTGGCCGTGCGACCAGTGCATCGCATTGGTCAGGTTGCGGGTTGGCTTCATCATCCGAGAATGAATTAACCGTCCGGTTCGTGACATACACCAAGGGCCGCAGCGGGTTGGGATGCGTCGCTACGCCGCGCGGGTAGGCGTTGATTGCCAGGCCAGGAACGCTCATATCGATGAACGGCTGGTTCGTCGTGGTATCGATCACTGACAGGCTGAAGCTGCCTTCATTGGCGACGAACAGCCGTTCGCCGGTGGGGTTGACGGCGACGCCGAGCGGTGCTACGCCGACAGGAATGACGGCGATCACCTTGCGTTCGGTCAGGTCAATGACGGACACCGTGCCGGCGCTCCGGCTGAAACGCGGGCGGTTGACTACATACAATCGGGTGCCGTCCGGACTTATTGCAATGCCACTAGGGCCGGTGTTGTTGATGCCGGTGGGGATGTTATCAACCGTCTGGTTGATATCCGGGTTCAGGATGGACACCGTACCGCCGACGTAGTTGGTCACATACGCCGGCCCGCTGAGCAGGGTGTAGGCGTAGGGTCCGAAGGAAATCACCAGGTTGACCGGACTGCTGACTGGTACTGTGGCATCGGCCAGCGGACTTTGCCGGATCACCTGACCAGCAGGCACGTCCTGGCTGCTTTGGTTGGAAACGATGCCGACACGTAGACCGGCTTCGATCACTTGGGCGGTGGCCGCAGCCAGGGTCTGACCGGCAACGTTGGGTACTTGGGTCTGTGGGCGAGCGCCCGGATCCTCCGGGATGGGACCCAGTGAGACCACCAGGTTGATGGACCAGCCGACTGGCACCAGGGCAGTCATCAATGGGCTTTGGCTGATGATGCGCCCCGCCTCGACGGTGTTGCTGGTCTGTCGGGAGACGAAGCCCGCCTTCAGGCCGACTTGGGTGAGGCTGACGGTGGCTTCATCCAAGGTAAGTCCGACCACGTTGGGGGTGGCGATGGGCGCTTGTGAACCTGAGGAGACGAACAGATTGATGGTCGTCCCGTAGGCAACGGGCGTACCGGCGGCAGGACTCTGGCCGGAGACTAAGCCGGGGGCAATCGAGGCGCTGGGTTGTACGGTGATCGCACCGACGTTGAATAACCCAACTGCAAACAGAATTTCCCGGGCGTTATCGACCGTTTGATGGGTGACATCGGGGACCGGGCACTGCTGCGGCTGGGAGAAGCCTTCGGAGACCAACAGGGTGACAGACGAGCCGAGTTCGACTTGCGTTCCGGCCGCGGGAACGGTGCTGATGACGCTGCCGGAGGGCATGGTGGGATCGGGTTGTCGCAGGGTGCTGCCGACGGTGAGGCCGGCATTTTGCAGATTGGATTGCGCAATGGCTTCCGGTTGGCCACGCACGTCAGGCACCGTGACGACTCCGGCTTTACCCAGGGAGACAGTCAGACTGACGGGGGTGGCAATGGCGACCTTGGCGCCGGCTGCCGGACTTTGATCGATGACGATGCCGGCGGGAACCGTATCGCTATACCTCTGTAAAGTGGCGCCGACGCTCAGGCCCACGCTGCGAATCACTTCGGTGGCGGCGGTCTTGGTCAGACCTTCAACGTCCGGAACCGAGATATTGCCTGGGGTGACTGGTGGATTGATCGGTGCTTCGGTGCCTGAGGAGATAACAAGATTGACAACCGTGCCGCTGGCAACCTGAGCACCGCCGGCTGGATTTTGGCTGATGATCTTACCCGCAGCGACGGTCGTGCTGGAGGCCAGGGTAGTCGTACCGACCTTCAGATTAACGCCTGTAATGCTGTCTTTGGCGGTCGCCAATGTTTGGCCGACCACGTTGGGAACCGTAACCGCCGTGAAGCCGGAGGATACGACGATCTCGACCTCGCTACCGGGCTTTACCAGGATACCGCCTACTGGATCTTGGCTAATGACGGCGCCAGCGGGGACGGTGGTGCTGTTCTCGGTGGTGACGGTCACGATCAAGCCAGCGTTCTGGATCGCAGCGACGGCGGCGCTTTGCGTTTGACCAACCACGTTCGGGACGGTGGCGCTCAGCCCGGAACCGGTGGACACCACGATTTTAACTTTGGTGGCAGGGGCCACCAGGATACCGCCCACCGGCTCTTGGCTGATGACCGTGCCGAGCGGGACGGTGAAACTGGCTTCGGTAGTCACGGTGACGGTCAGGCCGGCCCCTTGGATCGCGGTGATAGCGGCGCTTTGGGTGAGTCCGACTACGTTAGGAACAGGAATGATATCAGCCGAAACCACTGTGAGAGTAACTGTACTACCGGGAACTGCATTGGCACCGGCTGCCGGGTTCTGTACATTAACAGTGCCTCCAGCTCCTGCTGGACATGTTGCCACTGGTGGTGCTGCTGGTGTGCAGTAGACGATGGAAACAGCGAAGCCGGCATTCTGGATCGCGACGGTAGCAGCATTCTGTGTCTGCCCGAGTACGTTGGGGACAAGGATGATCGCGCCCGAACCCGAGGATACCGTGAGGGTGATCAGAGCACCATAAGCTACATTGTTGCCGGCTACGGGGTTTTGGCTGATGACGGTACCGACTGGGAGAGCGCTGACCGCCGGATTCACCGCAGTGGTCAAACCAGCAGACTGAAGTGTGGCGATTGCATTGCCTTGGAGTTGCCCAACTACGTTGGGAACGGTAATCGTGCCGCTAAATGTCTTTGTTCCAGTCAGTGTACCCGAGTCAAGGACAGTATTCGTTGCTGATAGGGCGCTAACCGTTATCACATATTGATGCGTCAAACCATCGGCAGGGGGGCAGGGACCACCGTAACCGGCCGTCCCGAAGCCGTTTGTACTCTCAATACTACCGGCGGGCAATGGGCCGCCCTGAGGCAGGCTGGTGGTGGTGTTCGGAATGTTGGTAACCTGCCAGTGCAGAAAATTACCAGCAGTTAAATCCACCATTTCAATTCGATAGGTGGTGGTGGTTCCTGCCGGGCCTGCGGCCCACGTTAATTGAGGCGAGAGGTTGTTGCCTTGGCACTGGCTACCGAGATTGTAAGTATTGGCTGGGGGGATGATGCCCCCGTTAACGAAGGCAGTGCTGGTTACGCTAAGAGCAGCCCATGCGGGAGAGGAGAGCAGGAGGGCGGTGATGATCGTCAAGGCAGCCCACAGATATCCCCACGAAGCAGTGCGGTTTGTTTGGGAGGGTAGAACAAACACAATAAGTCTCCTTAACTTTCGTTCTCGGGTGACTGTGCAACGGCGAACGGGGGCGTCTTGGGTGAATTATCGTTTAGCCAGCGTATCCGCCATTTTCCAGGCAAATGTAGCCTATTCCTCTGATAAAAACCACAGTCCCAGTCATGTACTGAATGTAGGTAGATGAATTAGGTCTGACTCATAAGCTTTTGAATTAAAAAAGTTTATAAACAAGAATGAACCGAATCCTGATCAACCATCCTGATATTTCACTCGGGTGAAGGTCGTTATACTGGGGGCGATCATCAATCATTGGGGAGTTAGCCATGAAGCCTTATCTGGGCGTATGCGTTCACCCCCTCCCACGTCGGGGAAGGGGAGTCAGATAACCGGCTGTTTCGTAAAACGCCCTCCCCCCTTGTGGGGGAGGGCTGGTGTGGGGGGTCTGAACGGTTACCGCAACACCAGCAGCAATTCGCCTTGGCCACGAACCAGATTGATCAACAATGCATCGTCGCCGCTTGAGGTTCGCCGCAAATCGTCAGTGCTGGACACCCGCTGGCGATTAATGGCGGTGATGATGTCATTCGGGCGCAGTCCGGCGCGGGCTGCCGGGCTGCCGGAGTCGACCTTCGCGACCAGTACGCCCTGCACCTTGCCGGACAAGGGCGAGCTGGGGCCGATATCCTCGAAGAACGCGCCGGCCAGGCGCGGGTCGATGTCATCGCCCTCCGCCTTGGCCGGCATATACTCGCCGACCTTGGCGTTGAGCGTCAGCGGCTGACCATCGCGCAGGACATCGAGCCGCACCGCCTCGCCGACTTCCAGCAAACCGATGGCGTTACGCAAACTGCTGCTGTCGCGGATCGTCCGGTCGTTAATGCGCAACACCACATCGCCTTCTTTCAATCCGGCACGGGCAGCGGCAGAGCGGGGACTGACCTGGGCAATGACCGCGCCCTGATCTGCCGGGATTTTAAACGCCTGCGCCAGTTCCGGGGTCAGGTCTTGCACGGAGACGCCGAGTTGCCCGCGCCGCACGGTGCCATGCGCGATGATCTGATTCATCAGTCGCGACACCATATTTGACGGAATGGCGAAGCCGATGCCGACATTACCGCCGCCGGGGGCAATGATGGCAGTGTTAATCCCGACCAGCTCGCCGCGCAGATTGACTAACGCTCCCCCGGAATTACCGGGATTGATCGAAGCGTCAGTCTGGATGAAATCTTCATAGCCCTGAATACCCAGGCCGGTGCGGCCCAGAGCGCTCACAATCCCGGAGGTCACGGTCTGACCTAACCCGAAGGGATTACCGACCGCCACCACGAAATCGCCGACCCGCAGACGCTGGGAATCGGCCAAGGGTAAGGCGGTCAGGTTACCGCCAGGAATCTGGATCACCGCGACATCGCTTTCTGGATCGGAGCCGATAACCTTGGCGGTCAGTTGCCGGCCATTGCTCAAGGTCACGGTGATTTTTTCAGCGCCGTCGATGACATGATGATTGGTGATGACGTAACCGCGCTGGGCGTCCACCACCACCCCGGAACCGACGCTCTGCGCTTTGCGCTCACGCGGCTGGTCGGGAATATTGAAGAAATGCCGGAAGAACGGATCATCCAGCAACGGATTACGGCGCAGCGCCACGCGACTTTCCGTGGCGATATTGACGACTGCGGGCGTTGCCTGTTCCAGCATCGGTGCCAAGGTGGGCAGGGGTTGACCGTCCATCGCTGCCGGCAGGGCGGCGAGAACCGGCAACGGGAGGGTGATAGTCAGACTCAGCGCCAGCAGGGTCGCTGAAAGCAGAGGGCGTTGCATCGTCATGAATGAAAAAATCCTCGTTAATCTCTCAATGCCAATGAGCGCGTGGATTGAACGGAAGTTCCCGCTCCATGCGCTGGAACAGCTCACGCGCCGCCTCGCTATCGGCGGGCGGGTTGACAATGCGCAGCGTCACTAACTGATCGCCGGGGGGGTTGCCGGGTAGACCGCGCCCGCGCAGCCGCAGTTTCTGGCTATTTTGGGCGTTGGCGGGAATATTCAGCGTGACCGGGCCGCCCAGGGTCGGCGCTTCAATCTTGCAACCCAGCGCGGCTTCCCAGGGTGTCAGCGGCAGTTCCAGAATAATGTCGCGGCTGCGCACCTTGTACCAATGATGCGGCTTGATCGAGACCTCCAGATACAGATCGCCGCTGGGGCCGCCGCCCTGACCCGCGTTGCCCTGACCGGTCAGGCGGATTTTCTGGCCGTTGGTCACGCCGGCAGGAATTTTGACGTTCAGCGTGCGGGTGCGACTCGTGACCCGACCACTGGGATCACGTTCCGGCGTCTGAAGTTGCACAGAGCGGCTACCGCCGTGATAGGCTTCCTCCAGGCTGATTTCCAGCGCGACGGTTTGATCCTGACCCGCTGTGGCGAAACCGCCGATGCCCTGGTCGGTGAAGCTGCCCATGCCGCTGAATCCGCCCCCCCTGCCGAACAGTGATTCAAAGAAGTCGCTGAAATCGCGGCTGCTGAATCCCGCCCCGCCCGGATGGGCGCGTGGGCCACCCTGCCAGCCGGGCGGTGGACGGAAATCCTGCCCACCTTGCCAGTTGTGGCCCAGTTGATCGTAGGCGTCGCGTTTTTCGGCGTCGCGCAACACCTCATAGGCCTCGGAGACCTCCTTGAAATGCTCCTCGGCCCCCGATTCCTTGCTGACATCGGGGTGATACTTGCGCGCCAGCCGACGGTAGGCTTTCTTGATGGCTTCTTCGGAAGCGTCGCGGCCTAAGCCGAGGATTTGGTAATAGTCCTTATATTTCATGCTGGCTCCAGGCGATTCAGGAAATCCCCCCTGACCCCCCTTTTTCAAAGGGGGCCTTAAACAGAGGCTGATCAGCTTTCGACCTTGATGGTCCGCGATAGCGTATGGGTCAGCTTGGGGATGCCGATTTCCAGCACGCCATGGGCGCTGCGGGCGGCAATGTTCGCCAGATCAGCGGTGTCCGGCAGGCTGAAACGGCGGTAGAACGTGCCGCAGGGCCGCTCGACCCGACTGTAGCCGGCGCGGTTGTCGCGGGTTTCGCCCGGGCGGTTGCCCCGGAGGGTAAGAATGCCATTTTCGGCGATAATCTCGATCTCCTTGGGATCGACGCCGGGGATATCGGCGCGCAGCACATAGCGCTCCTTTTCCTCCTTGATGTCCACCGGGGGAATCCAGTCGCAGGTCGCGGCGCTGGATTGATCATCGCTGGCAGCGCCATAGGGTTCAAAAAGCCGATCCAGCTCCTTGCGCAGGTGTTGCATTTGCCGCCAGGGTTCGTAACGGTTCGGGTTCATGAGCGTAGCCTCATCGCAATAGGTTGGTGCTACCTTAAATAGGGCGGGCGGGACAAAATTCAAGCGGTTCCGACCGGTTTTTCTTGGCGACTAACGCCCCTCGCCCGCTGGCGGGAGAGGGGTTGGGAGAGAGGGTCTCTACGGGTGAATACTATCGAATTTCAATCGCTGAATATCGCCGTGCTGACGGTTTCCGATACCCGCACCTTAGCCAATGATGCGTCAGGGCAAACCCTGGTGGAGCGGTTGGAGGGTGCCGGTCACCGATTGGCGGAGCGGGCCATCGTTCCCGACGACATCTATCAAATCCGGGCCATCCTCTCGCGCTGGATTGCCGATCCAGCGGTGCAAATTGTGTTGACCACCGGCGGCACGGGCATGACCGGGCGCGACAGCACGCCCGAGGCGGTGCGTCCGTTGCTGGATAAGGAAATCGCGGGCTTCGGCGAACTGTTCCGCATGTTGTCCTGGGAGGAGATCGGGACATCGACCTTGCAATCGCGGGCGCTGGGCGGACTGGCGAATGCAACCTTTATTTTCTGTCTGCCCGGTTCCACTGGCGCTTGTCGCACCGGCTGGGATCGCATTCTGCAAGCGCAACTGGACGCTCGCAGTCGGCCCTGCAATCTGGTGGAATTGTTGCCCCGGTTGCGGGAGTGATCTTGTGGAAGGAGATTTGTCATGGATTTCATCACCCGTTATCGCCAACCGAGCCGGGTCGAGCATCAGGCCGGTCTCCTGCTGATTTTCCTGGCCTCGACCGAACAGGCCGAACAATTTGCGACGCTGCCGGCCATTTTTTCCGGCCAGATCGCGCAACCGCTGATGTTCCGCAATCTGCTGCTGGGTTTGCGGCAGACCGTGGAAGCGCGGTTTTACCGGCCTGACTTGTGGCGAATGCTCGATCCGGTCATCACCTCCGGTCATCACCTGCTGCGAATGGAATGTTTTTCCAGTTGCGCCAGCGTCTACGCCCGCGTCGATTTGACCGAAAAAGCCTTCACCGATGGCGTTTTCCATCGCCAAGGTACGACCAATGTCGATTTCAACAGCGCCTTTCTCAACCATCTGGCGCAACTGCGGCCCGGCAAGCCGGCGTATTTCGAGATGGGTGAGCAGTCGATCACGCTGGAAACGGCGCAGGGCGCAGCGGTGGAGCATAAGGTCAAGCTGCCGGAGCGTTGGGTCAAGGGTTTTTTGCAGGTGCAGGCGGTGCATCGCCAGGCGCAGCCACGCTTTGAACTGGATCGGCTAACCGCCGGCCAGTTATTGATGCAGATTCCCGCCAGCGCCAGCAAACCCCCGCTGTTCCTGATTCCCCGACGCCACAAGCCGGAGATTCTGCATCGGCAGCCAGCGGGCAAGGATGGATTCATCGCGGTGAACGACGGCCAGCGGTTGCGGCTGCTGCATACGGTGCTGCCGGATTTGAAAAGTTTGCGCGTTTATCAAACTGAGGCAACCGGCGCTTCCTTGTGGGTAGCGGATACCGGATCAGCCCAGTTTACCCTCGGTCTATCCGGGGCGGCGGCCCACGGCTTTTCCGGTGATGGCGACGCGCTGCGGCAGTTGAGCGCGGCGGACGCGGATGAGGCGGATGTGGTGCTGGCCCGTGCAGCGGCAGCCAGTCTCAACCATTTTAGTATTGCTGATCTGGCGGAACATCAGGATTTTACCCTGCCCTACGCGGCTGAAATCGTGGATCGGCTGGCGCAGCAGGGTGTGCTGGGTTTTGACCGGGATCGTGAGGTGTATTTCTACCGGCAACTGCCGTTTCTGCTGGGGACTCGATATCAACCCGACCGGCTCAAAGGCTCTCAGGCGCTGTTGACGAAGCAGGCGGTTGAACTGGAGCATTGCGAACGGCGCGATGGGGAGTTGATTGCCAGCGGCTGGGTGCGCGGGGACAGCGGTTATTACCCGGTGGCGTTGCGGGTGGATGCGCAGGGCTATTTGCAGGAAGGGCGTTGCGCTTGCCCGTGGATCAGCCAGCATGAACTGCGGCGCGGGCCGTGCAAACATCTGCTGGCCTTGCGCTTCGTCGTGGAGCAGCGCGAATAGTGGCGGCGGCCTGCGGGTCGCCGTTTTTGTTGGCATTCCACGAAAATCCCAAGCTAGAGATACTCGACTTGTCCTCTCATCTCTGTCGAATCGAGTACCTGGTAAATCAGCATCAAGCCACGGATGATTTCTCCAGTCGGCGTATACTGATTGACGTAAACGATACCCGCATGATGGACTCCGGCAGCGTCCAAAGACAGGAAATCGGTATCGTATGTCAGCAACACTCGCCCTTCCATCAGTGCAAACGCCAATTGCTCCCGATCAGAAGCCCCGATCTTGCCGGCTTCAGGCACGCTCAACACATCGACTCCCCGCTGGCGTAAACCACTGATCACGGCACGGGATACCTGTTCGTCAGTGTAATAGCGAATTCTAGCCACCGCGCCGGGCTTTCCTTTTATTCTCCAGCACCGAAGACACCCGCCGACGCTGCTCCGTCACAAACGCCTCGTCGTCCTCAATACGCTGATCAATCTCTTCCTGCTGATCGAAATAGTACGCCAGCGCCGCATGGACTTCGGCCAGCGTCAAGCCATATTCGGCGCAAATCTCATCAATACTCTTGCCCATTCGTTCATGCCAGATGACGATGTTCTGCACCGTGATGCGGTGACCGGCAACCCGGGGTCTGCCTCCCGCAATGCCGGCAGTGATTTCAATATGTCGGTCAAGAACAGCAGTCATGGCGGTCATCCTCGTAGTGGATACGGCGAGTCTATCAAAGTTGCAGTGAGTTTTCGTTTTGTCTTCGCCACAAGCAGGCGGTTGAACTGGAGCAGTGCGAACGGCGCGACGGGGAGTTGATTCCCTTCGGGATACATACCCCGCAGCTTGCTACGTACCATCGTCTGTTAAATACCCCGCAGCTTGCTACGGGGATTTTTGTTTGCCAGCGGCTGGGTGCGCGGGGACAGCGGTTATTACCCGGTGGCGTTGCGGGTGGATGCGCAGGGCTATTTGCAGGAAGGGCGTTGCGCTTGCCCGTGGATCAGCCAGCATGAACTGCGGCGCGGGCCGTGCAAACATCTGCTGGCCTTGCGCTTCGTCGCGGAGCAGAACGGTTGAGTCTCTGATTTTTCCCCTTGTCAGGAAATTTTACAGTCGTTTTTTTGAGGCTGGTAAAGAGGTTACGCAGAAAAGACGTTTGTGGCGATAGTTTTTCAGTAAATTTTACACCTGACTTCTTGAAAATGGCCTTTATCTGTCAGGATTTTTTACAACTCAGGTATTTATAACTAATTTTTTATTTTATAATTCAATTAGTTATGGATTTGGTTTTTTTTTTGCATACCCATCACGCGGAATCAGACGCACCCATGACCAACAATTCGGCACGGTCGCCGGAAGCGCTTGGTGAAACCGACTTTACTTTTTCAAGGTGAAAGTAACATGTTAAAGAAAAACGTTTTTTCTTCGTGCAAACTAAACAACTTACTAGTTGTGGCTTTTGGCATTGCGATGTTGGCTGCCGCCCAGTCTTCCAGCGCCACCCCGCAAACATTGACGTTCAGCACTACTACTTCCGGTATAAGTTATACCGAAGCCGGCATGACAATCACTGCTACATCGGCAGAGCTGGTCCGCACCAATAGTACTAGTTGGTTTCTGGATTGCTGTGACTCTGGTCCAGAGACCTTCTCTCTAGCAACGGGGGGCATCTTTGACTTGTTGAGCGTCTATAGAGGCCATGTTGATAGTTCAGACCCTGTTATATGGAAAGGCTACCTGAACACTGTGGAAGTGGTTACAGCCAGCTTCAGTTCGGGGCAGGGTAGCGTTTTCAATTTTTCCGGCTTCACTGGGCTTAACCAAGTTACCATGTCTGTTGCGGGTTCTTATACCGACCCGAACTTCGATAACCTGACATACGAGGCACGGGCAGTTCCTGAGCCCGCCTCCCTCGCTCTGCTTGGCATTGGCTTGGCCGGTTTGGGCTTTACCCGGCGTCGGCGGCGGGCCTGATTGCCAGAATTCTTGAAGCAGTTTGAAACGGCGGCCTGCGGGTCGCCGTTTTTTTCAGACATCAACCCCGATTATTCAGGTTGATTCTCGATTAACACGCAGCAGTTGGCCTGCAAGTTCCGGTTGTGCGGTCAGGGCTGCGGCGATACGTTGGGCTTGGCCGACAAAGTCAGCGTCGAACGTGCAGACAATAATGCCAGCATGAGCGGCGTCTTGCAGATGCAACCGGATGAAATCCCGGCGATTGAGCGTCAGCAGGGCGCGTTGTTGCGCAGTGGCGAACCTGAGAACTTCAGAGTCAGGCAGGGCCTGTCCGCTTTGGCCGTAGTCGTGCAATGTGCGGACATCATGACCCAGGGCGCGCAAGGCTTGAATGACCGGCAACGGAAAGTTTTCATCAGCGAGCAACGCTGTCATCAGTGGTTCTCGTGAGTCTCGTTAGCGGCAATCGCGGCGTCGATGTCCACCGGGTGAGCGCGGGCGTAAGCCCAGGCTTGACTGAGTTGCTCGGCATCCAGTGACGGATAAGCCTGGAGCAAATCCGCATCACTCAGGCCGCGACGCCGAGCGTTAACCAAGAGCCAGACAGGAATGCGAGCGCCGGCAATGCACGGTTCACCACCGCAAACGCCGGGTTGCGCTTCAATGCCTGGAAAAGCGTCTGTGAGATCGTGCGCCAGCCAGGTCAGGATGCGGACTTTATCCGCAGCGCTAAGTTGCGCGAGCAAGCTTTGCGCCTGATCAAGTAAAGGATTGGCAATCATTTAATACTCCTTAATGAAAGCGGTAAAGATTACAAAACTGCCAAAATAGCGCCATGGCCTTGCGCTTGGAAAAATACTAGAGAATGGTTCTAATCTTTAACCGGTATGAACACAAACACTGATTTTCCTACCCTGCTGCGAGAACTGTTCCAGGGGAACAGCCGCCAATTGTGCGCCCTGCTGCGACCCCTGACGGCGGAACAACGTCGGGCGCTGTTCGACGAATTCAAGGAATTGCTGAAAGTACTCAAGCGTGCCTGCCGGTTTCGGGCCGACGCCAAGGCGGTGGGGCTGTCCGAACTCTATCGCGCCCTCCGCGATGATCCGGCGGGATTTCTGCGCGACCGGGCCGATACCCTCGCTGCACACGGGGCGCTCAACAACATGCAGTTGATGCGCCAACTGTTCTACAACCAGTTGATGGAATTCTACAACCGTTTGGAATTGCTCCAGGTCGGTCTGGCGGGCAAGGGCGGCATCGCGGGCGTTTTCCGGCACAGCGAGCAATACCCCGTATGGTGCGCACAGTTCATCCTGCACGCGGGCCGGGTGCTGCTGGACCGCCCGGAACCCTGGGTGCGGGAGGCGCTGGTCCAGGTGTTTACCGACCTTGAACGCCGGACGCGCTTTGCCGGCGCTGATCTCGGCGTTGCGCCCCTGCTGCGCGAAGCCCGGCAGCGCTACCCCGACTGGGCGGATGCGCTGGCTCCGTATCTAGGTCCGGCCATGCGCCGCGACGGCTTTTTCCGCCGGACGCTGGATGGTTACGACGCCGACATGATTCTGGCCGGGCTGGAATACGATCCCCCGTCATCCGGGGAAATGCCCAGTTTCGAGCCGCTCATGGACCCCAAAGTGGTCGAAGCGTTGTTGACGCGCATGGCCGATGGTCGTCTGTCCCGCGCTGACCTGATCGCCCTGAGCCTGCGCAAACTGCAAGGCCCCCTGCGCCCCGGCGTCGCGAAGACTTGGATGGACTTCCACCAAAAGCTGGCGTTGAGCGAGGCGGAAATCCGCGCACAGGGCGAAGCCTTCATCAGTCTGCTCAACGCCCCCGCGCCAGCGGCGGTCAAACTGGCGCTGGCGATGGTTGAAAAGCATTTTCTGACCGACGCCGACCAAACGGCAGAGTTGATCGGCGCACTGGGTTATTTGTTACAGAATCCCGTGCAGGTTCTCGCCAAATCCGGCCTGCGCCTGCTCAAGAAGCTGAACAAATCCAGTCCCGACCGCGCCGAAGCTGTGCTGAACGCGGCGGTAGCCGGACTGGGTAGTCCTCACGCCACACTGCGCAACGATCTGGCGCGCTGGCTCGGCGCGTTTCCCGCGTCGGCCTGGTCACCGGAGGCGCTGGCGACCTTGCAGGAACTGGCCGCCGGATTGCCGCTGACGGAACAGGCCCCGCTGGCGCATCGGCTGACCGCAGCGAGTAGCGAACAGCAAGCTGGCGAAACGTTGACCGTTCCTGACACGGCCCGGCCCGATTTCAACGCCGTCCTGCGGGAACGGGCGGTGTTGCTGCAACAGCGACTGAGCCAGCAACCGGCTGATGATTTGCTGCGCCGCCGGTTGGCCGTTGTGGAAGGCTATCTAGCGACCGGTCAACCGCCGCCGCTGGCGTTGACCGTCGCCGATCACGCTGCCGCCCGGTCCGCTCCCGATTTTGTCCTGCACGAAACGGCGGAAGCCGTTGCGGTTGACCTGGCCCGAACCCAGCGCCGCATCTTCACCTTGGCCGATTACGACCGCATTCTGGTCGGGATGACGCGCTTTGCCCCAGACGACCGCTCTGGGCGAACTCGCGCCATCCTCGCGCCCGTGTTGGACCGGCTTGATTATTGGCGGCAAACGCCGACAGGCAGCGGCGCCAGTTTCAGTCAGGCTGGAGAACTGTCCGGGTTCATTCTGGCCCATGCCTGGCAGACCGGCGAATGGCCCCACTTTCCCAAAGGCAGCCGGGGCGAGCAGTGGTTGACCCTCCAGTTCAGCCCGACGTTGCAACGGCGATTGAAACATGTCATAGCCTTGCGCGCCGCCGGTCAAGAAACGCTGCTGTCCGTGCCGACGCACACTGCCGGCTGGTTATCCCCAGAGGTTTTCGCTGAGCGTTTCGCCCGGTTGCCGCGCCCGCTGCTTGACGCCGACGAGCTGGCCGCTGCGCTGTATCGGTTGCCGGCATTACCGGACTCACGGGCCGCCGCTTGGGCGCGACTGGCAGCGCTGATCGAGAGCCGCAGCGAGGGACTCGATGAAGGCGTCGCCCTGGCGCTGGCCCCGGATGAGCGGGCAATGCGCGCTCTGGAATGGTTTCTGGACCGCTTCGCCCGGCAACCGCCCAGCGAGCGGTTATTCCAGTCGCTGGGCGGCTTGGACGGCGGCGATAACTGGGCCGAGGCGTTTCGCGTCAAAGTGCTGCACCAGACGCCTGACGCCCCGGAAAACGCCGCGTTCCGGCTGTTCAATGCCGCGCTGCGCTGCCGGTTTGGCTTGGGCGACGCCGGGATTAGTGACCGTGTTTCCGCTCTCACCGAACGACTCGCGCCGCGCACTGGCTGGTTGCGCCGGGTTTTCCAACCGCCCGGCGCGGATGCTTCGCCGTTCGCCGACTTGTTATTCAACCCCCAACCGGTCACCGAGGCGCTGGCCGAAGCCGCTCATGCAGCGGTTGCCGGTTTTTTCTTCGTGTACGATAGTCCCCACCCGTTTCTGTGGCCCTATCTGCTGGCGCATCCGCACCAGTTTGCTACGCCTGAGCGGGTAGCCGATCTGGCCTACCAATTTCCGCCAGTGGCGCAACGGCTGTTTGAGGCGAGTCTTTGCCGTTTGGGTCGCAAGGAAGACTATTACCGTGATTTGACGTGCAGCCTGCTGACGCAAGGCCGCTGGCCGCAGGTCGATGTTCGTCCCCATCTGCGCCGAATCGCCCCCGGTCTGACTATCGCCCATACCGCATTGCGTGAAGAATGCGTCGATATCATCGCGCAATGGCTCAACAATGGTCGCATCACCCCGATCGATGGCGCGGCCCTGCTGGCGACGCTGATCCGGGAAACCGGCCAGGGCTTTACGCATCTGGACCAAGCGTTAGCCTCGTTGAGCGCCACTGGCGCACTGGGACGGGGAACGGTATTGCTGGGGCTGGAACAGGCGCTGGGCAACGGTGTAGCGGACTTCCCGCCGCGCAAGCTGTCGCTGATCCTGGCCCGGTTGGATGCGATTCTGCAAGACACCGGATGCGGCGTCGGCGATCCGGCGGCGCGGCGCACGTTGGAAACGCTGTCCATCGCGAAAAAGTCCGTTTCCAGAGACAAAGCCAGCGCGGTGTTAGCCCGCCGCGCCGACTCGCCGCCCGCTTGGATGCTGGCGCTGGCGACACATTCTGACGGTGGATAAAGCCATGCATTACAGACTTGGCATTGCGCTGGGCAGCGGCGCGGCGCGCGGCTGGGCGCATATCGGCATCCTGCGAGCGTTGGAACAGGCCGGTATCGTTCCCGACATTGTCGCCGGCACGTCGATTGGTGCGCTGGTCGGCGCGGCTTACGCCAGCGACCGACTGGATTCACTGGCAGACTGGGTCACCGGCATCGACTGGTGGGAAATCATCCGTTACATGGATTTGCGGCTGGGCGGCGTCGAGGGCGAGCGGCTGATGCAAGCCTTCCGCGAGCGGGTGGATGATGTGCCGATTGAGACATTGCCCAAGCCGTTTGGCGCGGTGGCCACCGATTTACACACCGGGCGCGAAGTCTGGTTCCAAAACGGCTCGCTGCTCGAGGCGGTGCGGGCGTCTATCGCCTTGCCCGGCTTATTCAGCCCCGTGCGTTATCAAGGCCGGTGGCTGGTGGACGGCGGACTGGTCGATCCATTGCCGGTATCGCTCTGTCGGGCGCTGGGCGCGGATCGGGTGATCGCCGTCAACCTGAACGGCGATATCGTTGGGCGACAGTTCAGCGGGCGGGTGCAGCATCGCAACGCGCCCAACCCCTTGTTGGCGCGGTTGAGCGCTGGCTGGCAGGCGGTGTTGGGGAATAATCATGCCAGCGCGGCAGAGCCGGAATCCTCTGCCGAGGATGCGCCGCCGGGATTGTTCGATGTTATAGCCGGCTCGATCCACATCATGCAGGATCGCATTACCCGGGCGCGGATGGCCGGCGATCCGCCAGATGTGGTGCTGGCCCCGCGTCTGGCCCATCTGGGTTTGATGGACTTTGATCGCGCCGCTGAAGCGATGGCCGCCGGGATGACGTGCGTGCAACGGCACCTGCCTTTGCTGCGGGATGTGCTGAATTTACCGGAATCCGGGTGAACGCCTGGCGCTTTCGCCTACAATGAGCCTCTTTCAGCGCAGCCACGGAAGACCCTTCTCATGCAATCTCTTCGCTACATTCTCACCATCGCCTGCCCGGATCAGATCGGCATCGTCGCCGCGATTTCCGGCATCCTGGCTGCTCAGCACGGCAATATCATCGAATCGGATCAATTCAGCGACACTGAATCGGGCCGGTTTTTCATGCGTCTGGTGTTCGACTTGAACGAGGCCACCGAGCCGGCCTTGCTGGAACATTTCACCCCATTGGCCGACGAATTCGCCATGGACTGGCGTCTGTACGATCCGCGCCGGCGGCCACGGGTGATGATCCTGGTCTCCAAAGCCGAGCATTGCCTGAACGATCTGTTATACCGGCACCGCACCGGCGCATTGCCGATGGACATTGCCGCCATCGTTTCCAACCACCGCGAACTGGCGCATTTGGCGGAATGGCATGCGATTCCCTACCACT
>ERZ795055.849-NODE-849-length-26169-cov-7.559661_pt1 | contig 26169 bp, 24 predicted proteins | sample MGYA00375139_ERZ795055 | MGnify/ENA primary metagenome ERZ795055 (study PRJEB30184, sample SAMN05720283) | anaerobic digester metagenome | isolation source: active sludge of municipal wastewater-treating anaerobic digesters | place: USA | collected 2015-01-23 ... | reverse complement strand
CTCGTGCCCTGGCTGGGCCAACTGGAACGCGACCATCGTATCGTGATCGTCAATCTGAGCGCAGACCGCGCTGCCGCTGGTCGGGTAAACGCCCGGCTCACCGTTCAAGGCGGGCGGCCATGAAGCGTTTCCTGGGTTATGGTCTGTTGGGCGTGCTGGCTTTTGTGCTGTTCCTGCTGGTGCTGGCGCCAGCGACCCTGGTTACCGACCGGCTGGCCGAACGCCTGCCCGGCTTTAGCGCGCAAACCGTCGAGGGTTTGGCGACCGAGGGTTCCGCCCGGGGCGTCCAGTGGCGCGGCGTTCGGATCGAACGGCTCACCTGGAACTGGCAAGCGCTGGCGTTGTTGACCGGTTGGCTGGAATTCCGGCTCTATGCTGAAGATCCCGAGAGCCAGCTAACCGTGAGCGGCAACATCGCAGTGGATCCGGGGCGCCGGCTGCGGGGCCACGATCTGATGGGCCAACTACCGATAGCTCGCCTGGCCGCTCTGGCAGGCCCCTCCCGGTTGCCGCTGCAAGGAGTGGTGAAATTCAACCTGCAGGAGTTGATCCTGAACGCTGCCGGTCGGCCGTACCGGGCTGATGGCGTCATCTATCTGCTCAACGCGCGCACCACTCTGGGCCAGCCCTTGAGCCTGGGCGATTTCACCGTTCACCTGACGCCGGCGACACCGGAAGGCATCCAGGGCACGATCAAGGACAACGACGGCCCGCTGGCGCTGGAGGGCGCGCTGAACCTGTCGCCCGATGGCCGCTATCACTTTACCGGCCAGGCGGCGGTGCGCGACGCCAGCAACCCGGCGCTCCTTCAGGCGCTGAACCTGTTGGGGCCGCCCGGTGGCGACGGCCGCTGGGCCTTGAATTTTTCCGGTATCCTGCCCTGGTAAGGGTCATTTTAGCGGCTGTCCAAAAGCTGAATATTATTAAATCAATGGGTTATGTGTAGGAGCGGCCTTGGCCGCGATTGCTGACCCTCATATCGCGGCCAAGGCCGCTCCTACAATCAATAAGTTGGTTTTTAGACAGCTTCTTAGAACACCGTTCCTTTCCTCTTGACTCCAACGAACTACTCAAGCGAGGTAAGCGCCGATGCAACTCCAACTGCGCGGATTCCTGATCATCCTGACGATGCTGATGCTGGCCGCCTGCGCCAGCCAGCCGGCGCCGCCCAAGGCCGATCTTTCGTTCAGCGATGGGGCATTCCCGTCCCCCCCGGAATTACAACCCCAGGTTGGCTTCTGGCGGCAGGTTTACGCCAGTTGGGGACGTCACCAGGTCGCGCTGCATGACAACCGCTATCTGGACCTGGTGTACGGCGTACTGACCCTGCCCGGCGAAGTCGGCGAAAGTCAAACCCCCGAACAAAAGGATTTCGTCAAGGGCCATCAGGAAACCTTGCAGACCCTCCTGCGGCAACTGGAGGCCAAGGTCGCCGCCAATGCGCCGCTCACGCCCGCTGAACAAAAGCTGGCCAACCACATCCGGGCCAGCAGCGGCGGCCCCGGCGCCATCGCCGACGCCAGCGAGCGGCTGCGCACCCAGCGCGGTATGCGTGAGCGGTTCAAACGAGGGTTGGAAATCAGTGGGCGCTACGATGCAGCGTTTCGCGGCGTATTCCGTGAAGCGGGGTTGCCGGAGGACCTGGCCTATCTGCCCCATGTCGAGTCCTCTTTCCAGAATCATGCCGCCTCTTCGGTCGGCGCGGTCGGCATGTGGCAATTCATGCCCGGCACCGCGCGCCATTTCGGCATGTTGAACGCAGCGGTGGACGAACGGCGCGATCCGGTCGCCTCAGCGCAAGGCGCAGCCCGCTATCTGAACAATGCCTACAGCCGCCTGGGAAGCTGGCCACTCGCCCTGACGTCCTACAACCATGGCGTGGGTGGGATGAAAAACGCCCAGCAGGCGTTTGGCAATGACTTCGTCACCATCGTGCGGAGCTACTCCGGCAAAGGCTTTGGCTTCGCCTCACGCAATTTCTACACGGAATTCCTGGCGGCCCGCGACATCGCTCGCAATCCCCAGCGCTTCTTCCCGGAAGGCGTCCGCTATGAACCGCCTTTGAATCTGGATCGAGTGCGGTTACGGCAAGCGGTCAACAGCATGACGCTGGCCACTTATTACGATGTGAATCCGGGGGAACTGGTCAGCCTGAACAAGGCCTGGAACCCGGCGGCTCAGAGCGGACGGATCGCCCTGCCATCGGGAACCCTGGTGTGGTTACCGGCAGGAACCGTGGAACGGTTGGTGCAGCGCGGCGTCGCCGACCGGGCGCTGGCGCTGGCTGATCCGGTGGCCAAGGGCCGGCTGCGCTAAGGTGATTTCCTGGAAAGATTATACCTGTAGGACCCGTAGGGACACGGCGGCGCCGTGTCCCTACAGAGGTCGGCCTGGTCAGGTCTTTTATGGAAATCGCCTAAGCATCGCCCACAAAAAACCCCTCCGATTCAGGAGGGGTTTGGGTTTTTCTCTGAGGGGATGAACTAGCTCAGCTTCTTCAGAAATTCCCCAGCCCGCGCCTTTTGCGTGGCGTTTCCTTCTCGCAATACTTCTTCCAGCAAACTGCGCGCACCAACCTGATCGCCCATATCCAGATAGGCCGAGGCCAGATCCAGCTTGGTCTCCACGTAATCGGCAGCATCCATCCCCCCTTTGCCCAAAACGCCACTGACGCTTTCTTCCCGATTACTGGGCAAAGTCCCCCCGCCGAAGCTCTGCAAGGCTTCATCCAGCTTCAGGTCTTCGTGCATACGTTTCGGCGAGTCCTGGGCCACATCGGTAAATTCGAACTTCATGGCCGGTATTGCGGAATCGGCCGGAGCAGCAGAGGGAGGAACCGCCGGGGACTTGGGCGGAGGCTCGGTGATGCTCAGTTCCAGAGGCGGCAATTCGGTGGGTTGCGGCCGTGCCGTCTTGCCTATCGCCAGACTGTCAAAATCGAAGTCGAAGCCATCCAGCCGCAATTCGGACGGTAATTCGCTGGGCGGTTGCGGCGGAGCCGCTTTGACCTCCTGAACCTTTTTCTCCTGCGCTGCCGGTTCGGGAGGCGTAACCTCGAATGGATTGGCAGGCTGGCGCGCCACTGGAGCCGTGGGCGGCTCCGCCTCCAGCAGCGGCGCCTTGATATCGCGCACCGGCGCCACACCCGGTCGCGCTGCGACTACCGGCATTTCTCCTTGAGCCAGGCCAACATCCAAATCCTTGAGCAATTCTCCAATCGGTTTGGGCGTCGGTGCGCCCGCCGGACCAGCCGCCCGCTTGTCTGCGGCTGGTGCTGTCGGGGCGGCAGCCGTCCTCCCCGTGGCAGGCCGCGGCCGGACCGACCCTGGCTCACGGATTCGAGTCCGCACGATTGGGGTTTCCCGGGGTTCCATAACCGCGGTGGATTCGCTTTCCGGGAGCTCCGCCACGGCCATGCTCGCCGCCGCCGGTTTAGCTTTGGCGGGACGACGCAAGAGCGGAAGCAGGACCACCGCAGCGATGGCCAGCGCAATCAGGACAATCGCTATCCAGACCACCGGGCTGTCGAGCCAACTGGACTCGGCGGCGGCGGGTGGCGCGGCGCTGGGCGCCGGTTGCGGCTGGGCCGCCGGCGGTGCTGCCGAAGGGGTCACAGGCGCTGGTTCCGGTGGGGTTGCCGGCGGCGGTTCCGGTTGCGCGCCAGGCACCGGTTGTGGCGGACCCGCAGCCGGTGGTTCCGGCTGAGGAATGGTCTCCCTGGGAACGATTTCCTGCGGCGGCTCAGTCTGAGACGGCGGCGTCACCGCCCCCGTAACCGGGGCTGGCGCGACGAGCGGTTGCGCCCCTTCCGCCGCCGGGGTCGTGGGTGACGGAGGCGTGACGCTTGGCGGTGATGGCGCGCTGGGTTCAGAAACAGCCGGCGCCGGCGGCTCGGCAGCAACCGGTGGGCTGGGCGGGCTGGGGGGCGGCGCCAGCGTTGGCTCTGGAGCGCTGACCGGCTCAGGAATCGGAGGAGCCGCCGCCAGGATCGGCGGCGGTGCGGAGACGCCCAGCGCCTGTGCGGTCGGCACCTTCAGGGTAGCGCCGGAGCGGAGTGTATTCGGATTGCCGTTAACAAACGCTGCTGGATTGCCGGCCATCAGGATGGCCATCATTTCACGCAAGTTAACCGCCGTCGAAGGCCGAACCCGGTTGGCGACGGCCGCCAACGTCTCGCCGGGCTTGACCGGCCCGTAGAATGACGCGCCTTCGAAGCTAACCGGCGGCGCCGGTGGCAATTGTGGAATCGCCGGGGCCGCCGCAACTGATGCCGCGGCAACCGGCGGTGGCGTCACGACGGGCGGTGGGGGCGGTGGGGGCGGCAGCCTGCGATTCGCATACAGTTCCGGATCCAGTTGAATCGCAAAATCACGAATCAAGCGGCCACGCGCCCAAACCAGCTCCAACAGCAAATTAAAGTTGGGCTCACGAATCGGCTCGACAGAGGTGATCTGGACGATGTTCCGGCCACCCGGCGGGGTTTGCACCGCAAACCGCAGCTTCGATAAAAGCTCCAGCCGTTCGACGTCCGCCCGGTCGAACTCCTCCTGGCGCGGAATCCGCACGGTCAAGCCGGTTAACTCGGCGGGATTGCTGGTAATCAGGGGCAACTCGGCCTCGAAGGTCTGATTAAGCGCCGAACGCACCTCGATTTGGCCAACGCCCAAGGCAAAAGCGCACACCGGCGCGATCAGACCCAGTAATAAGAAGAGTCGGAGTAATATCCTGGTCGGCATGGAACCTGTCTCCATTGCACCGCCGGCCAAAATACCGGCGGGATGACATTGGATACCGCCGCCAGCCAAGCGGACCAGCGGCTGTTCCGCTTGGAACCGTTGGCGCAATGTGCGGCGGATCGAAGCTTCTGTTTAAAGATACTCCTTAATTACAATTTCCGCGATTTGGATAAGCCTTAACATCGAACAGTCGATCGTCGTTACCGGCTATCCCGTTCAGCGCTCCAGCAGGATGCGCAGCATCCGCCGCACCGGTTCCGCCGCGCCCCACAGCAACTGATCGCCGCAGGTAAACGCCGTCAGGTACTGCGGTCCCAGATTGAGTTTGCGCAGACGGCCGACCGGCACGTTCAAGGTTCCCGTGACGGCGGCGGGCGTCAATTCACGGATGGAAACCTCGCGCTCGTTCGGGATCACGCGCACCCAGTCGTTGGCCCCGCCGATCATGTCGGTCAGTTCATCCAGCGGCGCCGCACGGGTCAACTTGATGGTCAGAGCCTGGCTGTGACAGCGCATCGCCCCCACCCGCACGCACAGGCCATCAATGGGAATGGGATTGTCCGTATGGCCGAGGATTTTGTTGGTCTCGGCCTGGCCCTTCCACTCCTCACGGCTCTGGCCGTTGTCCATCTGCTTATCAATCCAGGGAATCAGACTGCCGGCCAGCGGAACAGTGAAGTTCGCCGTCGGTAAATCACTGGCGCGAAGCGTCTCGGCCACAATGCGATCAATTTCCAGGATCGCCGAGGCCGGCTGCTCCAGCCGGTCGGCCACCGCGCGATGAATCACCCCCATCTGCTGAATGAGCTCGCGCATATGCTGGGCGCCGGCGCCGGATGCGGCCTGATAGGTCATGGCGGTCATCCATTCCACCAGGCCGTGGGCGAACAGCCCGCCCAGCCCCATCAGCATCAGGCTCACCGTGCAGTTGCCGCCGATATAATCCTTCACCCCCCGCGCCAGAGCGTCCTCGATCACCTGGCGGTTGACCGGGTCCAGGATAATGACGGCGTCGTCCTTCATCCGCAGGGCCGAGGCGGCATCAATCCAGTAGCCTTTCCAGCCGGCGGCGCGCAGTTGCGGATAGACAGCGTTGGTGTAATCGCCGCCCTGGCAGGTGACGATGATGTCCAGCGTCTGTAAATCGGCGATGGAGCGGGCGTCTTTCAGCGTGGTCCGTTCCTGGCTGATGGCCGGCCCCTGGCCGCCGACGTTAGAGGTGGTAAAAAACACCGGCTCAATCAGGGCGAAATCATTTTCCGCCTGCATCCGCTCCATCAGCACGGAACCCACCATGCCGCGCCAACCTACCAGACCTACTCGCTTCATCATCATCTAAATCAGCCTCATGAAAAATTTGCCCAGTCTGAAATCCGCACCGTCCCACAACGCTGCCGCCGATTCTGCGCCACCGCGCCAACATCCGGGCGTTTTGGCTAGAACTTCGACATCGTCTTGCGCACTTCCACCATCTTGTCGGACGCCGCCAGCGCCTGGCCGAGCGTTTTAACCCCCTGCGCCTCCAGCAGATCCAGCAGCTTGAGGAACACCTGCGCGGTCACCAGCGAATCGCCCAGTGCGGTATGACGCCCATGCACATCCACCCCCAGCCGATCAGCGATAGCGTCCAGGTTGTGGTCGTCGGTGTAATCGTGCAGATAACCGGACAGCAGCAGCGTATCCAGCACTGGATTGCCAAATCGCACCCCAAGCTTCTGTTCCTTCAGCTTCAGGAACTTCATATCGAAGGCGGCGTTATGCGCGACCAGCACGGTACGATCGTCGCCGACAAATTGTCGGAACTGCGGCAACACCACCTCAAGGCCCGGTTTGTCCTTGACCATGTCGTCGGTAATGCCGTGAAAGCGGATGGACGCCTTGGGAATCGGTCGTCCGGGATTGACCAACTGATCGAAGTTCTCACCGCCCAGCACCCGGCGATTGACGATGCGCACCCCGGCGACCTGGATGATCTCATCACCCTTGGACGGGGCCAGGCCGGTGGTTTCGGTATCGAACACCACGTAGGTCAGGGCGCTCAGCGGATAGTTGACCAGATCGCCCCATTCCGCCCGGTTCTCGTCGCCGAGGGAGAAATCGTAGAACTCCGGTCGTTCCGGCAACGCCTCGTCCGGCTCCTTCCACTGGCGTGCGGATGCCGGCAGCGGCAGGCGCAGCAGGGAATAGCCGCGCCGGCGATGGGACTGGCTCCACAGGTCGCTGTTGTGCCGGCGCAGCACCTCCCCCACCGTAGTCGCACCCACCAAATCCTGCACATGTTCGCTCAGCCAGCTTTCCAACTGGTGCGCGGGCAGCGGCTGGCCAGGCCAGATGATGTCCACGTAGACCCGCTGGTTGCCCAACAGGCATTCGATCTCAAAAGTATCGCTCACGCCATCGGTATGAAGCTGCTCGAGCAGATGCTCGAGCAGCAACATGATCGAATGATTGTCCACATTCAGCCACAGCGGCATCCCCACCATGCGGACTTGCAGGTCGGAGCGGTCTTGCAGATGATGAATGATGCTGCCCAGCAGGTCGGCGGAATACACATCGTTCATCGGCCAGAGACTGGCGTACAGGGTGCGCAGGTCCAGCATCAGTTCCTGCAGGCGCTGGCTCAGTCGCTCGCTTTCCTCGACGATCACCCGCTCGAACGCTTCGCGCTGCGCCGGGTCCATGTTGCCGTAATGCACTACGGTTTCCGCCGCCGCCCGCAAATTGGCCAGTGGCCGACGCAGGTCCTCGGTGCGGGTCTTGATCAGAGAGCGGTCTACCTGTTGGGTCACATCGCGGAAGGTGATGACGAAGGCGGCGCCCCGCTCGCCAGCGCCCGGCAACAGACTCATCCGGCAGTGGAACATGGTCTCGTCGTCCACCGTGGCGCAGACAAATTCGGCGTCATCATCCGGCTGGCCGGCTCCGGGATGCTGCTGGCGATAATTCAGCAGTTGCTGCGTGCTCTCGATGGGGGCCCGAGTCCACAGTTCGTACAATGAGCGGCCCAGTCCCAGCGCCGTGCGGTTGGGCAGCAGCTTCAACGCCGCCGGGTTGTAGAGCAGGATGCGGGCGTCCCGGTCGCAGACCAGCACGCCTTCGGACAGCTCGCGCAGGACGGTTTCCAGGCGGGCCTTCTGTTCCTCGATTTCCTGGGTGCCGGTGGCGGTGGCGGCGGCCACATCGCGGCGGGCGTTGTGCAGGGCCTCGCCCAGTTCCCGCAGCATGGCTGGAAACTCGCCCAGCCAGTGCTGCTGGGGCAGTTCCAGCACATAACCGGGATTGCTGCGGGTAATGATCTGCGCGCCGCGCGCCAGCGCACCCAGCGGAATGAAGCAGTACCAGTCGAGCATCGCCCAGACGATGGTGATGGCGCCGACGATCGCGAACGCGGCCAGCATCAGCCACAACAGCGTCAGGTCGCGCTGGTCTGGATCAGGAACGACCTGGAACACCTGCCAGCCGATTCCGATCAGGGCGGCGAGCGCCAGCACGCCCGGAACCAGCCACAGCAACCAGAGCTTGGTCCGGTAACGCATGGCGGCTCAGCCAGCCTCAGCCAGTAACTCGCGGACTCGTTCGACCACTTCCTGGGTTGAGAACGGTTTGGTGATGTAGTCGTCGGCGCCCAGTGCGAGCCCTTTTTCCCGTTCGACCTCGCGGCCCTTGGCGGTGAGCATGATGATTCGAATCCCTTTCCAATCCGGATTGGCGCGCACCGCCTGGCATACTTCGTAGCCGTTCTTGCGCGGCATCATCACGTCGAGCAGCATCAGATCGGGCTGTTCCGCCGCAATGGCGGCCAGCGCCGCCTCACCATCGGACGCAGTCCGCACCTGGAACCCGGCCTGCTTCATTAAAAATTCCAAGGACAGAACGATGTTCGGCTCGTCGTCCACCACTAGAATCTTGTTCGCCATCTCCATTCCCCCAGTTGCCAGGCGCTTTCGTTCGGGCAGGTATTATGCTGCTTTTTCAATGTTATTGCGCGCCTCGCCCCGATCCGGGGTTTCGGAAAAATCGTCGCTTTTAAGGTCGGCTGCTTCCTTGGCGGGTTTTCCGCTGGCCTTGGCGACGGCCTCCCAGAATTTCTGCACCATCTCCATCGAATGGAATTGGGCGGGCCACAAAGGCTTCAGCATGCCAAGAGCTTCGAGGTTGACCACCCCCCGTTCCACATTCTTGCGCATGGCCTGCAAGATTTCGTCGTGTAACGGCTGCACGTTTGGCAGACCGAGAAACTCGCGCATCTCCTGCGCGGTAGCCTCAACACTGACATTGACTTTCATCAAGAGAGTTCCTCATGTGCTTCGGAATCATGAGCCTGGGAAGGCTTGACCCTGGAATCGGGAATTGCCATTGCAATCAAGCATAGCAGGTGTCTGCTGGATTGCCGGCCTACGTCCCTGCAGATGTTAGGGCCGGACCATCTGCCTGCATAGTGTCGCCGACGGCGACCACTCAACCGGCGTTGGACCGGACCCGACCACGCTTCAAATGAATCAGCAACAGCGACACGGCGGCGGGCGTCATGCCCGGAATACGGCCCGCCTGGCCCAGCGTGTGGGGACGATGCCGGATCAGTTTTTCCCGCACCTCGCGCGACAGACCGTGAACCTCGGCATAATCGAGATCCAGCGGCAACGTCAGTTGTTCGTAGCGGCGCTGGCGTTCGATCTCCTCGCGCTGGCGCTCGATGTAACCGGCGTACTTGGCCTGGATTTCCACCTGCTCGGCGACTTGGGGATCGGGTTCGCCGGGGCCGACGCCGGGCAGGCTGATAAGTCCGGCGTAGGTGACTTCGGGCCGGCGCAGCAGTTCGGCGGCGCGACTTTCCCGCGCCAGCGGGCCTTGTAAAACCCGTTGCAGGTCAGCTTCACCGATCTGGGCCGGGCGTACCCAGACCTCACGCAGCCGCTGGGTTTCCCGTTCAATCGCCTCGCGCTTGGTCACGAACGCCGCCCAGCGGGCCTCGTCCACCAGTCCCAGCCGGCGACCGATTTCAGTCAACCGCAGGTCGGCGTTGTCCTCGCGCAGCAACAGGCGATGTTCGGCCCGGCTGGTGAACATCCGGTACGGTTCGCTGGTTCCCCGGCTGATGAGATCGTCAATCAGCACGCCGAGATAGGCTTCATCGCGGTTCGGCCACCACGGTTCTTCGCCCCGGACGAACCGCCCGGCGTTGAGACCGGCCAGCAGACCCTGCGCCGCCGCTTCCTCGTAGCCGGTGGTGCCGTTGATCTGGCCGGCGAAGAACAGGCCCTGAATCGGCCGGGTTTGCAGCGAGTAGTCCAGATCGCGCGGATCGAAAAAATCGTATTCAATCGCGTAGCCGGGCCGGGTGATGTGCGCGTTTTCCAAGCCAGCAATCGAGCGTACCAGTGCGTACTGGATGTCGAACGGCAGGCTGGTGGAAATGCCGTTCGGGTAGAACTCGTGCGTCCCCAACCCTTCCGGTTCCAGAAAGATCTGGTGCGAATTCTTGTCGGCGAAACGGTGAATCTTGTCCTCGATGGAGGGACAGTAGCGCGGCCCGACGCCCTGAATGACCCCGGCGAACAGCGGCGAACGGTCCAGACCGCCCCGGATGAACTCGTGGGTGCGTTCGTTGGTATGAGTGATCCAGCAGGGGACCTGCGGCGGATGTTCTTCCACTGAACCCAGATAGGAAAACACCGGGCAGGGCGTATCGCCCGGCTGTTCGGTCAATTGGGAAAAGTTGATGCTCCGTCCATCCAGGCGCGGCGGCGTGCCGGTTTTCAGCCGCCCGACCCGCAGCGGCAGTTCCCGTAACCGTGCGGCCAGGGCGTTGGCGGGCGGATCCCCGGCCCGACCGCCTTCATAATTGACCATCCCGACGTGCATCCGCCCGGCGAGGAACGTGCCGGCGGTCAGCACCACCGCGCCGGCGGAAAACTGGATGCCACTTTGGGTCACCACCCCTGTCACGCGGTCGCCCTCGACCACTAAATCGTCGGCGGCCTGCTGGAACACCTGCAAGTGAGGCTGATTCTCGATCAACGACCGCACCGCCGCCTTGTACAGCGCCCGGTCGGCCTGACAGCGGGTGGCGCGCACCGCCGGCCCCTTGCGGCTGTTGAGAATGCGGAACTGGATGCCGGCCCGGTCAGCGGCCCGCGCCATGACCCCGCCGAGCGCATCCACCTCTTTGACCAGATGGCCCTTGCCGATGCCGCCGATGGCCGGGTTGCAACTCATCGCGCCGACAGTCTCGATGGTGTGGGTCAGCAACAGGGTGCGCAGTCCCATCCGGGCCGCGGCCATGCAAGCTTCCGTGCCGGCATGGCCGCCGCCGATCACGATCACATCGAAGGGTTCAGGATAGCGCATGGTAGTCGGCAACCTCCGATTGACCTAACTGAATGACGATTATCCAGCCCCAACCCCCCTCTCCGCGCCGCACGCTCAGTCCAGCCCGATGGCGATGCCGATCAACCGCCGGATTTCCGCAAGCTGTTCGTCGGTAATGCGTGAAGGGGCTGGCGTGATTCGATGCTTCGAGGTGGTGGTGACATGGTGAGCCAGCGCGTAACAAGGCTTGGTGCAGCCATTCTCCGCCGTCGGCGGTATCTGAACCGACAGATCTGCAATCGCAAGATGCGGATCCTCGGCCAGGGGCGCCAGAATCAGATTGGGATAGGCGTCGTCGAATAAGCCCCGGTCTTCAACGACAACAGCCGGACGCTTCTTGTTCGGCTCCTTGGGCAGGCCATCACGCCAGTCCACCAGGACAATCTGCCCTGGCGCATAATTCATGGCCCGTTCCCCTCGGCGGTCGGGGTTCCCCAGTCCGCATAGAAGGCCAGCCCCTCCGGCGAGGCGGCGATATACGCTCCCACGCTGCGGCTTTGCGCGCGAATGCGCTCGCGCCGGATGCGTTTGGCTTCGTCCACCGCCAGTTCGCGCAGATAGGTTGACAAGCCAATGCCCCGCGCCTTGGCGGCTTCTTCAAGCGTTACCTGGATCTCTTCGTCCAGCCGTACCGAAACAGGATGACCCATGATGGACTCCCAGCGTGATGGTCCTGGATCAGAATACCAACTCAGAATACATGATGGTAATACCGGAAGGTCACTCCGGGATCGGTAACTGCACCGCATAATTCGACACGGGCAAGGCCACCGTAATCACGCCCTGCTTGAACAGAAAATTGGCGAAGCGCTTGTAGCGGCCTTCATCCAGCGCCGCCGGCCGGCGGGCCAGGCGCGGCAGCGTGTCGCGCCAGGCGCGGCGGTTCAACTCATCGTCCAGGTCCTTGTGCTTGGCGATGAACGCCTTCCAGGCTTCGTCGGGATGGTTAATCAAATACAGCGTCGCCTGTTCCAGCGCGGCCATGAATCGTCCCAGCCGGGGATCATTCAGTTGATCGCGGTTCGCCACGAGCACCAGTTCGTCGTAGGGTGGAATCCCCTCTTCTTCCGGGTAGAACGCCAGCCCCGGTTTCTTGGCCAGGTCCATCTGGTTCAGTTCGAAATTGCGGAAAGCGCCGATGACCGCATCCACCTGTTTCGCCAGCAGCGCCGGGGACAGGGAGAAGTTGACATTGACCAACGTCACGTCTTCCATTTTCAGCCCAGCCTTGGCCAGCATCGTCTTAAGCAGGGCTTCCTCGAACCCGCCAACCGAATAGCCGATCTTGCGACCCTTGAGATCGGCCAGGGTCTTCACCGGCCCGTCCTTCAGCACCACCAGCGAATTCAACGGCGTGGCGACCAGAGTACCGATACGCTTGATCGGCAAACCGGCGTTGACGTGAATATGCAATTGCGGCTGATAGGTGACGGCCACATCCACCTTGCCGGCGGCGGCCAGCTTGGGCGGATCGTTGGGGTCGGCGGGCGTTTGCAGTTCGACCTCCAGATTCTGGGCGGCGAAGAACCCCTTTTCCTGCGCCACGACCAGCGCCGCGTGATCGGGATTCACAAACCAGTCGAGCATGACGACCAGCTTCTTGACCTCAGCGGGCTTGTCATCAGCCCAGGCGCCCGGCGCCAGCACGGCCACAGTCAGCAATAGAAGGATAGCGCGCACTACGTTCAGCATGATTTCGCTTCCATTAATCCGTTTCGGAGGTTTCAGGGGCGGCGGGATGCCAGGGCAACAAGCGTTTCAGGCTGGCATCCACGATAAAATACAGGCCAACCGCCAGCGCCGCCAACACCAGCAGCGCCGCGAACATCAGATCCACCTGCATCCGGCTGTTGGCGTGCAGCATCAGGTAGCCCAGGCCGGCGCTGGAGCCGACCCACTCGCCCAGCACCGCGCCGATGGGCGCGACAGCGGCGGCGACCCGCAGGCCGGAACCCAGCGCCGGCAACGCGGCGGGAATGGCGATATGGCGCAGCACCGCCCAGCGTCGCGGTTCGGGCAACATCACCCGCGCCAGATCCAGCCAGCCGCGCGGGGTATGGCGCAGGCCGTCGTAGAAATTCGCGGTCACCGGAAAATAGATGATCAGCGTCGCCATGGCGATTTTGGACCCCAGGCCGTAGCCCAGCCACAGCACCAGCAACGGAGCGATGGCGAACACCGGAATCGCCTGGGAGGCGATCAGCACCGGCAGCAACCAGCGCCGCACCCGCCGCGAATAGCCCAGCGCCAGCGCGCTGCCGAATCCCAGCAGCGTGCCCAGCGCCATGCCGAGCACGATTTCCAGGGCGGTGACGCCGGCGTGGCCCAGCAATGACCCGGCGTTGCGCCACAGGCTGGCCACGACCACCAGCGGAGCGGGCAAAAGGTACGGCGGCAGTTGACCCAGCGTCACTACTAACTGCCAAACCAGCCCCAAACCGGCCAGCGTCAGCAACCCGCGCCACAGCCCCTTCACGCGGCCCCCAGCAGGCGCAGGATCGCCCGGTAGGCGGCCTGCACCGCCGGGTCGCCAGGATCGCGCGGCGGAACGCCGGGTAGATCGGGAAGCGTGGACAAGGTTGCCGGTCGCCCGTTCATCACCAATACATGATCGCCCAGCCGCAACGCTTCCAGCGGATCGTGAGTAACCAACAGCACGGTTCGCCCGGCCAGCAATTCGGCGGCCAGCGCCTGCAAGCGCAACCGGGTCAGCGCGTCCAGCCCGGAAAACGGTTCGTCCATCAACACGACGGGCCGGTCCTCCATCAGGGTCCGGGCCAGCGCCGCCCGCTGCCGCATCCCGCCGGACAGGGTGTCCGGTCTTGCCCGCGCGCAATCCGCCAGCCCAACTCGCGTCAGCAACTGCAACGCCCGCTCGCGGTCGGGCCGTTCGCCGCGCAGCCGGCGGCCCAAAGTCACGTTGTCGAGCACGCTCAGCCAGGGCAACAGCAAATCCTGCTGCGCCATGTAGGCCACCCGCCCGGTCAATGGCAACCCGTCGTCGCCACGCAACTCGCCGCTGATACCGATGGCGGTCAGTCCGGCCAGCAGGCGCAGCAGGCTGGTCTTGCCGATGCCGCTGGGTCCCAGCAGGCAGGTGAAACAACCGCCGGTCAGTTCCAAATCCAGTCCATCAAACAGCGTCAACCCGCTGTACACCAGCCGCGCGGCGCGCAGGCTGACCGCCAGCGGCGCAGGAGTCATGGTACAAGGGATAGCGGCAACCGGTGGGGACATGGCAAGAGTGGTGTGGCGGCGATGGAGCCGGTATCCGACACAACCCGGCGAGATGGCTGATTGTAATGATCAGCGTGGAGCGCGCCTAGTTCAGCGCCCGTTAATAATATAAAAGAATAAATATATAGATATTAATTCCTTTTGGATTTATCAATTCATCGCTAAATTAACCTAAAAGATTGCTAAATCCCGGCAAAGACGTCCCATCAAAACCGGTCAACCTGACAGGGGAGCTTCACCATGACTCAGGCGAATCTATCCGCAGATGTTCACTTTCAGGGAAACGCCGCCCAGCCGTGGTTCGACCTGGCCGAGATGAACCGCGTGATGGGTCAGCGGAGCGTCGAGCAGCGGGTGGCGTGGGCGCTGGAGCATTTTCCTGGCCGCGTCGTGCTGACCTCCAGTTTCGGCGCGCAATCCGCCGTTTGCCTGCACCTGGTCACTGCCCAGCAGCCCGATATTCCGGTGGTGCTGGTGGATACCGGCTATCTGTTCCCGGAAACCTACCAATTTATTGACGAACTGAGCGAGCGGCTGGCCCTGAACCTTCACATCTATCGGGCCGAGCACAGCGCCGCCTGGCAGGAAGCCCGTTACGGCAAGCTCTGGGAACAGGGACTGGAAGGCATCGAACGCTACAACTGGCTCAACAAGGTCGAACCGATGCAGCGGGCGCTGCGGGACCTGGGCGCAGCGGCCTGGATTTCCGGACTGCGGCGCCAGCAGTCGAAAAGCCGCCAGAACCTCGACGTGCTGCTGTGGCGCAATGGGCGCTGCAAGGTGCATCCGCTGATTGACTGGACCGACCGCGACGTGTTCCGCTACCTGACCCGGCACAACCTGCCCTATCACCCGCTGTGGGAACAGGGCTACGTCTCCATCGGCGATGTGCACACCACCCGCCGGCTGAGCGATGGCATGACCGAGGAAGAGACCCGCTTTTTCGGCCTCAAGCGCGAGTGCGGCTTGCACGAGCACGTTTAATCCTAAGGCGATTTCCATAAAAGACCTTACCAGGCCGACCGCTGTAGGGGCACGGCGCCGCCGTGTCCCTAAGGTCCTACAGGTATAATCTTTCCAGGAAATCACCTAAATCCGCCCATCCGCCGATTGCATTCCCCGGCGTCGCGCCGTATATCCTTCCTGCTTCCGGGAGAGGATGACGGCGATGACGATCCACACTCTACGATCTCTGTACAAGCCCACTTCGGTGGCGCTGATCGGCGCCAGCGAGCGACCCGGCTCCATCGGGGCGGCGCTGACCCGCAATCTGCTGGCTGGCGGCTTCAAGGGCGAGCTGTTCCTGGTTAACCGCCGCCATCCGCACGTGCAGAACATGCCGGCCTGCCCGCGCCTGGCCGACTTGCCGCACGCCCCGGAACTGGCAATCATCGCCACGCCGCCCGCCACGCTCCCCACCCTGTTGACCGAACTGGGCCAGCGGGGCACCCGAATCGTCGCCATCGCCACTGCCGGTTCCCCCGACGAGGCGCAAACCTGGCGCAAGATCGCCCGCACGCAAGGCTTGCGCTGGCTGGGGCCAGGCAGCTTCGGCGTCATCGCGCCGCGCTGGGGCCTGAACGCTTCGCTCAGCCATGTTTTTCCCCAGCCGGGCCATCTGGCTTTGATCGCGCCCGAAGGGTCGGTGCTGGCGCCGATCCTCGAATGGGCCACCGCCCAAGGCATCGGCTTCTCCAGCGTCGTCGCGCTGGGCGACAGTGGCGACCTGAATTACACCGACTTGCTGGATGATCTGAGTTGTGATCCCGAAACCCGGGCCATTCTGCTGGTGCTGGAAACCGTGACCCATGCCCGTTCCTTTCTGTCGGCAGCGCGGGCGGCGGCGCGGGTCAAGCCGGTGCTGGTCGTGCGCGCGGGCCGGGGCGGCGATGCGTTCTCCCGCCAGACCGACGCCATTTACGACGCCGCGTTCCGCCGGGCTGGCATGTTGCGGGTCCAGTCGTTGCGGGAACTGTTCTGGGCGGCGGAAACGCTGGCGCTCGACCTGCCGGTGCGCGGCGACCGGCTGGCGATCCTCGGCAACAGCCGGGGACTGGGTTTGCTGGCGGCTGATATGCTGTTCACCGAAGGGGGGCGGCTGGCCCAGTGGAGTCCGGCGACCCGGTCGGCCCTGGCGGACCTCCTGCCGCCCGGCGTCACGCCCGCCAATCCGCTCAACCTGGGCATGGATACCGATCCCGCCCGTTTCGCCGCCGCCCTGGCTATTCTGCTGCGCGAGCCGGAACTGGATGGCGTGTTGGCGCTGCACGCGCCGAGCGCATTGACCTCGGCTACCGATACCGCTGCCGTGGTGATCGAGACCGTTCAGCGTTCTCGCACGGGTGCGCGCCCTGGCGTGCTGGCCTGCTGGCTGGGGGCGGACAGCGCCCGCGCGGCCCGGCAACAATTTCTGGCCCGGGGCATTCCGAGCTACGACACTCCCAACGACGCGATTCGCGCCTTCATGCAGCGCTGGCGACACCAGTGCAACCAGGCGGCGTTGATGGAAACGCCGCCAGACCGGCCGGAATTGTTCAGCGCCGATCTTGCTGCTGCGCGGGAACTTATCCAGGCCGCGCTGGCGGCCGACCGCTGCGCGTTGACCGGCGCGGAAAGCCGCAGCCTGTTGACGGCCTACGGCATGGCGCTGGCGTCGGAGGAGCCAATCGCCGCTGCACCGGCGCCCACTGGATCGCTGGCCTTGACCCTGCGCATGGTTCAGGACCCCACCTTTGGCCCGGTGTTGCTGTTCGGGCCGGGCGGGCCAGCGGCGGTATTCGCCGATGAATTCGCCGCCGCGCTGCCACCGCTCAATCCGGTCCTGGCGCGGGAGGCTATCGTTCACACGCCGGCAGGCCGGCAACTGCAAAACGCGGCGATCCATCTCATCGGCTGGCTGGATGATTTCGCGCTCACGCTGGTCAAGGCAGCGCAACTGGCGGCTGATCTCGGCGAAGTGGCGGAACTGGAACTGACGCTCAGATTCACCCGGGGCGCAGGGATCGAGGTCAGCAGCGCACGGATCAGCATCGCCCGGTTCGTAGAGCCTGCGCACCGGCGGCTGGCGATCCGGCCCTATCCGCGCGAGCTGGAGGAAACGCTGACGATGCCGGACGGCGCCACCGTGCTCATCCGGCCGGTGCGCCCGGAAGACGAACCCGCCTTTATCGCCGGTTTCGCTCAACTGTCGCCGGAGGAGGTTCGGATGCGCTTCATGCACGTATTCAAGGAACTGACTCATGCTGATGCGGCCCGGCTCACCCAGATTGACTACGACCGGGAAATGGCGCTGGGGGTGGCGCGGCAACGGCCGGGACAACCGCTGGAAAACTGTGGCGTGGCGCGGATCGTCAGCGACCCGGACGGGAAGCGCGCCGAATTCGCCATTATTTTATTGCGGGACGCCGTCGGTATGGGCTTGAGCAGCCTGCTGCTGCGCCGGCTGATGAGCTACGCCCGCGATCAGGGCATTCGTGAGTTGTTCGGGGAAATTCTGTCCGAGAACCAGCCGATGCTGGCGCTGTGTCGAGCGATGGGCTTCACCGTCAAACCCTGCCCGGAGGATCACGGGGTCATGATCGCCACGCTGGCGCTGACGTAGCGCGCGCTTTATCCACGGAAAACTACGCGGTCCACGGAAAACACGGAAGACACGGAAAAAAGACGTGTTGTCCACGGAACACACGGAAAGCACGGAATTTAATACTGTGTTCTACTTCCGTGCCTTCCGTGTCTTCCGTGGATAATTCCTTGAGTTTAGTTCCGCTCCATCCACGCCCGGAACCAGGTCAGGCGCTGCACGGTGCGGACCAGTCGCGCAACCGCACGATCTGGCCCAGCGCGGCGGCCTTGCTAAAGTAGCGTTCGTCGGCAGTTACCAACGCGGCGTTCGGTTGACTAAGCGCCGTGGCGTGATAAAGCGTGTCGAACAGATGATGGTTGAGCGTCACCGCCAGCCGCCCTGCCGCGATCAGCACGGCTTCGCTGTCAGCGCTGTGATAGTCGAGCGCCCATAACCGGGCCAATTGTGATTCCAGTGGGTCGGGTAGTAGCCGGGCCAGCACCGCCGCCACTTCCGCCCGCCAGATCGGCGGTTCCATCAGCCGAATCCGCCCGTCGGCGTAGGCGTCCAGCAACGCCAGCGCGATCTCGCTATCCGCTTCTGCCGGATTCTGAGGCACAAACCACTTCACGGCGACGCTGGCATCCACTACGCACGTCGGGATGACCGAAGCTGCAGCGTTCATCGGCGCAACTCCGCCAGGACCGCTTGAATGGCCTCGGTGGATTGCGGCGCCGTTTCCACCCGCGCCTGCTTGATGGCGGCGACCGCGGCGCGGCGACGCTGGCGTTGGAGTTCCTGCTCGGCGGCTTCGCGCATCAGGCGGGCCAATAAAGCATTTCCATCCTGGTCGTGAAAAGCAGTGTCGAATAGCGTCTGGACTTCTGCCGGTACGGCATAGTGAGCTTCCGCAGTGTTTGCGGCTGGGTTAGTTTGCCCGCAAACCGTTTCCAGTAAATAAATGACCTGCCGGGTCAGCGAGCGATGGTGCTGCGCCGCTTCGGCCCGCAGCCGACCGTGCAGGGATTCGGGAAAATCTTTGATCACCAGGCTGGGCATGGCGCAAGCTCCTCAAGCAATAGGCTAGTAAAATTATAGCACTTTGCTTCCAGTGCTCGGTCATCGTTAATTTCTGTCCTTTCCGTGCCTTCCGTGTCTTCCGTGGATAATTCCTTGAGTTTAGTTCCGCTCCATCCAGCCCCGGAACCGGGTCAACAGCCATAAGCCCGGCACGGTGGCCGCCATGCAGAACAGGAAGAAACCTTCCCAGCCCAGCCACTCGGCCAGATAACCGGTCGGGGTGTTGACGATCACCCGGGGAATGCCCATCAGGCTGCTGAGCAGGGCGTATTGGGTGGCGGTGAATTTCTTGTTGGTGAGCGTCGCCATGAACGCCACATAGGCGGTGGTCGCCATGCCGCTGAACAGGTTCTCGCTGGTGATGGCCAGCGCCAGCCCCGGCAAACTGTGCCCCAGCCGGGCCAGAATGACGAAGCCGATCAGCCCAATCGCCTGCAACACGCCAAACAGCCACAGCGCCCGGTACATGCCCAGCCGCAGCATCAGCACCCCGCCAAGCAGGCCGCCGATCACCGTCGCCCAGAACCCGAACAGTTTGACGATGGTGCCGATTTCAGTTTTGCTGAATCCCAGGTCCAGATAGAACGGCGTGGTCATCTGGCTGGCCATCATCTCGCCGACCTTGTACAGCAACACGAACAGCAGGATCAGCACCGCGTCATGGCGCGAGAAATACTCCACGAACGGCTGCACCACCGCGTCGCGCAGAGTGCGGGGCGTTCCCATCGGCACGTCGGGTTCAACGCAGAACAGGGTCGTGATCAACCCCGGCAGCATCGCCGCCGCCATCACCGCGTACACCGCCGCGAACGGGATGAAATCCGCCAGGATCAACCCGCCGCCGGAGGACAGCAGCAACCCAACCCGATAGCCGTTGACGTAGAACGACGCGCCCAGGCCCTGTTCATCGTCGGCCAGCGATTCGCGCCGGTAGGCGTCAATCACGATGTCCTGCGAGGCGGAAAAGAACGCCACCAGGAACGCCGCCAGCGTGACCCCCGGCAGGCTCACCGCAGGATCGGCCAGGCCCAGGCCCGCAATCGCCGCGATCAGCGTGAGTTGGATCAGCAGCAGCCAGCCGCGCCGCCGGCCCATGCGGGCAATCGGCGCGAACCGGTCGAGCAGCGGCGCCCACAGAAATTTCAGCGTGTACGGCAACCCCACCAGCGCGAACAGGCCGATGGTGCCCAGATCAACGCCCGCCTCCTTCAGCCAGGCTTGCAGCACCGAACCCGTCGCCAGCAGCAGCGGCAGACCGGAGGAAAAGCCCATCAGCAGGGCGGTCAGCATCCGACCGCTCAGGAAGATGCGCAGAATGTCGCGGCCCGAACGGCGAGGGAAATCAGAAGGCATGGTCGTAATCCAGGGTTAGCGGCGCATGATCGGAAAAACGCTGGTCGCGGTAAATGGCAGCGGCGCGCACCTGGTCCGTCAGGCCAGGCGTGATGACCTGATAATCAATGCGCCAGCCGACATTCTTTTCCCAGGCCCGGCCGCGATGCGACCACCAGGTGTATTGATCGGGATTGGGATTCACCACCCGGAAGGCGTCCACCCAGCCCAGCGGCCCAAACAGTTCATCCATCCAGGCGCGTTCCTCGGGCAGAAAACCGGAATAATTCTGATTGGCCCGCCAGTTTTTCAGGTCAATTTTCTGGTGGGCGATATTCCAGTCGCCGCACAGAACGTAGTGGCGACCGCTGGCCTGCATCGCCCGCAGGGGCTCCACCAGCCGCGCCATGAAGTCGAATTTCACCGCCTGCCGTTCCGGGCTGGAAGAACCGGACGGCAGATACAGCGAAACCACGCTGAGGTTACCAAACTGCGCTTCCAGCCAGCGACCCTCGGTATCGCATTCCGGCCAGCCCAGGCCGGTGCGCACCTCGTCCGGTTCGCGGCGAGCAAACAGCGCGACCCCGCTGTAGCCCTTGCGCTCGGCGTCGTGGTAATAGCAGTGGTAACCGGATGGATGATAGACCTCGGGCGGCAACTGGTGCTCCTGGGCCTTGGTTTCCTGGAGGCAGACTACGTCGGCGTTCTGCCCGGCCAGCCAGTCAAAAAAACCCTTACGGGCAGCGGCGCGGATACCGTTGGCGTTGAAAGTCATCACCCGCATAAGGCTATGATGCTCCGGTAGAAGGACGGTGAAGCGCGCTATGATACCGGCATTTCCTCCTTTTCAGCCGGAATCTCCAACCATGCGCGACTATCAGCGGGATTTTCTCGATTTCGCCATCCATCGGGGCGTGCTGCGCTTCGGCCAGTTCACCCTGAAATCCGGGCGGATCAGCCCCTACTTCTTCAACGCCGGCCTGTTCAACAGCGGCGCGGCGCTGGCCCGCTTGGGGCGTTGCTACGCCGCCGCGATCACCGACGTCGGACTGGAATTCGACCTGCTGTTCGGCCCCGCCTACAAGGGCATCCCGCTGGTGGCAGCGGTCGCCATCGCCCTGGCCGAACAGCATGGCCGCGATGCACCCTGGTGCTTCAACCGCAAGGAAGTCAAGGATCACGGCGAGGGCGGAACCCTCGTCGGTGCGCCGCTCCAGGGCCGCGTGCTGATCGTGGACGATGTCATCACCGCCGGCACCGCCATCGGCGAGACGATGCACATTCTGACCGCACGCCACGCCACCCCGGCGGGGGTGGTCATCGCTCTGGACCGCCAGGAACGCGGCCAGGGCGAGCTGTCCGCCGTGCAGGAAGTCGAACGCGCCCACGGCATTACCGTAACCCGCATCGTCACCCTGGACAATCTGGTGGCGTATCTGGCTGAGCGACCAGAATATGCAGCGCATCAGGAAGCCATACAGCGCTACCGAACGCAGTATGCGATTGCCGGGTTGCCCAACCCGGCCGCCACCAGCGCGTTATAGAACTGGCGCAACTCCCTGGGCGGGCGCGGGTCACAACGAACACAGTCAGTCCACCCCTGAGACCTGCGCCATGCTGATCCAACGCCCTTCTGACATCCGCCCGTCCGAAATTACCCCGCCCGAACTGTACGCCCGCCGCCGCGAGTTCCTGAAAACCGCTGCGGTGTTGAGCGCCGCCGCCCTGTTGCCGTCCGTCCTGGGCGGAACTTCAGCGCAAGCAGCCCCCGACGACGATCTCAAACCGACGTCCTACAAAGACATCACGTCCTACAACAACTTCTACGAATTCGGCCTCAGCAAGAGCGACCTGACCAAGTACGCGGGTGGTCTGAAAACCAAGCCCTGGACGGTGGCGGTCGAAGGCCATTGCGAAAAGCCGGGCCAGTACGCGCTGGAAGATATCCTGGCCCCGCACGCGACCGAGGAACGCATCTACCGGCTGCGCTGCGTGGAAGGCTGGTCCATGGTGGTACCGTGGCTGGGCATTCCATTGCACAAAATTCTGCCGCGCTTCCAGCCGACCGCCAGCGCCAAGTACGTCGAGTTCACCACCCTGCTCGACCCAGCGCAAATGCCGGGACAACGCACCCGCCTGCTGAACTGGCCCTACGTCGAGGGGCTGCGCATGGACGAGGCCATGCACCCGCTCACCCTGCTGGCGACCGGGCTGTATGGCAAGGAACTGCCCACGCAGAACGGTGCGCCGCTGCGGCTGGTCGTACCGTGGAAATACGGCTTCAAGAGCATCAAATCCATCGTGAAAATCCGCTTTACCGAGCAGCCGCCCCGCACCACCTGGGCCAGCGAAAGTCCGAGCGAATATGGCTTCTACGCCAACGTCAATCCCGAAGTGGACCACCCGCGCTGGAGTCAGAAACGGGAGCAGCGCATCGGCGATCTCCAGCGCCGCAATACGCTGCTGTTCAATGGCTATGCCGAGCAGGTGGCCAGCCTGTACGCCGGGATGGATCTGCGCACCCATTTCTGAGCGGACAACGGCGAGGGTCTGCATCCTGATCGTTTGCCCTTGAAGACCGGCTAAACTGAACTCTGATTGACCGCGACGGTTTTCCCAAAGACGAGGTAACGGCGATGGCGAACGATGACCGCGATTCCACGATAGTACTGAATGGGCTGGACGACAGCCGGCGGGCCTTACTGGACCTGATCGAGAACATGCGGCGCACCTTGTATCTATACACACCGCTGGTGCGACCTGAGTTATACAACGATCCCGACATTCTCGCCGCTATCCGCACCCGGATCGTGAACCAGCCCCGGATTCGCTTCCATTTGCTGTTACCGTCCGCCCGAGACTGGCGCAGCGATAACCCGGGGCTGGTGCGCTTGAGCGAACGGCTGACCACCGCCCTGATCCTGCGCACCCCCAACCGGTCCGAAATTCCGGACTCGCCTGAGCTGGGCCAAGCGTTCGCCATCGCGGACGAAAGGATGCTGCTGCGCTTCAGCGACCCACGCCGTTTGCTCGGCGAATATGAACGTCAGCCCAGCGATCAAATGAAGGAACTGCTGGAACTGTTCCAGATGCTCTGGAATCGGTCGCAGGCTGATCCGGAACTGCGCCGGCTGGGAATTTAGGCCAGAGCCACGCCCCACCGTTCCAGCAGCTTCATCCGGTTCAATTCCAGCCATTGCAGGGCGATAATTGGCGCGGCGGAATTGATCCGGCCGGAATCCAGCAATTCCAGCGCTGCCGCGCGGGAAACCACATGCACGCGGATGTCCTCGTGTTCCGCGGCGACACCGCGTATGCCCGGAATCACGGTCGAGGCATCCACCCGTCCGCAGAACAGGGTGATGCTCTCCGAGGTGCCGCCCGGACTGACCAGATACTGGCGAATCGGCATGAGGTCGAGGAGTTCGCAACCGGCTTCCTCGACGGTTTCCCGCCGCGCCACTTCCTCGGTAGTCTCGCCGGGATGATCAATAATGCCGGCGACGATCTCCAGTAACCAGGGACCGCCGGGAAACTCCACCGCGCCTACCCGGAACTGTTCCAGCAAAACCAACTGGTCGCGTTCGGGGTCATAGAGCAGGACGGCGACGGCATGGCCGCGCTCCAAACACTCGCGCACCATCTCCGCACTCCAGCCGCCCGCAAACAGTTCGTGCCGCAGCCGGTATTTTTCCAGCCGAAAAAAGCCGCGATAGCCGCTGGACTGATCAAGGATTTCAAACTGATAGTTCATGAGTAGAATGTCTCGCACGGGTGAGAAGGATGGACCGATTGAATACCGATTGTAATCCAGGGTGGCGAGCGCAGCGGCAACCGTCGTTGCCCACGGTTACCCTCAATGGCATCCACTGGCCACCGTGGATCGTTCTGGCGCTGGCGCTGCTGCTGGCCGCCTGCTCGCGCGACGCAGCTTCGCCCGAGGCCCAAATCCGGGCGCTGGTCGCCCAGGCCCAAGTCGCGGCTGAGGCGCGTGACGCGCCGGCCCTGCGCGCGCTGATCGCCGCCGACTACGCCGATGCGCAAGGCAACGACCACAAGGCGATAGAAAATCTGATCCGGCTACACCTGTTGCGTAATCAGACCATTCACTTGTTTACCCGAATCGGCGCTATTGCCTTCCCCCAACCGGACCGCGCCACCGTCCGGGTGGCGGCGGCGATGGCCGGTCGGCCCATGGCGAGCGTCGGCGAACTGGCCGGAATGAATGCGGATCTGTATCGTTTTGACCTTGAACTGGTTCAGCGCGACGGTGAATGGCACGTGCAGCGCGCCACCTGGGAACCGGCGCGGCTGGATGATTTCTGGTAATTCGGTCAAAAGTCACAAGATTAAGGCACGATCATTGCCTAGAATTCTGATGCTTATCATCAATGACACTCAGGAAGCCAGCGCTCGCTAGCTGCTCCAGTCAGTCTGTAAAGGGGATATTGAATGAAATCGAAGCGATTGCAACAGACAGTGCTCATCCTGGGGGTGGCCGGCTTGCCGCTGCAAGCCAGCATCGGCGACACCCCTCTGACCCTGTCGCCAGCCGCCGCCAGCGACGCTATGTTCCAGACGGCGGTTGAAACCGCGCTGGACAGCGACAACGGCGCCGATCCCGCCGCCGTCTTCATTGCCAACGATACCGCCACCACCGCCCAGACCCTTGCCAATCCCGTCACGCTGACGGGTTATGTCAATCAGCCCGGCAGTGGTTCCGAGGGTCAGTCGCGCGCCGCCGGCGACCTGGTGGACGTGTATCGGGTCAATTTGAACGCGGGTGACCGGGTCACGCTGACCATCGCCGGCGATGGCGTCCAGGATGATCTGGAGCTGGGAATGGCCGATCTGGAGGGCCATCTGCTCGACGCTTCGACGGGTCAGGGCCGGGTGGAAGCGCTAACCGTCAAAGCCGATGGCGAGGCGCTGGTGCTGGTGGGAGCGCATCGAGGTGCATCCCGTTATGAACTGACCCTTGGCGCGGCGCGAGGTCCACTTCCCTTCAGCCTGCGCTTGAGCGACCGGTTTGCCCCCGGCGAAGTGATCGTGCGTTTCCTGGACCAGCCCGCGGAAACCAGGGGCGGCTTGCGAACCCTGGCGCGGGCGCTAGGCAAATTCGCGGGCCGGGAACGCGAAACCCGGCAGCGGAATACGCTGCTGGAACTAGCGGAACTGAAGCAGGCGCAAACCGAACGGTCGCCGACCCGCGACGAGTCCTCCAGTTTCCCCGGCGGATTCCAGCCCACTGATCCGGCGACCCAGACCAAACTGGACACCTTGCATCAGGTCAAGGCACTCACTCTGGACCCGGAAGTGGCGTCCGCTGAACCGAACTACATCCGCCACATCCTGTTCACCCCCAATGATCCGTATTATAAATACCAGTGGCACTACACTCAGATCAATCTGCCGCAAACCTGGGATATAACCACCGGCGCTAATGCGATCGTGGCGGTCATTGACACCGGCGTGGCGCTGGGTCATCCCGATTTGCAGGGACAGTTGGTGGCTGGATACGACTTCGTCCGGGATCCGGCCAATGCCGGCGACGGCGACGGCATTGACCCAAATCCCAACGATCCGGGCGATCACTCTAACTCCGATGGCAGCAGTTCCTTCCACGGCACCCATGTCACCGGCACCGTGGTGGCGGCGACCAACAACGCGGTGGGCGGGTCCGGTGTCGCTTTTGGCGCCAGGGTGATGCCCTTGCGGGTCTGCGGCAGAAGCGACTGCAATTTCTACGATATCGAACAGGCGGTGCGTTTCGCCGCCGGGCTGGCGAACGATTCGGGCACGGTGCCGGCGCATCGCGCTGATGTAATCAACGTCAGCCTGGGCGGCGCCACG
>ERZ795055.848-NODE-848-length-26203-cov-40.370736_pt1 | contig 26203 bp, 40 predicted proteins | sample MGYA00375139_ERZ795055 | MGnify/ENA primary metagenome ERZ795055 (study PRJEB30184, sample SAMN05720283) | anaerobic digester metagenome | isolation source: active sludge of municipal wastewater-treating anaerobic digesters | place: USA | collected 2015-01-23 ... | reverse complement strand
GGCGGGCAGGAAGCTCTGGTAGTGCGCGCGGGTTCGGCAGAGTTCGCGGCTGAGCCTGTGGATTTTTATATTGATGATGTCCCGCGCTTCCGGGTTGGTGGTTTCGTCGAGCGTGCGGTAGGCGTCGTGCAGCGCGCGCTCTGCGCATCGCATCTGGTACAGGGCAATCCAGCGCTTGAAGGTGCGGATGGTTGCGGTCGACGCGGTTTTGAGGGCGGTTTTCATGCGGCCACCGCTGCGATTTTTGCTTCTTCCTTGGCCTTTTCAGCGGCGGCGCGAGCAGAAATGATTTCGAGGTGGTGCTCGAACGGGTGGATCGTGTCGCCTTCGATAATCTCGATTCCAATCCGCTTTTCGCCCTGGCCAACGTAGAAATAGTCGTTGTAATTCAGGTCGTAGCTTTTTTCGATAAGCGTTCCCCGGTTGGCGATGTCGAGAAGTGCCTCGGCATCCTTGACGGTTTCGAGCTTGAGTTTGGCGTTTCCGATGGTGGCGATGATCATGATTCCTCCTGGTTGGTTTTGGTGAGCTTGCGCAGCCATGCGCAGAGCTGGTTGGCGTCCGAGCGGTAGCCGAGCTGGATGACCCGGCAGGCGACGCGGCGGCAAACCTTGTAGCGGCCGCCGACTGGCAGCACGAAACAGCTGCTGCCGCGCGTGATTTCGCGGGCTTTGGCGAGGGTGTCGGCTTGGGTCATTTGAAATGGATAAATGACTAAATTGGCAATCTGCGGACGGCGCGAGCGCGTAGCTCGTAGTCGCGGTAGCTGATGCCCTGGTCGCCGTAGAAGAAGATCTGAGACCAGGCCCAGCTGGACTCGTTTTTCTCGTTGCTCCAATACCAGTAGTCCTTGAATTCCTTCCTGGCGTTGGCGCGCAGAAGGTTGAGTTCGCGGCAGTTCGGCAGGTCACCGTCTTGTTCCTTTGCCCAGTACATGGCCTGCTGCCAGGTGGCGGCTTCGAGTTCGCCGGGCAGGCCGATCAGCCAGTAGTCCGGGGTACCGTCCTCCTTGAGGATCAGGCCGGCGTTGTATTCGCCTGCGGCGAGTTCGGGGAGGGTGATTTGAGTGGTCATGGGTGGCTCCGGTTGAGTGGTTTCGTGCTGCGGTTGATGTAATATAGACACGTCTATTTTATATGTCAATAGACAGGTCTATATTTTTTGACGTGACGAGGCATCGATGTCACGGTCAACACCGAAAAGGAACCGAAAATGGGATCGAGCAGAACCATCGACGCCGCGGCGTCGGGTCAGTCAGCGGTCACGGTGGAGGCGCTGGTGGCCGCGCTGACGGTTGAAGGCGACGCCGCTGTGGCGGAACTGGCGATCTTTCAGCCAGGCCGCCGCGCGGTGGCCGCGCAACTGGATCGCGAGCGGGCGCGCCTGGTCGGCCGCCTGCTGCTGGATTGGGCGGCGGGTCGCCGCTACGTGGATGGCCCGGGCGGCCCGGTGTTCGAGTTAGTCGAGGGCGAACTCGCTGGTGCGGCCACAAGCACGGCAGGTATAGATGGCGAGCTTGTCGCCGAACTGCCCGAAATGCCGCATGGGCCGACTGCCGGACCGCACGAGGTCTGGGCTGCCGCAGTGGTCACACACCATCCGCTCGACCAGCGCCTGCATTCTGGCTTCCAGCTCCTGATGGCGTATGGTTATTTGCTGCAGGTCGTCCTGCAGCGCCGCCTTCTCGGCCTCAAGATCGCGGCAGCGGCGCTCAAGTGCCGTGCATTGCGCCTCGATGAACCCGACGCGCTCCTTCAGGATCGTCGCCGAGCCGTGTTCGTTGATAAGCGCCTGCAGCGATTGAAAAAGCTCCGGGATCAACGCGGCCTCTGGTAGTCGGTGGCTTAAGTGAAATCGATCAGACGGAATTTTCCAAGCAGCAGGTTCTTGAGCCCTGGCTGCTGGTCGGCGGTGGTAATCATGTAGTCGTTCCCGGTGTCGACGCGACAGCGCAGGCGCGGACCTTTGGTCGATTGGGTGAAGGCGAGAGGAATCACCGTCGCCCGCCATGGAATTTCGTTCATTTCCCAGTCGTATGCCGTGCCCATCTCGATTCGCACCGCTTCGCCGTTGGTGATCTTTTCTTGCAGGATGGCGCGCAGAAGGTCGACTTCACTTAGTTCAGGCGCCTCCGACGGGGAGGCAGTACATTCCAGCGCCTTCAGCAACGCGGCTTCGGTGACGATGGAGGGCTGTCCGTAGCATGATTTCCTGGCCATGGCTGCCTCGATCTTGCGGCCATAGGTGCTATTGATCCAGTCCGGGCTGCACCCGCCGCCGACCACCAGGTAGTGAAGCGACGAGCTGACGGTCGACACGGCAAAACCGCCCATTTTTTCGATCATCCTTTCGCATTCCGAGCGTGATCCTAGGGTGAACTTTCCGGTAAGGCAAAAGCTGCGGCCTGGAAACTCGATACTGGCACCTTCGTCAAATGGTACTGACGGAGCTTCTGGCTGTGCGGCGCCGGTTTCGTTGAAGCTGTTGCCGGAAAAGCGGGTAAGAAACGCCAGTAGTTCGTTCCTGGCGGCATCTTCGATCTTGCCTGCCGTGAGGATGGCCGTAACCCGTTCAGAGATGACATTGCCCGGCCAGGCTTGGGTGACTTCTTCGTTTTCCCGAAGCCAGGTGCTTAAGAAAACGATTTCGTTGTCGTGCAGCTCGCCGTCGGCAACCATGCCGGCGCAGATCCCGAGCAGGTTCTGCACGGAGCGCGTAAGCCGCCGCTGTTGCATGGCGCGTTGTACGGAGGAATCGGTCGGGCTCATGGTGTATTCAGGTCGAGGCGTAGCTGTACAGGCAGGCGGATCACCTTAGCCGTCGGTGCCGTTGGCTTTCGCGTGGGCAATGAGTTCAGCAACTTCAGCTACATCCTTGACCGCTGCATCCTTGCCGTACTCGGGGAGGGGTTCCATGGCGCGGGCGACTGCGATGATCTTGGGGTCGGTGGTCTTGTAAAAATTCGGGGTATCCGATTTCCGTGATTGATTTAGTTGTTGACACATACGCACATTGTGCGTAATATACAACTCGTGGAAGGCGCAAACGCGCAACTGGCACCTCGCAGAATCAGGGGTAAGGAGTTAAAAATGTCCGATCTGATCACCATCCCAAGCCACTGCATGGTTACGATCCGCCGCCCGAATGGCGACCTTGAAACCATCAACTATACTCAGGCCACCAAGGGTCAAGTGTTCACGATGTCGCCGAAGGTGCTGACGATGGTCAATAAGCTGATGGCCGAAGCCAAGCGCGGCGAAATCATTAGCTACGAAAACGTCACAAAAGAGGTTGAGGCAGCTAAGCCGTCCGCTGCCGACCTGGCCGAAGAACGTTACATCCGCGAGCACAACGCCATCCTCCGCGCCTCTGCTGGCGGCGAGGCATGCGATCAGATCAATGGTGTCGCCGATGGCGACAATACTCCGTCAAACAAGTCCGATTACTAAGAGGCGCGGCCATGAATCATGATAATCGTGGCCGCCTTACCGTCGATCTTGGCGGTAACTGGCGCCTGTACGCAACTCACCTCCCGGCAACTGGTAAAGCACTCGGTCTCGTTACAAATTGCGGAATGACTGGGGCACTGGTTTTTATCGAGCGCACTGGTATTTACGTCCGCGTCAATGTTGGAGCGGCAGTATCTTTGCCTCAGATAAAAGTACAAGCCGCTATCGCATCGGCCAACTCAAAGGCGAAATCAGCAGTTTATTGCCAGCGGTGCGGTCATCCGCCCGGTTCCGATTGGCTTGACGATGGCGAGACGTGCCCAAAATGCAAACTTGTCCAGTAATCCCGTCGCCGGCCGAAATTCGGCAGGCTAGAGAGCTGGCAGGGTTATCCCAAACCATTGCCGCCAATCTGATCTATCGCACGCTCAGAAACTGGCAGCAATGGGAGGGTGGAGAGCGCAAGATGGACCCTGCCCTATGGGAGCTTTTTCGCCTAAAGGCTGCTCTGCACAATGTACGTACCTGATTTTCTGCGATCAATCACGGAAATCGGATACCCAAAATTCGGAACCATGTCACCCGTTTCGTCTGCCAGCCAGTCTGCGCTGACGCCACATGTACGAGCGAATGTAACGGTATGAATTGAGCCAGCAGAATCGTTTCGCACGTCTTCAAGGTGCTGCACCGATGGCTGCTTGATTCCGACCGCGTCCGCGAGCTGTTGTTGAGACAGTCCTGCGCGTTCGCGTGCCAGCCTGAGTCGTTCGCCATATTTCATATTGGCGAAGTTATATGTGCGCGCATGCTCGGTCAAATACATAAACCTATTGACGTGTTCCATTGACCTGTCTATATTAATCGGCATGTCAAAGCAATCCTTACTCAAAGCGGTGGAATTGGCGGGCGGTCAAGCGCCGCTCGCTCGCGCCATTGCGGCGCATATCCCTGGTTCCAAGATCAGCCAACCGCTGGTATGGGGATGGATCAATGCGGCGAAATTTGAAGTGCCGCCTCCAGAGATGGTCATCCCCATCGCCGAAGTCCTCGATTACCGGATGACCCCGCACGATCTGCGCCCCGACATCTACCCGAACCCGACCGACGCACTCCCGATCACATCGCTGCTGAACTTCTTACACGCCAACAAGAGGCCGCCTGACATGACAGCCGACCAGGAAACGCGAGAATTTTTCAGTGCATGCCAGGCGATCCCGCCAGTGCATCCGCAAGACCTCTGGCAATCCTGGCAGGCATGGTCTCGCCTCCACGTTCCATTTGATCGGCCACTGCGTGCGTCCGCTGACGAATGCTCGCCTTCAGACGATCCGGCAGCCCCTTCCCAAAACACATGAGAAATGCCGACATGCCGCGATACAGGTCTTCGTTTTCCATTAGTTTTCCTTGGTGAAATGGATTTCCTGATGTCAATCCATGCTTCTGGCCGCGTCGAGCGCAACGCTGTTGGCGAACTTGTTGCGTGCTTCGGCGTTGAGGTTCAGGCCGTGCTGCCGGCACCAGGCGAGGAAGTCGGGCGCGTTGATGTAGGCGCGGGTTGTGCTCCAGCCGAGGCGCTGCATGTGCTTCTCGGATTGCTCTGCCTTGATGCGCCAGGCGCTGTAGGTGGCCGGAAGCTGCTGCCGGTCTTCCATGATGGCGACCGCCGCTTCGTAGTCTTCGAGGCGATACCAGACCAAGCCGGCTGTTTTCCGGGGTTCGTTCATGGGGATTCCTTCCAGTGATGAATGGTGTGTGGAAACAGCATTTTGACATGGCTGGAATCTCCTTCCCGTTGTCTCCATCCTCCCGCGTAAAGGCATACCCCCTGCCAGCGCGGGTTTTCGCAACCCGGCCCGCCTCTTTGGCGGTGCCGGGCTTTTTTTCGGTCATGGCATGGGCTGTGTTCATGGGGTCAGTCTATTTTTTTTGCCGCGCCGCCTAGAGGAAAGTAGGGGAAATAATCATGAGTGCACTTTCCGGTACCGCGCATCAACTCACGCTTGACTTCGAGCCGGGGCTCGACGATCTGGAGCATTACATCAAGGCACATGGTGATACCACGCCTATCTATTACCTGGTTGAGAAGTATCTCGAGAACGACAGCTTGCGTAAGCAACGCGCGCTGGCTGAGCTACTCAAGTGCGCTCCTCAGTTCCTGGCGCTTATGAAGCAGGCGACGGCCGAATGAGTACCTGCAAATCGTGCGCCTATCGTAATCAGTCATTGGCCTATCCGCTTTTGTATTGTTCTCTGCGTGGGCTGATGGTCAATCAGTCTTTCGTCTGCAACAAGTTCAAGGAGGGCGCGTGATGCTGTGTCCGCGCCCGTTAAAGCACCTGCCAACAGCCGACGACAAGGGTGATTCGCGTTGAGATATTCAATTTCAAATCCCCGTTCCCCGAGCGACGGTGAAGAAACACGCATCCAGATCAGGGGGCCCCTGGCATCAACAGCCTACGAGGGTACAGAGAGCCTCGAAAATGGTGTAGTCAGTGATGGTGGGGTTTAGTCAACGCCATGAGCTACGTTAATTATGACTATGTGGTCGACCAGCTGCGCGATGCGGGGTTGGAGATCGATCTGCCGCTTGAGCTTGCGAAGAACGAAAAGTCGGTGCGCTGCCGGATTTCCGGCGGGGATCATGAAAAGCGGGGCTGGTACCGGCTTTATGAGCACCTGATCGACAATGATCTGTACCTTGTCGGCTCCTATGGCGTGTTCCAGGGAGACGATGCCGGCACGCGCAAGATCGGGCTGACCAGGCGCTGCGACAAGTGCGGGGCCTCGGTGCCGCTGCGCGACAAGCAGTGCCCGTCCTGCGGCTCGAAGAAGATCCGCAAGGCCGAACTGAGCGAAGACCAGAAGGCGGCCCTGGCCGCCCGGCTGGCTGCCGACAAGAAGCGCGCGGCGGCCGAGCGCCAGGCGGAACTCGATAAGGCGTCACAGTGGGCTTCGGCCGTATGGCGGGCGAGCAAGCCCGTCGATCAGCCTGACGATCATGACTACCTGCCGCGCAAAGGCCTGAAATCCGGCGGTGGAGCGCGCATCTTCCCGGGCAACGACGGCGTGCAGCTGGTCGGCGCGGAGGCGGACGACTACAAGTATCTGGCCGGATTCGCCGGCGCCCTGGTGATCCCGATCATGGACACCACCGGGCGCGTGTTCAGCCTGCAGTTCATCCTGTCCCGCAAGCACCACGGCGAGCGAATCCGGCGCACCGAGCGCGATAAGGAATACTGGCCGGGCGGCGATGGAACCATCAAGGGACATTACTTCCTGATCGGCCCGTCGCCGGCTGGCGTCGTGCTGATCGCCGAAGGCTTCGCCACCGGCCTCACGCTTGCCCAGGTCACCGGACTGCCGGTGGCCGTCGCCTTCGCCGCGAACAACATCGGCCCGGTCGCCGGGGTGCTGAAAAAACACTACCGGAAAGCCAAGCAACTGATCTGCGCCGACGATGACTGGCTGCAGAAGTGCGCCGAGTGCAAGGCCTGGACGCCGGTCTCCGTTGAAACCTGCAGCGCCTGCGGCAAGCCGCATCGGAAGATGAATGCCGGCGTTCAGCGGGCGGCGGAAGCGGCGCTGGCCAATGGGGCTGCATGGATCAAGCCTGAATTTGCCACCCAGCGGCCCGTCGACCGCAAAGGCCCGACCGACTTCAACGACCTCGCCTGCCTCGAAGGCGATGCCGCCGTGCGGGCGCAGATCGAAGCCAAGCTGCTATCCCTCAAAATTGCCCCCACACCGGCCGCCCTGCCTGAAAATTCCGCGCGCGGAAATTCCAATACAGAGGGGGGAGGGGATAGCGACATCCGCCCCGATGCGCTCGCCATCATGCCCGTCGACGACCTGGTCGACCGCTTCATCCCAATTGATGATGGCACCGGGAAAATCGTCTTCGACCGCTGGACAAACAAGCTCGCCATGAAAGAGCAGATGATCTCTCTGCTCCCGGCCGGCGCGCGCGGCGACGACATCAAGCGCCACCCGCTATGGGCAGAGCGCGGCGCCTACTACCTCGACCAAATCGGCTTTGACCCATCAGGAAAAGACAAAGAAGTCCGCCTAAACACCTGGCAAGGCTGGCCATCCACCCCGCGCGATGGCGATTGCGGGCTGCTGCTCGAACTCATCTATCACCAATGCAGCAAAGAAACCACCATTGCCTCGGCGCTCTACAAATGGCTGCTTCAATGGATGGCCTGGCCGCTCCAGAACCCAGGCGGAAAAATGGGCAGCGCCGTCGTCATGCACGGCCCGCAAGGAACCGGCAAATCAAAAATCTTCACCACCCTGGCCCGGCTCTACGGCTATGGCCGGCGACGTAGAAATTACGCCATCGTGATCGACGGCCAGGCACTGCACGCCAACTTCAACCTCGACTGGGAAAACAAGCTCTACATCAACGCCGAAGAAGTCGTCAACGCCAGCGACAAATGGGAACTGAAAAACCAACTCAAACACCTCGTCACCGGCGACACCATCCGCGTTGAAGGAAAACACATCAATGCCGTGCACAACACCAACCGCGTCAACGTCAGCTTTCTATCCAACGACCTACTGCCCTTCCCAATCGAACCAGACGACCGCCGGCACTTCGTCATCTACACCCCGCCGCCGCTCCCCAAGCCATTCTTCAAAACCCTGGTCGACCAACTCGACACCGGCGGCCTAGAAGCCTTCCACTACCACCTGCTCTATCACGTCGACTGCGCCGACTTTGACCACACCGCGCCGCCGATGACCGAAGCCAAGCGCATGCTCATGCGCCTATCATCAAGCTCGGAACTCCGCTTTCTGGCCGATTGGGCCGCCGGAGAAATTGGGCTACCCGTCGTGCCAGCGCTCGCCGCCGACGTATACGACGCCTACAGCCGCTGGTGTCGAAACAACGGCGAACCCCGCCCGCGCCCTGCAAACTACTTTCACGCCGCTGTTCACCACCTCGGCGGCGGCTGGGAAAAAAAGAAAAGCCGCATCTACGCCAGCGCCACCAGCGCGGAAAGCGACGCCAAGCCCATCATCTTTCCCCCGCCGGAATCCATGCAGCGCGCCGGTACCGCCATGCCGGAAGGCGCCAGCGTCATGCGCTGGGCCACCGACAGCGTCGCCGCCTTTCGTCAAGCCGTCCACGGCACCACCGAGGAGCGCAATCAATGGGCCTCCTGAAAACATGTTCCGGGTATGCGGCCAATGTTCCGGGTCATGTTCCGGGTATCGAAAAACCGAAACCAGCACCAACAGGGCAATGTTCCGGGTGTTCCGGGTGTTCCGGGCAATTCCCTCACGCGCACCTGCGCGCGCGCAAAGCAGCAAACAAAACCGAAAGCATCGTGCGCGAGAGATGTACCCGGAACACCCGGAACACTCGGAACATACAAGTAAACACGGGCCTTTCAGAAAACCACAACCCGGAACATAACCCGGAACATTGCCCCTATACCCGGAACATGACCAAAAAACCCCTGCGCCAAGCCATGCCATTCACCGCCGCCATCATCGACGACCTCAGAACCCACTGGCCAGAATCAGGCGTCGTTCAAGCCGTCCGCGCCGGCATCGACGGGCAACCCGTCTTCCACGCCAGCGAAAACGGCCACCAGATCGGCACGCCGATCCCCTACGAGCCAAACAAGGCCGTCCGCCTATCCGACCTTGACCGCACCCCGAATACGCTCACCAGCGCCCCGCAAACCGAAAAGAAAGGAAACCGCCGTGGATGACACCGACCGCGCCACCGAGCGCGAAGAAAAATACCGCGATCTGGCGCTCGCCGCCGCGCGCAACGTGCCGACGCTGCCAACCACCGGCCGCTGCCACTGGTGCGACGCCAGCGTGCCCGGGGAGGCGCACTTTTGCGACGCCGATTGCCGCGCCGATTTCGAGCGCGAGCAGTCCGCCGTCAAGCGCAACGGGAGCCGGGCATGAATCTTCCAACCGAGCCGACCATCGACGTTCCGCTGTCCTCCGCTGAAATTGCTGGCTACATGAACTGGCGTGGCCCGGGCGCCTACACCATCCATGCCGAGCGCCGGATTCGCAAGCTGATCGCCGAGGCCGTCCGCCGTGAGCGCGAAGCCTGCGCAACGGTGTGTGAAGGCATCGGCGAAGCCATTCATGGCCCCGGGCGCGAAGACTCAGAATCCTATGACTGCGCAGACGCCGTCCGCGTAAGGGGGCAATCATGACCACCCTGACCCAAGCCCAGTTCGCCCGCCACCTCGGCGTCGACCGTGCCCACATCACCCGGCTCAAGCACGCCGGCCGTTTGGTGCTCACCCCGGCCGGCCAGGTTGATGTCGAAGCCAGCGAAGCCCGCATCGCCGCCACTGCTGACCCCGCCAAAGCCCCGGTCGCCGAACGCCATGCCGCCGGCCGGGCTGCTGCGGTCGACGGCGCTACGGCGGCAAAAACGGCGGGCGAGCAAATGTCCGACAAGGTCACCGCCACCTACCAGCAATCGCGGGCTGTGCGCGAGCGCTACGGCGCGCTAACAGCCAAGGCGGAATACGAGGCCATGATCGGCAAGCTGGTCGATGCCGACGCAGCGCGCAGTGCCGTGGCCGATCTGTGCGTCAATTTCCGGCAGGCGGTCGAGGTCTGGCCAGACACCATCGGGCCGCTGCTGGTGCAGAAAGAGCTGAATGAAATCCGGCAGATCATGCAAGAGCATGCCGAAGCCCTGCTGCTTTCGATCAGAGACGAAATCAAAGACATCCTCGCGGAAAAATTGCCATGAAAATCGAACACCTCGCCATTGACCGCCTGATCCCCTACGCCCGCAACAGCCGCACCCATTCCGACGAACAGGTCGCGCAAGTCGCCGCCTCAATCCGCGAGTTCGGCTTCACCAACCCGGTTCTGATCGACGGCGACGGCGGCATCATCGCTGGCCACGGCCGCGTCATGGCCGCGCGCAAGCTGGGCATGGACAAGGTGCCGTGCATTCGCCTGGCGCACCTGACCGAAGCGCAGCGCCGCGCCTACATAATCGCCGACAACAAGCTGGCGCTAAATTCCGGGTGGGACGATCAGATGCTTGCGCTGGAATTCAAGGATCTGCAAGACATGGGCTTTGACCTTGAGCTGACCGGATTTGGCCTCGGCGACATCGATGAGCTGCTGGCCGAACTCGACGCCACGCCGGAAGGCGCCACCGACGCCGACGAAACGCCCGCCGTGCAGGCCGATGCGGTAAGCCAGCCCGGCGACGTGTGGCTGCTCGGAAAGCATCGGATTATGTGCGGCGACAGCACAGACGGCGGGAGCGTGGCGCTGCTGATGGACGGAAAGAAGGCCGCACTAATGCAGACCGACCCGCCGTATGGAATCGCTTACGTCGAGAACGCGAAAAGCAAGGGGCAAGCCGAGGCTCACGCAGACATAGAAAACGACGATCTCGACGGAGAAAAACTGCAGGAATTCCTAGAGTCCACAATCCGAGCCGCGCTCTCGTCCTTGCGCGACAACTGCGCGTTTTACCTGTGGCATCCGATGCTCACACAAGGCACGTTCTTTGCTGCTGCTGCTGCTGCTGACATTTTGATTCACCGGCAAATCATCTGGCAAAAGCCGAGCATGGTTTTTGGGCGCGGCGACTATCACTGGCAGCACGAACTGTGTTTTTACGGGTGGCGTCGCGGCAATCGGCCGCCTTTCTACGGCCAGCGCAACCAAACAACGCTGTGGGCGGTGGGCAGGGAAACCAGCAAGGAGCATCCGACCGCAAAACCCGTTGACCTGTGGAAGCCTCCTATCGAAAACCACACCAAGGCCGGCGAGGTCATTTACGAACCGTTTAGCGGCAGTGGGTCACAGATCATCGCCGCCGAACAAACTGGCCGCATCTGCTACGCGATGGAACTCTCGCCGAACTACGTCGACGTCGCCGTCCGTCGCTGGCAGCAATACACCGGCAAGCGCGCCGTCCATGCCGAAACCGGCCGGGAGTTCGGCGAGTGAGCCAGTCGCGCGCCATGTCCGCCGTCGAGTCCGTGGCCAACGTCGCCATCGGCTACGGCGTCGCAGTCGCCAGCCAGATCGCCATCCTGCCGCTGTTCGGAGTGCATCTGCCGTTGGTTGATAACCTGGCCATCGGCGCGTGGTTCACGGCGATCAGCCTGGTGCGCAGCTATGCTGTGCGGCGCTTGTTCAACGCTGCTGCGGTCAACGGCGAAAAATGAGCGAAAACCAGCCCGGACAGATGAGGGACGCGTGGCGTCTGGTGTTCGAGACCGCGCTGCGCACCGTGCCGCCGCGCCCGCCAACCACCGTCAGCGCCTGGGCAGAAGCCAACATGCGGCTGTCCAGCAAGCAGACGGCCGCGCCGGGGCGCTTCCGGATCGACCGAAATCCAGCGCTGCAGGAACCGATGGACTGCATGAGCGCGCGCAGCACCGTGGCCGAAGTCGTCTGCTGCTTCCCGATCCAGTTCGGCAAATCCACTATCGAGACCGCCGTCATCGGCTACACCATGACCGAAAACCCCGGCCCGATCATGGCCTGTTTGCCGGGCGAAGTATCGATGAAGAAATTCATCGTCCAGAAGATCAACCCGCTGGTCGAAGAAACCCAGGTCGTGCGCGAAGTGCTCACCGCCACCGTCAGCCGCGACGCCCGAAACACGCAGGACTTCAAGGACTTTGCCGGTGGCCAGCTCTACATCGAACACGCCGGCAACCCCAAGCGCCTCAAATCCACCTCGGTCAAGATCCTGCTGGTCGATGAATTCACCGAATTCGCCGCCAGCATGCAGAGCGGCGACGACCCCGTCGAGCTGCTGCGCGGGCGCACAAGCGCCTTCCCCGCCGTGTCCAAGGCCATGTACGTCAGCACGCCAGGCATCAAGGGCCTGTGCCGTACCACGGAAAAACTGGAAGCCAGCGACCACCGCCGCCGCTATCTGCCGTGCCCGCACTGCGGCGAGCTGCACGCCTACGAATGGCCCGACCTGCACTGGTCGCTCAGCCCGCAAACCGGCCGCGTCGCCCGCGCCTGGATCGTTTGCCCGGAGTGCGGCTGCGAGATCGAAGAACACTACAAACCAGCCATGCTCGCCGCCGGCCGCTGGATCGCCGAAAACCCCGGGCACCCCGTCCGTGGCTACCGGGCCAACTGCCTCTATTACCCCATCGGCCTCGGCCCCCGCTGGCCTGAGCTCGCGCAGATGTGGCTCGATGCCCAGGGCGACCCGGCCAAGCTCAAGACCTTCATCAACGACCGCCTCGCCGAAGCCTGGGAAGACCCCAGCCTGCGCGCCCTCAAGCAGAACCTGCTGGCCGAGCGCGCCGAACCCTACGACCTGCGCGTCGCGCCGCTGGCCGTCTGCTACCTCACCGCCGGCATCGATACGCAGGACGACCGCCTCGAAGTCCATATCGTCGGCTGGGGCAGGGGAATGGCCTCCTGGACGCTCGATTACGTCGTCCTCCCCGGCGACCCGGCGCGGCCGGAAGTCTGGGCCGCGCTCACCGCGCTGCTCAACCGCACGATTCAGCACGCCGGCGGGGCCAAGCTGCGCGTCGCCGCCGCCGCCGTCGACGGGCGCGGCCACCGCACCCCGTTCGTCAAAGCCTGGGTGCTGGCCAATCAGGACTCCGTCGACCCCGTGCAGCGCCCCATGGTCATCTTCGGCGCCAAGGCCAATAACGCCCCGGTGCTCGGCCGCCCCAAGTGGGAAGACATCAAGTCCGACGGCAAGACCGAAAAGCGCGGCCTGCACACCTGGCAGGTCGGCACCGTCGCCGCCAAACACTGGCTGTTCCGCCGCCTCGGCGCCGATGCCGATCTCGAACGCGAGCAGCGCCTGGTGCATTTCAGCGACCAGCTAGACAAGCCCTTCTTTGCCGGCATGGTCGCCGAAACCTTCGACCCCAAAACCAACCGCTACCTCAAGAAGCGCGGCGCGCGTAACGAACCGCTCGACACCTTCGTCTATGCCTACGCCGCCGCCCACCACCCCGAGTTGCACCTGCACCGTCTGACCCGCGCCGAATGGACAGAAGCCGAAGCCCGCCTGGCGCGCAACGGCGGCAACCCGCCGGCCGCCGAAGGCGCGCCCGCAACCAGCCAGCCCGCCGCGCCCGCTGCCCCATCCGCCCAGGTGCGCCGCCGCACCGCCAAATCAACCTACCTGCGATAGAGACCATGGACGCCGAAACCAAATTCAAGCGCAAACCGAACGGCATGGCCGAAGACCTCGGCGCCGTCATCGGGTTTTCCAACACCGTGCTGGTCTGCGGCATCTGGGGCGGAAAAACGCTCTACGTGCCAGAAAAGGCTGGCAGCGGCCACCGCCTCGAAACCCTGCTCGGCGAAACCGCATTCCGCCGCCTGGTCAAAGAGTGGGGCGGAGAAACGATTGACATTCCATGGCTTGCCGACTTCGGCCGCTGGCGGCGCATCCGCAAGGCCGCCGAGCTGCGCGTCGCCGGCCGCTCGCTGCACAGCATTGCACAGATGACCGGCGTCACCTACCAGCAAGTCAAAAACGACATCCGCAGCGCCGAACTGCTCGGCCTGATCCCGCTCGTGCTCTGCGCCGAACGGCGGGTCGCGAGCGATGAGGAAGTGATTCGGCAGTTTGGGTTTGAGGGGTTTTGAGATGACTTGCACAAGACTAGGCGGTCGTGGATTTAACGGAATTATCTGCACGACACCAGACTTCAAGCCGGGTGACCAAGCGCCAGAAGGCTACTTGGCTTGGCACGAATGGGCAGAGGTACAACACAAGGCCGGGCTTCGCCAGAAAGAATGCGGGCGCTGCGGCAAGAGGAAATACCTGCAGGAACTGAGCGACCGGATTGACCGGCACGAAGCGAAAAGCCGCAAGGGGACAGTGATTGTGGAAACGGCCGTGTGCCTGAAGTGCATGGCGCCGAACGCTGAAAAATGCGCTTAGTAATACTGCATTTTAAGGAGGACGGCAAAGCCACATGCACAAAGTGTGGCGCCGATCTGAGCAGGCCGGTAAGCCACTGGTGGTTGTCAAATAGCTGGACAGCAGATCCGCGTTACTACAAAGACCAGGAAACATGCTTTCCCGGCGCACAAGCGCGTACTTGCACCAGTCTGAACCCCGCCTGAAATCCTCCCACAGGCACCCATAACCCGCCCGCGCGACCATTCCGAGCACACCCTCGACATGGTCGCCGCGCATGCCCATCCTTCAATCCGATATCGACGCCCTGACCGAGGCGCTGGCCACTGGCGAGCGCATGGTCCGCAAAGGCGACAAGGTCGTCGAATACCGTAGCGTTGACGAGCTGCTCGCCGCGCGTAATGCGCTGCAAGCGCAATTCGATGCCGAGCAGGCCGGCGCCGGGGTCACTGCGCCGCGTCCGCGCCAGACCCGGCTTTATCACGGCGGGCGTGGCTTCTGATGGCGCGCCGAAAGAAATCAATCAAGGCCGCTGCGGTCGACGCCGGATTGAAGGCAAAAACCGCCGTCGCGCCCGTCGCGCTCGCGCCGTCGTATGACGCCGCTGGCGCTGGCCGTCGCTTGCGCGGCTGGTCGCCCTCCGGCAGCGGCCCCAATCGTTCCAATGCCGGCGCCGGTACGCTCAGGAACCGCGCCCGCGATGCCGCCCGCAACGACTGGGCCGGCCGCGTCATTCCCCAGCGCTGGGCGGCCAACCTGGTCGGCACTGGCATCATCGCCCGGCCCAAGACCACCGATGCCGCGCTCAAGGCCACGCTGCGCCAGTTGTGGGATGACTGGACGGAAGTCTGCGACGCCGACGGCATCCTCGATTTCTACGGCCAGCAGAACATGGCTGCGCGCAACTGGATCGAAGCTGGCGAAGTTTTCGTCCGCCTGCGCCCGCGCCTGCCGGCCGACGGCCTGCCGGTGCCGCTACAGTTGCAGATCGTCGAAGCCGACATGGTGCCCGCCGTCGATGCGCTGGCACCCAACGGCAACGAAATCGCCCAGGGCATCGAATTCGACCGCCTCGGCCGCCGCGTCGCCTACTGGATGCTGCGCCACCACCCGGGCGACGGGCGCGGCGATACGTCCACCACCGTCCGCGTGCCGGCGGAATTCGTGCTGCACATCTACGAGCCGACCCGGCCCGGCCAGTTGCGCGGCGTCTCCGAGCTGGCGCCCATCCTCGCCCGCCTGCGCGGTGTCGGCGATTTTGACGACGCGGTGCTGGAGCGCCAGAAGCTGGCCAACCTGTTCGCCGGCTTCCTGGAGCGCCCTGCATCGGGTCAGGATGCCGCGCTCGATCCGCTGACCGGCCTGCCGATCAAGACCGACAGCGACGGCACGCCAATGGCCGCCCTGGAGCCGGGCACCATGCAGGAGCTGCTGCCCGGTGAAACCGTCAAATTCAGCGAGCCGCCCGATGCCGGCGCCGGCTACCGCGATTTCACCCGCCAGCAATACCAGGGCGTGGCCGCCGGTGGCGGGCTGCCCTACGAACTGCTGACCGGCGACCTGTCCGGCGTCAGCGACCGTGCCCTGCGCGTCATCCTCAACGAATTCCGCCGCCACTGCCAGCAGCGGCAATGGCACATCCTGATCCCGCAATTCTGCCGCAAGGTGCGCAACGCCTGGGCCGACGCCGCCATCATGGCCGGCATCCTGACCGGTGCCGAAGGCGCCGAAGCCCGCCGCGTCACCTGGGTGCCGCAAGGCTGGGCCTACATCCACCCGACGCAGGATGTCCAGGCGCAGCAGATGGCCGAAGCATCCGGCTTCACCAGCCGCACGCGCATCATCACCGAGCGCGGCGACGACCCGGAAGAAATCGATGCCGAGCGCGCCGCCGACGAAGCCCGCGAAGCCGAACTCGGGCTGGCCGAAGAAGCTGGCCACACCGAACCGGCCACCGATCCGCTGGCCGAAGCCGTGATCGCCGGGCAGCAGCAGCTGGGCGACGCCCTGGCCGCGCTCGCCGCGCGCGAGATCCCGGCGCCGCAGCTCACCGTGCAGATGACCGGCCCCGGCAAGCCGACCATGAAAGTCGGCCGCCGCCTGGCCGATGGCTCGATCGAAGTCCGCGAAGTCGAGATCGAAGAGGCGCCCAATGCAGATTGAAGCCTGGGCCGCCAACCGCATGGTCAACGAGATGGCTGCGATGCTGTCCGGCGGCTATGTCGTCGTCCATGACGCTGCAGGCGTTCGTCTGGCGCGCTGCGACTTTGCCGATGATGCTTTCGCCGAGCCGCTCGAAGGCGCCATCGCGGCCAATCCGTTCAAGCCAGGCCAGGCCGAAGCCGATGGCGTTCCAGCCCGCTTTGAAGCCTTCGATTTCGAAGACACCCGCGTGCTGGTCGGCACGGCCGGCTATCGCGAAGACCAGCCGGCACCGGAAATGAAGTTTCGCACCCGCCTGCTGGTCAAGGATGCGGACGTAATGATCGACAGCTTCGTGTTTTCCCTGGTGATGAATGCCGGAGGCAGCGAATGAAGCTATCCCTGCGCGACGGCGTGTTGTACGTCGATCACTTGAGATTTTGTCTAGCGGAGGCCGGAAATGGACGCCCGAATCTACCAGTTGGACGCTATGAGGTCGCGACGCAATTCGCGCACGTTCATGGCGCCGTTCTACCGGACGCCAACGGTCTCGGATGGCTTGGCGCTCTGCCAGGCTGCGATGTCGTTCTCGGCACAGTACGTGGCCGTGATGGCGTCATTCCATCACCGTCTGTGGTCGGCCGTCTGGTCGCCGTACTTGAAATAGCCGAAGGGCGCGGCGCACCGATCTGGCTGGAGGTGGTGAATTGAAAGACTACGCTTCACTGTTATCCAGCGCGAACGTCAAGGCGTTTCTGGCGCTCATCAAATACACCGAAGGCGCGGGTTACCAGACGCTATTCGGTGGCGAAAAGTTTCTTTCCTTCGATGATCATCCGCGTCGGTCGATCACCAAAAAGCTGGGCGGGCGACCGATCACCTCGACGGCCGCCGGCGCCTATCAATTCCTGAGCCGTACCTGGGATGAATGCGTCGTCGCATGTTCGCTTGATGACTTTTCACCAGTGTCTCAGGACATTGCCGCGCTATACCTGATCGACCGGCGTCGGGCGCTTGATGCGGTGCTCGAAGCCGACTGGAAAACGGCAATCGAGCGCTGCAACCGTGAATGGGCGTCGCTGCCAGGTTCGCCCTACGGCCAGCCGACCAAGACGCTGGATACGTGCCTGTCCTTCCTCTACGCAAACACGAAAAAGGAGGAAGCCACGGCCCCGGCCCCTTTCTCCCAACCCAAACCGGAGAAACCGTCATGGTTCCATTCGTTGCTGCAGCTATTCCGGCGCTGATTCAGGCCGCCCCGGCCTTGATCCGCATTTTCGGCAAAGGCGGCCAATCCGAGAAAAACGCCCAGGCCGCTGAAAAAGTGGCCGAAATCGCCAAGGAAATCACGGGCGAGACGACCGTCGAGGGCGCAGTCAATGTGCTCGGCGCCGATCCGGTTATCGCCAGACAGTTTTCCGACGCCGTTGAGGCGAAGTGGTACGAACTGACCGGAGAAGCGGGCGGCGGCGGCATTGCCGGCGCACGCAAGGCCGATGCCGCAGCTGTTGCCAGCGGCAAGGCATGGCAGTCGCCCGCCTTGTGGGTATCCGGCGCCCTGCTGCCGCTGGTCTATCTGGTGGTTGCGGCGGTGCTGTTCGGCGAAGGCTGGACCAACGACATCCGGGCGATGGTCGTGTCGTCAATCATCAGCCTGGTGCTCGGCTCGGTGACCGGTTTCTTCCTCGGCACAAGCTACGGCAGCCAGCGCCGGGCCGACGCGATGGTCGGCGCCCAGGAGGAACTTAAATGAACGAAATCCGCCGCGCCGGCTTGAGCCAGCTTGCCATTTCGATCGACTTCGCCCGCACGCAGCTGGAGACCGCGCTGGCGGCCGAGCGCGCCGACGTGCAAGACCTGCCGGACAACATCGAGAACAGCGCCTTCGCAGCGCAGGTGCTCAAGCGCCCAATGTTCGAGCTGGCCGCCGCCAAGGTGCATCTGGTCGAAGCGCTGGAGCACATCCGGACAGCCTTATCGAAAACCTGAGGAGAGCAGGAAAAATGAGTGAATCAATGCACCGACTTTTGGAGGCCATGCCGCTGGTTGGGATGGTTGCCAGCGGAAATGCCCGGCAATTCGAGTTCAAGGATTTCGTTGCGGCAATCCTGGTCGGCTTCGTGTCGGCCGTTGCCGGCAGCGTGATGACCGTGCAGAAGATGGAAGTCAAGGTCGACATGATCGAGAAGAACAACGCTGCGATCGTCCGCATGATCGAGGAAGACCGCGACCTGCGCCGTCGCGAGCGGGAAGAGATCCTGGCCAAGGTGATCCGCATCGAGGCCGAGCGCGCCACCCAGCAACGCTACGGGAAATGAACCGTTCCCCGGACAACAGGTAACCCAAGGAGAAATTCATGGCAGCAACCGTACAGATCGTCGAAAAGAATGGTGCCCCCGGCACCCAGACCGACAAGACCAGCGGCACCATCCGCTTCAAAAATGCCGACAACAGCACCGTCGACACCGCCAACCCGATGGTCAAGCCGGGCGCCGGCGTCGACTACAGCTTTGAAAAGTGGCTGCGCCTCAACGTCACCGGCGGCACCTATACCGAAATCACCAACGTCAAGGCGTACATGGACGGCGCCAATGGCCTCGGCACTGGTATCACGCTCTACGCCAAGGCCGTCGCCAGCTATGCCACGCCCGCCGAAGCAACCGCCATCACCGGCTATGCCGATGCCTTCACTTACACCAGCGGCGCGCCGCTGTCGCTCGGCGCCGGACCGTTCAGCGGTACCGGCGAAAAGGGCGACCACCTGGTGATGATGCTGACGGTTGGCACCACCGCCTCCGGCGGCATCACCCCAAGCGAGACATTGACGGTGGGCTGGGACGAAATCTGATGGCCATCGTGCATGAGATCACCGTCGACGCCGAAGGCAACCGCCACGGCACCGACGGCAACCTGACCGTCAGCCTGCTCGGTAGCGAAGGCCGCATGTTCAAGCGGCGCGCCGTCAAGGGCGTCGGCAGCGGCGCCGGGGAGGAAACCTGCTGGCTGGTGGCCGAATTGAATGGCGTCCGCGTCTATCAGGAAGGCGCGCATGTCATCGTCACGACCGGCGACCTTTACCCTTAGCCACCCATTTCATGTTCAGCCAGAGCGCCGCTGCCATTTACTTCGAAGCCGTCGATCTTTTCATGATCTTCTGGTTTCTGGCGGCTGCGGTGCTGATCGCCGCCTGGGCATTTTCGCAGCTGGCCATCCATACCCGGCCGATGCCCAACTGCCTGATCGTCGCCGTCGCGCTGTGGATCGACGGTGGCTGCCGGCAATACCTCTGGACGCGTCGTAGCCGCAGCTGCGGCGGCCTGCTGCCGCATTTCGGCACTGCCCAGCAGCGCCCAGGGCGCAACGTCCGCATCGTCGAATACATCCCGCCCCGGCGCGACGCGCTCGATGGCGGGCTGCTCTTTCAGGGCGAATACCGCGTCTGGCACCTGCGGGTGACGGACGTTCGCCGTTTTACCGACCGGGCCGAAGCGCTGGCCCACAACCCGAGGATCTGACCATGCTCACCCCTGCTCAATGCCTGACCCTGAAAAACCTCGCCCTGGCCGACCTGACCGCTGTGGCGCTCATCGCCGCCGGTAACGACATGGGGCTCGCCGACTGGTTCAACCAGGACACCGCGACCTACATCTGGCGCACCAGCGTGCCGACGGACGAAGTGTTCGATGCGATCACCTGGGCGAACCTGACGCCGGTCGACGCGCCGGACGGCTCGGCGGCCTACACCAACCGGGCGCTGCTCTGCCAGGCGAAGCAGATCAACCTGCAAATCCTGCTGCAAGGCCGTGAGCGAATCGCGGGAGCGAAGGCCACGGTGCGCGCCGGCCTGTCGGATGCGCTGTTGAATGTGCCTTCCGGCGTCGGCGGTGCGATTCAGAGCGCCGGCTGGGCATCGGTCAAGGCGGTACTGTCACGCTTCGCGACGCGCGCCGAAGCGGCACTGGCCACGGGCGCCGGCACGCAAGCTGCGCCGTCGACCCCGGCTTATCACGGGAACCTGAATTACATGGAAATTCCGGCCATCAGGACGGCGGTCTAATCATGGCCGGCGAAGCCATCGTCAAGTGGGGCACGCAGAAGACGCTCGAAGCTAACGGCGGCGCCATCGCCGCCAATGCCGTGGTACAGGCGAACGACGCGACCTACAGCCTGTCCGCCGATGCGGCCAACTACCCCGACGCCGAATTCGTGCTGGCGGCACAGTTTTCCGTTGCGCCTACCGAAGGCGGCGCGCTGGGGCTTTATGCGCGCCCGCTCAACATCGACGGTACGGCCGACGCCGAAGTGCCGGAAGCGGCGCTGCCGATCTGGTACGTCGGGTCTTTCGCAGTCAACAACGTTACGTCGTTGCAATACATGACGCTGCTGGCCACCGACCTGCCGGCCGAGGCCGAGTATTACATCCACAACGCCGGGGCCGGCCAGACCGTCTCGGCCGGCTGGACGCTCAAGGTCAAGCCACGCACGATCGGGCCAGCCTGAGCCATGAATCTTAAAAGGCCCTGGACGAAACAGCCGACTGGGAATGTCCAGATCGACTGGTCCAATCCGATTGTTCGTAATCGAAAACTGCTGGATGCGTGGCTGCCGCAGTCGATGGCATCCAGAAGCGTGCTGGGTCGCCGGCCGCTTTCATCGGGGCAGATCGGGCTGAAGGGCGGGCGGTTCGGACTCGGCGCCTACGGTATAGCCAAGTCGATTCGGTACGACGTTGGCGAATGGGGCGAGTCTGGGCCGTACTGCTTCGTGGCGATCTGTTCGTTCATTAACTACGCATTTACCTGTTCGCTGGTCAGAAAGGATGGCGCCGACATACCGGTGCAAATCTCCAACAATACGGTTCGCAGCGTCGGTTGGTCGCCAGTCGCGACAGGAGACAATTTTTTCGCGCCGCCGGCCAGCGGACAAAAGCACCATGTGCTAATCGTCAATCGGGAATCCGTCTCGACGCGAAAGATGTACGTGGACGGCGCGCTTGTATTGTCGAATACCGGATTTTCGTCCTACGGCGCCACCGCCAATCCGTTGTGCTTTTTGGGAACGGAGTCCGACGGCGAGATTTTTACGGCAGCGGACGGTCTGTTCTACGGTGGAATCGCCTTTTCCGATGCGCTTTCCGATGCAGAAAGAGCATCGATAAGCCGAAACCCCTGGCAGGTCTTCAGGCGCCGCCGCCTGGCCTTCGGTTCGGTCGTCACCGTCCAGTACGCCCGTCCCACATCCGATGTGACGACCGGCGCGTGGGTGTCGTCGCTCGGCGGTTCGCTTGCTGCGGCCATTGACGAAGCGATCGCCGACGACGCCGACTACATCGGCACGACCTACGGATCGACCTGCGAAGTCGGACTCGGCAGTCTGGCCGATCCGGGCGTCAGCAGCGGCCACAAGGTGCGCTACCGCATCGCGGCCGACGCGGGCGCCATCGTCGTCCGCTTGCGCCAGGGCACAACCACCATCGCCAGCTGGACACATAACCCGGCGCCGACGTCGCTTTCCACTTTCGAACAGACCCTTTCCGGCGCCGAGGCCGACTCGATCACCGACTACAGCGCGCTCAAACTTCAATTCGAGGCTTACTGACAGGATCAATCATGACGATTTCAACCAGAGACCAGCTGATCAATTCATTGGGCAACAACGCGTCGCGTTTCGTTATCGACAAGGCCTCGCTCTCCAACGCCGCCGGCGGCCAATTCCACAGCCTGTGGCGAGCCACCGGCCAACCGGGGCAGGGTGCCGTTCCGGCCGCCGCCGCCGTGTGCGACAACACGCTCACCGGCGCAATTGGTTTCTCGCAGCAGACTGCGCCGGCTACCAGCTATGGCGGATGGGCCAACGCCGCCTGCTCGAACTCTGCCGTCACCATTGAAATTCACGACCGCTTGATGCACATGGGCGGCTTATCCGGCACCGTGACCACGGCGCAGACGGTCAACCTGGACGTTGATGCCAACTTGGCCACCAGCAACCTGAGCGCGCGCAATGGAGACGCTAACTACTCCGATATCCAGTGGTGGCTGGAGTGGTACACGGATACGGGTGCTACCGCTGTGACCGCTACGGTAAATGTCACCTACAACGACGGCACCAGCGCTAACCTGACGGGCATATCGCTCGCCGCCACCCGCCGCGCCTCGTTCATGCAGCCGCTCAATGGCTTCATCCCGGCGGCCAATTCCGGCAAGTACATCCGCGACGTAAACGCCGTCACGCTGTCGGCCACCACCGGCACCGCCGGCAGCTTTGGCGTCACCGCCACCCGGCCGCGCATGACTTTGCCGCTTAACGTGGCAAACAAAATGGAAATTTTCGATTGGGCCGCGCTCGGCCTTCCGGAAATCTTTAACTCATCTTGCCTTTTTCCGATTCAGCTTGCCAGCACCACCACCACCGGCACGGTGCGCGGCGGCGGCAAGATCGCGCACGGGTAAGCCATGGCGATCGATTACCCGCAGTTCGAGCTGCCGCGCGGCCTGTCCGGCGGTGCTGATCTGTGGGATGACGATGGCGCCGCCGGGCAGATCCTGCGGGCCGACTACTTTACCCAGGCGCCGACGCCAAAGACACTGGCGACCAGCCTGGGAGCCGCTGTCGCGCTCGCCAGAAATGCAACGGCCAGCCTCGGATCGGTCGTTCGTGCCGATAGAACCGTCGGCGCGGCTGTGGACGCTTCGGTTGCAGTGCCGCTTAACGCCCGTGTCACCTGGGCGGAAATGGAAATCCCGGCGGCCAGCGGCGCGGTTGCCAAAACGGCAATCGCCAGTCTGTCCGCTGCCGTTCGCGCCGCCCTTGGGGCGACCGCCTCGCTTGGCGCAGCGGTTCGTCGACCGCTGTCGGTTTCCGGTTCCGTCACCACCGCCGTTCGTTCGGCCAGCCAGGCGCAGGCTTCAACGGGCGCCGCCGTCCGCGCCGCGCAGCAAAAGACGGCCGGCGTTTCGGCTTCGGTGCGCGCCCCGGTGGCGCAAAGCGCCAGCCTGGGCGCCGCCGTGCTGCAGGCACGCACTGCCACCGCCGGGCTGTCCTCGGCGATTCGCGTCGCGCAATCGGCGGCGGCCAGCCTTGCCACGGCGGTTCGTGCCGGTCGGCTCGCTTCCGTCGGGCTCGATGCCAGCATCGATCTGCCGACCGGAAAGACGCTGACCGCCTCAGCCTCGGCAGCAGTTCGGGCAAGCCGTTCGTCAAGCGCGACGCTGGCCGCCGCCGTGCGCCAGGCGCAGGCGGCCAGCGCCAATCTGGCCGCCGCCGTGCGCATTGCCCGGTCGGCCAATGCCAATATCGATACGGCGATTCGGCGCTCCGCTTCGTCCGGGGCGTCGCTGTCGGCTTCGGTGCGCGCCGCGTTCATCGTCTCTGCCGGGCTGACGTCGGCCGTCCGTCAATCTCGCGCCTCAAGTACCGCCGTCGATGCGCTCATCGTCACCGCGACGCAAAAATCAGTAACAAGCAGCCTCGGCGCCGCCGTCCGCGCCGCTTCGAGCGCTACCGCCACCCTCGGTGCCGCCATCCGTCGGCCGCTTGCTTCGTCTTCCGGCATCGATTCGGCGGTCGCGGTCGTCCGGTCGGCGCAGTTGGGCGCCAATGCCGCAATTCGTGCCAGCCAGCAAAACACAGCCACACTGGCGGCCGCCGTCAGGGCGCCCGCTGCAAGCAACGCCAGCCTGTCGGCCGCCGTCATCAATGCGCGCACCGCGACGGCCGGGCTGTCCACCGCACTGGCCGTCGAGCGCCAGGCGCATGCCGATTTGTCCGCCGCACTGCAGGCGACGGTCGAAGTGTCCGCCGGGCTGGATGCCTACATCGAAACCGCCGTCTTCATCTCGGCACTCGACCTGCAACGCCTGACGGAAATCTGGGCGCGCATGGAGCTCGATCCGGCGCGTCCGCTATCGACCAGCGTCAGCGAGCTGACGGTGGGCACGATCACCCAGGCCATCGGCACGAGCGGGGCGATGCGTACCGGCGCCCTGCTGCCAGCCGGCAGCGACCCGGCGACGATGATCTCTGAAATCTGGCAGCGTCTAGGCCTCGATCCGGATCATCCGTTGCAGCAGACCGAAACGACGCTAACCGCCGGCAGCATCAGTTGCACCATCGCCGAAGCCGGCGGCGTGGTGACGGTCACCCGGCAATGAGCATCTCGCCGCGCCAGGTCGCCTTGTTCGGTATCGGCGGGCCCACGCCGCGCTTTCCGGCGCTGTGGTTTGTCGATGGCCAGCCGGCGACCCTGCCGCCCGATTCATTCCCCGGCGGCCGGGTGCAACCGGGCAAAAAATCGCGCCTGCGCCACACCGCGCATGCCGACACCCTGCTCGAAACATATTGCACGGTGCGCTCAACCGCGCGCCTGGCCATCCCGGCCACGGTTGCGGTCGACCTTTCCGCAAGCCTTGATTCCAGCGCCCGCCTGAGCCTTTCCGCAGCGGCGCAAATGACCGCGCAGCCAGCGATCACGGCCGAAGCAGACGCCCGCGACGTGCTGCTCGAGATGCTGCTGCTCTCCGGCTGAAATTTGCCCACAGGCGGTAGACGTTCGCCGGTAACACGATAGCGCTCACTTATCCATCAAGGAGCGCGCCAGGTGAAAAACTGGTACTCAATCAAGGCCAAGGCCGACCAGAAGACGGCCGAAATCTCGATCTATGACGAGATCGGTTACTGGGGCGTGACGGCCAAGCAATTTATCGGCGACCTCAAGGCGCTCGACGCGACGACCATCAAGCTGGCGATCAACTCGCCCGGCGGCGCCGTCTTCGATGCCCTGGCCATCTACAACGCACTGCGCCAGCACCCGGCCGCCGTCGAGGTCACCATCATGGGCGTGGCGGCCTCCGCCGCCTCGGTCATCGCCATGGCTGGCGACACCATCGTGATGCCGGAAAACGCCTTCATGATGATTCACAACCCGCTCAACCTGGCCTACGGCAACGCCGACGACCTGCGCGAGATGGCCGACGTGCTCGACAAGATCGGCGCCTCGCTGATCGGCATCTACGCCAAGCGCACCGGCCTGCCGGAAGACGAGATCAAGGCATTGCTCGATGCCGAGACCTGGCTGAATGCCGAAGAGGCTGTCACCAAAGGTTTCGCCGACGAGCTGCAGGCCGAACTGAAGGTCGCCGCCGCCTTCGACATGGAGCGCCTGCCGGAAAACGTTCGCGCTTCCATCGCCCCGCCCGTCGCCGACCCGGCGCCGGAACCAGAACAAAACGAAGAGCCCCAGATCGACCCCGTTGCGCTTTCCAGCCGCATCGTCGCGCTTTCCGCCGAAGCCGGTCTGGCCGCGCATGCCGACGTTTTCATTCTCGACCCGGCGATCAAGGCCGAAGCCGATGCCGTGGCAGCCATCGCCGAAGCCAGGGAAGTCGTCGCCGTCTGCGCCGCTGCCAAGCTGCCCGAGGTTGCCGCCGGCCTGATCAAGGCCCGTCTGCCGCTGGCCAGCGTTCGCCAGCGACTGATGGAAGCGCGTGCGGCGCTGGACGCCGCCATGCCGACCAATCACCGAATTCCCACGCCGACGCCCGCGCCGCAGTCGGTCATCAGCATCGCCGGGATCTACGCGGCGCGCCGCAAATCCGCTTAACCCATCATAAGGAAACCGAATCATGGCCCTTACCGAAGCACTCCGCCCCGGCGAGTTCATCCTCTCCGAAGCCAACGGCTCGATCAGCCGCGAAGAAGTCACCATCGCCTCCGGCCAGAATCTGGCCGCCGGTAC
>ERZ795055.843-NODE-843-length-26261-cov-5.070327_pt1 | contig 26261 bp, 18 predicted proteins | sample MGYA00375139_ERZ795055 | MGnify/ENA primary metagenome ERZ795055 (study PRJEB30184, sample SAMN05720283) | anaerobic digester metagenome | isolation source: active sludge of municipal wastewater-treating anaerobic digesters | place: USA | collected 2015-01-23 ... | reverse complement strand
CGATCGCATCAGCTCGGTCATCGTGTCTCCGTATTCGTTTACGGGAACTGCACGGCATATCTCCATAACCTCTGACCATCCGCCAACCTTGATAAGCCCGACGATCAGTATCACTATCGACCCCACAAGCAGTATCGGAGTCTGAAGTATCGAAGTCGCAAGCACAGCTCTCATACCTCCCAGAGTCGTATAGATCCCTGTCAGAACGACCAGACCGATGGCGCTGATCCAGAAGAAGTCAATGCCGAACATCGACTCGATGCCGAACACCTGCTTGAAAACAATACCGCCTGCGTAAACAGTTACAGCTACTTTTGTGAACACGTAGCTCACAAGCGAAATGATCGACAGAACGCTTCTGGCTCCCTTGTTGTATCTTTTTTCAAGGAATTCGGGCATCGTGAAAACCCCGCTCCTTGCATAAAAAGGAACAAAGAACCATGCCAGGATCAATATGATCCACCCATGCATTTCCCAGTGTGCCATTGCCATCCCGCTTGAAGCGCCGGCGCCCGCAAGACCTACGAGATGTTCCGATCCGATGTTTGAAGCAAATATGGATGACCCGATAGCCAGCCAGGTAGCATCACGCCCCGCTAAAAAATAATCGGTGGATGTCTCTGTCTTCTTCCTTGTCACCCAAACGATTATTGCAACCAGGCCCAGGCAGAAAAGGCCCAGAACGATCCAGTCTAATATTCCCATAACCAAAGTTTTAAGTGAGTAATATCAAATAAATGCGCAGTACAAACGATCAGTTTGATGTAAAGAAATGATATGTATTCTTCAAATTTATAAAAAATATATTATTAAATGTACCTTTTACACTTAAAAAATCCAGCGTATTTTCCCGTTCTGCCGGTCGTTAATAACTGAAACGACCGCAAGACCGCAAGACTGCACAACTGCTCGACCTTCACTCCTTCCACTCCCTGAGGGATTCCTCAATGAAGTCAATTATCCGTTGATTCTCTGCTTTTCCGGAACCGCTGACGGGGAATGACTCACCGAACCTGAAGTGGATGGTTTTGCTGCTGTCGAGAGGCCCAAGTTCCTTGATTATCTTACCCTGTCCCCAGAAATCCGTTTTCAGTGCAATGGGCACAACATTCACTCCCGCTTTTTTTGCCAGTTTTACCCCGAGTGAGTTGAACTCCTCAGGTTTGAAGACGGCGCTGCGGGTGCTCTGAGGAAAGATAATTACAGATACTCCCCGTGAAAGCAAATCAAGCCCCTTGGTCATCACTATCTCAAAATCCTTTCTCGGGTCAGTCCTTCCGACCACAATCGGATCGCGCGAACGCATTACATGGCCGAAGAGAGGATGTTTTACCAGGCTCTCCTTCACAACGAAGGTAGCCTCGCGATGAGGAGCAATTATCCCCGGCAGTATCATTGTCTCAAGGGTGCTCATGTGGTTGCCTATAAAAACAACCGGTCCCTTATCCCGGCAGATATTCTCCATCCCGGTTATGCGGAATACACCTCCTGCCTTCTCGATGAACCTGAAGATATAAAATGATGAATCAGCCCAGGCCTTTGTATCATAATTACCCGAAACAGCCTGTTTCCTTGTCCTGAATACAATAACCGCATATTTCAGGGTAAAATACAGACGATTGCAGTGAATTATCCTGTCAAACAGAGTTTTGTTCTCCTTTTCCGGAGTTTCGTATGAAGCCGAATCAAAATATCCGAATTTTTTCATTCCTGACCTTCCAGTTGAATCCCGGGCTGACTCCGTAATTGGAAGTCCACTTTTGCTATCGGCGGTTCTCCTGCCTGTTCCCGGGAATTGTTCAATACAAATCTATAAAAAATAGTAAATTTAAGCGCCCGTCTGGGACCTTACTTTCCATAGTCTTCAAATGAAACTGACGTTAATTGACGCTTTAATCTTTTTTTCCCTTATTGCAGGGAATGTTATTTTCGGTGCTTCTTTCTTTTTCCGAAACAAGACATCGGACCAGTTTACTACCGGAGCAGGGAAAATACCGGCCTGGGCTGTGGGCATGTCGATATTTGCCACATTTGTGAGCTCCATAAGTTTCCTTGCTCTTCCCGGAAAAGCATATGCCTCCGACTGGAACTCGTTTGTCTTCAGTCTTTCGATTCCTTTCGCCTCCTGGGCTGCAGTAAGATTCTTTGTGCCGCTTTACAGAAGCGTGGGAAGTGTTTCTGCCTACTATTACCTGGAACTCCGCTTCGGCGCATGGGCCAGGGTTTATGCTTCGGCTTGCTACATTCTCACCCAGCTGATGAGGACCGGGGCAATCCTGCTGCTGCTTGCCCTGCCTGTAAACGCCCTCTTCGGATGGGAAATAAAGAGCGTCATAATAATAACAGGCATAGCAGTTATCATCTATTCGATGCTTGGCGGCATCAAGGCAGTTATCTGGACCGACACCATCCAGGGGATAATACTTATCCTGGGAGCCCTGACTTGTGCTATTATCCTTTTGATAAAGATGCCGGGGGGAGCCGGTCGTATGTTTGAAATAGCTGCAGAACACAATAAATTCAGTCTTGGAAGTTTTGGGCTCAGCCTTAAGGATTCAACCTTCTGGGTTGTTTTGGTCTACGGCCTTTTCATAAACCTTCAGAATTACGGTATCGACCAGAATTACATACAGCGATATATGAGCGCCGGTTCAGTAAGGGAAGCCAGATCATCCGCCCTGTTCGGATCTCTCCTGTACATACCTGTATCGCTTGTGTTCTTTTTCATCGGGACTGCCCTTTTTGCCTACTATACAGCCCAGCCCGGACTTCTTCCGGCAGAGCTTTCTGTTGCGGGAGCAGGTGACAGGATATTTCCCCATTTCATTGTAACAGGTCTGCCTCCCGGCCTTACCGGATTGCTAATAGCCGCTATCTTCTCTGCCGGGATGAGCACAGTTTCCACAAGCCTCAACAGTACGGCCACAATAGTCTTAACAGATTATTACAAAAAGTATTTCAACAGGCAGGCAGGAGAAAAAGCCTCTATGAATGTCCTTAGAATCTCATCGCTGGCAACAGGTCTTCTTGGGATTTTTATTGCCATACTGCTCGTGGGAGTAGAAAGTGTTCTGGATGCATGGTGGGCGCTTGCTTCAATCTTCAGCGGCGGCATGCTCGGCCTGTTCCTGCTCGGATTCGTTGTAAAAAGATCAGGAAGAACCGAAGCAATAACAGGGGTGATCCTCGGAGTGATACTGATTATCTGGATGAGCCTCTCCCCCCTGGTATTCAGCGAAGGGAACATGCCTGCCTTCAGAAGTCCTTTCCACTCAAACCTTACAATAGTATTCGGAACCATGACAATTTTCCTGGCCGGATTTTTGCTGACCAGTCTTACAAAAAAGAAAAGAAGATGAAGACATCCTTAATTGCCTGTTCATTGATTATCAGTGGCATGCTTGCCGCTCAGCAACCTTTCAGCGGAAACCGGTGCATCACCCTGAAAGAATTCATTTACCAGCCGGGAGATGTAAATTTTCCAAGTTGCCACGCCTCGACGATTGCAGAGATCCCGGGAGGATTCATCGCAGCATGGTTTGGAGGAAGCGATGAAGGTAATCAGGATGTTGGTATCTGGACCAGCAGATTTACTAACGGGAAGTGGTCGAAACCGGAAGAGCCTGCCAACGGGATCAGAGACGGCAAGCGCTATCCCTGCTGGAACCCGGTTCTGTTCCATGCTGAGGGAGAGCTCCTCCTTTTCTTCAAGGTCGGACCAAGTCCGTCGAAATGGTGGGGAGAGCTTATTGTGTCGGACGATAATGGTATTTCATGGTCCTCACCGAAGAAACTCCCCGACGGATTCATGGGACCTGTAAAGAATAAGCCTGTTCTGCTTGATAACGGCATCCTGCTTTGCCCCTCCAGTTCCGAACACGACGGCTGGAGAGTGCACATGGAGATGACTGCTGACTTCGGTATGACATGGACAATGACACCGCCCCTCAACGACAAAAGCATTTCCGCAATACAACCCTCGGTTTTGTTCCATAAGGGCGGGAAGATGCAGATCGTCTGCCGCAGCAAAGAGTCTCGGATATTGTCGTCATGGTCGGCTGACAGAGGAATGACCTGGAGCCGGCTAAGCCCCCTGAACCTTCCCAACCCCAACTCAGGCATCGATGCAGTAACCCTTGCCGATGGAAGGCAGCTTTTGGTTTACAACCACCTGCAATCGGGAAGAAACATGCTGAATGTAGCCGTCTCCGAAGACGGAATCAACTGGAAGGCGGCCGCCCTGCTTGAAAGTGAAGCCCGGGAAACCGAATTTTCATACCCTGCCGTGATACAGGCCGGCGACGGGATGATACATGTTACATATACATGGAACAGGAAACTCATAAAACATGTGGTAATCGATCCCGGCCTGATAACAACGGCTGAATTCACAAGTGAAGGTTCATGGCCCGCAGTTCAAAGTGAAAACTGATCAGTTGCCCAGGGCAGGAAGGATCAGCAGCGCCCCTTACATTGCCACCAGGACAGCAACGGCTCCCCATCCTATTATATTCTGAACAGGCTTGTTGGTATAATCTCCCATGATCTTTTTGTTGTTTATCAGAAGGATCATGCTCACCAGAACAACCGGCAGCAATATTCCGTTGAGAACCTGAGTCCATATGGATATTCCTATAAGGGGAGCATTGGGTATCAGAATTATTCCGGCCGAAACAACAAGAATACCTGTATAAAGAACATAAAACTCCTTTGCCTCATCAAGATTCTTGTCAATGCCTGCTTCAAAACCGAAGGCTTCGCAGATATAGAAAGCAGTTGCCAGAGGCAGGATGGTAGCTGAAAAAACGGAAGCCACGAAAAGCCCGAAAGCAAAGACATGAGAAGCCAGCCTGCCCGCAAGAGGCTCGAGTGAAACTGCCGCATCCTTGGCTTCTGATATCACAATACCGTTTGGAAAAAGAGATGATCCGCAGGCTACCATAATGAAGAAAGCAACCACAACTGTGATAATGCATCCAATAACTATGTCAATCACTGTGTATTTGTAATCCTTTATCTTGAGCCCCTTTTCAATTACAGTGGCCTGCATGTAAAACTGCATCCAGGGAGCAATTGTCGTTCCGACCAGGGCCAGGATCATTGTAAGGCTCTGTGCATTAAGACTGATCCCGGGCCTTACGACCGCCGATCCTATCTCGCCCCAGTCGGGTCGGGCCATAAGAGCCGAAACCACATAAGTCAAAAGAGAAGCGCTGAAAATCAAAAATATACGCTCTGCTATCTTGTAGGTACCCTTCACAACCAATATCCATACAAACAGGGCTGCCAGCGGAACCGAGATATACTTGCTCACTCCAAAAATCTCCATGCTTCCCGCCACACCGGCAAATTCGGTTGTCGTGTTACCGATATTCGAGATCAGAAGCCCTATAAAAATGAAGAAGGTAAGCTTCACTCCTGCGTTTTCCCTTATCAGGTCCGACAAACCCTTGCCTGTGACAATTCCCATCCTGGCATTCATCTCCTGGATAACAAGCAGTACAATAAGCGAAGGTATCAGGGTCCAGATCATCCCGTATCCGTACATGGCTCCGGCTACTGAGTAGGTAGTGATGCCCCCGGCATCATTGTCAACACTTCCCGTTATTATACCCGGGCCCAGCAGGGCGAAAAAAATTGCCAGGTTCCTGAAAAAGCCGCTCTTTCCTATTTTTGTTTTCAATAACATCGCTACAGTTACCTCTTATGCGTTCTCCTCTTGCTCATCAGGTCCTCCAGGACGTCATCCACAACAACCATCCCCTGAAGAAGGTTCTCACGGTCTACAACGGGAACAGCAAGCAGATTGTATTTTGAAATTGTCTCGGCAATGTCATCAATCCTCTGATCATCATAAAGAAAGATCGGTTCGGATTTCATGATCTTGTTCAGAACGGTATCCGGATCTGCAATAATGAGGTCGCTGAGGCTGAAGGCCCCTACCAGCCTGTCATCCTCCTCAGTGACAAACAGAGAATACAGTTCGGAAGGTTCCGGCTTTCTGATCCTGAGTTCCCTTATAACATCCTCGACGGTAAGTTCCGACCTGAATGAAAGAACATCGGTGGTCATCAGCCCTCCGGCAAGGTTGTCGGGGTATTCAAGAAGCTCCCTGACCTCCTGCGACACCTCACTGTCCATCTCTTTGAGGAGCTGCTCAGCCTTTTCATCCTCTATCTCATCCAGAATGTCGGCCGCCTCATCTGCCGGCATCTTCTCAAGAACATCGGCTGCTTTCGTAACCGGAAGGCTTTCTATAATGTGGACCTGGGTGTCGGTTTCCATTTCCTCAAGAACATCGGCAGCCTTTTCCTCATCGAGGGCTGAAAATACTGAAGTGCTCGATTTCTTTCCCAGATCCTCCAGTATATCGGCGATATCCGATGGATGAAGGGTATGAAGCTTTGCGTAACTCTTTGAAAGCTTAATATTGAGATTGGAGAAATCTATTGCCTGTACATCGTCCCATAATATGTACTTGGAAGGGATCTTCATCCTGAAAAGGGACAGAACTCTTTGCATCGGGACCAGAATTCCTATTCTTCTAAGCAGCCCCGCGATGCCTATATCGACCGCCACGGCAAAGGTACCCGTCGGCAGGGTGGCCAGCCTTACATCGTTAACCCTGACAAGCTTCCTGCCATTCAGGTCAACTATCTGCTTGTCCTGGATGTTTTCAACAAGAAGAAGTCCGCCTGCAATCTCATCGGCGCTGAGCTCAATAAGGTCGTAACAGGTAACATTGATATTCTCACGAACCTTGACAACCCTGAAGGTAGCGAAGGAATAGAGTTTTGTCTCCCTTCCGATCTTCAGCCTGATCCCGGTGATCATCTGCTGGTTGGGATTACTTTGTCCCGAAGGAACAGCATTCACCATCAGATCCCTTATCACACCAATAACGTCACCGTCGGTTCCGAAAACCTCCTTCCCGGTAATTCCGCTTAAATAAAAAGTTGTGAGTGATGTCATAGTCACCTCCTTTCTTTTACAGATATAGAAAGAGGTGACCAGCTGACTGGTCCGGCTCCTCTATATCAGAGAGTTAAATAATATACTCGCAGGGCCGTCGTCCATTTCGGTTCAAAAATTTGTTTCGCGGCGTAAAAGTAGAAACCACGAAAGGAAATTCCAAATAAAAAAATAATAAAGTTTGATTGTCAGAAGATAAAAATGGTTATCCTGTTGCGGCCATACCTTTTTTCCTGAGAAGAAGTATTATTTTCAGCGCCTCATCAGCATGCTTCTGAACTTTTGTCTGCGAATTGAAGATATATACAATCCTGCCCGATCTGTCAGCAACATAGGTGACACGGCCGGCAATCAGCCCGAACATGTCGGGCGGCACGCCGAACAGCTTCCTTACTTCATCATTTTTGTCGCTGAGCAGGGTATAATTAAGCCTGTTCATTTCGGCGAACTCCTTATGACTTTCGACGGATTGCCCGCTTATCCCTATCACAAGGGCATCATTTTCATCAAAAACATCACTGATATCCCTGAAATAGCAGGCCTCCCTTGTGCAGTAAAGACTGCCATCCTGCGGATAAAAGAAAATAACCAGCTGCTTCATCCCGATAACATCCCTTATATGAAATATGTTCCCGTTCTGGTCAGGAAGGGAAAACTCAGGGATCATGTCTCCTACTTTCAGTGATTTCATACCAGGCCAATTTAGCTAAAAAACCGAAGCTTCCCAATTCCACTGTCGCCAACTTCATAAAAACCAGCCTTACCAGGCTGAATATGAGTCGGAAATTGCATCAGTATGATTTGTATTCCTCATTCATAACATTGAGAGTCTGAGGTATCCACACCCGGTATCTGGATTCCTCACCCCATGTATTTCCAGCAGATGCAAAATCACAAAAACTCACGGGCCGCGGCTGCCGGAATTCTCCTTCAAGATCAGTCCCAAGAACAAGCCCTGCCCTGAACGCCATCCAGACATTGTCGGGCTTGTTGCTGACAGTCTCCAGACTGACAATTCCTTCCTTTGCACTTATCACAGCCGATTCCCCGATAAATCCGTCACCGAATCTCGAATCCCTCGCCAGAACAACCGGTCCCCTGATTATGGCCTGATGTCCGTTCTGCTTCAACAGTCGCGCTGACAGATCCATTTTGATCAGTACACGGTCTCCCCTGTTCCATGTTCTTGAAATCCTTGAATAGCTTCCCGGCTTAATGTCAGAAATTCTGGCGCCATTAACTTCAATTATTGTATTCCTGCTCCATGAAGGAATGCGGAAACATACTGCAAATTCTGCCGGTTTTTCAGGGCTTATCACAAAGTTTATGGAATCTGAGGCAGGATAGTCCGATACCTGATCAATGGTCAGACTGTTCTTCTTACCAACCGGAATTTCAGCGCTGCCCTTACCGTACAGATTGACAAAGATCTCACCGGCGGCGCCGGTAACCGAAAATGAGGGTAACATCATAAATGCCCTCGGCCCGTTGGCATTACAGCAGTTTATATGCATACCGCACTGTTCCTCCCCTGCATGTCTTACACCTCCGAGAGGACTGTATTTTGCTATTTCATTCCCATCATACCTGAGGGAGGCCATCAGGGCATTGTAAGCCGAAAGCTCTATCTGATCAGCATATTCCGGATTCCCCGTAAGTCTCAGCAGACTGAAGCACAGCTTCATCCAGGTCATGGTTACACAGGTTTCCATAGTGTGATAAGCAGGTTCTGTCTGGTGGTTTATCCCACTGTACCAGCATTCAAAAGCGCTTCCCGATCCTGCAATGTTTATTTCGGCGCTTATAATGTTTTTAACTGCTGCCTCCACAGCTTTCAGGTAATCCGGTTCACCGGTAACCCTGTAGAGTTCAAGCAGACCTTCATAGCATGACATCATTTCATAGGCTTTCTGCCCGTTTTCATACGACCACCACGACGACGGATGAGGAAACCTGTCCGATACCGGCACCCCCGCCAGGGCCTTGCTTATGAGCTTCGGTCCGTCAGGAGTTTCCCACTGTGCCGCAATATATTTTGCAAACTCCAGATACTTGATATCTCCGGTTCTCCTGTACAGATAAACCACCGGTTCAAGAATTGAACTGCTCGGCATTCCCCTGTAATTGCCGGTTTTCACTATGTCTGCCTTGCCGGGGCCGACCTGGGTCAGAAGATGATCGGCCAGCCTTGCTGCCGCCCGCAGAACGTCCTTATCCGAAGTAAGATCATAATAAGCCAGCAGTCCCAGCAGGGTATACTTTCTTCCCCAGATATCCCAGTGCTGAAGTGCAGCCTCATCGCTGTAGTTCCCGATATAGCCGTCAGGCATCTGTGTTTCAAGGAGGCCGGCAACAGCTCCTTCTATTATTTTCAACAGTTCCGGATCATGGTTATACCGGTATGCTGCAATGGCCGACTGTATCCACTTGCCCCAGAACTCCGACTGCCACAACCTTGTCTCTTCCTTGTGGCGGAATGGCTCTATAAGGTGACCGGCATCCTGAGCCATTATTCTTTTCCGGATCACAAGATCCATTTTTTCTCCAAGATATCCTTCAATCTTCACTGATGAAGGAGCATAGGTGACCATCCTGTCAGTAATCGCATCGGACGGCAACGGCTTTTGCTTCTGACCGCGGACTGAGGTCAGGACTGTAACAATAAGGAGGCAGATTGTCAGAAGCTTTTTATATGTCTCTTGCATGATATTAATTATATGAGTCAGGGTTATGATTAAGTTCATGCAATTTAGCAACAAATATTAATAATTTTGAGTCGTCGCAGAGGCACAAAATAAAAGTAGGATGCAGGATCTTGAAAAGCACTTTGACCGGTTCAGAAAGGACATCATTGGCCTTGACACTGAAATTCAGACTCCTTACGGGAAGAAAAAACTTGTTTATGCCGACTGGATAGCAAGCGGAAGGCTCTACGGCCCGATTGAGAAGAGGATAAGCAACGACATCGGACAGATGGTTGGAAATACACACTCCGAATCATCCGCCACAGGGAAAGCGATGACTGATGCCTATCACATGGCACAGAAAATCGTCAAGAAGCATGTAAATGCCGATGCAAATGATGTTCTTATCTTCACCGGCACCGGTATGACATCGGCAATTGCAAAACTCCAGAGGATACTGGGACTGAAGGTGCCCGAGCAGGCTATCAATTATTGCGTTTTCACCCACGGTGAATACCGCAACTGCCGTGAAATACCAAACAAGAACCGGCCGGTGGTTTTCCTTACCCATGCCGAACACCATTCCAATCACACCTCATGGTTTGAAACACTTGCAGAAGTTGTGGTTCTTGAGCCTTCCGACGGATTAAGAACAGACCCGGAGATGCTTCGGTCGAAGATTAAACTGTACAAGGACCGCCCATTGCTGATAGGTTCATTCACAGCTTGCTCGAATGTCACAGGATATGAACCTCCCTACCATGAACTTGCCAGGATAATGCACGAGTACAACGGATACTGCTTTATCGACTTTGCTGCTTCCGCTCCATACGTTGAAATTAATATGCATCCTCCCGACAGGATGGAGCAACTCGACGGGATATTCTTCTCGCCACACAAATTTCTGGGAGGACCCGGCAGTGCAGGAGTGCTTATTTTCAACAGACAGCTGTACAGGAATGAGACTCCAGATACACCTGGAGGCGGAACAGTGAAATGGACAAACAGGTGGGGCGGATACAGTTACATAAGCGACATAGAGGTAAAGGAGGACGGAGGCACCCCCGGATTTCTGCAGGGGATTAAGGCAGCCCTTGCCGTAACCCTGAAGGAGAAAATGGATTTGAACAAGATAAAGGAAAGGGAGAAGTACCTTGTCGAACTGGCTTTCGAAAAACTCGGAAGGATCAGAGGTTTGCATATTCTGGCTGATAACATTACAGAAAGGCTGGGTGTATTCTCATTCTATCTCGACAAGATCCATCATAACCTCGTTACCAAACTACTGAATGACAGATTCGGAATACAGGTCAGAGGAGGCTGTTCCTGTGCAGGCACTTACGGCCACTTCCTGCTCAACGTCGATTTTCAGCTGTCGATGGAGATAACAAAGAGAATAGAAGCCGGCGACCTGTCGATGAAACCCGGCTGGGTAAGGCTTTCGCTTCATCCCACTATGACAGAAGATGAGTTGCTTTTTATTGCCGACGCCATTGAACAGCTCGCAGATAATGCAGGTGAATGGGAAAAGGATTACTGCTACAACAGTCACACAAACGAGTTTAACCATAAAAGCTACGGGGAGGTCAACCTTGCAAAGACTATGAGATGGTTTGAAACCGGCTGAAAACAGTTTCACCGGAAATATTGATGCAAAATTTCGGACCGAAATGAGGCCGGAAGTTTTAATTCACTATTTTTGTACCCCGAAATACGGCCCGTAGCTCAGCTGGTAGAGCACGTGACTCTTAATCATGGGGTCGAGAGTTCGAGCCTCTCCGGGCCGACCAAGAGCAGGAAGCAGTCCTGCTCTTTTTTTTTGACATGAAGCTGTTTTCCCAGAGCAAAGAATTCAGCTCAGAATGAATAACTTTGTCAGCAACGCACAGTCAAAACCTTTATTAGAACAAGCCGGTGAAGGAACCGCGATTCGAGAATATCACAGCAATAGTACTGGCAGGGGGCAGAAGCACCAGGATGCAAGGAATTGATAAGAGCATGCTTCCGGTGAAAGGAGTGCCCATGATACAGCACGTTATTAACCAGCTTGGGACTAATTTCAGTGAAATCATTATTAGCGGGGACCCCGAAAAGTATGGTAAGCTCCGGCAAAGAATAATTCCTGACACGACACCCGGCCTGGGTCCTTTAATGGGAATACATAACTGTCTGGCAGCCTCCGGAACGGAGATGAACTTCGTTACCGCATGCGATATACCGGACATCAGCTATGGGATTATTGAAAAGATGATGGAGCAATCAGAAGGGTTTGACATAGTGATGCCTGTGATCAATGACAAATACTTCCAGCCCCTTCATGCCCTTTACAGAAAAACGGTTTTGCACGAAGCTGCCAGGCTTCTTGAGGAAGGAAGGTTTAAGCTCCTGGAACTCGCAGTCCGGGTAAGGACCAGCTATGTCCGACAAACAGATCCGTTTCAGTTTCCAAATATCAACAACATGGAAGATTACGAAAACTACTGCAGGCTAAAAGCTTACAAATGAAATAATTCGAAGCGTGGTTCCTGGTGACAGGTTACAGGTTTCGGGTGGTCCCTGTTTTTAATTTCGACTGATTCTCTTTTACATTTTATTCATTTTTGCATTCTTTTTGCTTTAAAGAATAATTTGTTTATATGAATTATAATTTATAGCATAATATTTGTTTTTACATATTTTTGTTTTTTGATTTGGTTTTGTTTTTACGAAAGATTATCTTTGAAGCGATTTTTACGGCATTAAAATACACTTGCAAAACAGACACCAACAAAAAACAGATCCAAACATAAAAAAGACACCTTTAGTAAACAAATACAAACAGATTGATTCAACCATGCCGGATAAAGAAATAATTAAAATACTGACCGACAACAAACTTAAAGTCACTCCTCAGAGAACAGCCGTCCTGGAAGTGATCTTTAATCTGAACAACCACCCCTCTGCCGATAATATAGTTGACTCCTTACGGCTGAATTTCCCACATATACCGATCAGTACCGTTTACAAAATCCTCGACGTATTCGTGGAAAAAGGAATAGTGGCAAAAGTCAAAACCGATGACGATGTCATGAGATATGATTTCATAAACGAAAAACACCACCACCTCTATTGCGCCGAATCAAACCGTATCGAAGACTATTTCGACGAAAAACTCGACAAAATAATCGAGGACTACCTTAAAAATAATCCTATCCCCAACTTCAGGATCAAGGATATCAAACTGCAAATCGTGGGTAACTTCACAGATAAACGTGCTGATTATTCCCCGAAAAATAAACCCGGCTTTCCTGATTGACAATCCAATTATGTGTAGTAACTTTTATGGGATTTCCTTACGTTTCCACGATACTTATTATAACTATTGAACATTAAACTAAATCAATTATTTAATACCTAATCAAAAATTGCTATGGAAGAAAACAAAACTTACGCAATGCCGCGAATAGGAGACAATGCTCCTGAATTCAAAGCTGTTACCACCCAGGGCGAGATCAATTTCCCTTCAGACTACAAGGGCGGCTGGGTTATCCTGTTCAGCCATCCGGCCGACTTCACTCCTGTCTGCACTTCGGAATTCATGACTTTTGCCAGCATGGAAAAGCAGTTCAATGAGGCTAACTGCAAACTTGTAGGTCTTTCTGTCGACGGTCTCTACAGCCATATCGCATGGCTCCGCACCATCAAGGAGAAAATCCAATATAAGGGAATGAAAAATGTAGAAGTGACCTTTCCGCTTATTGAGGACATCACAATGCAGGTTGCCAACAAATACGGTATGCTCCAGCCGGGCGAAAGCTCAACAAAAGCTGTCAGAGCTGTATTCTTCATCGATCCCAAGGGCATCATCCGTACCATTATATATTATCCTCTCAGCCTTGGACGAAACTTTGACGAACTCTACAGGGTTCTGATCGGCCTGCAGACCGCTGACGAGTTTTCAGTTGCCCTTCCTGCCGACTGGCGTCCCGGCGACGATGTGATCGTTCCTACCGCCGGTTCATGCGGTGTAGCAAAACAGCGTATGGAAAGCAAGGATGAAATGACCTGCTACGACTGGTTCTTCTGCACGAAAAAACTCGATAAGGAAAAAGTGCTGAAAGCCATCCTTAAGAAATAATTGAAACAATAACAACGCTAAAGTGTTTAATAATGATTGAAATCACTTTTGACGGCGGCAAAGTCGTAACTGCCCATTCAGGCGGCCATATTATCAAAACTGATCAGCCTCTTGACAACGGCGGCGGAAACACAGCGCCCGCTCCTTTTGAACTGTACCTGGCTTCGATAGGAACCTGTGCGGGAATTTATGTCAAGTCATTCTGCGACAACCGCCGGATACCTGCGGAAAACATAAGGATATTGGAGCATATAGAGTACAACAGGGAAACACACCTTCCGAGCTCCATAAAACTCGAAATAAAGCTCCCTCCCGATTTTCCCGAAAAATACAGGGATTCACTTATAAACGTGGCAAATCTCTGCCTCGTTAAAAAGTCAATAGCAAACCCTCCTGAATTTTCCGTAACCGCTTCATACTGAAAGAATGGCCGGGCATCAACCCGGCCATTTCATTTTTTCCAGATAACGATCTTCGGAAAGTGAAGCTGTCCTCCTATTCGATATACATGTTAAGCAGCTGCTCAAGAAGTTCCTGCTTACCGCTTCTGACTTCCGGCTCTCCTGATTTCTGAGCAAGATTCCTCAGGTCTTCCAGGTTAAGCTTTCCGTTTTCAAAATCCTTGCCCGATCCTTTGTCGAACGACTGGTACCTGTGCTTCCTCATCTTAAAGTAATCACTCTCATTTAAAATCCTTTCAGCAGCAATCAGAGCTCTTGCAAAGGTATCCATACCGCTGATGTGGGCAATGAACAGATCCTCCTGATCAGTCGAATTTCTCCTGATGTGCGCATCAAAATTGATACCTCCGGTCCTGAACCCTCCGGCCTGCTGTATAACCAGCATGGCTTCAGTTATCTCATATACATTGGTAGGGAACTCGTCAGTATCCCATCCGTTCTGATAATCTCCCTTATTGGCATCAATGCTTCCTATCATATCATCGCATGCCGCCACCTGGAGATCATGAGCAAAAGTATGACCTGCCAGCGTGGCATGGTTAACCTCGATATTCAGCTTGAAATCCTTGTCGAGTCCGTAATTCTTCAGGAAGCCAATAACTGTTGCAGCATCATAATCATACTGATGCTTGGTTGGTTCCATCGGTTTGGGCTCAATAAGAAAAGTACCCCTGAATCCTTTCTTCCTTCCGTAATCCCGGGCTGTCGACAGCATCATCGCCATATGGTCGAGTTCCCTCTTCATGTCGGTGTTGTGAAGACTCATGTATCCTTCCCTGCCTCCCCAGAAGACATAGTTCTCGCCACCCAGCGCTATTGTGGCATCAATGGCATTCTTTAGCTGAACTGCCGCATTGGCAACAACAGCAAAATCAGGATTGGTAGCGGCGCCGTTCATATACCTGGGATTGCCGAAAAGATTTGCAGTTCCCCACAATAATTTCACCCCGGTCTGTTCCTGAAGATCCTTCATCACCGGCACAAACTTCTCAAGCCTTTTCTCTATATCAAAAACAGATCCGTCATTCCCCACAACATCGACATCATGAAAACAGTAATAGGGAGCGCCAATCTTTGTGATGAACTCAAATGCCGCATCCAGCCTGCTGCTGATCCTGTCATCCGGATTCAGTTTGTCCCATGGAAAGAAATGCGTCGTACTGCCAAACTGATCGGTTCCGTCACCGCAGAATGAATGCCAGTAAGCAATGGCAAAACGTAGATGATCCTTCATGGTTTTTCCCGAAACCACCTGTTCGGGATTATACCATCTGAAAGCAAGAGGATTCTTCGATTTCCTGCCTTCATACTCTATCTTCCCTATGCCGGGATAGAACTCTTTTCTGCCTTTGTAAATCATATCAGTAAATATTAATAAGGTATTGTTTGATCCGTTTCCTACAAAATAAGTTATTAAGAGTGAACTTTCAGTATTATTTCGATTAATTATTAAATACTTTTAAGAAGTTCTTCCCATTTTCCATAGGCATTTATGTAGGCACCTGTCAGGGCCAGGTCAGGTTCAGTGGTTCCCACCGGTCTGAGGCCTGAAAATGCCTCACCGGCTGATTTGTAATATCCGCAGCCTATTCCCGCACCACGGGCTGCTCCAAGCGATCCATCCGTGTTATAGAGATTGATGACAGCTCCCGTGATGCACGAAAGCGCTTCCCTGAAAACAGGACTGAGAAACATGTTCGCCTTTCCTGCTCTGATCTGGCCGGCATCTATTCCGGTCTCCTGCATAATATCCAGACCGTACCTGAACGAAAATGCTATCCCTTCCTGGGCAGCCCTGAAAAGATGACCGCTTGAATGCCTGTTAAAGTTCAGTCCGGAGATACGGCATCCCACATCCCTGTTCTGCAGCATCCTTTCGGCTCCGTTGCCGAAAGGAAGAACAGACAGGCCGTCGGAGCCCGGGCCGGCCTCCGAAGCAAGCCCGTTCATCGTGTTATAATCGAGGCCGCTTCCCGTATTCCTTTTCAGCCACGAATTAAGTATACCTGTTCCGTTTATGCAAAGAAGGACTCCAAGCCGCGGATTACTGCCAGTGTGATTTACATGAAGAAAGGTATTGACCCTCGAGAGCGGATCAAACCTCGTCTTATCGGTCACCCCGTAAATAACCCCGGAGGTGCCGGCTGTTGCAGCTACTTCACCGGGCTGCAGGACATTCAGTGAGAGTGCATTGTTAGGCTGGTCGCCCGCCCTGTAGGAAACAGGTATCCCTGCAGGCAGATCCAGTTCTCTGGCAGCGCTTTCAAGCAGTCTGCCCTGAACAGAGAAGGACTCAACCTGATCAGGTATAATATCCCGGCTGAATCCGAAATACTCCATAAGCTCCCCCGACAGCTCTCCTCTGCTGAAATCCCAGAAGATCCCTTCGGAAAGACCCGTAAAAGATGTCAATGCTTCACCTGTCATCCTCATTGCCATATAATCGCCCGGGAGCATGATCCGGTATATCCTGCCGTATAAATCCGGCTCGTTTTCCTTTACCCAGGCAAGCTTGGCCGCGGTAAAGTTTCCGGGGGAATTAAGAAGATGAGACAGGCAAAAATCGCTTCCCAGCTTCTCAAAGGCAGCCTGACCGTAGCTTACTGCCCGGCTGTCGCACCAGATGATTGACGGCCGGAGAGGCTTCATGTCACTTCCAACTGCAACCAGTCCGTGCATCTGATAAGATATCCCTATGGCTCCGATACCCGACTTCCTGTAGCCAAGCTGACTGACGCAATCATGAACAGCCGATTTCAGGTTCAGCCACCAGTCTTCAGTATCCTGCTCGGCCCAGCCAGGCCTGGCGGCAATAATCTTCATCTCCTCCCCCGGATAGAAAGCTGAAGCAACGCACTCGCCCGATGCACCATCCATTATTGAAGCCTTCACCGAGGAGCTTCCCAGATCAATTCCTAACAACAGCATATCTTTTTCTGTTTTTTTTAAATACTTAATCAAACGTCATTATTTCCACTACTGCAACGGAACCTTTTCGCTTTACCTTCCGGGCTTACTGATTCCCTGCTTCATGTTTCTTTGAAGCCTGAGGCTTCTTTCTGAGAGTCGATTCCCTCACTATCAATTCATGTTTTACTATAATGGTGCTAAGGCTTGATGTGCCTTTATTATTCAGGATGTTTATAAGCGAGGAAGCTGCAAGTCTTCCTATTTCCCTTGCCGGATAATCAACCGTCGTAAGACACGGTTTTATCACCCTGCTGACTGGCTCATTATTGAACCCTGCCACGGCAATATCAGCGGGAATCCTGATGCCTGATTTCTGAAGCTCGCAAATCACTGCAACAGCCGAGGTATCGTTGGCCGCGAAGATCCCGTCGGGACGGTCCTTCATTCTCAGAACAGCCTGAGCGGCTTCAGACCCGGCCTGGCTGGAAAGCTCACTTACCATAAGCAATTCGTTGTCAAAGGCTATCCCGTTGTCGGCAAGTGCCTGCCTGTACCCCTCAAACCTTCCGGAATATACATTGCGAAGCAGATTTCCGCTCACATGCATTATCCGCCGGCATCCCTGGCTTATAAGATGCGATGTCACTTCATATCCTGCCCTGAAATTGTCTATCACAATTCCCATACACCCGGGGCAGTTTGCGACACGATCGAAAAATACTACGGGAATGTTTTTTCTGAGTATCTGATTGAAATGATCAATGTTCTCAGTGTCGTATGCAAGTGAAACAAGCAAACCGTCCACCCTGCTGTGGAAAAGAGTCGAAACACAACCTGTTTCCTTCTTGCCTGCCTCCTGCGACTGACTTATGATCAGACCATATCCATTCTGGTTGGTTATCTCCTCCATGCCTGCTATTACAGTGGCCATGAAATAACTGTTCAGCTTGGGAACCACCACCCCTATGGTCTCAGTGCTCCTTTTCCTCAGACTGCTTGCAAACTTGTTCTGCTGGTAACCCATCTCCCTTGCCATCGCCTTTATCCTTTTCCTGGTGTCGGCATGGATGTGAGGATGATCCTTTAAACCTCTGCTAACGGTTGAAGGCGATATGTTTAGAGCTTTTGCCACATCGTAAATTGTGACATCACGGGCGGTTTTCATCAGAGAAATATGAATCAACAAATTTAATATAAAATGACACATAGCGAAAATATTTGTAAAAAAACCCGCAATCGGTTGCATTTTTTTAAAAACATTCCTATTTTCGAAACCCGGAATGCCTGACCGATCGTAATTCTAAAATACATTAACCTGCCATGAATTCTGAAATAACCTTTCCAGTGAAGGCAAAACTTACTCTCGCGGTTTTGCTGATCCTCACGGGCTTAAGCTGTCATGCACAAAAGATAGCATCACTCGAAGTAAATCTTGCCAGGCCTGCGTCAGGCATGAAAATCCCGGTGAGCATCAATCTCGACGAAATCACCTATCTTTCTGACACTCTGCTTGCTCTGTATGAGACAAGAGACGGAGGAAGGGCGCTTGTCCCCTTTCAGATCGAACCGGGTAACCCGAGAAAGATGACATGGATGGTCACATCGGGGAATAAGGAAAATGAAAAAATAAGCTATGAACTCAGGGCTGAAAAATCGGAGTTTCCCGTTACCGTGAAAGCAACGGCAAGGGACGGAGCCCTGCTTATCCATTCCGGAGAACAGAAACTGCTTCAATATTTTTTCAAAACCGTTTATCCCCCTGCCGGTGTCGATACTGCCTACAGGAGAAGCGGATTCATCCATCCCCTGTGGTCGCCTCACGGCCAGGAACTTACCCGCATCCAGCCTCCTGATCATTACCATCATTACGGGATATGGAATCCCTGGACCATGGTTGAATTTGAAGGCGACACTCTCGATTTCTGGAACATAAATTCAAAACAGGCAACCGTACGATTCGCCAATTTCGTGTCAGTCAGCAGCGGACCCGTTTTTTCAGGGTTTGAAGCGCTCCATGAGCATGTGGTTCTGAAAAGAAAGGAAAAAGACAAAGTTGCCATGAATGAATTGCAGGGCGTCACCGTATATGAGCCTGATAAAAACAACGATTGTTTTATCGTCGACTTCAATATTAATATGAACTGTGCCGGCGAAAGTCCTTTCAGGATCCTGGAATACAGGTATGCAGGGCTGGGATGGAGGACCACGCAGAAATGGGACAAAATGAACAGTATGGTACTCACATCCGAAGGTAAGGACAGAAAAAGCGCCGACGGAAGCAAGGCAAAGTGGTGTATAGTCCAGGGCCAGATCGACGACGACTATGCCGGTGTGGTAATGATGTCATTCCCAACAAACTATAACTTTCCTGAACCTCTCAGGATATGGCCCGAGAACCAGTACAACCGGGGAGACATGTTCGCAAACTTCTGCCCGACAAAAGATATGAACTGGGATCTGATGCCAGGCAGGAACTATAACCTGAGGTACAGATTCCTGGTATTCAATGGCCGGTTCGACAGGGAAAAAGCAGAAAGCGCCTGGTATTACTTCGCAAATCCGCCAAGGGTTTCTGTCCGTAAGCAGGAGTAGCCGGCTGATTTGATTTTTGTATAATTATGCAGCTTTTTCCTGAAAATAATTCGCAACCGATTGCATTTACAAAATGTTTTCATAAATTTGGTATCAGCTAACTAACCTGATATATCTGATCATTATTCATTATTTCAACCCTTTAATTCAATTTTATGAAACCCGCATGCTTACCAGTCAACATCTGAATGGATCTGAGGCATGCGGGTTACATGTGACCTTAAAATCAAAACTATCTACACATGAAAAAACTTCTGCTGCTGATCATGCTTGCCGGATTCACCTTGAATCTGGCAGCACAAAAACTTGTTACCGGAAAGGTAACAGATGAAGATCAAAATCCTCTCGCAGGCGTCTCAGTGCAGGTGAAAGGGACTACCATCGGTACGCTGACCGATAAGGATGGTCTCTTCCGGATGCAGATACCTGTCGATGTGAGGATACTCTCCTTTTCGTTTATAGGGATGAAAACCCAGGAGATCGAAATAGGAACCCAGACAAGCTTCAGCATCGTGATGCAGGTCGACGTGGGGATGCTCGAAGAGGTAATAGTAATCGGTTATGGAACTATAAAGAAGAAAGACCTGACCGGCGCTGTCTCGAGGATCGATGCCAATGAACTTGCCACCGAAGCCACTTCAAACGTTACAACCATGCTCAGGGGAGCCATCCCCGGGCTGGCAGTAAACCTCAGTACGAGCGCCAAGGGCCTTAGCAGTTCGAGCGACATGCTTATCAGAGGTGAGACTTCACTAAGGGCCGACGATACAGATCAGGCAAATGCCAATGCACCGCTTGTCGTTGTCGATGGAATGTTATATTACGGCGACCTTGCTGATATAAACCCTGTCGATATTGAAACCTTTGATATTCTCAAGGATGCTTCATCGGCAGCCATATATGGGGCCAGGGCAACCAACGGCGTCATCCTCATTACTACCAAAAGAGGACTTAAAGGCAAGCCGGTTATCAACATAAGTACAAGCACAGGAATGGCTTTCGTCTCGCATGCGCATTTCGAAATGATGAACGGCGAACAGCACATTGCAAGGAGAATAGCCGGCTTCGAACAGAACGAGCGCCGCCAGACAACAATCGGGGCTGGTTATTACAACAGCTATGAAAACCTGCCTGCGGGTGTAACTCTCGAACAGTGGAAAGCCTATGACGGCTCTACTGCTGCAACGGATCTCGACGAAGTGTGGCTTTCAAGGATAGGTTTCGCTCCCATCGAGATTAACAACTATAAGGCAGGCAAGCTTACTGATTTCAAAAAATACACATGGCAGAACGGCCTGACACAGGACTATAACCTGAGCCTTTCCGGAAGTTCGGATGCTGTTTCCTATTACTGGTCGCTCGGTTATACCGACAACGAAGGAATAAGGTACAACGAGGAATTCAGTACTATCCGTTCAAGGATAAACCTCGATGCCGATGTCACAAACTTCCTCAAGGTAGGACTGAATGCCCAGATGGCCTTCCGCGATGAAAGTCCCATTTCGCCCGGAGCCAGCCTCTTCAACACTCCCTATTCATCAATGTTCCAGGATGATGGTGTAACATTGCAACTGACTCCCTCCGGCTATATCAATGCCCCCAACTTCTGGCTTGAAATGAGGTTCCGCGACCGTTATCGCAAATACAACACACTGAACAGCAAGATCTTTGCAACGATAACCCTGCCCCTCGGCTTCTCATTTACCTCGGAATTCATACCGAGGTTCAACTGGAACCGCGATTACAACAGCTACTCATCAGGCCATTTCGAATGGGCCTTGCAGGGAGGAAGAGCCTCAAGGGCAAATACAACAATCTTCGAATGGCAGATCAACAACATGCTGAAATGGAACAAGACTATCGGTGACCATTCTTTCGACGCTACATTCGTTCAGAACGCCGAGAAATACAACTACTGGTATGAATATATGGAAAGGCAGAATTTCCAGCCTTCCGACGTGCTCGGCTACCACCGTATACAGGCTGCCACAGAGGACGTCTCACTCACCAGCAACGATGAAACCAGTACAGGCGATGCTCTTCTGGCACGACTTAATTACACATACAAATCAAGGTACAATCTTACAGGATCGTTCCGCCGCGACGGATATTCAGCTTTCGGACAGGCCAACCCGAGGGCCAATTTCTGGTCGGTGGCAGGAGGCTGGACAATCAGCGAGGAAGATTTCTTCAATATCGACTGGATCGACCAGCTCAAGCTTAGATTGTCGTACGGGGTCAACGGGAACCGCGGCGTGGGGATCTATGATGCCCTCTCCAATCTGAACTCCGGCAAGTTCCTGCTGATTGAAGGCGGAGTTGAACAATACGTTTCACAGCTTTATACAAGCCGTATGGCAAATGCCAACCTGAAATGGGAACGCACTTCAGCCTATAATGGAGGTCTCGATTTCGCAGTTCTGAAGGGCCGGCTGAGAGGCACACTCGAAGCCTACTTCTCAATCACCAAAGACCTGATCATCCCCCGACAGCTTCCAAATGTGACCGGATACGCCAGCGTGTTCTCAAACATGGGACAGGTAAACAACAAGGGATTCGAATTCAGCCTGAACTCTGTCAATATTTCAACACCCGACTTCACATGGACCTCTGACTTCTCAGTGTCGCACAACAGCAACAAGATTGTTCACCTCTTCGGCGATTATGTTACAGATGAAGAAACCGGAGAACAGAAGGAGGTTGATGACATCACAAACGAATGGTTCATCGGCCACGCGATTGACGAAGTGTGGGATTATAAAACCCTTGGTATATGGCAGGTATCTGAAACTGCGGAAGCCACTGCCTATTCCCGTTCACCCGGTGACTACAAGCTTCTCGATGACAACGATGACGGATACTACACCAATGATGACAAAAAGTTCCTTGGCTTCAGAAGGCCGAGAGTAAGACTGAGCCTCAGAAATGATGTGCAGTACAAGAACTGGGAGTTGTCGCTTAAAATGTATTCCTACCTCGGGCATCTCAAGGCAGACAACTTCCTGAGACATAATGAAGCATTCTACGACAGGGGTACCTATTACGATGTCCCCTACTGGACTGCCGATAATCCCGGCAACAAATGGGCAAGGGTTGAAAGCTACGAGACCAATTTCAATGTGTGGGAGAAAAACTCCTTCATAAGGCTCGATAATGTTTCGCTTTCCTACAATATCCCCAACAGCCTGCTGTCGAGGATTAAAGTAGTAAACTGCAGATTATCGCTGGTTGCAGACAATCCGCTGGTTTATGCTCCCAGCTGGTCATGGATGGATCCGGAAAATGATTCCTACACACCTTCCTACATTTCATTCAAAGTAAATATCACCCTTTAATATTACCGGATATGAAAAAGATATTATTATCGATAGTATTCCTGACGGCTCTGATTTTTATAGGTCCGAGGTGTTCCGAAGATTTTCTCAAACCCGAACCTTTATCATTTTATGCACCTGAAAACACTTTTGTCAATGCCGCCGGATTCAATGCCGCCCTTATTGCGTGCCTGCGAAATGCCAGGCATGAAATGTACGGCGATACTCCTCCCTTCATTTCAGAGGGAATTTTTTCCGACATAGCGGTGGAAGGCACTACCGACAAAACAGGGATCCATATGGATATGCCTGCAGTGATACTGCCCGATGCAAACTTTAACTACGGCGACGTAACAAAGCTTGGAAACTACTGGACTGAAGCCTATAACAGGATCAAGTATGCAAATGTGGTTATTTCAAGGATCGATAATGCAGAGTGGAAAAACGACGCCGAACGAAACAATATCCTTGGCAAAGCTTACTTTCACAGGGCAAATGTCTATTACAGGCTTGTTCATCAGTTCGGCGACGTACCGCTTATCCTTGAGGAAATAACACAGCCAAAGCTGGATTTCTATTCCTGTACAAGGGAAAGCATACTCCAGAAATGCAAAAAAGACCTCGACTTTGCAGCCCAGTGGGTTGATGCCGATGCTCCCGTCGGAGACATAAACAAGGCGGCTGTCAACCATCTTCTTACAAAGGTCAACATGTCGCTGCTTGAATTCGACGATGCCATAGCTTCTGCAAACGCAGTCATAAATGACGGAATACATGCCCTTATGACCACCAGGTTCGGTTCTTACAAAAATGATCCGACACGCGACATTATCTGGGACCTCCACCAGGAAGAGAACAAAGCCCTCGCCGAGAACACAGAAACAATCTGGCTGTTCGTATGCAGTGAAACAATGACCGAAGACGGCGCCAGTGAAAAGCTCAGGATCATGCGCCAGGCAGTCCCGTACTGGGGAGGCGCCGGAAAGGTGAAAACACCTACAGGCCAGACCGGTACGACCGACCAGCCGGGAGGGGCGCTCGTGGGAGGTCATCCTGTTGAAATAGACCAGGTGGGAATGTTCGGAAGAGGAATAGGCCGTCTTCGTCCAAGCCCCTGGTACCAGCACGACCTCTGGGATGATCCCAACGACATGCGCCATAAATACCCCAACTGGATGAGAATGGAGGACCTGGTTTACAATGTGCCGGGACTGAAAGCAAACGGTGACCCTTATTACAACCAGCATCTCCAGCTCAGGGATGCGGGAGGAGGCATCCTTTGTACCGATACTATAAGATCGTGGTTCGACTGGCCTCACTACAAGCTCTATGTAATCGACCCGACCGACAATACTCCCGACGGAGGATTCGGCGACTGGTACGAAATGAGACTCGCTGAAACATACCTCCTGAGAGCGGAAGCTTATTTCTGGAACGATCAGCCTGATCAGGCCGCTGCCGACCTGAATGCGGTAAGAACCCGCGCCGGATGCGCCCCCTATACTTCAGATCAGATAAATATCGGAACCATACTCGACGAAAGAGCCAGGGAACTTTATTACGAGGAGAAAAGGAAAACGGAGATTACACGCATCGCTTACATTCTGGCACAAACGGGAAAACCATGCTACAACGGAAAAACTTACAGTATGGCTAACTTCGGGACCGACAATTTCTGGTACGACAGGGTTATCGAAAAGAACATTTTCTACAGGAATAATGTAAAGGCTCCGTTCTATAACTACCGGATTGCACCGTATATCGTTCTCTGGCCGGTGCTGCAATCGGCAATAAATGCCAACAGCCTGGGACACATAAACCAGAATTACGGTTATCCGGGATTCGAGTCAAACATTACTCCCTGGAAATGGGTAGATGGCGAAGGCGAAGGATCGGTTGTTGAACAATAAGCAAAAACTGATAAAGAAAATCAATATCTTCAAGGTAACTATTTACACTGTTTTTTATCTTTATCAGTCAGAACAATTATGTTTCTCAGATCCTGTAACTATTAATGGATGCTTCCCCGGCAGCATTGATACTTCTGCCGGGGAAGAACCATCATACTGATAAAAACCAAAATTAAAAATAAATGAAAAGACGAATTTTCATCTCCAGGACTGCCCAGGCTGCTGCCGGGTCTCTGATTCTGCCGACCATTGTTCCATCTTCAGTTATCGGCAAAAATCCCCCGAGTGAAAAGATAAACATCGGATGGATCGGGTGCGGCAGGCAGGGAAGAGGCGATATCATGGGAACAATGAGGTTCGACACTGCAATGGTGGTAGCCGCTGCCGATGTGGATTCAAAAAGAGCAGCTCTCGGAAAGCAGATGGTAGAAGGTTTCTATTCAAAGAAGACCGGGAACAGCAATTATGTCAATGTAAAAACTTATGGCGACTATAAGGATCTGCTTCTCGACAAATCGATCGATGCCGTCCTGATTACCACGCCCGACCACTGGCACTCACAGCCTGCCATTGAAGCCGCCCTTGCAGGAAAGGATATCTACCTGGAGAAGCCCACTTCGCTTACTATAACCGAAGGAAGACTTCTTAGCGATGTAGTGAAGAAGACAAAGGTCATACTGCAGGTGGGAACCCAGCAGCGTTCAAGTCCACAGTGGAGGATTGCTGCCGAACTGGTAAGAAACGGCAGAATAGGAAAGCTTCATACGGTAAAAATAGGCCTGCCCGGAGATCCTGCCGGACCTGAAGCCCCCGAAATGCCTGTTCCGCCTAACCTCAATTACGACATGTGGCTTGGTTCAACTCCGGAAGTCTACTATACCGAGATCCGCGTGCATCCGCAAAGTGGTTTTGACCGCCCCGGATGGTTGAGATGTGAACAGTTTGGCGCCGGCATGATCACAGGCTGGGGACAGCATCACTTCGACTCTGCCGCATGGGGAATGGATACAGAACTCACCGGACCCGTTTCGATCGAGGCGGTCGCACAGTTCCCCAAGGCAGGACTGTGGGATGTCCACGGCGACTTCATGTCAATAGCTCAATACGCCAACGGCGTTACTCAGCTTACAAGCGGAAACTACCCCAACGGAGTAAGGTATGAAGGTACCGAAGGATGGATATTTGTGACACGCGGCAACTACAGGGCCACCGACAGCGATCCCATAGTCCAGGCTCAGAATACCAAAGCCCTCGACGCCAGCGATCCGGACGCGGGGACTTTCGCGACAGCCGTGAACATG
>ERZ795055.836-NODE-836-length-26450-cov-6.220686_pt1 | contig 26450 bp, 20 predicted proteins | sample MGYA00375139_ERZ795055 | MGnify/ENA primary metagenome ERZ795055 (study PRJEB30184, sample SAMN05720283) | anaerobic digester metagenome | isolation source: active sludge of municipal wastewater-treating anaerobic digesters | place: USA | collected 2015-01-23 ... | reverse complement strand
GGTCGCGTCTTCGGGATCTTCAGAAGTAGAGAGCTTATTGTACCACACTTCATAGGAAGCGGCGCCATCGACCGCACTCCAGGTCACCGAGATCTGTTCGTCGCCCGCGGCACAGGAGGGCTTGCCGGGCGCATCGGGTGCCACGTTGGGAATGCCCGTGGCCATTGCGCCAAAATCGCTGGTTCCTGAAATATTCACCGCCTTGAGCCATATTGAGTAGGTCGTTCCGTTGGTAAGGCCCTCGATCAGGTATTCAGTGTCAGTTATATTGTCGTCCGCCAGAACGGCGTCATCGGTTGAAACGGAATTTTCCGCATACCACACCTCATAGGTGTCGGCGTCATCGACCGGGTCCCAGGTCAATGAAAGCTGCCCGTCGCCCACGGTAACTGCCGGCGCATCGGGAGCGGCAGCCACCGGAAAAACCGACCCGCCGCCTCCACCGCCGCCACCGCTGTCATCGCAGCCGATGAAGGCAAAGAGCGAACATGCCAGGCCCAGCACAGCCGCGGTAAACTTCGTTTTGATCTTTAAATTCATAGCGTTCTCCTTATAAAACTGTTAGATTAAAAATTATTTTTTTCAAATCTACATGCATTGATTCATTTAATATAAAAAATCGCCCTTTTGACATCGGGGAAAACACGTAGATGGATATTATTTTGCCACAAGGCGTAACAGCTCGATGATTGCATCAGGGATGTGAACCATGCCGCCAAAGACGATATTGGATTGCCTGCGATGCGGGCGCGCCTTTTTTTAGTAAAAGCCTTGAATCCGCGGTTTTTGCGCAGGCGCAGTATGTGCCGTGTGTCAGGAGCTTTCCGATGCCGTAGCCTCGCATGCCATACAGGTAATCGTAGAACATTCCCGTGCAGACCGGGAATACGGAGTTCAGATGCAGCCTCACGAAACCGCGGAACCTGAGGCCGATGCCATCGGCGGTACTATAGTAGCGATCAAGGATTTTTTTCCGCACATGCTTGATTATTTTAGGATGCCTATATATTTTATACCGATGCATGCAGGCCTGTTCTGGCCCTGTCGGCAAGAAAGGATATGTTATGCGGGCCGTTTCAGGAAGAGGGTTGGATCCGAGAGCCTGGCGTCACAGATCGTGAATAATGCCGATCCAGGGCGTTATTCGCGGGGATCAGCCGGGAGAGAGGTCATGAACATGAACGAGCAGATGCTGATACTTGTAATCCCGATGACTGTCGCAGTGATTGTCAAAATCATTTTAATGGCCGGCCGGTTCTGTTCCCTGAATGACGTAAATTCCCGAGAGGATGCCCGCAGGCTCTGGTTCATAAATGAATATAAGAACTGGCGCGCCCTGGCTAAGAAAAGGGCAGTGTGATCTGATCATGCTCACGGGCCGGCCGATCATGATTACATGGTGCAGCTTCTTGACTCGATCCTCACCAGGAAGCCTTCCGAAACAGGAGGGAGCTCAGCAGCGTTCGCCTCGTCGGTATCGATGTGCATCTCGAGTTTATACGACGGCTTCACGCGCACCAGCACGTCCCCGAAGATGAGCTCGCGCTCTCCCTGTATCTTCACCATGACGACATCCCGGTCCTTCACGCCGAAACTCTCCGCGTCCTCGGGGGTCATGTGGATGTGCCGCATGGCGCAGATCACCCCTTCATGCAGCGTCACCCTTCCCGCCGGCCCCTCCAGTATGATGCCGGGCGTGCCCTTGAGGTCTCCCGATTCACGGACCGGTGCGTCGATGCCCAGCTTGAACTCCTCGGTGCGCGCTATCTCAACCTGCGACCTGGCGCGTTCGGGGCCGATGATCCTGACGTCGTCCACCCTGCCGCGCGGCCCGATGAGGCTCACGGTCTCCTTTGCGGCGTACTCGCTGTCTATGTAGAGCCGGGATTTCTCCGAGAGCCTGTACCCTTTTCCGAAGAGGGACTCGACGTCGGCGGCGCACAGGTGCACGTGGCGGACAGAGACCGATATGCGGATGGGACGCCGGTCGGTTGAGAGAATGTCCTGCCTGACAGACTTCTTGTAATCGAGCGCAAGGGCGCACTGCCGCGCGATCATGAGCTCTTCGTCCGTGGCGACGACGAGTATCTGTACGGATGAATGGCGCGCACCGATGTCGAAGACGGGCGTTTCGGCGTCGACCCCGCACCTGTCGTTCTGGATCGGGTCGATGGCGATGCCGAGCTTCTCGAGCCCCTGCAGGCACCGGGCCCGCTCTGCCTTGCCCTTTTCGCCGATACCTGCGGTGAAGATGATCGCGTCCGCGCCGCCAAGCACCGCCATGTAGGCGCCGATGTAGCGCTTGACGCGGTAGCAGAAGGTTTTGATCGCCAGAAGTGCCCGCGCGTTGTCCTTATCAGCCGCCTCAAGAATTTCCCGCATGTCGGAGCTCACGCCGGAGATCCCGAGAAGCCCTCCACTCTTGTTGAAAATGTCGTCGAGCGCGTCGATTGAGAAGCCCTCGTTTCTCATTAGATAGGAAATGATGCCCGGGTCGATGTCGCCCACGCGGGTGCCCATGATGAGTCCCTCGAGCGGGCTGAAGCCCATGCTCGTGTCGATCGAGTGGCCGCGCTGGATGGCGCAAACGCTTGCGCCGTTGCCCAGGTGGCAGGAGATGATGTTGAGGCGGCGAAGCGGTGTTTCAAGGAATTCGGCTGCCTTCTGCGCCACATACTCGTGCGAGTTTCCGTGAAAGCCGAATCGCCTGATGCCCTTCACGAAGTATTCATGGGGGATGCCGTAGATGGCCGCCTCGTCGGGAATGGTGCGGTGGAAGGCCGTGTCGAAGACGGCAACGTGCGGCACTTTGGGCAGAACGGCCTGACAGGCGTCAATTCCGGACAGCATGGCGGGGTGGTGGAGCGGCATGAGGGGAATGAGCCTCCGTATCTCGTCCTTTACCGTCTTGTCTATGATTACCGGCCCGCGGTAGAGTGAGCCGCCATGCCCGATGCGGTGAGCCACGGCCCCTATCTCAGACAGGCTTTTAAGCGGCGCGCCATCGGCATTCGTGAGCACATCGAGAACCTCCTTGAGCGCGGTCATGTGATCCGGCGCCGATATGGATGAGGTCGTCTCCTTGCCGGAACAGGTGTATCTGTGCTCCGCCTTTTCCGTTCCGACGCGTGACACATTGCCCCCGATAAGGGACCTTTCGGTGTCGAGATCGAACAGATCGTACTTGAGGGACGAACTGCCGCTGTTGATGACAAGTACTTTCATGGTTAACCTTCCCCGGAAAATTGTCTCCAGACATTATATCCGAAATATCACTGTGTCAATATTCGAAGTTTAATTAGCACCTTGCTGAGTAATAACATTTAAGGGACGGATTACCTTTGACCTGTGATGGACACGGTTCCTGCACCTTGTTCTGGAGGTATTTCTCCGCTCCCGGCACATGGGAAAAGGCATGGCCGCTTTTCGATGCTGCTGAAAAGGCAAGGTCAACCGGCCAAAACAAAAAAAGTCTTGCATCCGGAGTATTTTTTGTCAACATTTACTTATTGGTCCCGGATTATCTTCGCTTTTTCGGCAGGCTCGAATATGATGTATTCAGTTTCATGAAACTGGTTTTAGCTATGGAAATTTCACAAATAATTTATCGATCGCGGTAGTCTTTATCATGATAAGCGTCATCCTCTTCTTTATCCTGGGTCTTGTCGTCCTTGTTCTCGGGGCTGACCTGCTGGTGCGCGGAGCGTCGCGGCTGGCGACCGCGTTCGGTGTTTCACCGCTGGTCATCGGCTTGACCATCGTGGCAATCGGCACGGCGTCGCCTGAGATCGCCGTCTCGTTGAAATCCGCCGCGAGCGGGCAGGGAGACCTGACGCTTGGCAATGTACTTGGATCAAACATCTTCAACATCCTTTTCGTTCTGGGAATCACATCCATCATTACGCCCATCATCATAGCGGAGCAGATCATCCGCAAGGATGCGCCGATTGTACTGGGTGTGTCCCTCCTGTCGCTTGCGCTGGCTCTGGATGGAAAACTGGGCTGGCTGGATGGTGCGCTGCTTCTTGTTGGACTGGTTGCTTATACGTTCTTCGTCCTAAGGCAAAGCCGCGCCGAAAACAGGGCTGTGCAAAACGAATTTGCCCAAGAGTTTGGAAAAACCGGGACGCCCTCGGCAAAGGGTATCATCACCAATATCGGATTCATCGTGGCTGGCTTGGGGCTTCTCGTGATCGGATCGGACTGGCTGGTGAAATCCGCTGTCCGGATTGCCAAATTCCTGGGTGTGAGCGAACTGGTTATCGGCTTGACTATTGTCGCGGCGGGAACATCCCTGCCCGAAGTCGCCACATCGGTGATTGCGGCGCTCAAAAAGGAGAGCGATATTGCCGTGGGTAATGCCGTAGGCAGCAACATCTTCAATCTGCTCGGCGTTTTGGGGATCGCCGCGCTCGTTGCCCCCGACGGCGTGACGGTTGCCACGCGTGTTATGCAATTCGATCTTCCGGTGATGATCTTTGTGGCGCTGGTTACATTGCCCATCTTTTACATTGACAACCGCATCTCCCGCACCGAAGGAGGACTGCTGCTGGCGTACTACATCCTGTATGTGACCTGCGTAGTCCTGCGCGCCGTACAAAGCAGCACCTTTACAACGGCAGCCGTTTTTGCCGCCATTTTTGTCCCGCTTACTTTCATTACCCTGGTCGTGAAGGCGATAAAGTCATCGCGTAAATTTTAAAAATCCGCGCCTGGGCTTTTATCAATGTTTTCCCATCATGGTTATGGGCGCCTCTATAAATCAGGTTTTTCATAATCTCTCAAACCCCACACTGGAGGCTTGAAATCTTCTTGCTAAAATACATGCATTATTAGAAAAAAAGTTTAAAATCCCCTCGGGGGAATTTAGGGGGCTGTTCCCAACATTCAGGAAAGACCCTGATTTATAGAGTTTCCCTTATATGAAACAGATGCAAATCGGATTCATTCAGGTTCGTGTATCTATTTTAGCTGCAAAAATTCCTGATTTGACAGAGAGATTCATCTTGCAAAAAATAATAAACGAAATACTGTAACAGGTATCTGATGCTTTTCCGTTTTGGGGTCTTGGGTAAAAGTCACTTCGCCCCGCAAGGAATGTTATTATAGAAATTTTATGCCGAAAATCCTGAAAGTAGAATATCGCGAAAGCCATGTAGTCCTTGCCCTCGACGACGGAGAGGAGCTCAGGCTTCCCCTGAACCTCGCCGGTCTGCACGGGCTTGCGGCCGACAGGGAGATCGACCCGGTCCAGTACCGCGACATCAGGGACGAGTCAGACCTGTTCTGCTGCAGGGAGAAGGCGCTGTCGTACCTGGCTCCGCGGGCGCGCTCGGTGTTCGAGATGAAAACCTATCTGAGAAAAAAGGGTTTCTCGGCCCCTGCGATCGAAAGCGTGGTCGGCGCCCTGGTCGACAAGGGGTACCTCGACGACGGCGCCTACGCCCTCGCACTCATCCAGTCAAAGATGCGCAAAAAGGCCATGGGCCCGGCGCTGCTCAAAAAGGAGCTCGCCGCACGGGGCATAGCCCGCGGCACAATAGACCGGGCCATACGCGAATCCGGAGCCGCCGAAGCCGACCCCGATGTCGTGTACGCCGCAGCCCGGAAAAAATTCGATTCCCTGAAGGGCGGCGACGAAAGGCTCGGCCGCGTGTACCGTTTTCTGCTCCAGAGGGGATTCAGGCACGAAGACGCAAAAAAGGCGCTCGGGCGGATTCGGGACGAGTCGTGCCCGGACGCGGACGCCGAATGAGACCAATCCCCCTGCGGCCCCGGTGCAAACACGCTTTTTTCTTGCAAAAATCCCGCCCGATCATAATTAATGCCTCATTGCCGGGTTTGCCGGTTTCGGATTTCATCCTGCAGATAAGCCGATTTTTTTCACCCCTCACTGAAAGGGAGGGGGCCGGGGGAGGGTGAAATAACTACCGATGTCTTAAACATGAGGTTAAATAATGCATACAGTCAGGGATCTTCGCAATTCATTCATACAATATTTCAAAGACAACGGCCACCGCATCGTGCCGTCGAGCCCGCTCCTGCCCAAGGACGATCCGACGCTCCTGTTCACCACCGCGGGCATGGTGCAGTTCAAGCCGATGTTCGCCGGAACGGTCGAGCTCGAATACACCCGCGCCGCGACCGTGCAGAAGTGCCTGCGCACCAGCGACCTCGAGAACGTGGGCCGCACCAAGCGGCACCTGACTTTTTTCGAGATGCTCGGTAATTTCTCCTTCGGCGATTACTTCAAGAAAGAGGCCATACAGTTCGCGTGGGAGTACTCGACCGGCGTGATCGGATTTCCGAAGGAGGAAATCTGGGTCTCGATATACGAGGACGACAACGAAGCCTTCGAACTCTGGAACAGGATGATCGGCGTACCGGCCGAGAAGATCGTGCGCCTCGGCAAGAAGGACAATTTCTGGGGTCCGGCAGGCGACAGCGGCGCGTGCGGCCCCTGCTCCGAACTGTATCTCGACCGCGGTCCCGCCTACGGGTGCGGCAGGCCCGACTGCAAGCCCGGATGCGAGTGCGAACGGTTTCTCGAGTTCTGGAACCTTGTGTTCAATCAGTTTTACCAGGACGTAAGCGGAAAACTCTCACCCCTGCCGCGCACGGGTATAGACACCGGCATGGGGCTCGAGCGCCTCGCAACCCTGGTGCAGAAGGTCGATTCGGTCTTCGGCACCGACGAGCTTAAAAGCTTCGTCGATTTCGTGACGTCGAAGACCGGGAAAAAATACGAGGGGGGCAATATCGTCCCCATCAGCGTGATCGTCGAGCATGCGCGAGCGCTGACCTTCGCCATGTCGGACGGCATCTATCCCTCGAACGAGGGCAGGGGCTACGTGCTGCGCCGGGTGCTGCGCAGGGCGCTCCGCTTTACCCGCCAGATCGGCATCGCCGAACCGTTCCTTCATACGCTCGTGGACCCGATCGTTAAGACCATGGTCGAGTTCTACCCGGAGCTCAAGGATTCCGCGCCCAACGTCAGGAAGGTCATCGAATCGGAGGAGCGCAGGTTCCTCGAGACCATAGAGAACGGCCTGGACCGCCTCGACGAGATCATGAAGGGCCTGAAAAAAAGCAAGGGCTCGGCCATATCGGGAAGGGACGCGTTCGTTCTTTACGACACGTTCGGGTTCCCGCTCGAAATGACGGTCGAGATCGCGGCCGAACAGGGGATTTCGGTCGATGCGCCCGGATTCGAAAAGGAAATGCAGGAGCAGCGCGAAAGGGGAAAGCAGAGCTGGAAGGGCGCGGATTCGGGATACGAAAAGGCCTTCGAGGATGCGGCGAAGCTCTGCGGAGACACGGAATTCACGGGGTATACCGATTCATATAACGAGGCGAAGGTGCTCGCGGTCTATGACGGGGCTGCGATGAAGGACGCGCTCGGGGCGGGCCGGAGCGGGTTCATCGTTCTCGACCGCACTCCGCTGTACGGCGAATCCGGCGGACAGGTGGGAGACCGCGGCCTAATCGCCGGCGCGGACGGGGTTTTCAGGGTCCACGACACGAAGAAGACCGTGAAGACGATCATCCACCTCGGGGTGATGGAATCGGGCACGATCAGGAAAGGAGATAAGGTCGCCGCGAGTTTCGACCAGGTGAGACGAAACCTGACGCGCGCGAACCATTCGGTCACGCATCTGCTGCAGGCCGCGCTGCGGAGCGTGCTCGGCGACCACGTCAAGCAGGCCGGTTCGTTCGTCGAGCCCGAGAGAATGAGGTTCGACTTCTCGCATTTCAGCGCCATGAGCGATGACGAAATCTCCCGCGTCGAGCGGATCGTCAACGAAAACATATGGGAAAACATTCCGGTACAGACCGAAATGATGCCCCTTGAAAAAGCGATAAAAAGCGGGGCCATGGCCGAGTTCGGCGAAAAATACGAGGATGTCGTACGTGTAGTGAAGGTGCCCGGCGTCAGCATGGAGCTCTGCGGCGGCACACATGTCGACAACACCGGAAAGATCGGTCTGTTTAAGATAGTCAGGGAGGCATCGCCGGGCGCCGGCGTCAGAAGAATTGAAGGCATCACCCTCAAGGGCGTACTCGACCGGTACAACGAATACGGCGGGATCGTGACCGGCCTCATGCACACGCTCAACATCAACGAGGCCGGGCTCATGAAGCGGGTCGAAGATCTCCAGGACAAGCTGCGCATCCTCGAGAAGGAGCTCGAAAAGCACAAGAAGGAAAGCCTTGCGAGCGGGATGGACGACCTGATTAAAAACGCGAAGGAGGCCGGCGGAGTCAAGATCGTTTCGCGCGCGTTCGAAAACATGGAGGCCGACGACCTGCGGACGATATCGGACGCGGTGAGGTCGAAAGAACAGAGTTCGGTCGCGCTTCTCGGGTCCCGCAACGGCGACAAGGCGGTGCTGCTATTCGCAGCGACGGGCAAGGCGGTCGAGAAGGGGATCGACTGCGGCAGGCTCATCAAGGAGGTTTCGTCCATTGTCGGCGGCGGCGGCGGGGGCCGCAAGGACATGGCCCAAGCCGGAGGCAAGAAACCCGAATCTCTCGACCAGGCCCTGGCTGCGGCGGTTGAAAAGGCCTCGAAGATGGCGGGTTAGTTTTTCTTGATTGACATCTATCTGATTGGTATCTTATTAATTATTTGATACGGCGTTCAGGATGATTTACCAGGGCTGTTCTGGTGTCATGGCCTCCTTTTTTTAAGGATGGATGCCTTGTCCGGATGCGTGCATGGATGCAAGAAAAGACAGCAATCCGCAAGGAAAAGAAAAAAACATATTCATCGCACGGCAGCCGATTCTTGACCGCCTCAATAAAACGTACGCTTACGAGCTCCTGTTCAGGAGCGGATTCGAAAACGCCTTTGACAGCCTCGACGGCGACCTCGCATCGACGATGCTTCTGACCAACAGCTTTTTCATCTTCGGCATGGATGAAATCACCGGCGGTAAAAGGGCCTTCATCAACTTCACCAAAAAGCTGATCCTCAACGAGACCGCGGCCATGTTTCCGTGCGAACTCATGGCGGTCGAGATACTCGAGAACATAGTGCCCGATTCGGAGTTTATCGAGGCCTGCCGACAGCTCAAAAGAAAAGGCTACAAGCTGGTTCTCGACGATTTCATCTTCCACAACAACCTCAAACCGCTGATGGACATAGCCGATATCATCAAGATCGATTTCACCCAGAGCAGGCCCGACGATATCCTCAGGCTGAAGGACCTGGTCAACATGAAAAGGGTGCGTTTCCTCGCGGAAAAGGTCGAGACGAAGGAGCAGTACCGCGAGGCGTTCGATCTCGGTTATTCGCTTTTTCAGGGGTATTTTTTCTGCAAGCCGGTCATCATCGCCGGCAAGGACATTCCCGGGTATAAAGTCAATTTTATGAGGATCATACAGGAAATCAACGAGCCCGAAGCTGATTTCGGACACCTTGAAACAATCATCAAACACGACCTGGCCCTTTCATATAAATTTCTGCAGCTGATCAATTCGGCCGCCTTCGGGTTCTATTCGAAGATAACGTCCATCAAGCAGGCGCTTTCACTTCTGGGAATCAATGAATTCAAGAAGTGGGTCTCGCTTCTTGCCCTGAGCGGGATGGGCGACGACAAGCCGCGCGAGCTTATTTCCCTGTCGATCGTCAGGGCGAGGTTCTGCGAGGAGGTGGCGCGTACGCTCGGGCTCAGGGACGAGACGAGCGACCTTTTTTTCATGGGGATGTTTTCGCTCATCGACGCGTTCATCGACAAGCCCATGGATTCGATCCTCCGGGAGCTTCCGGTGTCAAGGCCGGTAAAGCAGGCCCTGCTCGGGCAGAAAAACCGCTACCGGGCCATCTACGAGATGCTCATCGCCTACGAGAAGGGTAACTGGGACCGGTTCAACGGTTTTGCCGAGCTGCTGAAAATAGACGAGGAGTCTGTATCGAGAATATATCTCGATTCAATTTCCTGGGCCAATTCCTTTTCGGCGTGACAGGCGCGGAAAATGGTTGAAATTTTCACTGATACGGTCATATTATGTCATATTAAACGGCCTCGACGGGGATGATACATGGACAATTACCAGAAATATTCCAAATGCATAGTCCGCTCGGTGAACCATATTTTCAAGAATTTCCTGAACGACAATGATATCACCGAAGTCTATGAGACCCAGGCGATGGAGAACGATCCCCAGGTTGCGGTCGAGATCGACGGCACAATTTCCGGCGAGATCGTCATCAACCTTCCGGTAAAGACGCTTGACCTGATCACCAAGAAATTCATAAACAGGTCCGACACCAAGACGATCAGGAAGCACCACGGGGACGTTGCCGGCGAGCTGGCGAACCTCATCACCGGCACTTTCGCCAACCAGCTCCAGTACGCCGACCATGTGATCCAGCTTGCACCGCCCGAATTCAACGAAGATCCCATCGCGATCAAGGCCCTTTACGACAACATCAACCTTTCCTTCCGTTCGAGCTTCGGCGGCTTTGATATTGATCTGTATTACAAGTACAAGGGATGATTTCCCTCCCCTTTTCAATGGGCGATCTCCATTCATCTGCGGGGTGATATCATGGCGTTCATAGACATCGCTATCATCGCGGCGTACTTTCTCGCCGTGTTTGCCGTGGCGCTTTATTTCACGAAAAGGGTCGGGAAAAGCACCGAGGAGTTTTTCCTTTCCGGCAGAAAGCTTCCCTGGTGGGTGGCCGGCACCGCGATGGTCGCCACGACCTTCGCTGCGGACACGCCTCTCGCTGTGACCGAGCTTGTCGCGACAAAGGGCATCGCCGGGAACTGGCTGTGGTGGAACATGGTTGCGGGCAACGTGCTCGCCGTGTTTTTCTTCGCCCGCCTGTGGCGCAGGTCTGGCATCATGACCGACATCGAGTTCATCGAGATGCGTTATTCGGGGCCGGAGGCGGCTTTCCTGCGCGGGTTCAAGGCCGTGTACCTCGGCGTTTTCCTGAACGCCATAATCATGGGATGGGTCAACGTGGCGTTGGCCGAAATCCTCAAGAACATATTCGGCATAGGCGCAGAGCAGGTTGTCTTCTATATCCTCGGCTCCATGCTCGTCGTGGGTATCTACTCGTCGATATCGGGGCTCTGGGGCGTCGCCTATACCGACATGTTCCAGTTCGTTCTCGCAATGGGCGGATGCATAATCCTCGCACTGGTGGTTCTCGACCTGCCGCAGATCGGCGGTGTCGCCGGGCTGATGGACAAGCTTCCCGCGGATGTTTTCCAGTTCATCCCCAATATTGAAATGAGCGGCGGGATGATCGCCGGCGGCGTGCTCACTTTGTCGTTTTCGGCGTTCGCGGCCCATATCGCGGTGCAGTGGTGGTCGTCATGGTATCCCGGGTCGGAGCCTGGAGGCGGAGGATACGTGGCCCAGCGGATGATGTCGGCCAGGGATGAGCGCCATTCGCTTCTGGCGACGCTCTGGTTCACGATAGCCCACTACGCACTGCGCCCGTGGCCGTGGATAATCGTGGCGCTGTGCAGCATGGTGCTTTATCCCGGACTCGCTCCGGAGGCGAAAAAAACCGGTTACGTGCTCGCCATGCGGGATCACCTGCCGGCCGGGCTCCTGGGGCTTCTGGTGGCAGCGTTTCTCGCGGCCTACATGTCGACGATATCCACACACCTGAACTGGGGCACGTCCTATCTGGTAAACGACCTGTACCGGCGCTTTATCCGCAAAAGCGAGAGCGAAAGGCACTACGTGCTGGTATCGCGGATTTTCACCCTGGCGCTCATGGTCGTTTCGAGCATGTTGATTTTCGTGATCGACAGCATCTCGGGAGCATGGTCTTTCATCATCGAGTGCGGGGCCGGGCTCGGGCTCGTGCTCATTCTCAGGTGGTACTGGTGGCGGATCAACGCCTGGTCCGAGATATCGGCCATGATCGCGCCTTTTGCCGGTTATGCGCTGACAAGATATGTACTCGGAATCTCTTTTCCCGAAAGCCTGTTTTTTATTGTTGGCCTGACCACTGCGGTCTGGATCTCGGTCACGTTCGCGACAAGGCCCGTGGATGAAGAGAGGCTGACTTCGTTCTACCGCAGGGTCATGCCGCAGGGTCCGGGATGGAAAAGGTTCGCCGCAAAGGAAGGGGCCGCGAAGGGAGAATCCCTGCCCTCGCTGTTCGTCAACTGGGCGCTGGGGATCGGCGCGGTGTACGCTTCGCTGTTTTCGATCGGCAAGCTCATATTCAGGCAGTATGCGTATGGATTTTCCCTTCTCATGCTTGCAGCGGTTTTCTTTGTCGCGCTCAGTGTCAGGCTCTTCAAAGAGAATGATCGGAACGCCTGAGAACGTCATTCCGTTAAAAAATGCTTTGAAAATGCGCCCGGCATGCTACAATAATCCTGTCCGGCAGCGCCCGGAAATCGATTATGATCGACCCAGCTGATGATTTAAAAGCCATCTATACCGCAGCCATAGACGCCGTGGATCCCTTCAACGCGGTTAAATCCCACCTGCTCATGCAGGGGCGAAAGCTCGCGCTCGTCGACAGGGGCGCCGGGATCGCCTCGTATGATCTTTCCGCATATGAAAGAATATTCATCGTTGGAGCAGGGAAAGCGACCGCGCCCATGGCCTCGGCGGTCGAGACGATTCTCGGCGACAGAATCACCGGCGGTTGCATCTGCGTCAAGTATGGATACACCAGGCGTCTCGGCAGAATCGAGACGATCGAAGCAGCCCATCCGGTGCCCGACGAGAACGGCGTTAGGGCTGCTGCCAGGATCATGGATGTTCTTCACGGCGCGCGCGAAAACGATCTGGTGATATCGCTGATATCGGGCGGGGGATCGGCGCTGCTTCCCTATCCGTCGGGGTCGATAACGCTTGATGAAAAAAGAGCGACCACGCAGCTGCTGCTCAAAAGCGGAGCTTCGATCCATGAAATCAACGCGGTAAGGAAGCATCTTTCGCGGGTCAAGGGCGGCAATATGGCCCGGGCCGCATACCCTGCGACCGTGATCAATCTCATGATCTCCGACGTGGTGGGGGACCGCATGGATGTCATCGCGTCAGGGCCTTTTGTTCCTGACAATTCCCGGTTCGCGGACGGACTCGCGATCATCGAGAAGTATTCCCTGCGCCCGTCGGTCCCGGCTTCGGTGATCGATTGTCTCGAGCGGGGCGCGAGCGGCCTGGAGGATGAAAACCCCGGAGGCGGAAGCGGCATATTCAAAAATGTCAGAAACCTCATCGTGGCTTCCAACATAATGGCCTGCGAGGCCGCCCGGGCCGAAGCGATTAAAAGGGGTTACAATTCACTGATCCTTTCCTCCCTGGTCGAGGGGGACACCGCGGAAGCGGCGTTCTGGCACTCCAGGATCGCAAAGGAAATCGTGCAGAGCGGAAATCCGGTGCCGCCGCCTGCCTGCATCATAAGCGGGGGTGAAACCACGGTGCGGGTGAAAGGCGGGGGTCTTGGAGGCAGGAATATGGAGTTCGCCCTGCAGTCCGCTTTTTTTATCGACGGCGTCGACAATGTGCTCGTCGCAAGCATCGGCACCGACGGAAGCGACGGACCGACTGACGCTGCGGGAGCGTGCGCGCGCGGGTCGACCGTTAGAACCGCCTCGGGGCTCGGGCTTTCGGTACGCGATTATCTGGACAGAAACGATTCCTATCATTTTTTCGAGAGGCTCGGGGACCTGATAATCACCGGACCGACCAATACCAACGTTATGGATATCAGGGTCATTTTGGCCTGGGAATAGGCCATATTTTCATATTTTTTTTCCATTGCATTAATTTTTATAAAAATTAAAAAATAGTTGCCTATAAGGAAATTATATTTTATAGTATCTATAATAAAATTTTACTTAAATGAAAGGTGGGTTCATCCGACCCTTTGGGTGAAGACATCAGTGACTTTAGATTCACCATATCATTTAGCGGCAGGGATGCCCTTTCATATTGATATCAATTAATATTGTTTCAGGAGTGATATTATGAAAATGAAGAAGTATTACAGGTTTTTGTCAATGATCATGGTTCTCGCTGTCTCCGTCACTTTCGCTTTTGCACAGGATTCCCAGTCCACAAGCGCCATTGACGAATCGACAAAGAACGCCGACGGTTCGTACAGCAGCACCAAGTTCGATGAAGCCCAAAGGCCTGAGGATTCCTATCTTGCCAAGTTCCATGCGATCGATGTGGTGAACAAGCTGATGAAGCAGAACCTCGACTCGATTTACCTGCTTAAAGTCATTGTCACCAACTATTCAGACAAGGGCTGGAAGGGCGATTATGACAAGGTCTATACCGGGTACAAACGCGGAATGGAGCTCTACTACAAGCGCAATATCATCTATTCCAGGGTCGAATTCGAAACAAACAAAAAAGACATCGGCGATCTGCTGAAAAAGATAATCGTCGAATATAAAAAAGACACCCAGGCGATGCTCAATGAGTGCGCCGACAAGATTCTCCTTCTCCACCTCGATGCAACGACGCATTCGGACCCCAACAAAAGCGAAGAGCTCTACAACAACCAGTTAAGGCTCCAGATCGCCTACGGGCAGTTCGACGATGCGCTGAATGCGGAGATTAATCATTACAATGAAGGCGCGATTTATCACTACAGGGTTTCAAAATCATACGCGATCAAGATAATGGAGTCGCTTTCAAAACCCGAAGACAGGGACTCTCTGCATGACAAGCTCAAGGTTCACAAAGCCGACAACCTGAACAGGATATACGAGACTGCCAAGGCCAAGCAGGCAGAGCAAGCTCCCAAGCAATAAGCGGGACATTAACACGGTAATTTATGAAGGGCTGTCTGTAACTGGACAGCCCTTCTTGTATGGATAAACGGTAGCAACAAATGCATCGCCCATTCTGGATAAGCGTTCTGTCGGCTTCTCTCGCCCTTTTCTTCTTCTATCCAAGTCCTGTCCGCGACAGGGAATTCCCCGAATACCGGGTTGTCATCGACCCCGGACATGGAGGGGAGACTCGTTTCCCGGTTTATATGCATGGAGACAGGTTCGACACCGTTACCGGGGGCTATCTCGAACTGTACCGGGAAGGGGCGTCCGGCCCGGGTGTCAGGGAGCATCTCCTCATGTATGCGATATCGGAAAAAGTCGTTTCGCTGCTGAAGGATGCATCCCCTGAGGGGAAATACGGCAAATTTCATGATCTGATAGCCGGATACACCGATAAACCCTCATCGCGTGTGGCGATCAGGACGATCATGAGCAGGCCCGCATCGATTGGTCCCGGCGACCGTTCGGCAGATCCGAACTCGGAATATCGCCTGTATGATTTTACCGACAAAAACGGGACGGTCCGCAAAGGCAGAATTTCCATTATCAACGAACACAGACCGCACCTGGTCGTTTCGCTTCATTGCGCCAGCTCGGGTCCGCAGGATTATAAGGGGATGAGCGCTGTTATTGCGCCGTCATATAATTTTCTCTACAACGGGCTCCTGTATCTCAGGGGCAAAAAGAGGAAGTCCTCCTTCTTCAAAGGGCCGCTCGCCGAAAACTGGTTCTGCGAGTCCGAGGACAGGTCGAATTTCAGCTGGTTCCTGAACGATTCCTCGCTCTACTTTCTATGTCATCCGATCGATGAAGACCATGTCCAGCGCTTCGACAGATACAAGGGCTACAGGCACAACATGGTCCAGTGGAAATACGGGGACAGGGCCGGCTGGGAAATTCCGGCGGGGCACAATATCAAGGGCAGTCATTATTCGAGGGAACTGGCTGATTTCAGGCCGGAGGGCCCGTTCTGGGAAAGGGAACGGTCCAGGTTCGAGAAGTATCGCAGGGACGGCGGACCCGAGGGATACGGCGGCGATAACGCGTACGCCGGTAATGAAATAATCCGCTTCATACAGCATTCGCTCGCCAAAAACGGCGCCGGGACCGGGAACAGGAAGCCCGGGAAGCCCTATGTTTCGGTCTGGGCGGTGCCGGTGCTTGTCAACGCAATCAGCGCCTACATCGAACTCGGCTACCTGAAAAGAAGGGAGGACCGGAACATAATGGTGCAAAGGCAAGACGAAATCGCGGAAGGCGTGGCCGTGGGCATATACTCGCTTCTTGCCGGAATCCGGCTCGACCAGGGGGATGACCCCTGGATGCCCAGGGGAAAAAGAATTGACCTCGACAGGTACAGGGATAAAAGTGAAAAATCATATTTTGACTCAGTCAACGAGTAAGAAACAATGCTTTTTTCCAGTTTAGCCTTGATACTGGCCATGACCGTTCCGGGCGGGGATTCTCCCGCTGCTTCGGAAGGTTTGAACCGGTGCTTCATCGATGCGGCGCACAGGGCGAAGAGCTCGGTGGTGAATATCGTCATTTACGACCGGAGCTCCAGAGACGGCTCTGAAGGACTCAGGAAAAAGGCCTACGCATCGGGCACCGTGATCACCGAAAGCGGAATCGTCGTCACCAACCATCATGTAGTCACCAAGGGGAATTATTTCCAGGTGATCGGCAGCGATGGGGCCGTTTTCGAACTCGACAAATTCGGCAACGACGGTTTTTTTCTATCCGACAAGAAAACCGATATCGCTCTCCTGAAGCTGGCCGAAAACACGCGCCTGAGGCCGATCGTTTTTTCCGATTCGAACAGCCTCAGGCAGGGAGAATGGGTGCTCGCGATCGGCAACCCGTACGGGCTGCGGCAGTCGATAACCTCGGGGATCGTCTCCTATACGGGGAGAGACAACATCGGGTTCACGGACATCGAGGATTTCATCCAGTCGGATGTGCCCATCAATCCGGGAAATTCCGGCGGCCCGCTGGTGAACCTCAAGGGAGAGCTGGTGGGGATCAATACAGCCATTTCGACCGTGACCGGCGGCTACCAGGGGATAAGCTTCGCCATCCCTTCGAATATCGTCAAGCAGGTCTGCAGGGAGCTTATCAAGTACGGGCGGGTGAGAAGGGGATGGCTTGGATTCATCGCACGCGAAAGAAAAATAGGTGTTTCGAAAGGATCCTCGGTCGCGGTTGAATCGGTCATCAAGGGTTCCCCGGCGGAATCAGCCGGCCTCAAAAAAGGCGACATTATCAGGGAAGTCGATTCGGAGCCGATCGAAAGCCTGGGCGGTCTCGTCAAATCGGTCGGGAACAAGCCGGTCGGGACCGCTCTTCTGATCAAGGTGTCACGCGGGGGAAAGCTTCATGATTACAGGCTCATCCTGCGTGAAAAAACAGAATACCGCAAGATGCGGGCCGAACTGGACGCGATCTTCGAGCGGTACGGGATCGAGATCGACGAGAATTCGGAAAGCAAGGACGTGATCGTATCGTTCGTATCTCCGGGAGGCCTGGCGTTTGACATACAGAAAGGCGATATCGTGGTTTCGCTGAACGATGAAAAAGTTTTTTCGATGGATGATTTCGTGGCTATATTTACCTCCAGCGGGAGAAAGATCAGGAGAATGAACGTTTACAGGGACCCGAGCATCCATACCATAGAATTTGACGGTAACAATGATTGACATGAAACGATCAATGCTCAGAATTATGGCTGCTGCGCTTGCGATATCGGTCGCGCCTCTTTTCGCGCTCGACGAGAAAACCGACCAGAAGAAGACCGATACAATTTTCGTGAACCGCGAGTTTTACGCTGCCTTCAAGCAGATCCCTCCGGTAAAACGCGACGACTTCTGGGAGTCCAGGCTCAATTCGCTGGTTATGACCAGGGCCAGGGTCGTCAAAATCGACAGCACCGGGAGGTACAAGAAAAAATACAGGATAATCCTCGATGACAACGAGGCGTCCTCATCAGGCCTGCGCTTCATGTATTATGTCTTTATCGACAGCCAGGATTCGATCGACCTGCTCGCAGTTGACGAGATATTCGAGTTCAGCGGGCAGATCATGGGATTCACGCCCCTTTCGATGGACAGGAACGGCTATGTGTTCGACATCCTGCTCGAAAAGGGCGCGATCATTGTGCAGTAGCGCAGGTAAAACTTTTTTGCACGGGGATACGATGAACAGCAGCAGGCATGAATCGGACTTTCTGGTGATCGGGAGCGGCATAGCCGGCCTTACGTTCGCGATTAACGCGTCCCAGCTCGGAACCGTGAACATCGTGACCAAGAAGAAGGAGTTCGATTCGAACACCAACTACGCCCAGGGAGGGATCGCTTCAGTGCTTTCTCCCGACGATACATTCGAAAGCCACATTGAAGACACGCTTCGTTCCGGCGCGGGCCTGTGCAACAGGGCCTCGGTCGAATTTCTCGTGCGAAAAGGTCCGGACCGCATCAAGGAGCTCGTCGAATGGGGCACGCGGTTTTCGACGAGCGAAAGCTCCCGCGGGAGCCAGAACCTGGACCTCGGCAGGGAGGGCGGGCATTCGCATAACCGCATCGTGCACGCGACCGACCTGACCGGCAGGGAAATCGAGCGCGCCCTGCTCGACAAGATATCCCGAATCCCGAGAATACGCATCTTCGAAGACCACACCGCCATAGACCTTCTCACCGAGCACCAGCTTAAAAAGCCCACGGGCTATTACCGACGTCAGAAAAACAGGAAGGTCCACTGCCACGGCGCGTACATCCTGAGCAACAGGACCGGCGAGGTGATGATTTTCAATGCAGGGATCACCTTCCTGGCCACGGGCGGCGTGGGGCAGGTATACCTGCACACGACCAATCCGGACATAGCGACAGGTGACGGCATCGCGATGGCCTACCGGGCCGGGGCGCTGATCGCGGACATGGAATTCATCCAGTTCCATCCAACCACGCTTTACAGGAAGGATTCGGTCGGCAGGTGCTTTCTCATCAGCGAAGCGGTCAGGGGCGAGGGGGCAGTTCTGAAAAATACCCGCGGCGAGCGCTTCATGGAAAAAATACACCCGCTGAAGGACCTCGCGCCGCGGGACATCGTGGCCAGGGCCATTGACTCGGAACTGAAAAGGCTCGGCGATTCCCACGTGTACCTCGACATCACGTCAAAGAAAAAATCGTTTTTACAGAAACGATTCCCGAATATTTACGAGCAATGCCTCGAGGACGGGATCGATATTTCGGCGGACCCCATCCCGGTCGTGCCGGCAGCACATTATCTCTGCGGCGGCATCGTCTCGGACCTTGACGGCAAGACCACGATTGAAAATCTCTACGTTTCCGGTGAGTCGGCCTGCACCGGCGTGCACGGGGCGAACAGGCTGGCCAGCAATTCCCTGCTCGAGGGGATCGTTTTTTCGCACAGCGCCTTTCTCGCGATCAGGAATGAAATGGCCCGCTCGAAGGCGCCGGCCAGGATTCCCGATTATCCGCCATGGAACAGGGAGGGCACGTTCGACTTCAACGAATGGGTGCTGGTCAAGCACGACATGGACGATATAAAAAGGCTGATGTGGGACTACGTGGGCATAGTAAGGTCCGACATGAGACTGCAGCGGGCCCACAAGAGAATCATGTTTCTCGCCGAGGAGATACATTCATATTACCGCAAGAGCATCGTCTCGTCGAGGGTGATCGAGTTGAGGAACCTGGCGACGATAGCCAAGCTCATCATCAGGAGCGCGATCATGCGCAGGGACAGCATCGGGCTCCATTACAACACCGACCACAAGGAAACCGACAGCGAAACCGCCAACGTCGTGCTCAGGACCGGATACCAGCCCCGGTTCATCCGCCTGGAAAAGACCAATCCGATGGACGGGAAATGGGTGAAGGTGCCGGCGAATCCGGCGCAGCCTAAATGACGGGTCGCCATCATGGCCGCGCACTCAGTGAGAAAAATCCGCACCGGGGATCTTGCCTCGGTCTACAGCCTGGGGAAGGGGATGCTTTTCTCTTCCGAAGAAGGCGTTCCCTGGTCGCCTGAATCGATCGCCGACATACTCTGCTCTGACCCCGGTCTTTCATTCGTATGCCTCGACAGGAAGAGAATAACCGGCTTTCTGATCGCGTGCGATTGCCGTGACCGGCAGCAGGGCGCGCGGATTCAGTGGCTGTGGGCCGAAAGGGATTCATGGGAGATAAAAGACAATTTATTGCTTGCTTTTTATGATGAGGCGGTATTAAGGGATATTTCACCGATAACGGCATCGGTATGGAGCGATGAACCCCGGTTCGCCGAATATTTGAAGGGCAGGGGATTCAGGGAAGGGTGTTCCCGGACGGTCACGCGGCTTGTCCTGACGGATATCCCGCGTGGTCCCGGCACAGGAGAAAAGCCATGAAACTGAAACTCGTGAACAAATCAAACCCGGAAGACATGCTCTCGAAATCCGTCAGGGAAATACCGCCTTCGGGCATACGGGAATTCTTCGATATAGTCTATTCAACACCGGACTGTATTTCGCTGGGAGTTGGGGAGCCCGATTTCATCACTCCCTGGAGGATTTCCGACAGCGGCATCTACGCAATCAAGGACGGCTGCACGCATTATACCCCGAACAGGGGCCTTCCCGAGCTCAGGGAGGTGATTGCCCGGTACACCGAAGACAAATACGGGATATCGTATGACCCGGACAGCGAGCTCATCATCACCATGGGGGTCAGCCAGGGCCTCGATCTCGCGCTGCGCAGCATCGTCGATCCCGGCGACGAGATCATCATTATCGAGCCGTGCTATGTGTCCTACGTGGCCAATGTCCAGCTGCTGGGCGGGGTCGCGGTAAAAATATCGGTATCGTCGGACAACGGTTTTAAAATCAATGTCGACGACATCAAAAAAAGCATATCGCCCAGAACAAAGGGGATCATTCTGAATTATCCGGCGAACCCGACCGGCGCCACCATCGACGAGGAAACGCTGCGGCTCATCGCCGGCCTCGCCGAAGAGAACAACCTGATCGTCATTTCCGACGAGCTGTATTCGGCCATCATCTACGAAAAGCGCCATTTTTCGATCGTACGGATCCCGGGCATGAAGGAAAGGACCATCTACCTGAACGGCTTCTCCAAGTCCCACGCCATGACCGGGTGGAGGCTCGGCTATGTCGCGGGCCCGGAAACGATCGTAAGCATGATGCTCAAAATTCACCAGTACACCGCCCTGTGCGCCCCGTCTATATCGCAGCACGCCGCGGTCGAGGCGATCAGAAAGGGCGAAAAAGACGTGAGGCTCATGATCGACGAGTATTACCGGCGCAGGAACTTCATCGCAAATTCGTTCAACGAAATGGGGCTTGCCTGCCCAATGCCCGAAGGCGCGTTTTACGTGTTTCCCGACATCAGCGCCACAGGCCTTGATTCGCGCTCGTTCGCCCTCGATCTTTTGAAAAAGGAAAAAGTCGCCGTGGTCCCGGGAATCGTTTTCGGCGCCCCGGGCGAAAACCACATCCGCTGCTCGTACGCGACCTCCATGGAGAACCTGAAGGAGGCCATGAAGCGGATCGGGAGCTTCGTCAGATCCCTCAAGGCGTGATATGCCGCTCCTGATCGACGGATTCAATCTCCTTTACAAGTTTCCCGAACTCGAAGAGCTGATGTACCTGGAAAAGCTCAACGAGGCGAGAAAGGGACTGCTCGAGCGCCTCAGGGAATACTATTCGATCAAGAAAGTCAAGATCAGGGTCGTTTTCGACGGCAGAAGAAATCCCATGGACGCACTGAAGAGCGAAAGGTCGGGCGCGATCGATGTGTTCTACTCGATCGATTACTCCGCCGACTTTCTGATAAAGGAATTCATCAAGAAGGACCCGAACCCTAAAATGACCACCGTGGTCACGTCCGACAAGGACATCCTCTTTTACGTGAACCGGTTCAAGGCCAGGACCATGACCAGCGAGAAGTTCGCCGACCACCTGAACAAAACCATCGAGGAGTATTACGCGGAAAAGACGGTCGAGAAAGAAGAGGACCCGGTACTGAGCGAGGACGAGGTCTCGTTCTGGGAGCGGATATTCAGGGGCAAAAAACCGGGGAAGCGATAACCACGCCGCAAATCATTGAAGCTTCTGGCTGAAGAACTCGATCGTCTCTGACACGGCGGATTTCCAGAAAGGCCAGTCGCGGGTCTGGTGTTTTTTCTCGATGTAGACGACGTCGTACCCCGCGGATTTCTTCTGCAGCTGCTTGAGCTTCATGGCCAGAACCAGGGACTGGCCCTTGGGCGTGATGTAATCCTTCCCGCCGTGAATGAGCATGACGGGCGTTTTTTTCAGGTTTTCCGCCATCTTCAGCACGTTGTCGTCGTTTTCCCATCGGTCCCTGTTTTTATCGTAATTCCCATAAACGGTTTTCAGCAGCCGGTCGTTGGTCATCGTGAGCGGATCGTAGTCTCCCGAAATTCCCGCCGCGGCGCCGAAAAGCCCGGGATAATTCACCGCGGCAAGGAGCGCCCCGCGGCCGCCGGTGGACAGCCCGAATATGCCGGTCGATTCGCGGTCGAGCGCGAGCCCGAACTCTCTGCGCAGAAACGGGAGAAGTATCTCGCCGATATATTTGCCGCCGGGCACGGGCGACCACTTTATTTCGGTTTCGGGATAATACCTGGATTCATACATGGTTTTTCCCATGTCGGGGCACACGATGACAAGGCCGCGCTCGTCGGCGAGCCTGGCGACCGGGGTGTTCGCGTCGAGTTCGGACATGGACCCGGTATAGGTGTGCAGTGCGATGACGGTGCGCTGCTTTTTCCCTGCCGCGTAACTGCGCGGGAAGTATATCTGGACCCGGGCGAAGGCCCCGTCGGTTTCGAGGGGAACGCGGACGTCCCTGAGCCATTTCCCGGGCGCGCACTGGTAATTTTTTTTATCTGCGGCCGATGCTGGCATGATGAACGCGACGGCCAGGAGAATGGAAAGGGTTTTGGTTTGCATGGCGTCATTTCCTCGAGCAAATTATGGAAAACATTAATGCTGCCGCGGGCGATTATTGCAAGAATAAAAAATGGGGTCATTTGATGTATCCCTCCTCTTTCATGCTCAAAAACGACGAAGATGTTACTATGACATGGTCGAGCAGGGGGATTCCGAGGATCGCTCCTGATTCGGCCAGGCGAGAGGTCGTCCTGATGTCTTCCCGTGAAGGGGTCAGCACGCCCGAAGGATGATTGTGCGCGATGATGATGGAAGAGCCTCCCTCCCTGATCGCCTCCCTGAAAACCTCCCTCGGATGCACGATCGCTTCCGATACCGTACCCAGCGAGATGAGCGACTTTTTTATAAGCCGGTTCTTGTTGTTGAGCACAAGCGCCATGAATTTTTCCTTTTCGATCCCGATCATGTCCGGGATGAGTATCTGCCACACGGCCTCGGGGGTGTTCACCGCGCAGACCGGGGAAGCACATGCCATGGCCCTTCGCCCCATCTCGATCGCGCTGTGAATCCTGACCGATTTCGCCATTCCCATGCCGGGCAGTTCGGCTATTTCCCGTATTCCCGAAGCGGCGATGCCGCTTATACCGCCCATTTCAGCGAGAAGGCGCGACGAAAGGTCCATGACTCCGCAGTTCCTTGTCCCTGTGCCGAGTATCACGGCCAGAAGCTCCCGGTCGGCGAGGTTCCTGATCTCTTCGCCGTTGATGCATTTCTGAAGCGGCATCGATTGTCTGGCGTCCCTGGCTGCGATGTTCATCCCACTTGTCCTGATTTTGAACTGGTACATGTTATACGATCGGGAAGAGCGTTTACTGAAAAATTTTTCGTGAATCGGGCGGATATTTTTTTATTGCTAATTTCCGCGGGTGGGTTAGTTTGCATGGGAATGTTGTGGCGTATAGGTTTGCAAATGAAAAAGAAACCAGTCCATGGATTTTTCTGCGCTCTGCTGGGGGTGTATATCGCTGCAGGTGCGCCGGTGGTATCGGGCCCGCCGTCATCCAATCAGGATTTCCTGCAGCTTAAAAGCAAAGGCCTGTACCGGGAGGCGCTGCAAGCCATAGGCGGGGCGGATTTCAGAAACGAAGATGCGCGACAGTGCGAGCTCGCGCTTCTCAGGGTAACGGAGCTCGCGAAATATCCCGACCTGGCCGGGGACGCGCTTGCCGCCCTGGACAGGCTTTCGGACGCGGAGGCCATGGAAACTGTCCAACTGCTCAAAGCGAGGCTCGATCAGGCTCGCTGGGGCATTCTGCTGAAAATGGGCGACATTAGGAGCGCGGGCAGGATCGCAGGCCGATATCATTACCTTGACTTCGCCGTCGCTGGGCCTTTCGAGTGCTCGGGGCTGGATTCTTTCGACAGCGAAAGGGGGCCTGAATCGGCCGCGGATGCGTCGTCGTTCACGGGAAGATTCGGACCGGTGTCGTGGTTCGGCGCATCCCCTGACCGTTCAGGCGTGATCGACATGGAATCCCTGCTGCCTGCAAGGCCCGACGACCTGTTTTATTTTTACAGGGAATTCGATATATGTGATCCGGGCGAATATGACATACTGCTCGGCAAGTGCGGTTACACGGACGTGCTCCTCGACGGGAAGCCGGTTTTTTCAAGCAGGGCGGGCCATGAATTCATGCTCGACCAGTTCCGCATAAGGGTCGCGATGAATGCGGGAACGCACCGTATCCTGGTCAAGACCGGGTATTCCCGCAGGGGCATAAGGCTGTCGCTCAGGATTGCGGACGCTTCAGGCCGGCCGGTCGAGGCGCAGAAACCTGCCTCGGGAGGAGGATGCGCGCCGTCATCGGTCGTGGAAGTCGCGCCGTATACGCTGCTCGCCGGCGGCGGATCTTCAGATGAAGATCTTTTCATGAAGGGGTATTTCTTTTTCATCGCCGGGTTCGTGTCCGACGAGGAAAGGGAGGCGCAGTACTGCTTCGAGGCCATAGGCCCGGATTCGGTTTATTATCCCTCCGCGCAGTACTGCCTGGGCGAGGCCGAAACGGACGACCAGGGAGCGCTTGACCGGTTCAGGCGGAGTTTCAATGCAGGGACCGGGAACGCCGAGGCCGGGATTAAACTGGTGAGGCTGAAAATCGAACTGGAACAGTATGACGAGGCGTATGAAATCGTGTCGGCGATGGAAAAGCTCGCGTGCCCGTCTTTTCTGTGCACGCAGGCAATGGCGGAATACTGCGCCGCGCGCGGATGGGACATCGAGGCCATGAAAAGCACCGGGCCGCTCAAAATGTCGATGCCCTGCGAGGCCGCGGTGATCGTGGCCGGGATTCATGAGCGGCAGGGGGATTTCGCGGCGGCTGCCGCGTCCATGCGCATTGTCGCGGCGGCAGACCGCTATGACCGGCTTTCGGCCGAAAAATACATCGAGCTATGCGGGCTCTCGGGTAAAACCGGCGAATCCAGAACCGCGCTGCATGAAGCGGTTGCGCTGCATCCGTACTGCATGCGTTTCAGGCTCCTTCTTGCAGAAAACCTCGGGCATGGGGCCGGCGGCGAATCCCTCGCGTGCCTCGCTTCCGCCCTGAATGCATCGCCGTACAATCCCGAGGTACTGGCAGCGCTGGGCCGCGAATATCTTCGACTCGGCAACAGCGCGCTCGCCGGGCACTATCTGCGCGGGGCCCTTGAGCGCGATCCCGAAAACGCGGCCCTCAGGCTTGAGGTCGGGCTGCTCGCCCGAAACGGCGGGGACCTCGCGCGCTTCATGATTCACGAAGACGTCATGTCGCTCAGTGAAAGGGCGCGGCCGTTCGGCGATGAACCCGCGGTCGTGCTGCTCGACGAATCGGTGACGCTGCTCGGCGCCGCAGGATCGGAAGAGGTCCATGTGAGGAGGATCGTGCTGATCAACGATGATTCAGCGGCGGAGGATTATGCAGTGCAGCACGTGGTTTTTTCTCCCGAAACCGAAAAGGTCGAAAACCTTACCTGCACGCTGTGGAAAAGCGGCTCGCCGGCAGTCATATCCGAGAGATATTTCAAGTCGCTTTCAGACCCCGAAAGCCGGCTCTACTACGACCTCGGCGCCGTGATCGTTCCAGTCCCGGGGATTTCGGCCGGCGACATACTCGATATCGGGTATACCGTAACCATGAAATGCGGGGAAGACGGGTGCGCGGCTTTCGGCAAATCGTATGTGCTCGGCGGCAGGCGCAGGATCATTGAATACAACCATGTCCTTGCCGCTCCGCGGTCGAGGAAAATCCGCTGTCATGCCGTATCGGGATCTTCAGGGCTTGCGTGCAAAGCGCCTGCGCCTTCAGCGGACAGGGACCTCCTGGTCTACACGATCAGGGAGAAAAACCTTCCGCCGCACAGGGACGAGCCGGGCATGCCCGACAGGGGCGATTTTCTCCCTTCGGTTGTCTTTACTACGTTCGGTTCCTGGGATGAGGTTTTCGACTGGTACCGGTCGGTCATTTCTGGCCGGAAAATCGTGAGCGACGAAATGCGGGAGGCGGTGCGAAAGCTCACGGCCGGGGTCTCCAGCCCCGCCGAAAAGGCCGCGAGGATATACCGCCACGTGGCGTCCGAAATCCGCTATGTCGGATTCGAATTCGGGATTGGAGGAATCCGCCCGCGCCGTACTGACCAGACCTACGCTTCGCGGATGGGAGACTGCAAGGACACGGCCCTCGTGCTGGAGGCGATGCTCGAGG
>ERZ795055.834-NODE-834-length-26455-cov-6.114773_pt1 | contig 26455 bp, 18 predicted proteins | sample MGYA00375139_ERZ795055 | MGnify/ENA primary metagenome ERZ795055 (study PRJEB30184, sample SAMN05720283) | anaerobic digester metagenome | isolation source: active sludge of municipal wastewater-treating anaerobic digesters | place: USA | collected 2015-01-23 ... | reverse complement strand
ACCGGATACTCGCGGACATATTGCGTTTTCACCGGCAGACAAGGGCGGACCTGCTTTCCGGAATGCTCGAGGGCGTTACGCTCGAGGAATACCTCAGGTCCCGCCGATATTCCGAACAGTTCATAACCCACCACATAATCCCGATGGGGGCCGCGGTATGGTCGACCAGGTTCGATCTCATGATGGAATTCCCCGCAGGCACCTTTGTTAGGTTCCTGTACAACCACGGCCTGCTGAGCTTCAGGGACAGGCCGCAGTGGCGCACCGTTGTGGGCGGCAGTCATTCATACGTGCGGAAAATCCTCGAAGGATTCAAAGGTACGGTCATAAAGAACAACCCGGCGACCGGCATATCAAGGACAGGAAAAAAAGTATCGGTCTCGCTCAGGAGCGGGACTAAAAAGAGTTTTGACAAAGTCATAATCGCGACCCACGCCGACGAGGCATTGAAGCTCCTGACCGATCCCACGGCCGACGAAAAAAAACTGCTGGGCCCGTGGACGTATGAAAAGAACCTCACCGTTCTTCACACCGACCAGAGCGTGATGCCGCCTGAAAAAAGGGCCTGGGCCTCATGGAACTTCACCAGGGAAAAAACGGCATCCGGGAATCCGCCGCTGTCGCTCACCTATCACATGAACAGGCTCCAGGGCCTCGATACGCACAACCAGTATTTTGTCACGCTCAACAGGCAGCATCCCATACCGGATGAAAAAGTAATAGCGACCATGATGTACATGCACCCCCAGTACACCTTCGGCGCGGTGAAGACGCAGCAATTTTTACCGACCCTCAATGAATCGGGAAACACCTTTTTCTGCGGAAGTTATTTCGGGTACGGTTTTCACGAGGACGCGGTAAAATCCGGCGCCGAAGTGGCCAAGCTGTTCGGAGAAAAACTGTGAACACGAAAATATATTCAGGCCAGGTAATACACCATCGTTTCAGCCCCGCGGAGCATACCCTCCGCTACCCGGTATACTTTTACGCCTTCGATCTCGATGAGCTCGAAACACTGCACCGTGAAATACGGTTCTTCAGCTACAATGCCCGAAACATCGTGTCGCTATGGGACCGCGACTACCTGTTCGGCGACGGGTCGATTAAAAAACGGCTCATGAAAATACTGGAAAACCGGCCTTACGGGGGTTCAGTCCGGCGGGTCATGCTAGTGACATCGGCCCGCTTTTGCGGATATGTATTCAATCCCGTCAGTTTCTTTCACTGTTTCGACAGGGCGGGGGGACTGGTATGCGTGGTCGCCGAGGTGAACAACACGTTCGGAGAGCGCCACATCTATATTCTTGACGGCAAACAGCGCGCAAAGCGGTTGCCGGTGCTGTACCGTCAGGACAAGCAGTTCCACGTTTCGCCGTTCAACAATCTCGAGGGATATTACGAGCTCGGGTTCTCGGCACTCGGCGAGAACGCATCCATGTCGGTCACACTCTTCAGGAACAGTCAGAAAATAATGACCGCGCACCTTTCGGGCACGGGAGCAGCACTTTCGTCGTCGGAGCTGACCGGGGTTTTGCGCCGGTTCCCGGTAACGGCGCTGCTGACGGTTTTCAGGATATACCGGGAAGCGGCGAAGCTGTTCTTCGTCAAAAAACTGAAATACCATAAAAAGCCGGTTCCATCCCACGAGATGACCATATCGCTGAAACCGCCTTCGCCCGGGCAGCGTTTCGCGCGGAGCGTAATCATTTATTTCCTGAAAAAATTCATGTCAGGCTCGATCGAGGCGGTTTTTCCCGACGGAACAATAAAAACCCTGCGCGGGCCGTATGAAGGCCCCGTGGCGTCGATATCGATCAGGGACAACCGGTTTTTCTGGAAACTCATCAAGCAGGGAGACATCGGATTCGGCGAGGCGTTCGTCGGCGGGATGTGGAATTCTCCCGACGTTACGGGTCTGCTCGATTTCATCATCGCGAACATGCAGCTGTTCGAGCAGAGAAACAGCAGCCTCAGGAACCTCTCCCATCGCGTAAAAAAGCTGACCCACCCGGTACGCAGGAACACGAGGAAGGGAAGCAGAAAAAACATCAGCGAGCATTATGATCTCGGAAACGATTTTTTCAGGACATTCCTTGATAAAAGACTTCTTTATTCATGCGGCATATACCGCAATCCCGGCGATTCGCTCGAGCAGGCGCAGCTTAACAAGGTCCGCGAAATCATGTCAATGGCCAAAATCGGCAAAGGCGACAGCGTGCTCGAAATCGGCTCGGGGTGGGGAGGCTTTGCCGTGGAGGCGGTCAGGTCGACCGGCTGCCGTGTAACCACGGTAACGGTGTCCCAAAAACAGTACGAGTACGTGACTGCGCTCGTGAAAAAACTCGGCATGAACGACAGCATCACGATCCTTTTCAGGGACTACCGTGACATTGAGGGAAGCTTCGACAGGATTATATCGATCGAGATGCTCGAGGCGATCGGCGTCGAATACTTCGGGGCATTCTTCAAAAAATGCGAATCGCTCCTCAAGCCCCAGGGAATCATGGCGCACCAGATAATCATGATCCCCGACCACCGCCTCGACCGTTATCTGCGGACTCATGACTGGATGCGCAAGCACATCTTCCCCGGGGGCGAGCTGCCGTCACTGTCGGTTATCGTCGAGGCCATGAAGAACAATTCGACCTTTTTCGTCCAGGAACTCAGGAACATAGGCCCGCATTACGCGCGGACCCTGTATGACTGGCGGATGAAGTTTTCCGACTCGGCGGATAAACTGCTTGCGATGGGTTACGATGCCGAATTCCAGAAAAAATGGCTTTACTACCTTATGATCTGCGAAGCATCGTTCAAAAGCAGGATCATATATGATTCAATACTGGTTTTTTCACGTCAATACAACCAGACGATTCCGTATTCGGATTCATTCGAATACGGAAGAACGGAAGTCACAGGGCGCCCATCAGGTAATAGACGTAAAAGCCGGAAATGATCCCCTGTACGGTTCCCCAGGCTATGTCTATGATGGTTATTGGTACGGGCCATTTTTTCACGAATGACAGGTTGGTGAGGTCATAGGTGGCGTAGATTATGAATCCGCAAAAACCTCCGAAGGGCACCGATACCATAAGCCTGTTGTCGATCTGGAGCGAAACCGTGATCATTGCCGCAAGGCCAACAGCGATGATGCACTGGGCGAGAAGGCCCACCGGAAGGATGAACTTGACCCGATCGTTCCTGATTTGCGCCAGGTAACCGAGCTGCTTGAAATAGATGCGCCGGGCGACAACCGAGAGCCACAACAGGTCAAGGCAGATGAAAATAACGGCCGAAGCCAGGGCGGTTTTGACGAATTGCAGTGTAAATAGAACGTTCATTTTTTTTCTCCGTTGTGTTATTTGTACAGTCTAATATGGGTAATGGTTCCGGTCAAGCGCAAGAATAATTGAGCGCTCATCATGGCGAAAACCTGAATACATGCATTAATTGCATAATGCCCACACTGGAGGGATCTATGGAAAACATACTGAATGCCGCGCCGATATTCGTCATCAACATCTGTGCAATTATGGCCCTCATGCTTGCGGGATGGATAATCAGCCTTGCGGTAAAAAACGCGGCGCTGGCGGACCGCATCTGGGGACTTGGTTTCGTCCTGGTGGCATGGGTTACATTCATACAGGTCGAATACGATGCTGCGAAAACAATAATTATCCCGGCGCTGACCACCCTGTGGGGCCTGAGGCTCTTCATCCACATTTCCTGGAGGAGCCGCGGCAAAGGAGAGGACCCCAGGTACGGCGCCATGAGAAAGAAACACGGGGATTCCTTCTGGATCATAAGCCTCTTCAAGGTCTTTATCGTCCAGGGGCTGTTCATGTGGACGATTTCTTTCGTGGTGCAGTACGGGCAGGCGGCCCGTTATGACGCGGCCATCAACGCATTCGATATTGCAGGCATGCTCATATGGGCCGTCGGTCTGTTTTTCGAATCGGTCGCCGACTGGCAGCTTGCCCGATTCATTTTAAACCCCGAAAACAGGGGAAAGATAATGAACCGCGGATTGTGGAAATACTCGCGTCACCCGAACTATTTCGGCGAATCGTGCATTTGGTGGGGGATGTTTATCATCGTGCTCCAGGCCCCCGGCGGGATTGCCACGATAATAAGCCCGCTGCTCATCACCTATACGCTTCTGAGGGTATCGGGCGTAACCCTAATGGAAAGGACCATTTTCGGCGACAATCCTGATTACAAAAAATATGTTGAAACGACCAGCTCTTTCATTCCGTGGTTTCCAGGAAAGCCGGGATGATTGATATCATTCCGGTCCAGGGGGGGATTACAGTATATACTCCCTCACCACGTGCTCGGCGAACGGCATGGAGCAGGTGAACGCGGGCGAGACCGAGTTGAGCACGTGCACGCAATTCTCCTTGCGCACGACCATGAAATCCATGACCAGCTGCTTCTTCTTCCAGTCGACGAGCTGCGGCCTGATGCCGACCTTCTCCGCGTGCTCGATGTCGGCCGGCTCGAGCCTGCGCACGAGCTCCTTCGCGCTCCGGTAAAAATACCGCGAGATGTATTTTTTAGGCTCCTCGAACGCCAGGCTCCTGAACTGGGGGTTCAGCAGAAAGAGCATGGCGTCGCGGTACAGAATCCCCGGGAACTCGCCGTTGAGCCCGGCCAGCAGCCCGTAGTTCTCGCGCGCGAACGCCGGTATCGCGGTCGGCCCGAGGTACAGTTCGCCCTTCGTGTTTTTCGTGAAATGGACTCCCAGGAAAGGATTCTTTATGTTGGGTACGGGATAGATGTTCCCCTTCACCATGCCGGCCCGCGCGGGCACGATTTTCTTGTAGGTGCCCTTGAATGGCAGTAGCCGGTACTCCGCCCCGACGCCGTGGCTGTGCGCGATGATATCGCTGTAGGCCCCGGCTGCGTTGATGAAAAGCTCGAACGCGAATTTTCCCCTGCCGGTATCGACCGCGCGGCCGCTCCCGAGTCCGATGACCCGCGTGTCGAAGAAAAATTCGACCTTGCCCGTGGACGCGAGATCCTCGACCATCGCGGCCACCACCTGTTTCGGATCGACCACCGCGGTCCCGGGCGAATGGAGCGCGGTTTCGCAGGTTTTCGCCTCTGGCTCGATCGAGGCCATCTCCTTTTCGGTGATGAGCTTCGCGATGGCGCCGTTTGCAACGGCGCGCCGGTGGAGCTCGACCACGGTGGGAACCTCGCCGGGGTTCTTCGCGACGATGACCTTGCCGTTTTCGAGCAGGGCCAGGTTTTTCTTTCTGCAGAATTCCTTCATGGCCGCGTTGCCCTGTGCGCAGAACCGGGCCTTGAACGTGTCTGACGAGTAGTAGATGCCGGCGTGTAGCACGCCGCTGTTCCGGCCCGAGGCGTGCGTCCCGGCGCGGTCCTCCTTCTCGATGACGGCGATCGATTTATGGCCCTTCCGGACGAGCTCCCGGGCAAGAGTGAGGCCGACGATGCCGGCCCCGCAGATTACTGTCCCGTATTTTCTGTCGTGCGCGTTCATCCGGATCATTCCCTGAGCAGCATTTCTTCGATGAAGAATTTCTCGTTGATCGACAGCGATGAGACCTCGAGCCTTATGATCCTGTTCTGCGCGTGGATCAACTGCTGCAGGGTGACGTCGTCCTTGAGCCTCGTCCTGGCTATGTCCTTTATCTCCGGGACCAGCTTCATGATGAATCCGAACGTGTCTTTGCCGATGATTTCGATATGGCCGTCGTTCATGTCGAAGGTGTTTTTTATCATAAGGACGTTTTCTCTTGCTATCTCGCGGTAGCGGATCCACTTGCCCATGAACTGCCAGTAGTAGTTGATGACGTTTTTCTGGATGTTGAGCACGAAGACCCCGGCGTTGGTCAGGAGTATCGTCATGGCGACAATGAACAGTATGAAAAGAAGGAATCCGTTGACCACGGAGCGGAGCAGCGAGAGTATCTCGTCCGCGAAAAGGACGAAGTTGAAGAAATGAAAAAACCCGTACACGAGCGAAAGGAAAAACAGATACTGGAAAAACGAGAAGCTTTTTTTCCACCTGAGCGAAAGGGTTTCGTTCTGGAACGATTTCTTGATCCTGGTCTTTTCGGGTAGGTCGACCGACAGCTTCATGACCGGAACGTCCTTCAGCTTCACGTTCTTGATGACCGGGGTGTTGTCGATGTAGAGGTCGCGGCCGGTGAGGTCCTGGAGCTTGCGCGCGAAATTCAGCGCCTCGTCCTTGCCGCTGAATTCGGCCACGTGAAGGGACGAGCCGAACTCGTTCATGAGCACAATTTCATACGAGGTGATGATGTTTTTTTTTCTGTCCGGAGTGAGCTTGGTCTGGATGCTGATGATCGAATATCTCTTTATCGGAATCTTGAACGGCGCTATCTGGGTGAAGGTGGATTCGAGTATGCTGATGAACCCGGGGTCGCTGTTCAGGTATATCTTGTAGTACCGGGAATTCAGGAAAAAGAGGAGGCCCAGGGACGAGAGTACCAGCCCCGCGCTCAGTATGAGGTGGCCTCCTGACATATGTGAGAAGATGAGATAAATCCCCGTTATGAGCAGCCCGATGCCCGAAAATGTCGCGATCCAGATAAAAGTCCGGGACGATTTGATTATCAGCGTATTGTTGGTTAAGACGGCCAAGTCTTTCATCTGCGTCCTCCGTAATCCTGAAACTCTATAATCGCATTGGATAGGGTGTCAAACAGAATTTTATGGGATAGGTCCTGCTATTCCTTTGCGTTGGGGCGAAGCGCGCTACGCCACAACGCAAAGGCAGGTATTTTTCCCGGAAATCGGGTTGATTTTTTCACCGCGGGAAATAGTGTACTGTTGGAATCCCCCGGCATTGTTTGCGCTTGATTAAACACGGCCCGGCGGATAGAATGGCACCATAGGAGCACAGCATGCAGATCGAATTCGTCGGAGGGGCCAGGACGGTAACCGGCTCGTCGTTCATAGTCAAGGACAAGGACTTCACTATCATGGTGGATTGCGGGATGTTCCAGGGAAAGCGGGAGCTCAAGGCCCGCAACCACCTGAACCTTATATACGCGCCGAAAAAGATCGACGCCCTTCTTCTCACGCACGCCCATATCGACCACAGCGGCCTCGTGCCCAAGCTGGTCAAGGAGGGCTTTTTCTCCAACATCTACGCGACCGAGGCCACGGCAGACCTGTGCTCGGTGATGCTTCCGGACAGCGCGCACATCCAGGAGATGGACACCGACTGGGTGAACCGGCGCAACAGGAGGCTGGGCAGGGACGTTTCGGACGCCCTGTACACGGTGGAGGACGCCGAGAACAGCCTCAAGAACTTCGTCCCGGTGAGCTACGACAAGGTCATACAGATACACCCGCGGATTCAGGTGAGGTTCAGGGACGCGGGGCACATCCTCGGTTCGGCGTTCATAGAGATGTGGATCGACGAGGACGGCAAAAAGACCAAGATCGTCTTTTCCGGCGACATCGGGCAGAAGGGCCAGGCGATCATCCGCAATCCCGAGACGGTCGACGAGGCCGACATCCTGCTCATCGAGTCTACGTACGGCGACCGGGAGCACAGGGACAGGCAGGCGACGTACGACGAACTCAGGCAGATAATCCTCGACGCCCGCAACAAGAACGGAAACATCGTCATCCCCGCGTTCGCGATCGAGCGCACGCAGGAGATCATATACACTCTGTCCAAGCTGATGAAGAGCGGCGAGATACCGCAGATCCCGGTGTACATCGATTCCCCTCTGGCCATTTCGGCGACCGAGATATTCAAGAAGAACGAGCAGTGCTTCGACGATGAGATGCGCAGGATCCTGCTTTCGGGAGACAGTCCGCTGGATTTTCCGAGCCTGAAGTTTGTACGGTCTTCCGAGGAATCGAAGGCGCTGAACGACACCGCAAAGGGATCGATCATCATCTCGGCGAGCGGGATGTGCACCGCGGGCCGGATCAAGTACCATCTGATGAACAACCTGTACAAGCCGGGATCGAGCGTCGTTTTCGTCGGATACCAGGCCGAGGGGACGCTGGGCCGCAGGCTCGTCGACGGGGCGAAGCAGGTCAGGGTGTACGGGCAGGACGTGCACGTGAACGCGAAGATCCACACCCTGGGCGGTTTTTCGGCCCACGCCGACAGGAAGGGCCTTCTCGACTGGATGGGGACGATCAAAAACCCGAAGCTCAAGGTATTCGTGGTGCACGGAGAGGAGGACTCTTCGCTGAAGCTTTCCGAGGCCATACAGAAGGAGCACGGCCACGCCGCCTATGTTCCGCGGTGGGGTGAGATAATCGACGTTGCGTCGATGAGGTCCTCGATTGCGCCGTACGGAGCGGCCGACACCTTCAACGCGGTCGACGGCGAGATCGGGGGGCTCGAGGAGACGATCAGGGTCCTGGTCAACAAATACCGCAAGGCCCGCGATGAGAACCGCCGCATCGACATGAAGCAGCTCCAGGAGGACATCAACGACGCCCGCGAGATGCTGTCGATGATCATCGACGAGCTGTAGGAGTTTTACCATGAAGGACATGATGAGAAGAGAAGGCGACCGGGGATACGAAAAGGCCTTTATCATCGACATGGACGGAGTGATCAACAAGGGCTCTTCGCTCATCCCGGGCGCGCGCGAGTTCGTGGACCGGCTGCAGCGCGGCAGCTTCAAGTACCTTTTCCTGACAAACAATTCGTACCACACGCCCGGCGAGCTCAAGGCGCGGCTGGCGAAGATCGGCATCGATGTTGAGGAGGAGCATTTCTACACCTCGGCCATGGCCACCGCGAGCTTCCTGAAATACCAGCAGCCGCACTCGAGCGCATATGTCATAGGTGGTAGGGGCCTGCTCGAAGAGCTTCGCAAGATCGACGTCAGGCTGACGAACGAGAAGCCCGATTACGTCATCGTGGGAGAGACCGAAGAGTACGATTACGCCCGTATCGTCGAGGCGACGCTGCTCATCCAGGAGGGCGCGCGGTTCATCGCGACCAACCCGGACCTGACGGGGCCGACCAGGCGCGGGCCCGTGCCCGCCTGCGGGGCCCTTGTCGCGCCGATACAGAAGGTCACGGGAGTGGCGCCGTACTTTCTCGGCAAGCCGAACCCGGCGATGATGTACTGGGCCAGAAAAAAGCTCGGCGTGCACTCGGCGAGCTGCTTCATGATCGGCGACAGGATGGACACCGACATCGTCGGCGGTCTCGAATCGGGAATGACGTCGTGCCTCGTGCTTTCGGGCGTCACGACCAAGAAGCAGGCCGATCATTTTCCCTACAAGCCCGACTATATTTTCAACAATGTCGGTGAAATCGACCCCGCGGAAATTCTTCCCCGCAGGGAGCGCGTCCTGAAATGATGCCGCGGCGGAGCCCGCGCTTGCGCGGGCTGTCAGCGGGGTAAAATCTCGAACTATGGCTATAAAGCTTTATTACAGCAACAGCATGAAAGACCTGTGCGCCATGCTCGCCGGGTTCGCGGGAAAGAAAAGCGCCGATCCGCTCGATCCGGTCAGGGTGTTCGTGCCCAATCCGTACGTGCGCGACTGGGTCCAGATGAACCTCGCGCGCGCGAACGGCGTTGCCGCGAACATCGACTATAACCTTCTCGACGACGGCCTGTGGAAGATAATACGCGCGGCGCGGGCCAGTCAGGGTTCATGCCCGGGGATCGCGGGAGAGAGCGAAATCCGCCTGCTCGTGTACCGGGAGCTCGCACGAAACGGCGCAGCTTACGGCCCGTTCGCATCGTATCTCGGAGGAGCCGGGGGCGCGGACCGCGAAAAAAAGGCCTGGCAGCTTGCGGCCAGGCTCGCGGGCCTGTTCATGTCGTATGAAATGCGCAGGCAGGACATGATCGCCGAATGGAACGCGGGCCGCCTGATTTTCGGCGCCGACATGGAAAGGGCCCAGCGCGAGCTGTATCTTGCCGTGCTCGGAAAAGAAGGGCTCTGCGCCCGCATGCTGGGCGCTCTCACCCTGGCCGGGCACGTGCGCGAGACCGACATTGCCGCAGCAGGCCTCGGGCTGCCCGGCCTGCATTTTTTCTGCGAGTCGGGGCTCTCTCCATTTCACTGCGGCGTCATCTTCGAGCTGGGCAGGACCGCTGACGTGTACATCTATCAGGTCAATCCGTGCGCGGAATTCTGGGACGACATGGAGACCGCGGCCGAGGAGCGCTGGAAAAAGATCAAGTCCGTGAAAATCGCCGAGAACGGGGAAGGCGAGTTCCTCGATCCGGTGACGGACGAAAACCGGCTGCTGCAGCTGTGGGGACGGGCGGGCCGCGAGGACGTGAGGCTCATGGGTCTCGTCGAGGACGCATCCGGCTCGGACGCCGATTTCGAGGCTCTGTGGATCGGAGCGGGCGCGCCGGCCGGTCCCGGCACGGTGCTCGGCCAGCTCCAGCGCGGGGTTCTGTCAAGGACGGCCCCGGGCGCGAAGCTAACGCAGGACACGAGCCTCCAGGTTTTCCGCGCGCCCACGGTGCGCCGTGAAGTTGAGGCTGCGTACGCGAGCATCCTCGCAAATCTCGAGAGCGACCCGTCTCTGAAGATGACTGACATCGCGCTCATGGTCCCGGACATGCAAACCTACGCGCCTCATATACGCTCTGTGTTCGGCAGGGACCCCGGCAGAATATCCTATGCGATGATCGATTCGACGGCCGCCGGCGAAAGCGCGGTCGGAGCGGCCGTGATGTCGCTCCTCGACCTTGCGCTCGGACGCTTCACCCGCTCCGAGGTGTTCGCCCTGGTCATGAACCCGGTGTTTCAGCACGCCCGCGGCATAGGCGCGCGCGAGGCCGATGCCTGGCTTTCATGGGCCGAAAAGCTCAACATATTCAGGGGCTACTCGGGCGGGGACGCAGACATGGAGGCCTTTTCCTGGGGCAGGGGACTGAGAAAACTCAGGCTGGGGAGGATCATGGAAGACCCCGGATCGGGCGTGCCCCGGTCGTACCGCGGCATAGCGCCCTATTCCGACATGGACAGCTCCGACCGGGACATGGTGGGTTCGGTCAGCGAAACCCTCGAGCTTCTGCATGCCATGCTCGACAATATCGGCGAAGAAGCGCGCAGCGGACGGGCCTGGAGGGAATTTTTCGATTTGCTTATTGCGGATTTCATTTCGGTGCCGGCCGACATGCGCCACGAGGAGCGCGTGCTGCAGGGCCTCAGGGAAAGCCTGGATCTGCTCGGGTTGTTCGACCTCGCCGGGCGCGGGAAGGGCCAGACCGGGGGACTCACGCTGTCCTTCCTGAGGGAATACATCGGCGACTCTCTCGCCGCAGTGCCGGGATTCCACGGCCGATATCTCGTCTCGGGGATAAACATATCCGCCCTGGTCCCGCGCAGGAACATCCCGTTTCGCGTCTGCTATGTGCTGGGGATGGGGGAGGGCCCTTTTCCCGGGACCGCCGACCGCTCGACGCTTGACCTCATGGCTCTGCGCAGGCGCATCGGCGACGTTTCGAGGCCGGACGCCAACGGCTATGTTTTTCTCCAGACGCTCCTGTCCGCATCCGACAGGGTGTATCTGTCGTACGTATCGCGCGACCTTCAGAAAGACCAGGACCTCGAGCCAAATTCGCTGGTCTCCCAGCTCGTGACCCATATCGAAGAGTCGGTCACCGGGTGCGGATTCAGGGTCGCCGATGTGCCCCTCGTTCCCGACGACCTGAGCGGCCTCGAGAGCGATGACGCCGCGGGCTGGCAGGATGTCGTTTCATTCACCAGCGGAAATCGGCATCATATAACGTGCCCGTCGGGCCTCGACCGGTTCATGGCCCTTCGCGGCCTCCTCGCGCGCGGCGCTTCCCTCGACCGGGCCGCCATGGAAAAGTACGCATCGCTCGAGCGCATGCTTTCGCCGGATATTGAACCCGGGCCCGGCGCGGCGCATCCGGACGCGATCCCCGGGGGCCGTGTCAGGATTTCACTGTCCGACCTTCGGTTTTTTCTCGAGGACCCTGCCGGATCGCGCCTGTCGCGGCATTTCGGCCTCGGGCTGAGCATAACGGCCGACGATCCCCTTCTGTACGACGACGAGCCCCTTTTTTCGGCGTACCCTGACAATTATTCCCTGGTCAGCGGGGCCCTCGAGCGCTATGTCCTGACCGGCGACGAACAGGCCGGCGCAGCATGGCTCGAGGAATCATACAGCCGCATGTCGATGACCGGCCGTTCCCCGGCTGGCGCCTTCATGCAGGTCGACATGGAGACCCTGGCGCGCAGGGTCCATGACCGCATACGCGGCAGGGACGGGCGTCCCGGTATAGGCTCCTATCTCGCGCGCGCGCAGGCGGGCCGGTTCATACGGGGGATCAGCCTGGGGGAAACCGACGAGCGGTATGAGATGAACATGAACCCGCTCTGCATGACGCTCCGCGAAGGCGAACGGGAGATGCAGGTCGAAATCACCGGCGCGCTGCCGTTTGTATGGGAGCACGGCGATTGCTGCGAGACGCTTGTCATGAACGGTTCGGATACGCTTTCCCCTCGCCGTATAATCGGGCCATTCCTTTTTTACGCAGCGGCCGCGACCGGCCTCCATGAAGGGCTTTCCTCCATTGCGGGAAAGGGGGCCTTTTGCGCCCGCATCGAAATGAAGAAAAAATTTCAGGCCTGGACCTGGAAGCTTTCTCCTGGGAATGCGCGCGGTTACCTGGAACGCCTCGTGCGCGATTATCTTTTCGACTCGTCGGTGTACGCCCTTCCCGCGGGCATTGTCATGCACAGGAGCATGGGAGGCGTTCCGGCTATCGAAGACCACGGATCGGCGGAACTGAAGTCCGAGTACCGCAACCGCTTTATCCGGGTGCTCGCCGGGGAGAGCGAGAGTGATTTCAGCTCCTACGCCCCCGGGGAGCTGGTGTACATGGTCGATCCGTCGGTCCCGGCGGACGCCTATGACATGGCGCGCTTTCGTTTCGGGCCCATAGCTGCAGGGGAGACAGCTGCGCTGTCAGGGGAGGATGAATGACGGCCCGGCGAACCGATCCCGTAAAGCTGACCGACGCGGGCCAGGTCGATCTCGATTCCCATGCGGTCATCGAGGCCTCGGCCGGCACCGGCAAGACCTATACCATCGAACGGATCGTGGTCAGGCTTCTCATGTCGGGCAGGATTTCCTCTCTCGACCAGGCGCTGGTCGTCACGTTCACCGAAAAGGCCACAAGCGAGATCAGGGCGAGGATTCGCGCCCTTTTAAAAGAGGAGAAATCAACTGCCGCGCCGCAGGAGGCCAGGAGGCTCGGCGAAGCGCTTGATTCGTTCGACTCGGCGTCAATATTCACCATCCACGGCTTCTGCAACCGCGTCCTGCAGCTGTATCCCTTCGAGTACGGCGGCCATTTTTCGTTCAGCCTCGCCGACGACGGCCCGGTATGCGAGATGGCCCTCAGGGAAAGGATACGAAGCTCGTGGCGCGCGACCTACGGCGACAACCTCGCGGCCCTCCTCGGCCTGTCGGGTTTTCCGGACGAGAGTATGGGCAGGAGCAGGTGGATTTCCAGGGTGCTGAAGATCGCCGGGAGCTACTGTCCCGAGGCCGGAGACGCGCTGCTGCCCGAACCTTCCGCCGATCTTGCAGGCGCGCTCCAATCGCTCCCGGGCCGGTGCGCAAAAACCCTCGAAGAGCTCTCCCTCATCGCCGGAGAGATCGATCCCGCAGATCCCTGGGCGAGCGATATCGCGGTGAAATACGATTCGCTGAACTACAACCATAAAAGAAAGGGACGCCTGATTGACAGGATGCTCATCCCACTTGCCAGGATCATAGCCGGGCACCGGCAGGGATCGGCCGACGCCTTTGCGCTGATCGGGTTCAGGAGCGAAATCGACCCCGGCGAGAACGGATTCAACGATCTCTTGAATTCATGGAACAAGTCGGGTCCCGATTACGAGAAAAAATTCCCCGGGCTTCCGCGCCTTGCCGCTCTCGCGGCCGAGCTCGTGTCGCTCATCCCCGGGGGCATGGACATGCAGCTCGCCGTCAATTCGGTCCTCGGCACCCTCGCCGACGCTTCCCGTTATAAAAGGGACCGCGCGCTCGTGAGCTACCGGGACATGATCGCCCTGGTCGAGGCCGCGTCCAGGGACGCGGATGGAGGCCTGTGCCGGGAGCTCAGGAAAAAATACCGGTACGCGGTGGTCGACGAGTTCCAGGACACCGACATGCTGCAGTGGTCGCTGTTCAGGAATGTCTTTCTCAGGGGGGATTCGACGCGGCTGATCGTGGTGGGCGACCCGAAGCAGGCCATATACGGATTCAGGGGCGCGGACGTTTACGCCTACCACGCGGCCAAAAGGGAAATGATCGCCTCGGGGGCGCGCTTTTATTCGCTCGCCGAAAACTGGCGCTCGTCGAAAACGCTGGTCGGCCAGTTCAACATTCTCTTCGGCGGGGGCAACTGGTTTACCGATCCCGAGGTGGCGTACCTCGACGTCGCGTATCCGGAAAAGCGGAGCGGCTCCGGCGCGCCCGTCGATCAGAGAGGGCTCGCCGTTGTCGACCTGGGCGAGCGCGCCGGGACCGAGGCGCGGTCTCTGTACGCCCGTTTCGCGGCGCGGGAAATCGCGCGCCTGCTCGAAAGCCCCGAGTTCGTTCCGGGGGACATAGCGATACTGATCCGCAAATGGAGTGAATCCCCCTTTATCGAGGAGGAGCTCGGCAGGCTTGGCGTCCGCTTTTCGTATTACAAGCGCGAGGGACTGTACCAGTCGCGCGAGGCGCTGCAGGTGCGCTGCCTGCTCGGGGCGATCGCCGCACCGGGAGACCTCCCGGCGGTGAAGAAGGCGTTGCTCACGCCGTTTTTCGGGCTCAACCCCGGAGACCTGCCCGCATACGACGCTGCGGCCGAGAGCCATCCGGCGACTGTCCTGCTCTCGCGGTGGAACGCAATGGCCGTATCGGGCCGCTGGGCGGAGCTATTCGATTCCGTGCTCAGGGATTCGGGCCTGGCCCCGAGGGTGCTCGACCGGGCTGACGGGGAGCGGTCTCTCGCTGATTTTCGGCACATCATGGAGGATATCTCGTCGCGGGCCTGCGCCGGCCGGGCCGAAATCCGCCGGCTCATAAAAGACCTCGACGCCCTCATAACAGGCGTTGAGCGGGACGGCGACGCGTCGAACTTTCACCGACCCGAGAGGGAGGATCCGGGCGTGCAGATCATGACCGTGCACGCGAGCAAGGGCCTCCAGTTTCCCGTGGTTTTCGTCGCGGGCGGTTTTACAGGGCCGAAATCCGACGATGTCATGGTCTATCACGACCACGGCAGAAGATGTTTCAACCTGGGCGGGACAGGGATCGACAGGGAGGCGAAGGAGCGGTGCGCCCTCGAGCAGAGATGGGAGGAGGAACGGCTGTTCTATGTCGCGACGACAAGGGCGGCCCGGCTCCTCTATGTTCCCTTTTTCAGGTACAGGAGAAATCCGGGGCCGCTGGGGAAATGGATCGCCGATGCCCTTGAAAACTGCCGCGCCGGCGGACGCATCGAATGGATCGACGGGACCGCCATGCCCGCCGCCCCCGCCCGCGAATCAGCGCCGCAGCGCCGCGATATGATCTCCCGGCTGTCTGCGTGCGCGGCCTCGCTTCTCGAGTGCTCCTCCGCTTCGTATCTCGACCGGAGGACCGGCGTTGAGTCGTTCACGAGCATAAAGAACCGGAAAGAGGGCGGCCGCGGCGTCGAGCGTTCGGGCTTCGGCCACGACAATCACAGGGAGGACGACGAGGCTGCAGAAGCCGCGGTACCGGCCGACGACCCGCTTCCGGGCGGCGCGTACATGGGTACGGTGTTTCACGAGGTCCTGGAGCGCGTCGATTTTTCGGAAGCGGCGGAGGGGAGGGGGATTCTGGAGGCCGCGGCCCGGTCCCTCGACAGGAACCTGCCGGCATACATGCGGCGCGACGGCGAAAGGTTCGCGCCCGAGATAGCGAGGATTGTCCGCAACACGCTCAGCGCCGACATCAGCGGCGAGGGCCTCGTGCTCGGGCGGATTGCGAAGAGGGCGCACGAGGTCGAGTTCCATGTCCCGGTGAGAGCCCGGACCCGGAACGGGCGGGAGATTACGGCAGCCGAGGGGTTCGTGACCGGCTTCATCGACATGGTCTTCGAGCACCGGGGAAAATACTACCTGCTCGACTGGAAATCGAACCACCTGCCCGGGGGATACGGCCCCGAAGAACTGGCCCGATGCATGGACGAGTCGCGTTATGTGCTCCAGTACCGCATCTACGCCGCGGCCCTGCTGCGCTATCTCGGGCTGCGCCTGGACTCCTTCGACTACGAGCGGCATTTCGGCGGGATCTACTACGTGTTCCTGCGGGGAGTCGACCCGGCAAAACCGGGAAGCGGGGTTTTCTTTTACCGTCCGGCGGATGAGGCCGAAATTTGCGGCTACGAGGGCGACTTTTCCGGGGAATAGCCATCAAGGGCGCACCGCCGCTGATTCCCGGGCAGGCGCCTGTAGCTCCGGCAATTTCGCTTGCCAAAAAAAACTTGCCTGCGGCGGATTATAGATGAATAATAAGGAATCCCATTATTATCCTGACAGGCTCTCCAGGCGACACTTGCAGGAACCGGGAACAAAAATATGCCGAGATCGATTCAGAACCTGCAGCTGAAAAGAAAGTTCCTGCTGATGCTGAGCCTGTCGATACTGCTGCTCACTCCGCTGCTGATCGTCCTGTATCTGTTCATACTTTTTCCCACGTTCGATGAAATCGAGAAAGGCGTCGTGAAATCCAACATGAAAAGGGTGCTCGACGCCATCCTCGATGAGACATCGCACCTCGACAATGTCTGCTACACCTGGACGCTCGGCTATGACGCTGGGGCAGGCCGCGGCCTTTCATGGATGAAAGAGAAAGCGGTTTACCGGTCTTTCGCGTCGGGAGACTTCGATCTTCTGTGCCTTGTGGGCAGGGACGGGGGGATCGTCGTTCTTGAGGGCTACGACAGTTCGACGGGAGCGAGGAGAATACCCTCGGCTTTTTCCGATGCGTTGTCCGTAAAAAAAAGCGGGATACTGAAGCCGGGCCCGCAGGGGGGACGCAGGGTCGGTATAATACGCACCGAGTACGGATTCATGATAACCTCGGTGCGGCCCGTATTCGCATCTGGTCGCGAAAGCCTGCTGATGGGACATCTGATCATGGGGAAGTTTCTTGATCGTGCCATGATGGCGATCTCCGACGACCACAGTGAAAACCGCTTTAAAATCGTCGACGTTAACGGCGAACTGACCCCGTCGCAGTCTTCGGCGATTGATGAAATGCGGAAACGAAAGAGCAGGATTTCCATCGACAATCTCGGTGAAAGCAATTTCATTTATTATCTGATACCGGACATCGAAGGCAGCCATTCGATTCTCATCGAGCAGTCGTTCCCGTCGGTCGCGCGGGAGGCGGGCGCGCTGGTGAGGGCGAGCCTTCTGATCGGTCTTGTCTCGCTGCCCGTGATCCAGTACCTGATCTGGTTCCTCCTGGGGCATTACGTTTTAAAGCCGATCGACAGGCTGAAAGCCCAGGTCAACGCGATCGCTGAGGGCAGTTACACGAAAGAAACCATGCTCGACCGGAAAGACGAGATCGGCATGCTTTCCCATTTTATCGACAACATGGCTCAGACCATCGAAGCCAGGAACGAGGAGCTGAAATCGGCCAACATTAGGCTGGAGATGCTGACCATCACCGATGCGCTGACCGGCATCTATAACCGGAGGCATTTTGACGAAGTGTTGAGGTCCGAATGGAACAGGGCGGTCAGGAGCGGCCTGCCCCTTTCGGCGATCATGTGCGATGTGGATTATTTCAAGAAATACAACGACATGTACGGGCACCGGGCCGGCGATGAATGCCTCGTCATGGTGGCCGGCGCGTTGCGAGGGGTGATCCACAGGGACGGGGACAAGCTGTTCCGCTACGGCGGCGAGGAATTCATCGCGGTGCTGCCCAACACTCCGGCCGAGGCCGCGGTCAACATCGCACTTTCGTTTCTGGCCGCGGTGTCCGGCCTGGGCCGGAAGCATGAATGCTCGCCTGACTACGGCATAGTGACCATAAGCGCCGGGGTCGCGAGTATGACGCCGGCCAGGGGCGCAGACCGGAAGCGCCTGATCGAGCTGGCGGACGGGGCGCTGTACAGGTCAAAGAACGACGGCAGGAACAGGGCCACGTATGCCCGTGAAGAAGAGGGAGGGGAGATCGTTTTTTTAACCGCCGATCACGCCTAATGATGTTGACACTGCGGACATGCGTACTTATTAATTGTTTTCTGATCAGACATCCCGGAGGAGCATTATGCTTGAATGGATCATCGCCCTGCTGACCCTTACCTTTCTTGAAATCGTGCTGGGTATTGACAATATCATCTTTGTCTCGATCGTCACCAACAAGCTGCCCGACAGCCAGAAGAAAAAGGGAAGGGCCCTGGGCCTTGCCCTGGCGCTTGTATTCCGGATCCTGCTGCTGGTCTCGCTGACCTGGATGGTGAAGAACCTGACGACCGTGCTCTTCACCGTGTTCGGTTCCGGCTTCAGCGTCAGGGAGATCATACTGCTCCTGGGCGGGCTTTTCCTGCTCGGGAAAAGCACGCATGAAATCCATCTCAAGATGGAGCAGACTTCAGGGGAGGACAATGCAGCGGTAAAAACGGCCGGATTCACGGGAGTGATCGTCCAGATCGCGTTGCTCGACATAGTGTTCTCTTTCGATTCCATACTGACCGCCATAGGGCTCACCGACAGGCTCCCGGTCATGATAACCGCGGTGGTCATCGCTATGATTATCATGCTGGTGTTTTCGGGAAGGGTGGCGGATTTCATCCACAGGAACCCGACGCTCGAAATACTGGCGCTTTCGTTCCTCATCCTGATCGGGTTCATGCTGGTGCTCGAGGGCTTCCATTACGAGATACCCAAGGGATACATTTATTTCGCGGTGTTCTTCTCTCTCTGCGTGGAAGTGCTGAACATGAGGCTGAGGAAAAAACGCGCGCACGTCGAGCTCGGCGGCTGAATTCCGCGGCAGGCGCCCCGCTTGTTTTACATCGCGTCCCTGAAAAAGTCGTTGAGCTTCTTCACTGCCCTGAACCGTTTCGCGACTTCGACGGTGAAATCATCGGCGAGGGCCTCTTTATTTGAAAACAGCGCCATCGAGTACAGGTCCTTGAATTTCAGGTAATCCGCAGCCGGGCTCTCTTTGTCGAACCCGCGCGGGACGTTGACCAGTGCGTCGCCGTGTATCCCATCGAAATATTTCGTGAACGACTTCCCGGTAATTATCTTCCTGAACGCGGTGAACTCGCGGTCGATTTTCTGCCGCACCCGGTACAGCACTTCGGGGTCGGGATGGTAAATGCCGCCCCCGGCCATGCAGCTTCCGGGTTCGATGTGGACGTAGTAGCCGGCCGGGCTCATCCTGTTGCCCCCGGGAGACAGGACCGCGCCGAAGTTCGTCTTGTACGGCGTCTTGTCCCTGGAAAAACGCGTGTCGCGGTATATCCTGAACATGCAGTCCTCGGGCGCGAGGCGCCCGACCGGTGGGTCGAATTTCGCGACCAGTGAAATGAGGCAGCCCAGGAACAACTCGAAATCGGCCCTGGCCCTGTCGTAATCCGCCCTGTGCGCCTTGAACCATTCGCGGTTGTTGTTCGCGCCGAGGCCTTTGAGAAAATCGAGCGTGGATTTCTTTATCATGGCGATCCCCCGCGTGAATAATATGAATATCACAGGAAAAAAGCCTTGCTTCTTCTTGAAATCCTGTCAATTGTTAATCATATATTTTATTATTCAGGAGAATCACCGCCGATGAAACCAGATAAAGCAACGATCCTCTTGGCCTTCCTGTTGTCCGGAACGATGCTCTTTGCCGGAGACGGCGCTGCGGGACAGAAGCTGCGGTTCAAATACGCTCAGGGCGAGAAATACCGCATCATAACCGAAGTCGAGGAGGATGTGCTGATCAACGGCGCGCTATCGCACCGCTCGTCGATCCTGAACAAGGTCGCGGTCGACACCGTCGAGGCGGGAGACGGCTCGGGGCGGCTGGACTGCGATTTCCAGATGTCCGAGGCGATCCAGGGAAGGTTCAACACCTTCTATCTCAGGGAGAGCTACCTGTCTCGGTTCAGGCGCGACGATCTGGGAGTCTTCACCATAGACCCGTCGTATTTCATGCCGGTCGTGCGCAATGTTCCCCGGTTCCCCGGGGGAGTGGTTAAGCCGGGCGATACGTGGACCGGCGACGCCGAGGAGGCCCATGACTTTCGCCGGAGCTACGGGATCGACACCGCCTTTCACTTTCCGGTGAAGGTGCATTACACCTACCTCCGCGACGAGATCATTGAGGGCGTGAAGACCGCCGTGCTCGCTGTCGAGTTCACCGTGTTCCACAATGTTTCCTACGGCCGCGTTCCGCCGAGGCCGGTGCCGGTGAAAATCACCGGTACTTCGTCGCAGATTTACTGGTGGGACATCGAGGCCGGAAAATTTCATTCATACCGGGAGGAGTTCGACTTTGTCTTCTTTCTCTCGAATGCGGGCACTGTCGAATATCGGGGAACGGCGAAGGGGAAGCTCCTGAAATCGCCGAAGCTCGACCGGGACCGCGTCGCTGAAGACATCGACAGGATCATAAGGGAAAGCAATATCCCGGACGCGGGGGTCAGGAAGGACGGGAAGGGGGTCACCATCGTTCTGGAGAACGTCCAGTTCCCGCCGAATTCGCCGGAGCTGACCGATGCCGAAAAGGACAAGCTTTCACGGATAGCGGGCATACTGAAAAAATATCCGGAGCGCGACTTTCTGGTCACCGGGCACACTGCACGTGTCGGCGAAGAAGAGACCTCACAGGCGCTTTCGGAGCAGCGCGCCATGGCAGTGGCTGATTTCCTGATTCAAAAGGATGCGTGTGAAAAGACCCGGATCGTGACCCAGGGAAAGGGGTCGCGGGAGCCGGCCGCGGACAACGCGACCGAACAGGGGCGCAGAAAAAACCGGCGCGTCGAGATAACGATACTGGAAAACTGACCGTTCATGTCAGCGCAATGATTTTCAGTAATGGGGAGGCCTTTCATTCTCGGGAAGGGCCTCTTTCTTGTCCTCGATCTGCTTTCTGATCGCCTCGGTCTCCAGGATGAGCCGCTTGATTGTTTTTTCCTGATCGAGTATCGCCCGGTTCAGCTCGTCGATGTAGTTTTCGAGATAGGCAATCTTCGTCTCGAGCGTGATTATTCTGTCTTCGGTTTTCATTGAAAATCCGGCCTTTCCTGCATTTGATTTAATTAAACAACGTATCCCTCAATCAGTCAAGAGTCTCGCGGATTCGGGGGATTCCTTTCTACACAGTCAGTATGCCGCCGGGCCCGTATCTTCCTGCGACATGGTACTCAATGCCGCTGTTTATTGTCCGGTGGGTCCTGAGCGCGAGCTCGGGCGTGTTGTTCTCGCCCGAAAGGTGCCCCAGGCACGCCCACCGGAGCCTGCTTCCCCGGCGGGCGATCAGCTCTGCGGATTCGATGTTCGAGAGGTGGCCGCGCGGCCCGGCGATCCTGCTTTTCAAATACCGGGGATAGGGCCCGTTCATGAGCATGTCCGGGTCGTAGTTGCTCTCGAGCAAGACCGCGTCAACCGATTCGAGCGCGCTTTCAAGGTCGCCGTACACGTGGCCGAGGTCGGTGAATATCCCGAGCCTTGAAACGCCGTCGTCGATAATAAACGATACGCCGTCTGCGCCGTCATGGGGTGTGGGCAGGGTCTCGACGCGCACATCGCCGAACCGCAGCGAACCGCCTGACCTGAAATGCTCGACGTCGCCGAGCCTGCCCAGATCGTGCGATGAACACGCGGCGGCGAGCGTCTTTTCGGTGACGCAGAGCCTGACGCCGAACTTGCGGGCGTAGATGCCGGCGCACCTGACATGGTCTGCGTGGTCGTGCGAGATGATGAGCGCGTCAACGCGCGAGATGTCGCGGCCGAAACCGGCGAGGCGCGCCGCCGCCTGCTTGCCGCTGATCCCGGCGTCGAAGAGCAGCCTGGCATCGCCCGTCTCTACGTATATGCAGTTGCCGTTGCTTCCCGATTGCAGCGAGATGAGGTTCATGCGTGAAGTGTGGCTGTATCGGGCGGTCCGGGTCAAGCTTTTTCTTCCATGGCGCAGAGCGGATTATATCCCCCATGGAGATAATTGCTTTGATAATCCTTGACATTTATGTAAATTAATCTGATGATACTAATGTTCGCACACGGAGGTATTTCATGTTCAAAAAAACCGCGTTTCATTTGATTCTTGCCATGTCGCTGATCTTCACCGCCGGATGCATAATAGACCCGCCGGAGGATTATCTCGATACATATCTCGAATTTTATGACGGAGGGACCTATGTCTATTTCCCCGGTGGCTACGATCCGGATCCCGACTACCAGGACCTGATCTGCGCATGGATATACTGGGATGACGTGCACGGGTTATATAAAATGACAATTGATGCGACGCGCGCGGACGACAGCGAATATTTCGTATTCGACATAACCGGATTTCCCGACGGCATGGATCTCGGTTCGTATGATTTGATCGATTATGCCCTGGTAGAATATTATTACGACTCCCAGACTTATGATGCCGTGTCAGGGTCTGTCACGTTGACCTATATCGACTCCGTGGGAGGCGCCATCGAAGGCGAATTTGAAGGCGGTTTTGAACCCAGGGTTTCCGGTTCGGATATTACCATAACCGGAGGATTCTTCAGAGCGCTGCGCGTCTCAGAGCCATAGCATATATGCGCGAGTTAACGGGGGAGCTCATGAAAAACGTATTGGTTTCCGGTGCATGTTTTTTTCTGTGCATGGCCGTGTGGGCCGGTCCGGCGCCAGGGGGAGACGCGCGGCCCGTGGTTCCGATCCCGTTCAACCCCGGCGAGCCGCTAAACACCGCTGTGAGCGACTTCGCTCCTTCTTTGTCGCCTGACGGTTCTTTCATGGTGTTCAACAGCAAGCGTGACGGCCAGAAATACCAGGACATATACATGTCCCGGTATGAAAAGGGCCAGTGGAGCGTTCCGGCGCCGATGCGTGAGCTCAACTCCCCGTTCAACGACGAAACGCCCCACGTTTCAATGAACGGCGACCTGATCATCTTCGCCTCGGACCGCGACGGCAGCCTGGAAATGCCTGCTGACTCCACGGGGACCGTCCGAGTCTCGTTCGACCTGTACTGGTCGCGGCGCGTCGAAGGAAGGTGGACCACGCCGGTCAAGATCGCCGGCCGCGTCAACACAGCATTCCATGAGCGCGGGCCCGCGCTTTCGCCCGACGGCAACACATTGTATTTCACGCGATGGCCGTTCGGCAGCAGCGCAGATTCGCTTATCATGAAATCAGAAGTGGGCGAGGACGGCTTCGAGGCCGCGGAGCCGCTTCCCGAGCCGTTCAATACAGGGACCCAGGATGTGGGAATCATCCACTCCGAGGACGGTTTTTATTTTTCGTCGAACAGAAACGGCGGCTACGGCGGCTGGGACGTGTATTTCGTCTCGTACAGAAACGGGACGTTCGGCAAGGCGGTGAACCTCGGGCCGCTGGTGAATTCCGAAGCCAACGAGTTCTACTACAGCAAGAACCTGGACACGGCCTATTTCTGCTCCGACAGGCCCGGGGGACTCGGCCTTTTCGACATCTACAAGGCGAGCTTCGAAATCCACGCCATCTACTTCGATTACAATTCCGCCAAAATCAAGGAGGAATCCTACCCTGTCCTCGAATCGATCCTGCGCTTCCTGAAGGAGAATGATTCGCTCAGGTTCGAGATAATCGGTCATACGGACCTTCACGGCACCGAAGAATACAACCTGGGCCTGAGCAAGAGAAGGGCCGAATCAGTGAAAGACTATCTCGTTTCGAAGGGGCTCGATTCGGCGCGGTTCAATGTCAGGGGAGCCGGGGAATCAGAACCCAGGATAAACCAGACCGGGCCCGGCTTCGACGAGAAGAATCGCCGCACGGAGTTCAAGGTGCTGGGGATCAGGGACTGAATGAAGTTTACCCTCAGACGAAAACTCTTCTTCGCTTTCATGGCATTGAACATGATCGTGTCCTTGCTGCTGGGGTTTTTCATGTACCGGGTATCAGCGGACAATTTTTTCAGCACTTTCTGCGATCACAAGCTGTCCATCGCGAGATTCATTTCGACCGCCATTGACGGCGACGTCCACGAATCCTTCACCAGCCCTGAAACATCCCGCAAACCCGAATTCTGGCGGTATCTGAGGATCATGAACGCCGTCTGGAAGAACGAAAGGGACGTGCGTTACATTTACTCCATCAATTACGATCGAAAGAACGACAGGCTGTTCTATGCCCTTGACGCGAACATCCCGGACCAGGACCTGATGTGGTTCGAAACCGAGATGTTCGCTTTCGACATGTTTTTCGATAAGCAAGGCCGAATGACGGTGGAATACAATTACACGTTTTATAACCATGACTTTGAAATGGACACAGATCTGGGCAGGCTTCGGGTCTCGCTGCGTGACGGCAAGGCCAGGAAAGAGCTTCTTGTACAGGGCGTGAAGGTGTTCGAAGTTCTTACGGTAAACCCGCTTTCGGTCATATGTCCGGCCGGTCAGGTGCGCAGAAACGACCGGATTAAATCGGGGCCGGTGACCATCGGCGGCAAGACGATGGAATGCACGGTGACCTATTCCGGCGGGGGCGAGCCGAGTTCATACCCGGGCAATGATTTTATCGAGACTGAAAGCATCGTCAGGCAGATAAAAAAGACGATAAGGGAAAAGGTGGCGTATGTCGACCGCGAGATCGTACGCAACGCATACGGCTCGTTTCTGACTGCATATTCTCCAATTGTCAACGGCAGGGGCGAGGGCATCGGGCTCGTGTGCGTCGATATTAATTCGCGCGAAGTCGATGATTTCAAGCGCAGCATACTGCTGGTTGCGGTGGCCGTGTCCGCGATGACGCTGGTGCTCGCGACATTTTTCGCGCTCTTTCTGTCAAGGCATTTCACGCGTCCCCTCGCCGGGCTGATCACCGGGGTCAATAGACTGGCTTCGGGAGACATGAACACCATGGTCGAGATACGCGGCCGCGACGAGTTCAGCAGGCTCGCAGAAAATTTCAACTCCATGGTAAAGAGCCTCAATGCGTCGTCGCAGGAGCAGAAACGGCTGATCGACGAGATTTCGGAACTCAACGATACACTTGAACAGCGCGTGATTGAGCGTACTCAGACCATCCAGGACCAGTCAGAGGAGCTCAACAGGCAGATCATGATGGCGCGGGCCATTCAGATGTCCCTGCTGCCGGTGAGGTTGCCCGATCTGAGCGCCGTGACTCTTGGGTTCAAGTATATGCCAATGATGGCGGTTGGAGGGGATTTTATCGATTATCATTACACCGACCGGGACATCATGCTTTTCATTTGCGATGTGTCCGGGCACGGGGTTCCGGCCGCTTTCCTTTCGGCCATGGTGAAAATGTCCCTGCCGACATGCTATGCTGAAGGCGCCGATCCGTCCCTTGCCATGAAAAAACTGCATCAGTTGCTGCAGGGAAAGATGGGCGGATATTTCATATCCGCGGTTTTCTGTCATATCAATTTCGCCGAGGGGGCCATGGTCTCGTGTAATTCGGGGCATCCGCCGGTTTTAGTAGTGAGAGCTTCGGGAGACGTCGAGCCGGTACAAGGACAGGGAAGAATCGTCAGCGAGCAGCTGCCGTTCAACGCGACGAACGTCACGACGATGCTGAAAAAAGGCGACAAGGTCATGCTTTACACGGATGGGATCACCGAGGCCCGCAACAGCAAGCAGGTGATGTTCGGAGAAGAAAACGTGATCAAACTGCTTCAGCGGCACCGGAACCTGTGCGCGCCGGAACTGTGCGAGGTCGTGTACCGGATGGTCATCGACTATGTCGGCGCCTCGTCCCCCGAATTCGAGGACGATATCACGCTTATGATTTCGGAATATAACGGATGAACGAATTTTACCTGTTCATCTTTTTCAGCGGATAGGTTATCTCGACCTGGCCCTTCGAGGTCTTGATTGACGGCTCGATGGTCGTTTTCTGGAAGACCTTCAGCATCCTTTTGTTCTCGGGTAGGACCGTGGCGTTCATCTCCTTTATTCCTTTGCTCGATGCTATGGCCAGAAGGCAGTTTATGAGAAACGTGCCGACCCCTCTGTTTCGATACTCTTCCTCGACGGATACCGCCATTTCGTAGGTCTTGCTCTTCTTCACGAAAGTATAGCGCGCTTCTGCGACGATCTTTTCTATGCGGTCCTTCTGTACTATCCCGACTATGGACATCGTCGATTCGTAGTCGATGTTGATGTATTCCTGCATGTCCTTGTGGGGCATTGACGGTATCCTGATAAAATACCTGAGGTAGCGGTCGTCGTCCGAAAATCCATAGATGAAACGGCGCATCATTTCTTCGTCCGACGGCTTTACC
>ERZ795055.832-NODE-832-length-26600-cov-4.782219_pt1 | contig 26600 bp, 17 predicted proteins | sample MGYA00375139_ERZ795055 | MGnify/ENA primary metagenome ERZ795055 (study PRJEB30184, sample SAMN05720283) | anaerobic digester metagenome | isolation source: active sludge of municipal wastewater-treating anaerobic digesters | place: USA | collected 2015-01-23 ... | reverse complement strand
TCGAGATCGTCGAACCAGACCTCGCCGGAATGGTTCCGGAAGAGGCAGTAGAGGGTGAGAGACCGGATCGGTTTCTCGGGGAGGATGACGAACTCGCGCGCTTCCCAGCCGTGCGTGCCGGCGCTGAAGTTGCCCGTTTGGCCCCACAGCGGACTGCCGTCCTGGTAGACGATGTCGACGTAGAGGGAGTAGTTGCTGTCGGCGCTTCCGCTGACCTCTTCGGCGCGGCTCCAGCCGCGGACGGCGACCGGAACGCAGTTGGTGCGATTGAGGGTGAGCGTTTGGCTGGCGCCATACCAGCCGGTGGCATCCGAGGCCCGGCACGCCAGGGCCTGCGAGTTGGTGCGGCCTTCGCCGGGTGCAGCGCGCAGCCCCTGGGGGCCGGCGGACCAGGAGGTGAGCATGTTGGTCGTGCCCAGCTCGAAGCCGGGGTTCCGGAGGAGGTTCAAGCCTGCGCCTGAGGCTTGGACGACGCGCATGACCGGCGTGCCCGAGTGGGCGACGCCGAGAGTCAGAAACACCGCGGCGAGAGGAAGGACGAGACGACAACGCATGACACTCTGACTGATAGTCCAAGCGCCGGTTTTGGTAAAGGCCTTTGGTTGCGGCTTTGCCGCTAAGAAGTATGCGGGTTACGCCCAGACTCCCGCGATGGGGGTGTTGCAGAAGCGGCACTTGCCGCCTACCACGTCCAGCGCGGCGACGGCGAAGATGTCGCGCTGGATGAGGGGGCGCTTGCAGCTTGGACAGAAGGTGGTTTGGGCGTCGGCGAGGCCGGACACATTCCCGATGTAGACATAGCGCAGCCCCTCGATCCGCGCGGCGTCGCGGGCTCGGACGAGGAAATCGACCGGCGTCGGGGCGAGGTGGGTGAGCTTGTGCTGGGGATGGAAGCGGGAGAAGTGGAGGGGCTGATCCACACCCAGATGCGCGACGAGCCACCCGCACATGCGCCGGATCATGTCGAGATCGTCGGTGTAGGTCGGGACGACGAGGTTGATGACCTCGACCCAGACGCCCAGGCTCTTGAGCGCGGTCAGGGTGCGCAGGATGGGATCGAGGCGTCCGGAGTTGAGCTTGCGGTAGATTTCGTCGCTGAAGCCCTTGAGGTCCACATGCATCGCGTCGATGTACTGGGCCAGGTCGCGCAGCGGGCGCTCCTCGATCGAGCCGCAACTGACGAGCACGTTGCGCACCTTGTGGGCGCGCGCCAGCCGGCACGAGTCGTACGCGTATTCGTAGTAGGCAGTCGGCTCCGAGTAGGTATAGGAGATCGACGGGCAATCGAGATCCTGCGCCACCGCCACCAGGTCTTCGGGGAGGAGGCTCAGGCGCCGGATCTGGCCCAGGGTGAGCGCGGGCGGCACAGGCGGGCGCAGCCGGAACTCGGCCCCCTGCGGATCCTTGGTCTCCTCGGGTTTCTTCTGCGAGATTTCCCAGTTCTGGCAGTTGAGGCAGCGAAACACGCAGCCGGATGTGGCGAGTGAAAACGAGCGGCTGCCCGGGAGGAAATGGAACAGCGGTTTCTTCTCGATGGGATCGACGTGGAACGTGCACGGGTTGCCGTAGGCGAGCGTATAGAGCGTCCCGCCCCGGTTGACCTTGTTGCGGCAGTGGCTTCGATCGCCTGGTTCGAGCAGGCAGTTGTTGGGACAGATCTTGCACTGGACGTTGCGGTCCAGCTTGAGGTAGTGACGCGCTTCCCGGACCCAGCCCCGTTTCTGCCAGAGGTCCCACACTGCGTCCGAGGGGGCGTCGCCCTTGAAAACATCGGCGGGTTCGGCATCCTGCTTCCACCTCCGAAGAAACGAGAAGATCGAGTCCGCGCCGAACAGTCCGGCGCACCCGAGGGCGCCGACTTCCAAGGCTCGCCGCCGGGTCAGCCTGGCGGGTGTCCGTGGGTGCGGACGGCGGGTCGTTTTCGCGTCCTGTTCCATCGCTGGAGGGCAAGATAGATCGCGGGGAGGGAGTGCACAAGGAGGAGCAGAAGCAGCGGGGCGTGAAGGAGCTTGTGCAGCGTCAGCGCGGCCTGCTGATCGACCAAGTGCCCGAATCCGTACCGCCCGCTGATGGCATACCCGGTCGCCACAAAGGCCAGGACCAGGGGCAGGAGGGGCCAACCGGTCCAGCGAACCGCCTTCAAGAGGATTGGATCGAGCTTGTGCATCATGTCCTTTCGAGCCAGAGCAGTCGCAGGCCCGCCAGCGCATTGAGACTCGCCGCCAGACCGCACGCCGCGGCCACGCCCAGGATGGGAATCAGCAGGGCGCCGGCGAGGATCGCTCCCACGCACGCGCCGACAAAATCCGCGGAGAAAATCCGCGAGGCCAAAGAGCCCGCATCCGCCCGTTCGACGCGGCATGCCAGCGGGAATTCGAGTCCGACCAGCACGGCCAAGCCCGCCGTGAGGAGGGCGACGAGGAACTGTCCGAACCAGGGCGGCATTCCGGCGCGGTTCATTTGGCCAAGCGCGGTCAGGATCCAGGGCAACAGGAAACCGTAGGCGGCCAGCGCAAAGGCGACGGACGCCAGTCGGTGGCCGGCTGTCCGAGGGCCTTGGAGGGGGAACGGCTCGTCCCCCGTCATGACCGGGGACAGGCTGTTCCCGCGCCTCCAGTTCGTGGGGGCTGAGCAGGTTGGCGGCGAACAGGTGGCCCCTGAATCGCCGCTGCGCAGCCGTCCGCCAAGCCAGGCGCCCACGGCCAGACCGCCCATGAACACAGTGACGACCAGGCCGAGTTGCTGGTACAAAGACCCGTAGAGGACCTGCACGCCGAGCAGGAGGACGACCTCGAGAGCCGAGCCGGCGAAGCCCCCGCTGGACACTGCGAAAGCCGAGGCGCTCAACCGGGCCATGCAGGCCGCCAGACTCAGGCCGAGGACAATCGCCGCCGCGCCGAGCCAGACGTCGAATTGACTCAACCAGTGGCGGAGGTGCAGGAAGTAGAGGACCGGTCGGAAATCGGAGTTCACTGGCGCGGGCAGATCGGCGGCGCTTGCGACCGCCGCCAATCGTTCCGGGGTGAGCATGGCATCGAGATACGAAGGCCTCATCCATTGGGCGGAGACGCCCGCCTGGCGCAGCCGCGCGGCGATGGACGGAGTGAGCGGACCGTCTGAAGCGAGGAACCAGACCTTGGCGGACGGCAGGAGGAGGACCGTGCGGAAAGTCAGGCGCAGCGTGCGCGCCATCGAGGCGAGCATGCGGGCGAGTTCCGGGCTGACGTAGTTGTCGTACTGGCCGAGTCCGAACACCACGACGCCGTCCGGTTCGAGCACGCGCCTGAGTTCGGCGAAGAACTCGGCGGTGTAGTAGCGATTCAACTGCGCGGTTGCCGGGGCCGGCATGTCCACGATCGCGAGATCGTACGGTCCGTCCCCGCGCTGCACGTAGCGCCGACCGTCGGTGTTGACGACGCTCATGCGCCGGTCTGTCAGTCGCTCAGGCAGGAGGCGGCGTCCGGCCTCGAGGACGGCCGGGTCGAGCTCGACGCACGTCACGTTGGTCACGTCGTATTTGAGGATTTCGCCCGCGGTGCCGGAGAGCGCGCCCGACATGAGCAACACGTTGCGGGCCGAGGGGCGCTGGGCCATTGCGATGTGCGCGATTTCCTCCGCGCGCTCGATCTGGCGACTCGAGAGCAGCGGCAATCCGTTTTCGATGAAGTTCAATTGGCCGGCGGATTCGGTCACCACCAGGCGTCCATAGGGCGACTGGGCGCGGAACACGACCCGATCGGGGCGGCATTGCCAGGCGGTGGTGCGGGCGTCGGGATCAAGCCATGCGACGCAGGCGACCAGAGAAGCCGCCAGCGCGAGGGGCAGGACAGCGGTTCGGTTTCCGGGCATCCGCCGAAGCGTCAGCGCTGCCAGGAGCAGGTTGGCTGTCGATGGCACCACGAGCAGGGCGATGTGATCCAGCCACCGGACCAGGGCGAATGTGAACAACGCGCCGCCAATCACACTGCCCAGGCAGTCGGCCAGGTACGCCGTCGACGCGCCTCGAGCCGCATCGGTTTCGTCGGACGCCCGGGAGGCCAGCGTGAGGAAGATGCCCGAGGCGAGGCAGTACGGGGCGAGGACAAGCAGGCTGCTCCAGACCGTCTGATCCAGGCCGAGCGTTGCGCCGCGGAGGAAGACGGCATTGCGTCCGAGCCGGACTGCGAGCACCTGGGCGAGGGGGATCAAGGCAATCCAGATCTGCAGGGCGGCGATCCACCGGAGACTCGCAGCCGATGACGCGCCTACGGGCGAATCCGCGGGGGTGTGCGGGTCAGAGCGGCAGGGCGCGGATGGCTGGGGTCCGCGGGGGCGGGTTGGTCGGGCGGGTGTGGCGATCCAGCGGCCGAGCCAGGCGCCGATGCCGGTGAGCAGGAGCCAGGCGCCCAGGAGGAGTCCCAGAATCAGCTCGTTGCCCTGGAACGTTCCGAGCAGTTCCCGCAGCAGGACCAGTTGTGTGACAGCGCTCGAAAACCCCAGCCCGGCCACGGCCCAGCGGACGGGCGCAGGGTTCACTGCCTCAACTCCGATTCCTTGAAGGCCTCGACGCGGTAGACGAGGACGCGCGTGCCGGGCTTTCTCCAGTCATCGGGTCCGCAGCCGGCCTTCTTGGCCAGGGCTGAGAGGAACTGGGCTTTGTCCGGGAGTTGGCGCCACACCTGGGGCAGGAACGTGGATGTGGCGGAGCCGATTTCGAGCACGACGCCGTCGCGGTGCGGTTGGAGTTTGGCGAGCAGATCCTCCGGGGACGTGAAGTTCAGCGGCTTTGGCTCGCTCAGGAGGCTGATCTCGAATTCGAGCGAGTCGAGTTCTCCCTCTCGCACCGGGGGGAACCGGTAATCGCGCGTGGCTGCGCTGCGGGCGTTGCTGATGATCGAGGCATAGAGCGGCTCAGTGGCGCGGAGGTTGCCGATGCACCCCCGCAATGCGCCCTGTTGTGTCAACGTGACGAACGACCCTTTGGGTTCGCGCAGGCGTGGGGGGAGGTCCTCTGCGTTCACGGACGGCGAGCGACCGGTTGCGACGGCCTCGCGCACCGCCTGGCGCGCCAACTCGATCAGGCGTCGGCGTTCCTCGATCGAGCAGGGGTTCGATCCCTCGCCTTCGCCGGTGAAAGCGATCGAGGCGTACCCCACCACGCCGCTCTTGTCACCCCCGGTATCACCGCTGTTGCGATAGTCCATGAGCTTGGCCTTCCATCCCTTTTGACGGGCCAGGTGCATCAGTGCCAGGATCGGCGCCCGGCCGCATGCTTCCTGCTCGCGCATGCCATCGAGATCCAGGTCGCAAACCGCCTTCACACACCGTGTGTCGAGCGCTCTGGCTTGGTCATAGGGATGATAATGGCTCAGGTCGGAACTGGCTATCACCAAAGTGTGCTCATCCAGATGCCCGGCCAGACCGCGCGCAACCTCGGCAGGATCCACCTCGCCCAGGATCACCGTCACAAGATCGAAGTCCTTCAACGCTCTCTGGAGAAACGGCACCTGGACCTCGTCCGCATGTTCCCAGGTGTGCGGTGTCTCCTGGCCGCGCGCAGGCGATGACCGGCTCGATTGACCAGCCCAGGCAGGCCGTTGCAGAGGGCAGGGCCGTTCGGGGCCGAAGGGGGGCGTCCTGGCCAATCGGGCGGCCAATCCCGACACGCGGACGTCTCCGAGCGGCGTGCGGAACGCGCCTGCCCCCACCACGCTTGCTCCTCTGAACCGGGCGTAGTGGCTGGGCGCCAGCACAATGACAGTCCGCCAGTCGTATCCGCCCAGAAGTCTGTAACCGTGGGCGGCAGTCGGCCCCGAGAATTGATAGCCCGCGTGCGGGCAGATGAGCGCCCTGAGGTCCGACACGCGTTCGGTTTGCGCGCGCGCAAGAAGGCGATCGACCGCCGACGACAGCGCCCCGGCTTCCGCGGGATAGAACAATCCGGCAACCGCAGGTTCGCGAATGCGGGCGGGCGCGAACGCGGCGTCCTGTGCCGCCTGGTTGGACGCATCGGACGGGGCGGAGAGTGCGCCGAGGAGATCCGGGCTGTGCCAGACGCCGCTCAGCGAGCCGATGCATACCACGACTGCGAGGCGCCCTCGGGCGCGGGCCGGCGCCCGAACGTCGAGGAGAGGTTTCATGGCTGCAAATCTAGCACGAGAACGTCGTCTCGATCAACCGCGCGCCACGCGATCGGCCGCGCGTCCGTGATGGTTTTCTGAGGAGAGGCGGCGGGGCGACAAGGCGATGTGAAAGCCGGGAGGGGTTGGGAGCGACAAAAAACCCCCTCCCGGCCGAGCCGGGAGGGGGGCGCAGAGTGGAAAGGCCTTAGAACTTATAGATGACGTTCAGAGCCAGTTGGAAGGCGTCGTCGGTCCCCTTCTTCACGCCCGGGATATAGTCGTTGAAGATGCCATTGCCATTGCAGTCATGGTCCCAACGGAATTCGAGGCGTGTGAGCACATTGGCCCAGAGACTGTAATCGAGGGTCGCGGTGACACCGATCAGTTCGTTCTTGTCGCCGTCCATGATCAGGAGCGGATCCGGGTTGCCGTCGTCGTCCACATTGTCGAGATCCCAGGCGCCGGAGGAGTACCAGGTGCCGTTCGAGCCGCGGACGTACTCGCCGCGGGCGTTGAACTTGAGCTTCTCGGTGAGCTGCCAGGAGAGGTAAGCGCCGAAGGCGTTGGCGTACGACGAGTCGTATCCACTGTCCTCGCTGTTCCCGCGGTAGTCATAGGACAGGCCGAGCAGAAGTCCATTGACCGGCGTGGGCATCGTGCCGCCGACGTACAGATTGAGGACGTCGGGTCCGTGCGCCATGCCGCTGTCGATGATGCCGCCGTAGAGGGTGGCGCCTTCGAGGAAGCCTGCGCTCTCCGGAGCCGTGAGGGCGACGGAGCCGAGGTAGGTCAGGATGGTCTTGCCGCCGCTGCGCTTGTTGATCGCGTTATCGGCGTAGAATCGGACAGGATGATCCCACGTGCCGCCGGCTTCCCAGCCGCGGTTGGCGATGCCGCCGGAGAGGCTCAGGACTTCGCTGACACGATACGAAGCGAGCACGCCGGTGAACTGCTTGGGCTCGATGGCATACGCGTACGAGCGGCTGTAGTTCGGGTTGTTGCCCGCGTCGAAGACTTCGTAGCCGATGGGGCTTTCCCAGTAGCCGATGCGGAAGTCCAATCCGTTGCCCACGGGAGCGCGCAGCGTGACGGCGGCATCCTTGATGCCAAAATCACTGTCGCCACCCAGCGAATCGGTGCCGTAGGTGTTCGCATCCGGACCGAAGAGAAGTCCGACCTGATAACCGGCCGACCACTGGCTTTCGTCCAGCGGCTTCTCGATCTGCAGTTTGACGACGTCGAGGTTGAACCCGTTGAACTTGTTGTTGGCGTCAAAGGTGCGCCCCGGTGTCGAGTAGTCGCCGTTGGGCAGACTCGGCCCGAACCGCAGAATGGCCGAGGTGTTCACATAACCGCTGATCGTCGTGGACGACAACGCGGTCGAGATGGGGTTCTGTGCTTCTTCGGCCTGAGCGGCCGTACCGAGGCTAACCAGACCCACCGCGGCCAGCCCCAGCGTCCATTGGTTAAACTTCATTCGCTTTCCTCCTGCGATGTCACGTGTTTCTAATTGTTGGTTCGATTCGTTGTTTGTTGTGTTCTGCGTCGCTGAGAGTGCCGGGGCAAACGCTCTTTCTCCGCGCTCGCCCCGCCGCATTGGGAGCGCAGGGTAGCAGAAACTCCCGTGCTGACAACAAGTTTCTTCTATGCTGCGACGCTCGCGCGATCGTTTCTCTTGTCGGGTGGCATTCGCTTCCCTTTGACAGAAAGAGACGCTCCTGTAACTCTGGCCAAAGGTAAGCAGGAGCGGAACGGGTTGGGGACCCTGTGCAGACCGAGTTTCTCTTTTCGCCGTTGGCTCCCACCAGAGACAAGGGCGCCTCTTTGACGGTTGGCACGGCACGGGTGCCGCTGCAGTTCGTGCGGCACCGCCGCGCCCGACGCTACATTCTCAGGTTGACCGCCGAGGGCGTGGCGCGTGTGACAATTCCGCGAGGCGGTTCGACTGCCGAAGGGCGCCGCTTTGCCGAGCGACAGACCGGCTGGATTGAAGGGCAGATGCGGCGGCGGCAGGAGGTCGCGTTGCGTCCGACAGGGTTGTTTATCGGCAGCCAGATCCTGTTTCGCGGAGAACCGATCCTTCTGTCGGCGGGCGCGGCGGATGGTGCGTTGGTGATTCGGTTTGCGGACCAGGCTGTCCGAATCGAGAACCTGTTCGATGACGTGCGTCCTCGGCTCGAACAGCATCTTTGGTCGATGGCACAGGCGGAATTGCCGCCGCGCGTCCGGGCTTTGGCGGAGCAACACGGCTTCGCCGTGCGCGGCGTGCGGGTGCGAAATCAGAGGACGCGTTGGGGATCGTGTTCGCGGCATGGGGCGATTTCGTTGAACTGGAGGCTGATCCAGGTGCCGGAGCCTGTGCGGGACTACATCATTTTGCACGAGCTGGCGCATCTGCGGGAGATGAACCACTCGGCGAGGTTTTGGTCCGAAGTCGCGAAGTTGTGTCCGAGCTATCGGGAAGCGGAGCGATGGCTCAGGACGCAAGGGAAACCGCTTGTAGTGTCTTGAAGGGGTGCATCAACGATAACACTAACGTTACCAAACCTGTTTTAATAGGAATTCAACATGTTTTACTCCAGATTGCCACATATTGGTGTTGCGCGATCCGCACTCGCGTGTGCCCCGCTTCTCGTCCTGTCGGCCCATGCCGCTGACTTGCGTCTGGTCGATTTCTCGATGGCCCAAAGCGGCGGGTTTCTGGCTCTGACCGATTCGCAGGTCACAAACATCCAAAGCGGCTCAGGCTCCGCCTTGCGGGTTGCCACTGGCCACCGGGAATCGTGGCCGGGCGTGGCACTCAAGGCGCCTGATGGGCGATGGGATCTCACGGCGTTTGCCCAAGTCGTCGCCGCTGTGCGGAATCCTGGATCGAAGAGCGTGACGATCAACTGTCGGGTGGACAATCCTGGTGCCGACGGGACGAGCCATTGCATCACGCGCTCGGTGACCGTCGGGGCTGGGGCGACGAATGTTCTGCGGGTCGATCTGCGGCGGGCCAATGACAGCACGATGGACGGCAAGCTCTTCGGTCTGCGGGGTTACCCGGTGGCGCCCGGGGGGCAGGGGGCGATCGACCCGGCGAACATCACGCAGATCCTTGTCTTTGTGAACAAGCCCCAGACCGACCTGGTTTTCGAGGTGGGTGAGTTTCGCGCGACGGGCCGTTACACGCCGCCAACGGCTTGGGTCAGCGATGCCGATCCGTTCTTTCCGTTCATCGACGCACTCGGGCAGTACCGGCACAAGACCTGGCCCGGCAAGACGCCGGCTCCGGCGAGCCTGGCAACCCAGCGGGATGCCGAGGCGCGATCGCTGGCGAGGGCGCCAGGCATTCGGGGGTGGAACCGTTATGGCGGTTGGGCGGCGGGACCGGAGCTCGAGGCCACGGGGTTTTTTCGTGTCCAGAAGCATGGGGGCAAGTGGTGGCTTGTCGATCCGGAGGGCCGGCTTTTCTGGTCCCACGGAATCGATTGTGTGCGCATGCTCGATGCGACTCCGATCGACGAGCGGGCGGATTGGTTTGTCGATTTTCCCGGCGACCAGGCCGATTTTGCCGAGTTCATCACGTCGGCCTACGCGTTGAAGGGGCACTACGCCGGGCGTTCGCCCAAGTGTTTCTCTTTTGCCGGGGCGAACCTGAAACGCAAATACGGAGCCGAGTGGAGGGAGGTTTATCCCGGCATTGTGCATCAACGCCTGCGGGCCTGGGGCCTGAACACGATCGCCAACTGGTCGGACGAAGGCATACGCCTGATGCGGCGGACGCCCTACACCGACACGATCGGGTCGTCGCGCGCGCGCCGGATCGAGGGGAGCGAGGGGTACTGGGGCAAATTCCCGGATGTGTTTGATCCCGCGTTCCGGGAGGGTTTACGGCGGCAGATGGCGTCGAAGGCGGGCAAGAGCGCGGGCGATCCCTGGTGCATCGGGTATTTTTCGGACAACGAGATGGGTTGGGGCGACGACGTTTCTCTGGCAGCGGGGGCATTGGCGTCTCCGGCGGATCAACCGGCCAAGCTTGCGCTGCTCGACGACCTGCGGGTTAAGTATGGCGAGATCGGGAAGCTCAATGCCGCGTGGGGCAGTTCGCATGAGTCGTGGGACGCCCTGGCCGCGAGCCCGGCCAAGGCTGACCGGCAGAAGGCGGGCGGGGATTTGCGTGCTTTCTACACGAAGGCCGCGGAGCGGTACTTCAGCACCATCCGCGAGGTGATCAAGGAAGTCGCGCCGAACCAGCTCTATTTGGGCTGCCGGTTTGCGTGGGGGAACGACCGCGCGGCGGCCGCGGCGGCGAAGTTCTGCGACGTGGTCAGCTACAATCTCTACCAGCGCAGCGTGGCGGATTTCCGGTTCGCCGGGGATGCCGACGTGCCGCTGATCATTGGCGAGTTTCACTTTGGCGCCCTGGATCGCGGGCTCTTTCACACCGGCCTGGTGCCTGTCGACAACCAGGCCGAGCGCGCGCGGGCCTATCAGGACTACGTGCGGGGGGCGCTGCGGCATCCGCAATTTGTGGGCTGTCATTGGTTCCAGTACCAGGACGAGCCGACGATCGGGCGCGTGCTGGACGAGGAGAACTACCAGATCGGCTTTGTGGACATTGCGGACACGCCGTACGCCGAGACCGTCAGCGCGAGCCGGACCGTGGCCGAGACGATGTATGGCCTGCGGCTCGGGGATTGAGCGATCGGTTCCGCGGTCGATCGCACGCTGGGGACTTATGCCGTTCGGAGCAAGCCGAGGCGGGTGCGGCATTGTTCCGTTTTGGGGCATTGTTCTGTTGACTTCCTCCGCCAAATGTCGGGCAATCAGGGTGTTTCGCCGCGCTCAACACGAGGCGGCGTGTTTGAACCGGAGACACGATGGACAAGAAGCGGTCGACTCGAGCGGTTAATGGCATGCAGGTGATCCGCCTGCCGAACGGGGGATTTCAGGAAACGTTCATCACCGTTCCGGCAGTCGGTTCCGAAGATCCTGCGTCGCTCTTCCAGCGCCTGTACGATTTCCTGGCCGACAATGCCCAACTCCGGATCGTGCGGGAGGATGTGTTTGGGCTGGTCGTCGATCCGTTCAGGATTCGGCATGCCAAGAGCTACCGTGTCGCGGGCGTCGAGTGGCCGATGACGTGGGTCGAAGAGGGCAATGGCGGCGGCGGCCCGATCGCCGGGGTTCAAGTGCATGCCGTCTCGGGGATCGACGTTCACCCCATCAACCTCGAGGGACATACCGTTGGCACGCTTTTCGAAGATCAGCATGCGCGCTACTGCGTCCTGGGCGGGCTGCATCCGGAGTCGAGCGAGGAGACGCGCGAGGAGCAGGCCTGGGAAACACTCGAGATCATGGAGTCGGCGCTCGAGTTGGCGGGCATGGCGTTTTCGAACGTCTTCCGGACCTGGTTTTATCTGGATGACATTCTGGATTGGTACGACGAGTTCAACGGGGTGCGCAACCAGTTCTTCCTGGAGCGCAAGGTTTACGATGGCCTGGTGCCGGCGAGCACGGGGATTGGGGGCGGCAATTCGGCCGGCACAGCCGTGATTGCCGGCCTTCTTGCCATCCAACCGAAGGGCCCGGGCATCCGGCTTCAGGCCATCCCTTCCCCGCTCCAGTGTCCGGCCGTCGAGTATGGCAGCAGCTTCAGCCGGGCGGTCGAGCTCGAGCTTCCGGGCCAACGCCGTCTGTACGTTTCCGGCACTGCCAGCATCGCTCCGGGGGGTGAGACGTGTCACGTGGGCGATTTGCGCAAGCAGGTCGCACTGGCCATGAATGTCGTGGCCGCGATTCTCGAGTCGCGGCGGATGGGATGGGGAGACGTCACGCGCATGATCGGCTACTTCAAACATGGGGAAGACGCATCCGAGTTCCACCGGTATTGCCGCGACCACAGGCTCCCGAAGATCCCCGTCATTATCGCCAAGAACGACATCTGCCGGGACGACCTGCTCTTCGAGATCGAGGCCGACGCGGCGCAGCTCGGCTGACGGCCTCTTGCGCCGGCCAACTGAGCCGCACCGGGCTTGTGCCTGAACTCGCTTCTCAGGGATTGGTCTGAGCGGACCAGGCGCGGGCGCTGAATCGGCCCAGTTCACCCAGCCAATGCGCGGGACGCGCCATGGCCTCTCGAGTCGTGGTCAGGGTCGGGGCCATGCCATACAACCCGACCAGGCCCGGTCGCCTGTACCCGGAGACGTGCACCTGGCCGGCAAGCGCCATGCAGGGACGCCGCAGCCGCCCGCAGATGCGCATCAGTTGTCCCACGCCTTTGCCCATCGCCACGGTGGTCAGGTCGATCACGCCCTCCCCCGTGAGGACCAGGTCTGCCTTGCGGATTTCATCCAACAGCCCGCTCAGCCGGGCGAACAGGCGAAAGCCGGGTTCGAGGCGGGCCGGGCCGAAGCAGCGCAGGCCGAATCCCAAGCCGCCCGCCGCTCCTGAGCCCGGCACATGGTGCGGAGGAACGCCGAAGTGGAACTGCCGTGTGAGGACTCGCACCAGCCGGCGCAGACAGCGTTCCGCCGGTTTGACGTCCTCGGGGCGAATTCCCTTTTGCGGTCCATAGACCCGGGTCGCCCCGCGCACACCCATCAGGCGGTTCGTGACGTCCACGGCCACCAGGACTTGCCTCAAACGCAGCGGACGCTCAGGCCGTTCGACGTGCTCGAGCTCGGGCAGGCGCGTCCAATCCTCGATCGGCTTTCCCCGCCGGTCGTGAAACCGCCAGCCGATCGCGCGGGCGAGGCCGAATCCGGCATCGTTGGTGGCGCTGCCGCCGATGCCCATCAGGCAGACCCGGGGATGCGCGGCGGCGGCGGCTCGCAACACGGCTCCCAGGCCGAACGTATCGAGGTTGAACGGGTGAAACCGCCCGCGGGGCAGCATCGCCAAACCGATGATTCGGGCCGATTCGATGATTGCCATGCGGCTGCGCGGTTCCCACCACCACGGCGCGCGGATCGGCTCGTGTGCGGCATTGACCGTGTCGACCGTCCGTTCCTCGGCCTCGAGATGCCGCGCGAGCAATTGGCCGAAACCGTCGCCGCCGTCGCTGATCGGGAACGAGCGCACCGTGTCCTGAGGGCGCTCTGTTCGCCAGCCGGCGGCGATGGCTTCAGCGGCCTCGGTGGCTGTGAGTGTGCCTTTGAACTTGTCTGGGGCGATGACGACATGCATAGGAGACCTCTGGACCAAGAGTAGCGGAGGGCATCGCGTGCAAGTCAACACCGCAGTCAACACGGCAATCGTCAGCACCCCGCGCACACCGTCGCCGTCACTCCGGAACACAGGGCCAATTCATGAAGTGGAGCGGCGACGGCCCGTCGCCGAGAACACACCGTGTTCACTCGCAATGGCGGGGGACGAGACGTCCCCCCGCTCCAACGCCTTCGTGTTCACCGACAGAGCACGGGAGGGGCGACGTCCTCGTCGCCCGCAAACAGTGTCCGCAACTCTCATTGCCGGGGGACGAGACGTCCCCCCCTCCGGCCGTTTTGTCTTGATGAATTGGCGCTGTCCGGAACAGCGGAGTGTCGAAATGTTGTTTACGCCGGGGGGCGCTCGGCCGATTCTTGGTTCCGCGTATGCCGAAACAAGCTTGGACAGTGGCAATGGTCCTGACAGCTCTGGTGGCTCTGGGAGTGGTGGGTCTGGCGTATTGGCATCGGGGCCTCGAACTGGCCGAGGAGCGCACCCAGGCCACTCAGGCCCGAGCCGAAGCGACCCGGGCTCGATCCGAAGCCATCGAGGCCCACGCTGGCGCGGCGGAGGCCGAAATGGCCGCCGCGACGAACCGGACGCGCGTTGCCGAACTCGAGACAGCGCTCGCGCAGGCCCAACAAACTCTCGATGATCTTCGCCGGCAAACGGAGCAGCACCACCAGAACCAGCAGTCGCTCGAAGCCGAGTTCCGGCGCGCCCTTGAATCCAAGGAGATCACGATCTCCGAGCTTCAGGGCAAGCTGACGGTGGATATTCTCGATCGCATCCTGTTCGATTCGGGCGAGGCGGAGCTGAAGCCCGAAGGGCAGGAGATCCTGGGCAAGGTGGCCGCGGTCCTGGCCCAGCATCCCAACCGCCGGATTCACGTCATCGGGCACACGGACAACGTCCCCATCCGGGCGTCGGCGCGCGCCCGCTACCCGAGCAACTGGGAACTGTCGACCGCGCGGGCATTGGCGGCGGTGCGCTTTCTGATCGATGAGGCGGGAGTTGAACCGCAAAGGTTGGGCGCTGTCGGCTACGGCGAGTTTCGTCCGCTGGCTGACAACGCCACGGCGGAAGGGCGCGCCAAGAATCGCCGCATCGCCATCGTGGTCTTGTCCGACGAGTTGGTTGGTTCGGATGCCGCGCCGCCTGCGCCTGTGTTGCCTGCGCCGCCCGCCGACACTCCGGATTCCGGATCGACCAACGCGCCCCCTGCGATTCCCCTGCCCGAGGCGGAGTCGTTCTAACCCGCATAGCAGTCCTCCTGCGAAGTCTGACTGGCCTGTGCACTGACAAGGTGAAATATGCGGGTTACCGCGCACAATCTGTTCGACAGTCCGCCTTGAGATGGGCTAGTGTTCCACCCTCATGAGAACCAAGTCTGTTGCCATCGCGTGCGCTGCCGCACTGGCTCTGATCGGTTTCGCGCCGGCCTCCGCGCTTGCGGGTCCATCACCCGAAGCCGTCGTGGCCGATGTCCTGGTCGCCCGCCCGGCCTGCCTGGCGGTGACAGCGGTGGGCAGCGCCTTCTTCGTGGTCGCCTTGCCGTTCGCCGCGATCTCGAAGAGCACCAAGAAGACGGCCGAAGCGCTGGTGGTCAAACCGGCGAAGGCGACGTTCACGCGCCCGGTCGGCGATCTGGATGCTCTGATCAACTAAGGCCCTGCATTCGGCGCCCAGAGTCGCCCTCGATGCCTGACTCGCTCGCGGAGATGGGCCAGGATCGTGAACCGAGTCACGCGCCCTCTCGAATTGCCGGGAACCAATCGCCAGCGCTTCCTCGATGCCTGCCGTTGCCGGAGGGTGGATCGCCCGCCCTTCTGGCTGATGCGGCAGGCGGGCCGCGCACTTCCCGAGTACCGGCAGTTGAAGCAGGCGCATTCGTTCCTCGAGTTGGTGCGCACGCCTGATCTTGCCGCGGAAGTCACCCTGCAGCCGATCCGCCGTTTCCAATACGATGCCGCGATCCTGTTCAGCGACATTCTCGTGATTGCGGAGGCGCTGGGCCAGCCCTATGGGTTTCGGGACACGGGCGGCATTCAGATGGCCTTTGCCATCCGATCGGCCGCGGAGATCGATCGGTTGGAGGTGACCGCGGTGCGCGATCGCCTCGCCTACGTGGCCCAGGCCCTGCGCCTGGTCAAACGGCAGCTCGGCGGTCAGACTGCGCTGATCGGGTTCGCGGGGGCTCCATGGACGCTCTCGAATTTCATGCTCGAGGGGGGCAGCGCACCCGAGTTCACGCGCGCCCGGTCATTGCTCGAAGACGAGCCCAAGCTCTACCACCGCCTTGCGGAGAAGCTCAGCGCAGCGATCGCAGACTACCTCCTGATGCAGGTCGACGCCGGAGCGGAAGCGGTTCAGATCTTCGACACGCTGGCGGGATCTCTGGGCGACGCGCGGTTCGTCGAGGCCTCGGCCCGGTGGCTGGGGGAGATCATCGGGCGCATCGGCGGACGCGTGCCGGTCATTCTCTTTGCCAAGGGGATCAACCAATCCTGGCCGGTCCTGGCGCGGACAGGCGCCGACGTGCTGAGTGTGGATGCCTCGGTGCGCCTGAGCGGCCTGCGCGCACAACTCCCGCCCGGAATCGCCGTGCAAGGAAACCTGGACCCGGCCTGGCTGCGGACAACGCCCGCTCAGGTGCGCGACGCGACGCGCCAGATCCTCGATGAGATGCGCGACTGCCGGGGGCACATCTTCAACCTGGGCCACGGCGTGCCGCCGGATGCGGCGTTGGAAAACCTCGAGGCGCTGGCCGAGACCGTGCGGGGTTTTGCATGAGCACCCGACCGTTGCGCGTCGATCTCGACCTGGTGAAGAAGTACAACGTGTCGGGTCCCCGGTACACGTCGTACCCGCCCGCGACGCTCTTCACCGACCGCTTGCCGGTAGGTGATGTCCTGGACAACATCGCGCGCAACAACGCGGCGCCCCGCGGCCTCTCGCTCTATTTCCATCTTCCCTTCTGCGAGACGCTCTGCTGGTTCTGCGGCTGCACGACCGTCATCACCACGGACCCCCGCAAGAGCGCCGCGTACGTCGAAACCCTCGGGCGCGAGATGGAGCGGATGCGCCCGCTTTTGGACGGTGACCGCCGGGTGGTTCAGGTGCATTTTGGGGGCGGATCGCCCACGTTCTGCCGTCCCGAGCAGCTCCGCCGCCTCGGCGCCCTGATCCACCGCCACTTCCCATTCGCGGACGGCATCGAGGCCGGGGTCGAGATCGACCCGCGCCGGCTCACACGGGATCATTTGGCCGCCCTGCGCGAGATCGGGTTCAACCGGGCGTCGATCGGAGTCCAGGACAACAATCCCGAGGTCCAAAAAGCGGTGCACCGGATCCAGCCGCCCGAACTCACCGCCCAAGCGGCCGGCTGGGTGCGGGAGACCGGGTTCGGTTCGCTGAACATCGACCTGATCTATGGCCTGCCTTTCCAGACCGTGGCGAGCTTCGACCGGACACTCGATGAAATCCTCGAGTTGGCGCCCGACCGGTTCGCCGTGTTCAGCTACGCGCATGTGCCCTGGATGAAGCCGGCGCAGAGGATCGTCGAGGCCAGGAACCTGCCCACGCCCGAGACCAAACTCCAACTGCTCAAACTGACCATCGAGAAGCTGACGGCATCCGGCTACGTGTATATCGGCATGGACCACTTTGCCCGCCCGGACGACGAGTTGGCCGTCGCCCAGCAGGCCGGCACGCTCCAGCGCAACTTCCAGGGCTACAGCACCCGCGGCGGCGCCGACATCTACGGGTTCGGCATGTCCTCGATCTCGCAGACCCAGGACGCTTACTGGCAGAATCTCAAGGACCTCGACGCCTATCGCGCCAAGGTTGACAGTGGCGACCTGCCTTATGCCCGCGGCTATGTGCTGAACAAGGATGACCGCATCCGCCGCGAGACGATCATGCAGATCATGTGCAACCTGGGCGTCGACTACACCGTCCTGTCGCACCGCCTGGGCATCGACTTCCCCGACTACTTTGCGAAGGAGTTGGCGTCCCTCGGCGATCTCGAGGCGGACGGCCTGATTGTGTGCACCCCCTCCCGGATCGTTGTGACCGACCTGGGCCGCCTCCTGGTCCGCATCATTGCGATGCGATTCGATGCCCACTTGCCCAAACCGGGCGCGCGCCGGCACGCCATGACCATTTGAAGGGGCAATCGACCTATGAGAACCATCCTCACCCGCTTTGCAGTGCGATGGCATCGAGTCGTCCGCTCCAACCACGGATCGAACCCGGTCGCCGCATGTCGGGACAGGCGCAAAGGTCCGCGCGCGGCAGCGCCCGCCGCGAGTTCTCCGATCCGTGCCCATCCGCGTTCATCCGTGGCTGTCTGGCTGCGGCTCTGCTGTTTCTGGTTCGTTGCGCTCCTGTGCGGCCAGGCCCTCGCCGCGCCAAAGCCGAACATCGTCCTCATCTTTATTGACGATATGGGCTGGGGTGACCTGTCATGTTTTGGCAATCAGGACGCGAGCACCCCCCAAGTGGATCGCCTGGCTGCCGAGGGGATCCGGTTCTCCCAGTTCTACGTCAACGCCCCCATCTGCTCGCCATCCCGCTGCGCACTCGCCACCGGCCAGTACCCGCAGCGCTGGCGCATCACATCGTACCTGAGCAACCGTGCCGACAACGACCGCCGCGGCATGGCCCAAAGGCTTGATCCGAAGGCGCCGGTCCTGGCCCGCATCCTCAGACAGAACGGCTACGCCACCGGGCACTTCGGCAAGTGGCATCTGGGTGGCCAGCGGGACGTGGACGATGCCCCGCCGATCGTCGACTACGGTTTTGATGAGACGCTCACCAACTTCGAGGGCATGGGCGCAAAACTTCTGCCGCTCACCCTCAAGCCTGGCGACACGCAACCGGGTCGCATCTGGGCCGACGCCGAACGCCTCGGCGGCCCCGTGACCTGGATGCAGCGTTCGGAAATCACCGGCGGCTTCGTCAGCGCCGCCGTGGCCTTCATCAACCGGTCGGTGGCGGACGACAAACCGTTTTACATCAACCTTTGGCCCGACGATGTCCATTCGCCTTACTGGCCGCCCGTGGCGAAATGGGGGGACGGCACCAAGCGCGCCCTCTATCTTGCCGTGCTCGAGGAAATGGACCGGCAATTCGGACGCCTCTTCGACCATATTCGCAACACGCCGGCGCTGCGCGACAACACGCTTATCCTTGTCTGCTCCGACAACGGCCCTGAGGCGGGCGCCGGAAGCGCGGGTCCGTTCCGCGGCGGCAAGGCCACGCTCTACGAGGGCGGGACGCGGTCGCCGCTTGTGGTTTGGGGGCCGGGTCTGATGGCGCAGGGCAGGGCTGGCACGCGCAACGATACCTCGGTCTTTGCCGCCTTCGATCTCGCGCCTTCACTCCTGGCCGTCGCCGGAATCGCCGCGCCCGCCGATGTCGCGTTCGATGGCGAGAATGTCGCGCCGGTCCTGCTGGGCCAAAGCGCCGCCTCGCGCACCGCCCCGTTGTTCTGGCGCCGTCCGCCCGACCGCAAGAGGGCCTATGGGTCCGGTCCGCTGCCCGACCTCTCGATGCGCGAGGGCGACTGGAAGCTGCTCTGCGAGTTCGACGGCACTCGACCGCGGCTCTACGACCTTGCCGCGGACCCCGGTGAATCGGTCAACTGCGCCCCGGAACGACCCGACTTGGTCGCCCGGCTCACCAGGATGTTGCTCGAATGGAATCGAACGATGCCGCCGGACAACGGCCCGGCCCTCGCCGCGGGCAAGCCCAACGTCCTCTTCATCGCCATCGACGATCAAAACGACTGGATCGGGCATCTGCGGGGACATCCGATGGCAAGGACGCCGCATCTGGACAGCCTCGCCGCGCGCGGCACGACGTTTCTCAACGCCCATTGCCAGTCCCCGCTCTGCAATCCGTCGCGATCGAGCCTCCTGCTCGGCCTGCGGCCGACGACCACAGGCATCTACGGCCTTGCGCCTGCCTTTCGCACCCTGCCCGAATGGAAGGACCGCGTGACACTCCCACAGCATTTTGCCGCGCACGGCTACCGGACCGCCGCCACGGGAAAGATCTTCCACGGCGGCACCGACGCCGGCGGTGGGGCGGGAAAGGCGAACGCGGCGGACGGAACCGGGCGCGCGCCCGAATTCCATGTCACCGCCCCGTATGGCGGCGTGGGCTCACGTCCGCCGAAGAAGCTCATCCCGCCCACGCCCATGGGCAATCACCCGCTGATGGATTGGGGCGTCTGGCCGCTCGACGACGACGACACGACCAAAGGCGATTACCAGGTTGCTTCGTGGACCGCCGAGCAGATCCGAACGGCGCCGAAGGACCGCCCGTTCTTCATCGCCGCCGGCTTCTTCCTGCCGCACGTGCCGTGCTATGCCACGCAGAAGTGGTTTGATCTCTACCCGGACGACGACAGCGTGCTGCCGCGCATCCTCGAAGGCGATCGCGAGGATACGCCGCGCTTCTCGTGGTACCTCCACTGGGAACTGCCCGAGCCGCGGCTGAAATGGGTCAAGGAAAACAACCAGTGGCGCAATCTGGTCCGCAGCTACCTCGCCTGCACCAGCTTCGTCGATGCCCAGATTGGGCGCCTCCTCGCCGCCCTCGAAGAGTCCGGCCAGGCCGGCAACACGGTCGTCGTCGTGTGGGGCGACAACGGCTGGCATCTCGGAGAGAAGGGCATCACCGGCAAGAACACCCTCTGGGACGAGAGCACGCGTGTCCCTCTTGTCTTTGCCGGTCCCGGCGTGAAGGCGGGTCAGCGCTGCGCCCAGCCCGCCGAGTTGCTCGACATCTACCCCACGCTCATCGAGTTGGCCGGTCTGCCGACGATCGAGGATCTCGAAGGCATCAGCCTCGGGCCCCAACTGCGCGACGCCTCGACCAAACGCGAGCGCCCCGCCCTGACCAGCCACAACCAGGGAAACCACGGCGTCCGCAGCGAACGGTGGCGCTACATCCGCTACGCCGACGGCAGCGAGGAACTGTACGACATGCAGACCGACCCGCACGCATGGCACAACCTTGCGGCTCGATCCGGGCACGCCGCCATCATTGCGGAGCACAAGAGGTGGCTGCCCAGGGTGGATCGCCCGCCCGCGCCCAACAGCGCCCACCGGGTCCTGACCTACGACGCGGCGACCGACACCGCGGTCTGGGAAGGCACGATTGTGAAACGCGGCGACCCGATCCCGCAGTGAGAGTTGAGCGCGTGCATCTGAGGCCTTGCATTGGCCGCGCGCATCGAAGGATACTTCCTCCATGAACCTCACACGGCACCTCAGAGCCTCCTTGCTTTGCCTTGCGCTCGTCACCGTTTTCTCCGGTTCCTCGATCGCCGCAGCGCGCCCGAACGTCCTGTTCCTCATCTCGGATGACTTGAACAACTACCTCGGTTGTTACGGCGATCCGCGCGCGAAGACGCCGCACATCGACCGGCTCGCGGCTCGGGGCGTGCGGTTCGACCGCGCGTACTGCGCCTTTCCCCTGTGCGGGCCGAGCCGCAATGCGATGCTCACCGGGTTGTATCCCAACAGCAACGGCATCCTCGCGAACGCCCAGATCTTCCGGCAGACCATTCCCGCGCACGCCAGCCTGCCGCAGACCTTTCGGCGCGCCGGCTGGTTCGCCGCGCGCATCGGCAAGCTGTATCATTACAACGTGCCCCGATCGATCGGAACCGATGGGCACGACGACCCGGCGTCGTGGGAACTCGAGTTGAATCCGGCCGGCGTGGATCGCCTCGATGAGGAGCCGAACATCTTCACCCTCACGCCGGGGCAGTTCGGCGGCACGCTGAGCTGGTACGCGTCGCCCAAGGACGATGCGCATCACACCGACGGCAAGATCGCGGCGGACGCCGAGTGGGTGCTGGAACGCTGCGCAAAACAGAAAGACCGCCCGTTCTTTCTCGCCGTCGGTTTCTTCCGTCCGCACACACCCTATGTGGCGCCCAAGACACCCTACTTCAATTGGTATCCCGAGGCGCAGATGCCCCTGCATCCCACGGTGGACCAGAACCCGCCGGAAGTCCCCGCCGCCGCGTTGGGCAGCTACAAGAAAGAGCAGGACAAACTGACCGACGCGTTGCGACGCCAGTGCGTTCAGGCCTACTACGCCAGCATCAGCTTCATGGACGCCCAGGTGGGCCGGGTCGTGGACGCGCTCGACCGCCTCGGTCTGGCGAACAACACCATCATCGTCTTCACCAGCGACCACGGCTATCACATGGGCGAACATGGGTTGTGGCAGAAGATGAGCCTGTTCGAGGGCAGCGCGCGCGTGCCGCTGCTCATTGTGGCGCCCGGGGTAACGCCTCGAGGCGCCGTGGCGAAATCCCCCGTGAGCCATCTGGACCTTTACCCCACCCTGGCCGAATTGGGCGGCGTGACAACGCCGTCGAACCTGCAAGGCCAGAGCCTCGTGCCGCTGTTGAAAGACCCGAACGCGCAGGGCCGCGGCTGGGCGCTCACCCAGGTCACCCGCGGCAGCGGCGCCAAACGCTTCTTCGGCTACAGCCTGCGCACACCGCGCTGGCGTTACACCGAGTGGGATGAAGGCCGGGCGGGCACCGAGCTTTACGATCACGACAACGACCCGCGGGAACTCGCCAATCTCGCCGGCAAGGCCGAGCACGCCGCGACCATCGCCGAGTTGAGCGCGCGGGTCCGCGCCGCCGCCAGGACATCCTTCCCCGCCGATGGTCAGACGCCCGCAATTCGACAGAACTTCCTCTGGCCTCCCAATCTGACCGATTAGCCCGGTTTTTTCATCGCCTTTGGGCCGCTCGACTTTCATCCTGCAAGAAACGCCTGAACCCATGAATACACTGAATCGACGCCAGGCCATCGTTCGCACCGCCTGCGCGGCCGCCGCCGGCGCGCTTGGAGCCGTGCTGCCCGCCCGCTCGGACGCCGACCCGCCCGCGCAACCGTCATCGGGCGAGGCACGTCCGGTCACTGTCGGACTTGCGACCTTTGGTTTCACCTCACTGAGCAACGCCCAGTTGGCCAAGGAACTCTCCGATGCCGGTGTCCGCACCATCCAGCTTTTCCTGAGCCAGACCGACAGCAATTACTGGCGGTACAACTCGCGCTCGGACCTGTCCGGGCTCACGCCTGACCGGTGCCGGGCCATTGCGGAGACGTATCGGCAGGCCGGAATCGCCCTGCACAGCATCGGCGTCTATACGAACCTGATCCATCCCGATGCAGCCGAACGGGGCGCCAACCTCGAGTACTTCGAGTCGATGATGCGGATCGGGGGCGCAATGGGCGTCAAGGTGTTCATTACCGAGGCCGGGGATTACCATGCGCCCGAGGCGGCGGGCATCGCGTATCATTTTCGCGAAGAGGTCTGGCACCGGATGGTCGCCACGGGCAAGGAACTGGCGACGCTGGCCGAGCGCCATGACGCGGTGGTTCTCTTCGAGCCGTATTTCGGCGGGTTCCTGGCCAGCGCCAAGCGCGCGCGCCTCTTTCTCGAAGAGGTGGGATCGCCGCGCATTCGGGCCCTGCTCGATCCGGCGAACCTGCTCGAACTGAACGATCTCGATGAGATGATCGGGCAACTCGGGCCGCACATCGACTGTTTCCACGCCAAGGATCGCAAGCTGCATGTGGAACGGGGCGTGCCGGCCGGGCAAGGAGATCTCGATTACCGCAAGTTCGTCACACTGGCCGCCCGGCGGGCCCCGCACGCCCCCCTCATCCTCGAATATGTCGGGCCGACGGACTACCGCCAGGCCCTGGCCCACCTGCGACACACCCTCGAGGCCGTCGGGTTGAAAGCGGGCTAACCCGCATATTTACACCCCGACGGTGCACAGGGCGGTCAGACTTCGCAAGAGGACTGCTATGCGGGTTAGAAGGCTTGTCACGGCCCGGTGCTGTCCGGTATCACAGCGGGACCGTGCTGAACTCGAGTTTCACTGCCCTCGATTACATCGTGGTTCTGGTGTACCTGGCCGCGATCACCGCCTTCGGCATTTTCCGCGGCGGGCGCCAGACCTCGGCGCAGGATTATTTTCTCGGGCGCGAGGAGATTCCCTGGTGGATCGTTTGTTTCTCGATCGTTGCGGCTGAGACGAGCGCGCTGACGTTCATCAGCATCCCGGGCCTGGCGTATCTGACGAACCTGACCTTCTTGCAGGTGGCGATCGGCTATCTGATCGGGCGGATCGTGGTGAGCTACCTCCTGCTGCCGGCCTACTTCCGCGGCGAACTCTCGACCGCGTATGCCTTTCTCGAACATCGGTTCGGACGCAAGACGCGGAGCTATGGCGCCATTGTATTCCTGTTCACGAGGATTGCAGCGGATGGCGTCCGGCTCTTTGCCACCGCCATACCGCTCAAGTTCGTGCTCGATGTCAACTACCCGACGGCCATCATCATCCTGGCGGCTGTGGCTCTGGCTTACACCTATTTCGGCGGCGTGCGCGGGGTGATCTGGGTCGATGCGGTGCAGATGCTGGTCTACGTTGGCGGGGCCGCCACGGCGCTGGTGTTTCTCATCGCCCGAGCCGACGGGGGCTGGAGCGGGATCAGCCTGGCCGCATTCGAGGCGGGGAAGTTCCAGGTGATCGATTGGGGATTGGGCGCCGGTTTCTTCCAGAAGCCATACACGCTCATCGCCGGACTCGTGGGGGGCGCGTTGCTGTCGATGGCGTCGCACGGCACCGATCAACTCATTGTCCAGCGGCTTCTCGCCACGCGCTCGTTGGCGGCCAGCCGCAAGGCCCTGATCGGCAGCGGGATCATCATCATCTTTCAGTTCGCGCTGTTCCTTGTGGTCGGCCTGCTGCTGTTCGGCCATTACGGCGCCGCCACGGTCGCGGACCTCGGTCTTCAGCGCGCCGACGAGATCTTCCCGAAGTACATCATCGAAGGCCTGCCGCCCGGCGTTTCGGGATTTATCATTGCGGGGCTTCTCGCTGCCGCGCTGTCCACCCTCGCCGGATCGATGAGCTCGCTGTCCTCATCGACCCTGCTCGATCTGTATCGTCCCCTGAGCGGCAGCACAATGGACGATGCGCGGGCGCTTTGGCTCTCCCGGCGGATCACGGTGGGCTGGGCGGTTTTGCTCGTCGGCTCGGCGGTCTTCTTCATGAACACCAGCCAGACGGTTGTCGAACTGGCGCTCAGCATTGCCTCGTTCACGTACGGCGGTCTTCTGGGCACGTTCCTGCTGGGTGTGCTTCTGCGCAGGGCACGGCAGGAGGACGCGCTGGCGGCGTTCGTTGGGGGCATTCTCGTGATGGTCTCCGTGATCAGCCTCAAGGCGGTTGCATGGACCTGGTACACCCTGGTGGGCGTGCTGGCCACTCTTCTGATCGGGACCCTGCTGAGCCGGCTGAGCCGGCCGACCCCAACGCCCTAGCCCGCATTCGGTCAGTCTTTGAGCGCGGCCTGCGCAAGCGCGGCACCGACGTGCGCCGGATGCAGTTCGAGCGCCTGGGCAAAGGCCGCTTTCGCGTCGTCCGTGCGCCCGAGGCCGAGCTGTCCCAGGCCCACCAGGTAGTGGGCGCGCGCTTTGCGGACGCGTTCGGATTCCCGTTCACCGAACTTGGCGAAGTAATCGGCCTGTTCGCCGGCCTCGATTTGTCGTTGTCCCGCGCTCAGCAAACCTTCGAATCGTTTCCTGGCTTCATCGGCACGCCCCTGCTTGGCCAGGGCGAGCGCCTGGGCGAACTGGATTTCCGAGGGGCCGGATTCGGGGCTGTCGACGGCAAGTTCGAAGCATTCGGCAGCCTTTGGAGTGTTGCCGAGGGCTTCGTGCGCGGTGCCTCTGAAGTAGTGGATTTGGGCTGCCTTGCGGTCGCGGTGGGGCCTGCCCACTTCGAGGTTGGTGGGGTAGAGGAGGGCTGCGTCGTAGTCTTCGAGGGCCTGGGCGGCGCGGCCCGATGCCAGGCGGGCGTGGCCGCGATGGAGCAAAGCGTCCGCGTAGATGGTGTGGATTTCGCCGCGCCCCTCCCAGTTGTGGAACCGGCGGGTGGTGAGCAACTCGATCGCGCGATCGTGCTGGCCCGCGGCGGTGAGCAGGACGATCTCGCGGGTCAGGGCGTCGTCGCGCAGCGCGACGGTGTCATGATGATTGGTGAGCATCGCCAGCCGCTGTGCGACTGGTTTTCCGGCCGCCTCGTATTGAAGATCCAGCTCGTAGAGAAAGCGCGGCTCTTTGGGGTTGAGCGCGACGGCGTGTTCGAGACTGGTCACGGCTCGATCCACATCCTGGCGCGTTTGGGCGTAGGCCAGGCCGAGGTTGCGGTGGACGAGCGGAAAGGCATCGGCGAGTTCGCGCGACTTTTCCCAGGCGGCGATTGCGGCTTCGGGCTGATGGTCGTAGAGCAGATTGCCCAGGTAATACCAGGCCCGGGCGTCTTCGGGATTCCATTCGAGCGCTTTCCTGAGGATTCGTTCCTCTTCGAGCCGGAACGGGAAGCAGAAGTCGGGGGATTGCCGGGCGGCGTGGGTGTAGAGTTTGAGCGACTGGATTCTGCCGGCCATTTCGTACGCGTGGGCGAGGTGATAGAAGACCAAGGGATGAGCGTCCGCGGCGTCGGGATTGCCCTCGAGATGGCGTTCGAGCACGTCGATCACCTCGGTCCAGAGGCCGGCGGCGGCGTAGTCGCTGGCCAGCTCGAGCCACGGCTGCGCCTGCCGGGGCATGGTGGCGTCGAGCCAGGCGAACGCGCGATTGGCGGCGTCGCTGCGCCCCCTCTGACGCAGGGCCAGGCCGAGTTCGTGGGCGGCCAGGAAATCGAGTGGATCGAAGGCGAGCGTGGCCTGCGCGGTTTCCTCCGCTTCATCGGCGCGGCCGAGGCGTCGGAGCAGTGCGGCCTTGAGCCCGCGGGCTTTTGTGTTGAAGCCGCTTCTGGCAAGAGCGTCGTTGACATGTTCGAGGGCTTTGGCGAATCGGCCGCGTTGGGCGTCGATCTCGGCGAGGGCGTGGAAGGCGGCCGCCTGCCAGGCGTGGCTCCAGGCGGCGCGCTGGAATGCGTCGTAGGCCGCGTCGAGTTCTCCCCGGGCCTTGAGGACGACCCCGAGGTAGTACTGGGCCTCGCCATCCTTGGGCCGGATGTAATTGGCCGTCGCGCGCCCGAGGGCGGCGCGGAGGTGGAGTTCGGCGGGATCCCAGCGGCCCGCCTTGGCGTGCAGGAGGCCGAGCGCGGTGTTGGCGCGGTAGTCGCCGGGGTCGCGTCGGATCGCTTCCTCATAATAGGGAGCGGGCTCGAACGAGGGGCTGTAGAGCTGCTCGATGCGCAATCCAGTGAGGTAGAGATCCTCGATGGACGCGATGTCCTTG
>ERZ795055.831-NODE-831-length-26607-cov-83.976725_pt1 | contig 26607 bp, 21 predicted proteins | sample MGYA00375139_ERZ795055 | MGnify/ENA primary metagenome ERZ795055 (study PRJEB30184, sample SAMN05720283) | anaerobic digester metagenome | isolation source: active sludge of municipal wastewater-treating anaerobic digesters | place: USA | collected 2015-01-23 ... | reverse complement strand
CCGCCAACGAAGCCTACGAAGGCCTGAACAAGGCTGCCAAGCAGGCTGCTGAAGTGGCCGAAGCCAGCGTTTCCGCTGCTACCGCCGCCACCCTGAAGGCCGCCAACGTGCCGGCCCCGAAGGCTGTAGCCAAGAAGGCTGCCTAAGCTTAAACGCTTAGCGCTTAATGAGTCGCCGAACTACGGCGTTTCATATAAAAAGCCCTTGGTGATCAAGGGCTTTTTTATTTTATTTAAAGTAAAGGTTTAGAAACATGCCGCATACCCACGCCCACTCGAAAGCCGAAGCCATTCACGAGGCCCTTGAGGTATTCGAAGAAGAGCACCACCACGCCCCCACAGCCCATGAAAAGGCCCGCCTGGTTTCGGACACCATCAAGGAATGGGAACACGAAGAAGTCGAAGCGATGCACACCGAGGACAGCGTCGCCTGATTTGACGGTTGCAAGCTGAAGGGGCGCAGGCCTGGGTTCATCCCGAACCGGCGCCCTGAATGCCAGCTTTACTTGCGGGGTGCCTTCATCGGCTTGCCCTTGCCGCCCCGGTTGCCGCGACAGTTTTCCAGGCGTTCGCCCTTGAGCTTGCCGGCGACACCGTCGATCACCGGGACGATGTCCTCCAGCGCCGTTTTGCCGGGGGTTGCGTCGATCAGCTTGAGGCCGCGTCCCTTGGGCAGCAGGCGAATTTCTTCGCTATTGAAGACCAGCGCCCGGCCATCCTTGGTCAGGCAGGCAATTTCGCCTTCCGGGGCCGGCGAGAAAACGACGGGCACTTCGTCGTCAGGCAGCGTCATGAAGGCCTTGCCGGCCTTGCCGCGCGACAGCAGGTCTTCGCCCTTGCAGCGGAAACCGTAGCCACCGCTGGCTGCCACCAGATACAACGCGTCGTTCTTGATTACCTGAGCCAGTACCATTTTGCCACCGCCAACAAAATCGGCCAGTGAGGTCGCTGGAACGCCGTCGCCCTTGCCGCCGGGAATGTCGGAGGCGGCAATCGAGTAAGCGCGGCCCTTGGTGTCGAGCAGGATCAGGCTATCCACCGTGCGGCAGGGCAGGCAGGCCAGCAGGCTGTCGCCGGAACGGAAGGTGAGCGTTGCCGGATCGACGCTATGGCCGCTGCGCGAGCGCAGCCAGCCGTGTTTCGAGACGATCAGCGTGGTCGGTTCGTCAGGAATGGAAACGTTCTTGGCATCCGACATCGTCACCTTGTCGGCGGCTTCGATGAAGGTGCGGCGGTCGTCGCCGTATTTCTTCGCGTCGGCCTCGATTTCGGCGGCGACACAGGCGCGCAGGGCTTCGTCGGAATCGAGCAGCTTGTTCAGTCCGGCGGCCTCTTCACGCAGCTTGGCCAGTTCTTCGCCGATCTTGATGCCTTCCAGCCGCGCCAACTGACGCAGGCGGATTTCGAGGATGTCTTCGGCCTGAATCTCGGACAGCTTGAACACCGCCATCAGGTCGGCCTTGGGGTCGTCCGATTCGCGGATGACCTTGATGACCTTGTCGATGTCGAGCAGGATCGCCTGCCGGCCTTCGAGGATGTGGATGCGCTTTTCGGCGGCGGTCAGGCGGTGGCGCGTGCGCCTTGCCACGGTCGACAGGCGAAAACGGCACCATTCGGCAATCATGCTGTACAGCGAAGCCTGACGCGGCGTGCCATTGACGCCAAGCGCCGTCAGGTTGATCGAGGCATTGGTTTCGAGGCTGGTGTGGGCGAGCAGCATGCGCACCAGATCGTCCTGCCCCTGACGCGACGAAGCTGGCTCGATGACCAAGCGGACGGCGTGTTCCTTGCCCGACTCATCGCGCACGCCGCTTTCGGAAATCGACGACAGGAAGGCGGCTTTGAGGTTGAGCTGTTCCGGAGTGAACACCTTCTTGCCGGCTTTTTCCTTGGCCACCGGGTTGGAGCAGGCTTCGATTTCCGACAGCACCGTGGCGGTGGAAACGCCCGGCGGCAGTTCGGTTATCACCAGCTTCCACTGGCCGCGTGCCAGATGCTCGATTTTCCACTTGGCGCGCACGCGCAGGCTGCCGCGCCCGCTGCGGTAGGTGGCGGCGATTTCCTCGGGTGAGGAGATGATCTGTGCGCCGCCCGGGTAGTCGGGGCCGGGAATCAGCGCCAGCAGGTCGTCTTCGCTGAAATTCGGGTCTTTTATCAGGTTGACCGCAGCAGCCGCCACTTCACGCAGGTTGTGGGCGGGAATTTCGGTGGCCATGCCGACGGCGATGCCGGAAGCGCCGTTCAACAGGCAGAAAGGCAGACGCGCCGGCAATAGCGCCGGTTCGTCGTTGGCGCCATCGTAATTCGGCTTCCAGTCGACCGTGCCTTCGTCGAGTTCGGCGAGCAGTAGTTCGGCGATGGGCGTCAGACGGGCTTCCGTGTAACGCATGGCAGCGGCGTTGTCGCCATCACGCGAGCCGAAATTGCCCTGGCCATCGACGATGGGGTAGCGCAGGCTCCAGTCCTGCGCCATGCGCACCATCGCGTCATAGACCGACGAATCGCCGTGCGGGTGGTATTTGCCGATCACATCGCCGACGACACGCGCCGACTTCACATGGCGCGGGCTCTTGTACAGGCCCATGCGGTGCATGGCGTAGAGAATGCGGCGCTGCACCGGCTTCTGGCCGTCGGCGGCCGAGGGCAGGGCGCGGCCGGTGACGACGCTCATCGCGTATTCGAGATAGCGGCGGGCGGCGTAGTCGGCGGGCGAGGGAATGTCGCCGGCCGGGCCGCTGGCAGACGGCGGCAAATCCGGGGGAAAGCCGGAAGACGCTTCGGAGACAGGCGGTTCGCCGGGCCGATCCGCCACGGATTCGCCGGACGGTGCCGTTGGGCCTTCCGGCGGCACGGCCTCGGGCGTCTCCGGTTGGGCGCTGGTGCCGAAAAGATTGAGCTGGTCGGTCATGGTCTTGCGTCTGCGTCCTGATTCAAGTCGGCGGCAAATTTATCATACGGAGGCAAGGCGCTGCGGCAATTCGTCCGCAGCGACGCGCGGGTGACTGCCGTTGCAGTCTGGTCGGTACAAATTCTTTAATGGACTAATAATCGACTTTTAATTGACTATTTAACTAATAATAGCCTAAAAATAGACGGTTGATTGATTAATTAGAATTTCGGACTATTATTAGGCTGTAAATACAATATCTTGAGATCAAGAGACTAATAATAGGCTATGGATACCTATCGCATGACCAACGACGAACTGGCCGCGCAACTGGCGGCCAGCCTCAAGGCTTGGCGGGTTTCGCCCAATGGCGCGGCGATGACGCAGGCCGATCTGGCGCAGAAGAGCGGGGTTGGCCTGACGCCGCTGAAGCGTTTCGAGAAAACCGGCGCCATCACGCTGCGCAACCTGATCGCGCTGCTGCGCGCGCTCGATCTGCTCGACGGCCTGCTCGGCATCGTGCCCGACGCCGACAGCCCCAACCCGCTCGACGTGCTGGCCGCCGCGCAGAAGAAATCCGGCCAGGCGCGCCAGCGCGCGCCGCGTTCGCGCAAAGGCTGAACCATGGCGCTCGATGCCATTCGCGCCGTTCAGGTCAATATCTGGGGGCAGTTCGTCGGTGCCGTGGCGCCGCTGCGCGGCAAGCCGGGCTTTTACGAATTCAGCTACGCGCCTGATTTTGAAAAGGGGCGGCTCGAACTGTCGCCCATCCTGATGAAAATGCGCTCGAAGCGCCGTTTCAGCTTTCCGGCGCTGGCGCAGGAGAGCTTTCACGGCCTGCCGGGCCTGCTGGCCGATGCGCTGCCCGACAAATTCGGCAATGCGCTGATCGACGAATACCTGGCCCGGCGCGGCATCCCGCCCGGCGACATCACCAGTTTGCAGCGCCTGCTTTACGTCGGGCGGCGCAGCATGGGCGCGCTGGAATTCGAGCCCGCCGAAAAGGAAGTGCGTGGCGACGCAGCCAGCCTGCCGCTCGACATGGCCCATCTGGTCGAGGATGCGCGGCGGGCGTTGAAGGGCGAGTTTTCAAGCATCGCCAAAGACATCATCGACATCGGCAGTTCGGCCGGCGGGGCGCGCGCCAAGGCGGTCATCGGCTGGAACCGGCAGACCAACCAGGTGGTTTCCGGGCAGTTCGACGTGCCGGCAGGCTTTGAGCACTGGCTGCTCAAGTTCGATGTCGGCAGCGACGGCGAACTCGGCACGACAGCCGGCTTTGGCCGCATCGAATACGCCCATGCGCTGATGGCGGCGGCGGCCGGCATCGAAATGAGCGAATGCCGGCTGCTCGAAGAGGGCGGCCGGGCGCATTTCATGACCCGGCGCTTCGACCGCGAGGGCAACGACAAACTGCACGCCCAGTCGCTGTGCGGCCTCATGCACCTCGATTTCAACATGCCCTACGCGCATGGCTACGAGCAATACCTGCGCACCGTGCTCGGCCTGCGCCTGGGCGCCGACGCGCTGGCGCAGGCCTGGGCGCGCTGCGCCTTCAACGTCGCCATCGTCAATTGCGACGACCACACCAAGAATTTCGGCTTTCTGATGGATCGTGACGGCCATTGGCGCCTCGCCCCGGCCTACGACACCTGTTTTGCGCACAACCCGGCCGCCGGCAAATGGACGCGCTGGCACCAGATGCTGGTGGGCGGCAAAAAATGGGACATCGGCGCCGACGATTTGCTGGCGCTGGCCAAAGCCTACGACATCCGCCACGCGCGCGAGCGCCTGCAGCAGATCCGCGAGGCGCTGGCCCGCTGGCCGGAATTCGCTGCCACGGCGGGCGTTGGCGAAGCCGAAACGGCACGCATCGCCGCCTTGCAGCCGGCCTGGGTGAAGCTGCGTTAGACCGCCAATCCGCATGAAAACGACCTGAATCGCCCCGGGAATTGAGGAGGCTCCATTACCTGAGAGAATGGAGCCATGAGCAAGACGAACAAATATTCCCCGGAAGTCAGAGAGCGCGCCGTACGGTTGGTCCAGGAGGCGCGCAAGGATTACCCCTCACTGTGGTCGGCAGTTGAATCGATAGCGCCGAAGATTGGCTGTGCTGCGGTAACGCTGCACGATTGGGTCAAGAAACACGAAATTGAATCGGGCGTACGCGATGGCGTGCCGTTAGCCGAACGGGAGCGGATCAAGGCGCTGGAACGCGAGGTCAAGGAACTGCGCCAAGCCAACGAGATTCTGCGACTGGCTAGCGCGTTTTTCGCGCAGGCGGAGCTCGACCGCCTCAAGAAGAAATAAGGTTGTTCATCGACCAGTACCGTGAGCGTTTCGGGGTCGAGCCGATCTGCAAATTATTGCGGGTCGCCCCGTCTGCCTACTGGCGCCATGCTGCCCGCCAGCGCGATCCTTCATTACGCAGCGCCCGAGCTCGGCGGGACGAATTCCTGATGCCGCATATCCAACGCGTCTGGCACGCCAATTTCCAAGTGTATGGTGCCGACAAGGTCTGGCGTCAATTGCAGCGGGAAGGGATTCAGGTCGCCCGCTGCGCCGTTGAACGCCTGATGCGTCGCCTCGGCTTGCGGGGAGTGATGCGCGGCAAGGTTGTACGAACCACCTTTGGCGATCCGGCCGCACCGTGTCCGCTGGACCGGGTCAATCGGCAGTTCAAGGCAGATCGGCCAGATCAACTCTGGGTCTCCGATTTCACCTACGTTTCCACTTGGGCGGGGTTCGTCTATGTCGCCTTCGTCATCGACGTCTTTGCTCGCCGGATCGTCGGTTGGCGTGTCAGCCGCTCCATGCGTACCGAGTTCGTTCTGGATGCACTGGAACAGGCACTCTACGCTCGTCAGCCAGAGCGGGATGCCAGCTTGATCCACCACTCGGATCGTGGGTCGCAGTACGTTTCGATCCGCTACACCGAGCGACTGGCAGAGGCTGGCATCGAGCCCTCCGTCGGCAGCAAGGGCGACAGCTACGACAACGCCCTGGCCGAAACCATCAACGGCTTGTACAAGGCCGAATTGATCCACCGGCGGGCACCTTGGAAAACCGTGGAGTCACTGGAACTCGCTACCCTCGAATGGGTGACCTGGTTCAATCACCAACGACTCCTCCAACCCCTCGGGTATATCCCGCCCGCCGAGGCTGAGGATCGGTATTATCAGCAACTCACTGTCCAGGCCGAACCCGCCTGTACTTAAACCACGGAGCCTCTACGAAACCCGGGGCGATTCACAGGTATTGCCGCGACTTGACTGACAAGTTAGCCATGACGACGTTGCTCCAAGGTTAACAGGAAAGCTTTGAAGTCGTATGGTGATGAAAAAAACTGTGATCCCAATCGTGCTTCGCCAACCGATGATGAAATCACTGCCATTTGGTGCTTGTTCAGGTTGATCACTTGAATGCTTCTGATGGATTTGTATGGAATCGTGATCGGCGACATAGAAATCGACGCGCTTGGAACGAAGGCGCCTGCAGAGCCGAGTTCAACATAGTTGACGGCATTTGAGCTTCTACTAGCTGCGAAAATTACAACGAGGGTCGCGAGGAAACCCAAGGCAGTGAAACCCCAATAGATCATTGGCGGTGCACTGTGGGAAAACAGTCGCGCCAAGGTTCTTGTTAGGCGGACATCAGGATTGGTATACGCGATGTAACCCATGCTTGCAGTAACAGCGATGGCGGCAATCACCATAAGCATTCGGCTGCCGGCGGGGATTTTATACTTGAAACGGAGAGGGTGATCGTTCTTCATGGGTGAATGGCTAACCTAGAGGCGAGGGCAACTAGCGGCTTGCGGGCAGCACACCAGCGGGAATTAAATTCGAATGGCATTATACGGCTGCATTCAGGTAACTGGACCAGCGACCGCTTCTGGCCGGCAAGAGCAGGCCACCTTTGCCAAATATCTCTCAACCTGAAAAGCCTACCGGCTATTTATGAACTCCATCGCTGGCGGCGCGTTGTTAGGCTTGAACGGCGCAATCAACAGCGTTTTTGCATCCAGATCGAATTTGCTCAGATCGATCACGCGCAGGGTTTGGTCTTGGTAGCTCTTGATGTAGTAGCGCCTAGCCTTGAGGTCGGCGATGGCTGACCATTGGGTGTATTCGAGTTGCCCGCCCTTGGGGGCGGTGGTGATGTTGCCGACGGGAATGTCGAAGTTGTTCAGGATGTGTTCGGCGAGCTTGACCGTTTGCGGGCCGTCGGGGCGTTGCTGGGAGGCGGCGACGTAGCCGAGCGCACGGATGAAGCGCGAGGGCGGGGTGGGGTCGCCCGGTATGCCGAGCAGGCCGGAGCCTTGTCCGAAGGGCTCGAAGACTTTGCCGCGAATCTTGAGCGGGTCGGCGTCGACGGGGGAAATCTTGACGTAGTTGCGGACGTTGTTGAGGTGCCAGTCGAAGGTCGGCGAGTTGGTGAGGACGCCGAGCGGGTTGTCGTAGATTTTGAACTTGCCGTCGATGGGCTCGATGACGATGGAAGCGCCGGTGGCGTCGTGCAGTGCGAAGTGGAAGGGCGTGTCGATATTGAGCACCGGCGCTTTGATGCCGATGATTGAGATATTGCCGAGGCCGGCCTTGACTTCGGCGACGGTGGCGAAGTTGGTCAGCAGCCAGGTCAGGAATTCCCACGGGGCAATCGACTTGGCCGGGTCGGCCTTGGCTGGATCGGTATAGCCGGCAAAGTCGGGGAAGTAGAGGTTGCCGCCGGCCAGCCCCTTTTCGTTCATGCCGTCGGCCACCATCGGGTTGCCGCCCGACATGACACCGACGACGGCGTAACGCGCTTTCCAGCGGATGCCGGGTTTGCCGTTCGGGCCGCTGGCGACGTAGTCGTAGTTGCGCGGGATGACGACCACGTCCGGCAGCAGTTCGAAAGCGTATTCCATGGTGCGCCCATAGACCGGCGTGCCGTCGGCGGCGTGCAGCAGAAAACTGGTGCAGGCGTCGGCCTGGGCGCCGAAGGCCAGCAGACAGGCCATTGCCGCCGCTTTGATCCGGCCCGAAAATTTGTGTGTTTTATTCGCCATGTTCATTCCTCTGTTCAATGAAGCGCATCGACGGCAATCGGCGCCGGTTCCAAGTAAGTGGGCATCATAGCTTACGCCCCGAAAGGCGTCACTGGCCTCGGAATAAGGATCTCGGACAAACAAGCGCGTCGATTGATTGTTTCTGTAAAGAAACAAATCGTTGTGAATTTTGTTGATTGTATTGACGGGCGCTCGGTGAAATGATGCAGGCGTTACTTCCACCGGAGAAAACCATGCCCCTGATCCATATCACCCTGGCCGGCCCGAGCGCTGCGCCGGGCATGATCCAGCATTTGCAGCAGGCAACGACGCGCCTGATGCAGACGATTCTGCACAAGGAGGCGGCGCTTACCGTGGTCAGCGTTGCGCAGTTGCCTGACGGTGCTTTCTCGGCCAATGGGCATGCGGTTGCTGGCGGCGCCAGCATGCAGGCGTTGATTACCGCCGGCACCAACAGCGCCCAGGAAAAGGCGGATTTCATTTTTGCCGCAAAAAAGCTGTTGACCGCAACAGGTGGCCCCTGCGCGGCGCCGACCTATGTCGCGCTGCACGAATTGCCGGCGGAAAGCTGGGGTTACGACGGCGAGACGCAAGCGGTGCGCAAGGCGCAGCGCGAACTGGCCAACGCAGCCGGCGGTGCCGCATGAGCGCCCGCAGCTTGCGCCAGATCGTCGGGGCACCGCTTCAGTTGCACGCCGGTGCGACGCTGGATGTCGCCAAAACCGCCGTCGTCTTCATCGATTACCAGAACGAGTACCGCCAAGGCCCGCTGGCGCTGCCGGATGAAGCGGCGGCCAGCGAGGCTGCTCGTCGCTTGCGCGCCTGGGCGGATCGGGTCGGCATCGCAGTGATCCATGTGCTGCACCACGCCCCGGCCACGGCGCCGATCTTTGCGCCCGATACCTGGGGCGCGGCGCCGATTGAGGGATTGGCGCCGGCAGCCGGCGAAACGGTCATTTACAAACACCTGCCATCCTCTTTTACTGGCACCGGGCTGGCCGATGTGTTGGCGGCGGGCGGCATCGAAACCTTGCTGATCGCCGGCTACATGACCCACAACTGCGTCGATTCAACGGCGCGCGAGGCTTTCCATCGCGGCTACCGGGTCGGCGTCGTGGCCGATGCCAGCGCCACGCGCGATCTGCCGGGTCCATCCGGTGAAACTATCCCGGCGGCGACGGTGCATGCGGCCGTGCTAGCCGGGATGGGCGACCGGATCGCCGAGATTGTCGCGGTGGCGACGCTGGAAGCGATGACGGTGCGCTGACGCCGTTTGCGTGGCCGGCTCAACTGGCGCCGGCAAAACCGCGTGCCAGTTCGCGCGTGATCTCGGCGGCTGGCACGGCCCGACAGCCGCTGGTGTTCTGGCCGCTCCACAGTGGCGAAAAATCACTGCGGCCGAGTTTTTCCGCCGCTGTCCGCAAGGGTGCGATGGCGGCTGTGGCCAGCGGGAATGCCGGGGTTGCCTGGTTGAGCGGCCCCAATTCGTACATCAGGCGATTGACGATGCCGCGCGCCGGGCGGCCGGTGAACAGCGTGGTCAGCGCCGTGTGCCCGGCGGCGGCCGATTGCAGCGCGGCACGGTGCAAAGCGCTGGTGGTGGCTTCCGGGCACAGCATGTAGGCGGTGCCGGCCTGAACGGCGCTCGCCCCCAGCGCACGGGCTGCGGCGGCGCTGGCGGCATCGACAATGCCGCCGGCGGCGATCACCGGGCAGCTGACGGCGGCGACAATCTGCGGCAGCAGCGTGAAGGTGCCCATCTGTTGCGTCAGGTCGTCCGACAGGAAATGCCCGCGATGGCCGCCGGCTTCGAGGCCTTGGGCGATGACGGCATCGACGCCGCGCGCCGCCAGCCAGCGCGCTTCGTCCACGGTGGTGGCCGAAGCGATGATTTTGGTGCCGCTGGCGCGGACGCGCTGCAGCAAGTCGTCGGCCGGCAGGCCGAAATGAAAACTGACCACCGCCGGGCGGGATGCTCTCCGGGTCGATGCCGAATTCCCGGTAGTACGGCGCCAGCGCCTGACGCCACGCCACCTCGCGAGCCGGGTCGGGCAAAGGCGGCGTATGGGCAAAGAAATTGACGTTCCAGGGCCGTTCGGTGCCGGCCTTGAGCGTGGTCAGTTCGCTGCGCAACTGGTCGAGCGAGAGCATTGCCGCCGGCAGCGAGCCCAGCCCGCCCGCCGCGCAGACGGCCAGCGCCAGCCGGCTATCCTGAACGCCGGCCAGCGGCGCCTGAATGACGGGGAGTTGAAGGCCCAGGTTGGCGAATAGCGACATCGGTGTTCTCCAATCATGAGGCCGGTTCTGCTCGATACCGCTAGCCAACCGCCAACTTCGTTTGATTCGAGCCGTGGTCAGAGCAATGAATCCTGCCGGGTGTCACCGGCTGGCACGGCTTTGGGCTTTGCTGGCAGCTTGATGCTTGCTCCCCATTTCAGCGCGCTGGTCGAACGCCAAAGTTCGAGATGATATTTTCGGTATTGGAAAGCTTCGTCGTCGCCGCCTACCGTAATGCCACGGGGATTGATGCGCGGTGCCTTGGGATTGGCAGCGTGCAGCATTTTCCAGACTTTCGGCCACTTGCTTACTGTCGCTAGCAGTGCCGTTTCTGCGTCAGCCAAGTGGCCTGCGGCAAACAGCGCCAGCACGCGGCCATATTCGGTAGAGGCAAAGTCGCCTGGATAGCGAGCAGCGACCGAAATCGCTTCTTCTGCCAGACCGGCGGCTACCAAGGCGTGGATCAGGTTTTCGCGCAGCCCGGTGTTGTCGACCGGGTTGGCGATGTTGACGCTCCAGCGCACCAAGTCCAGCGTTTCAGCCGGGCGGGATTCAGCAAACTCTTCAACGTAATAGCTGGTCAGCGTCAGTAGTGGCCGGTTATCGAGAAAACCCCAGGGAAGCTCATTTTTAAGTGCTTTTAGGCGACCAAGAACCAGTTGGCGCAGGGTTTCGCCACGTTCCAGCACTTGCCGGGCCAGTGCCTCACTGCTGCCGGGCAGACTTTCCGGCAGGGCGCCGATCATTTCCGAGACATCGCGCAGAATCCGGAACGATTGGCTAGCCAGAAGCTCCTCGCCAAGAAAGTGGATAGCGCTGTCTGCATCGCCTTCCTCAACCAAGTCCATCCAGTCGACTTCCAGCTCGTGCAAGTCTTTCTTGGGCGTCAGTTCGTTACCACCGCTCAACTGGTAATGACAGGCCGGTTCGGGCCATCTGCCGAGCGCCTTGGCCAGATCGGCCAGCGGGCCGCGATTCAGCGGCAGGGTGCGTAACAGGCTTTCGTCGCTGCAATCGGCCAAGTCGTGCAGGAGCGCAATCAAATCGCTGTGGTCATATTCCGGGTCGCGACTCAGCCGCGCTGCCCAGAACTTGGCGCGCGCTTGCGCTTCGGCGCGGCGCCCTTCCGAAACCAGCACCAGCACCTCCAGGTGGGAAAGCGCCGGTGCATTTGGCGTGAGCTGTTGTGCTTTGCCAAAGGCCGCCCAGGCCTCGGCGTAATCGCCACGGTCGCTATGCACCGTCGTCTGGCGTTGCCAGCCAGCCGATGCCAGGGTTTTGTCCTTGGCCGCTTTCAACGCATCGATGAACTTCTGTTTTTTGCGCGGTGCATTCACATCGAGGTAAGCGTTGAGCAGCGTATCAGCCGCCAACTCAGCCCGGTAATCGAGTTGATCGATGTGGGCAAACAGCTTTTCGAGCAGTGCCACCGCTTTTTTGGGCTGATCTTTTTCAATCCAGCGGCCGGCAACCAGGGCCAGCGACTCGGGATGCAATTCGAGCAGCGGCAACTCGGCGAGCTTCTTTTGCGGCATCAGCGCCAGTACCTCAGTCAACATTAACTCCTCGGAAATACCCAGTTCAGGGGCGTCGACCGCAGCACAGCATTGCTTGAATTTGCGCCCGGAACCGCACAGGCAGGGCGCGTTACGCTCAGGTTTTGCCTGCTTTTTCGGGCGAAAGCGGTTTTCCGGGGTCGGTGTCGCATTCCAGATTTCCAGCGCCACCTGGGTGGCCATGCTCCGCAGCATATCCGGTGCCTGAGCGGCTTTCGGGATGCCGATAGTCTTGAGAAATATCGGCAGCATGCCTTCCATGCGCCCCCGGAATTGAGCGAAGGAAATACCCGCCAGAATTTGGCGGGCGGAGGAGTGGCAAATCGCATCCACGATGTCCTGCACTGTTTTTTCGCTGGCCATGCTCATGACTTCACGCTGCCTCGATCCAGTTTTCAGCCTTCAAGCCTGGATATTTGGCAAAGTCCTTCAGGTTATTGGTGATTAGTACAATGTCCAGCGCAACGGCATGAGCGGCAATCAGTTTATCGAGGTGATCCTTCTTGCTTTCTTTTGTTGCACTACGGATCGGGCCATAGGCGATGGCGGCATTCCGGTCGAAAGGAAGGACGGGTATATCCTCGGCCAGGCTGGCGAGCCTGAGCCTTTCCTGCGCCGGATTCCGGCAGACGGCAACGCCATATTCGAGTTCGGCAAACGTAATGGCGGACATGACAACATCGCCAACGAAACATTGAGCAAAGCGGCGGGCGACGACTTCGGGCTGATTTTTCATCAGATAGATCACCATATTGGTGTCGAGCATGTAGCGGGGCATTACAAGGTATCCCGTTCGGCTTGTTCCTGATCCCCACGGCCTTCAGCCATCAGATCTGGCGAGAAACCGGCGAATTTTGCCAGCACACCCGCTAGCGAACGTCGGGCGGGGCGGATGCGGATTTCTTCGCCGACACGTTCGATTTCGAGTTCGAGATCGGTGCGCTCAAAGGCGAGATCGGCCGGAATGCGGACAGCTTGCGAATTGCCGTTGCGGAAGGCTCGGGTGGTGTGCATGATTTTCCAGTTTGGATGTACGATGTATCTACATTAGGCCGCTGGTGGAAAATTGTAAATACCCGGATGTATGTTTTGTGGCCGATTGCCTTGGGCTCATGTGCCGGCAAACACATTGCGCAGAAGCGGTTGCGGAGTGCTTTAGCCATGCTTTCCCAACTTTTGTTATCCTGCGGCACCTTAGCACGGCTGCAATGACCCGAATGCCTCTGAATTCCCTGGAAGACCTGCGCGCCGGTAAACTGGCCGGGAGCCGCCGGCTGAAACTGGCCTGCGGCCTGAGCGAGTTCCCGCGCGAGATTTTCGATCTGGCAGAAACGCTGGAGATTCTCGATCTGTCGGGCAACGCGCTGACGGCGCTGCCGGACGATCTGCCGCGTTTGGGCAAGCTGCGCATCCTGTTTTGTTCGAATAATCCGTTCACCGAATTGCCGGCCGTGATCGGCCAATGCGCGGCGCTCGAAATGGTCGGCTTCAAGGCCAACCGGATCAAGAAGGTGCCGGCCGCTGCCTTGCCGGCGAATTTGCGCTGGCTAATTTTGACCGATAACCAGATTGCCGAACTGCCGCCGGAAATCGGTCGTTGTAGCCGCCTACAAAAGCTGATGCTGGCCGGCAACCGTTTGCAGTCGCTGCCGCCGGAAATGGCCAACTGCACGCGGCTGGAGTTGCTGCGGATTTCCGCCAACCAACTTTCGGCCTTGCCCGACTGGCTGCTGTCGCTGCCGAGGCTCTCGTGGCTGGCCTTTGCCGGCAATCCGTTTTGTGCCGACGCCGCGCGCCCGGCTGATGTTTCGCTGATTCACTGGGACGATTTGCAGGTCAGCCATCAACTGGGCGAGGGCGCTTCCGGCGTCATTCATCACGCCGAATGGCGTGCTGAAGCCGGCGCGCAGCCGGTCGCGCTCAAGCTGTTCAAGGGCACGCTGACCAGCGACGGCTTGCCGCTCAACGAAATGCACGCCTGCATGACAGCTGGCGTGCATCCGCATTTGATCCCGGTGCTCGGCAAGCTGGAAGCGCATCCCGACGACGCCCACGGGCTGGTCATGGCGCTGATCGACAACAGTTTCCGCAACTTGGCCGGGCCGCCAAGTTTTGATTCGTGCACCCGCGATGTCTATCCGGCAGAGGCGACATTCGACCTGAAGACGGCCATCGGCATCGCGCTCGGCATCGCCTCGGCGGCGGAACACCTGCACGCGCAAGGCATCATGCATGGCGATCTGTACGCGCACAACATTTTGCATGGCGCGGATGGACAGGCTTTGCTCGGCGATTTTGGTGCAGCATCCTTCGTTGCCGCCGAAGACCGGGCAACGGCAGAGGCCTTGCAGCGCATCGAGGTGCGGGCGTTCTCGTGTCTGCTGGAGGAACTGCTCGAACGCTGCCCTGTTGCGGTCGACGGTCAAAAAACACTGAAAATGCTCGGCGATCTGCAAGCCGAGTGCACGCAGGAAAACGTAAGCGCTCGGCCGCTGTTTGGCGAGATCGTGCGCAGATTGAATGTGCGATAGGGGAGTGCGTCGGTACTGTGTATTTACAACGTGAAAGCTTGCCTGCTGCGTCTCATAGACCAAGCAAATCCAGCGTGTTTTTCACGAGATGAAAGGTGATGCGCTCCTGTTCCAGACGCAGATTTGCCCCAAAACACTGGCTACGCAGATCGCTGTAGAGCGCTTGTTCATCAGGTGTCAGTCGGGATAGGTCACGACTCAGGGGAGATCCCTCTTCGCCCCACAAAGAACGGTTGGCGAGCAGGGTTTGCCGATCCATCAACAAGGATTGCACATGCGAAAAGTGGCTGCGCAGTTCGTCGAGGATGGCGAAGCCATGCGTGTCGATGTCGCCCCAATAGTAAATTTGGCAATCCTCTAGCCAAGTGGCTTGAGTGAGCGCTGAAAAGCCATAGCCCGCCCCGAAAATCAGCAGCGAGTTTTCAACTGGCGGGAAGGCCAGGAAGTTGATTTCGTTTTCGGTAATAAAAACGCGCTTGACCGCTGGATTCAAGTGGCTGAAGGAGGCTGCATCCAGCGTCAGATCACTGCCGGCCAGTGCGGGCAGGGGAGCGCAAGCGGGGTCGAGCCAGCGCAGACGAATGCGCTCCGGCTTGTCGAGAAAACCGTAGCGACGGTTGAACTGACTGGTGCCGGTGGCCGTGCTGTCGATCACCTCTGTCGGCAAGACAAGGTCGAGCATTTCACTCAGTACGCCGCGATTGGCTTCGACAAATTTGGTATGAATGCCAGGAATATCCATTTGCCGTAGATAAATGCCGGGCCGGGGATGGGCTTGTAGCCAATCGATGACGATGAGCAGTTCTTCCCAAATGTCTGCGAGTTCAAGGGCGCGTAACGGTCGCTTGTTCAACCAAGGGAGTAGTTTCGGTTGCTTTGTTGCGGTCGACGTGCAAATTTGCCCAAAAATGCGTGCTTCTCTTTGTTTGCCGATCAGCGCGATGGCGCTCGCTGCATCATCGATCCAGACCTTGTCAGGGAGCGCGTTTTGACCAAAAACATGATGCCGGAAATCGCGCATTTCCAGGCGAATGTGTGGCAAGTCGCGCAGCAATTGGCTCCAGATGCGAACTGCGTCAAAGTGGTCGCGCAACTCCTTGGCAGTTGGCGTTTTCAGCGTCAGGCGTTTTGGGAAATTCGGATTGCCAAGAAGCTCACCCTTTTCCCAGCTACGCAAAACCTGCAGGCGAAGATCATGTGGGGCGGTCCATTTTGACGGTTGCATCGTTCTTCGGGTTTGGGTTTGGGTGAGGGGGTTTGCTGTTATGCCTTTGAGGCTGGTTTGCTCAATTAGGCAGGGCTTTCCGCAAGCCATTCATTCAATTGCTGTTGCAATTCGGCTTTGCTGGGCAAATAGAGCTGGTATTCAGCAGCGTGAATGTTGGCGTCAGGTGGCAACGTGATTTCCACCAACGCGTCGGTTTTTTCTTTGCACAGGATAATGCCGATGGTGCGGTTCTCATTTTCCTGCTTCACAAAGCGGTCGAAGTAGTTGACGTACATTTGCATCTGCCCCAGGTTTTGGTGGGTCAGCTTGCCCAGTTTGAGATCGATCAGCACATAGCAGCGCAGCAGGCGGTTGTAAAAAACCAGATCGACAAAGAAGTGTTCTTCGGCAAAGGTAAAACGCTTTTGGCGGGCCTCGAATAAAAAGCCTTTGCCCAACTCCAATAAGAAATGTTCGATCTTACTGATGATTGCGCTTTCGAGATCAGACTCGGAATAACGGCTCTGTTCATCCAGCCCCAAAAACTCCAGCACGTAGGGGTTTTTGATGACATCCACCGGTTTGGCAACGAGTTGCCCCTGTTGGCTGAGCGCCAAAACGCCCGCTTTGTCCCGGCTTAGTGCAAGTCGCTCGTACAAACCCGAATCAAACTGGCGGCGCAGTTCAGGCAGTGACCAATCGTTTTGCGCCGATTCAATTTCATAAAACCGCCGCTCTTCTGCATTTTTGATGGCGATGAGGAAGACGTAATGCGACCAGGACAGGTAAAACGCATTGCTCTGTGGTGGAAGGTGGCTTTCAGCAGCGGTGGGCAAAGATTCCGCAGATGCCTTCTGCTCAATCTTTGGTGCTCCCGATTTCGCAGAAGGTTTCTGCGAAATTGGTGCAAGGCGATCACGGTAAGTTAGAAAAAATTTACGCATGTAATCGAGGTTTCGATGGGAAAACCCCGTGCCAAACGCCGTGGTCAATTCTTCAGCCAAGAAGCGGAGTAATTGGGTGCCATACTTTGCCCGATTTGCACCGCGTTGTTCTTCTTCAACAATGCGTCGGCCTATCTCAAAATTAACGCGCACTTGCAAGGTGTTGATGGAACGGGCGGCAGTATGGCGCGCTTGTTCAATCAGGACTTTGATATCGCCCAACAGGGCATCTTGCTGCTGGTTCATGGCTTGCCTCCTGAGCGCGCCTTTTCTTCCCGGTAATCCTCAATGCTTAGATTGCGCAGTTTTGAGTCGCTGCCGTTTTCGTTATGCACGAAACCCACGCTGGCGACGTGTGGCTCAATGATGTGGATTTTTTGCAGTGGCGTGACGATGAGCAGTTGCAGATTGAGTTGGGCAAACAGCTTCAAGCCGTATTGCGCAGATTCGTCAGAACCGCGCCCGAACGCTTCGTCGATCACGACAAAACGGAAGGAGCGCGAGCGCACCGCGCCCCATTCCAGCCCGAACTGGTAAGCTAAACTGGCAGCGAGAATGGTGTAGGCCAGCTTTTCCTTCTGCCCGCCGGATTTGCCGCCGGAGTCGGCGTAATGCTCATGTTCGACACCATCTTCCCGGTAACGCTCGCTGGCGCCGAAAGTGAACCAGTGGCGGACATCGGTCACTTTTGCGGTCCACCGTTTATCCAGTTCCGATTGCCCGTCGCGGCCCCGGAAGCGGTCGACGATATTTTTGACTTGCAGGAACTTGGCTTCGGAATATTGCGCATCTTGCGAATCAGTGAACGAATTTTCGGTGCAAGCGCGCAGTTCGCTCTGGAAATCGCGAATGTCGGCATCGGGCGTCGGCTGCGATTCCAGCACGATGAAACGACCGGGGTTGTAGTCGATTTGCGTTAGCGACTGATTGATCAGGGCAATGCGTTCCTTGATGTCCTCCCGCTCACGCGACAACTGCGCGTGGAAATTGGCGATTTCGTTGATCGTATTGACGTTAAGCAGTTCCTTGAAACGTGCTTCGTATGTTGGCAAATCGTCGGCGTTGAGTTTTTTCAGCAGCTTTTCGTATTCAAAAGCTGCGGCCAGACTGACGTCGATTTCGGCGGTTTCCAACTTGAATTCGTCCTTGAAGAAGGACATCGCCTTGATGATTTTTTCCGCCAGATTGCGCAGCTTGCGATCTTCGCCATCGAGTCGGGTTTGCAGCCAGCCGCGCACATCCTGTTCGCGGTTGTCGCAGGACTCAACGCCCAATTGCTGCTCGCCCAAGGCTTCAGCCCGGATTGGTTCCAAGGCTTGAACTGCCTTGTCCAATGCTTCGGGCAGTAGCTTGGCAATGATTTCGTCGGCTTGCTGCACCAATTCCTGAGCGGTTTCTTGTTTGGCCTCAACGCGACCAAGTTCCCCCGTTTTTTCCTTGATGCTTGCCTCGCTAAGCAGCAGCGTGGCCTGCGCTATTTTCAGCTTTTCGCTCAATTCCTTCAGTAAATCAGACGCCGACTCGATTTGACGTTTTTCTTCTTCGAGCCGGGCAATCTCGGCAGTTGCGGTCGACCAGTCAATTTCGCCAAAATCGCTGAAGACTTCCAGCTTGGCCAGCGCTTCCAGTTGAGTGGCCAGTGCGCTGCGATTTTTTTGCAACTGGCTGATCAAGTTAGCGATGTCGCCCATCTGCTTTTCCAGCCGCCGCGCTTGTCCTTCCAGCGCGGCGATCTTGGCGGTATTGCTCCAGCCAAGGACATAACGGCTGCGGTCATCGAGACGGTGGCGATCGTCCTTTTCGTGCCGCTCGCCGGGCGCCTTGATCTGGCCGGCGCGCGTGATGGCACGGGTTTCGCGGCGGAACTGTTCCTGTGTCGCGCAACAGGCAACATCAAAACGGTGCGCCATTTCACGCTCCAGCCAGTCGTAGCAGCTGCTTTCCGGTTTGATCGATAGCTTGCGCACCAACGAATCGCGGTGCAGGGTCGGCAAATCCTTGGTCTGCCGATTGGCATTGATGCGGTAATAAACCAATCGACCGCGCAAGTGCGTGCGATCTACCCAATCGGCGACGGCAACATAAGCCGCATCCGGCACCAGCAAGGACAAACCGAAACCGCGCAACAAGCGTTCGGCGGCACCTTCCCAGTCGCGCTCTTCCTCGCGAACCTGGATCAATTCACCGGCGAAAGGCAGATCGTCTTCGTCGAGTTTCAGCGCGGCACACAGGGTGGCGCGCAAGGCGATCTGATCCGCCGGAATATTGCTGCGCCGCGCTTTCAGGCTGCGGATTTCGACGCTCAACGTGTCGTGCTCCCCTTTGCTTTGGGCGAAGCTGACGCTGTGTTCGGTGAGTTTGTTTTGCAGGTCGGTCTCGCGTTGGCGCGTGTCGTCGCGTTGCAGCGCGAGCCGCTTGCGCTGGGCAAGGAAAGTAGATTCGTCAGGGGCGGGTGTTTCACCGAGCGTTTGCGTCAGCTCTTCGTACTGCCGCGATTTTTCCCGGCGCTTGTCGCGTTCCTGCATTTGCTGGTGGATTTGGCTGGCGAGTTGGGCAAGACGATCCCCGCCATTGTTGGCGACCGCCTGTTTTAGTTCATCGACCTCTTTCTGTTGTGACTGGCGGAGATCTTCCAGACGCTTGATCTGAGTGCTGAGTTTCTCCCATTCCGCTGCGAGTTTACCCAGCCGTTTGTCGAGCAGGCCACGTTTCAGGCTGGCGAAATACGGCCGCAGCCATTCACGGCATTGGCGCAATTCCTCGATTTTTTGGCTCAAATCCGCATGCCGTCCGGCATCGCCAACCAGCGGTTGCAGTAACTCGACTTGCCGCTTGGCGCGCAAAACGGCGGCATGGGCGCGGCTCAGGTCGTCGAAATGGCCGATCAGCGCGGTGATGCGTGGCGCGACATCGAAAGGCTCCAGCATGTGGCTGCGCACAAAATCGGTCAGATTGCCGACCGATTTCATCGATACCGTCTGGTGGAACAATTCCAGTGCCTGCTCGTTGTCGATGCCGAAGCGACGGCGAAACCAGGCGCCGTAGGGCGGGAAGCTGTCTTCAATGGTGTAGCCGCCGGCCCGCAGGCGTTTCTTCAGTTGCGTGATGTCGGTGCCAAAATTTGCAAAGTCTGCCGCGATGTTCAGATCGCGTTCAGCGCCGACGAAGAAACGCGCCGGCTGGCCTTGCGCGTCCTTCAGCCAGAACACCTGCGCCAGCGTTACTGTCTGGTCGTAACCGGCATTGTGAAAAACACCGAGGATGACCGAATAGCTGTTGGCATCGCGCAGGCTGACCGGCTTCGAAGCGCCGGTGATTTCATTGCGTTCGGACTTGTAATGGCCGAGCACATAGGAACGTAGCGAGCGTTCCTTGGCATCCGCCCCTGCTGCCTTGTTGTAGGCAATGCGCTGGGCCGGGACGAGCAGGGTGGTCACGGCATCGACCAGCGTCGACTTGCCAGAGCCGATGTCGCCGGTGAGCAGGGCGTTTTTGCCGTCCAACTGCATGGTCCACACGCGCTTGTCGAAAGTGCCCCAATTGAGCACTTCCAGCCGGTGCAGACGGAAGCCGGATAGGGTGTCGTCGGCGATGAAGTCGAAACCGAGGGTTTGCGGGGCTGAGTCCTGATTACGCATTGCTGCCACCTTCCTCGATTTCGTTGTCGTCTGCTTCGCCATTGAGTTGCGCTTGGTAAGCTGCCAGTCGGCCATCGAAATCCGCCAGCCATTGCGCATCGATAAAGGCTTTCAATATCCGCCGTACTTCGAAATTTGTGCCTTTTTCGGCGTTGACCGCAACAGGCGGTTTTAAACGTCGCAGAAAGCCCAATTCCACAATTTTGTTGATGTGCGTTTCGATCTGATCGATCAATTTGGCCTCGTTACTACTGTCCGGTAGAAAAACGCGGACTAATTCGACGATTTCTTCGCGTGACAAAATCAGGCGCGTCGCATCGCCGCCGGCATCGAATTCCGCCAGCTTCTTGCGCAGGAGGGCCAGCAAGAGGCTGACCGGGAAAGACAGAGGGCGGCGCGCAACCAGACGTGGCAGCTTGTTTGCCTGAGAAGCATCCCCGTCTTCCAGTACCGGGCGGGCGCGCAGAAAAGCGTAGCCCTCCGCTTCATCGAGTACCAAGTCCAGCCCGAGCACGGCAATGTGATCGCGCACCCGCGCCTGTAACTGGATCAGTGCATTCCATAAGCCGGGGTCGTGCTCCAGATAGAGCACACCTTTAAGCAGGCCGATTACGAGAATGGAAAGTTCGTTGCCTTGCTCGGGAAAAGTTTCGGTATTGGCTTCGGTCACGGCTTACCTTACAAAAATCACACGCGGCATGCGGGCGCGACGGGTGATGGCTGCGCTTTCTTTCGTTCCGCTATTTGACTCAGGAGCCCAGGTAATCAATTCCGAGGTGCCTTCATCGATAACCGCCTTGAATTGCTCGTTGCCCAGTTGCAAAAAGGCAACGAGCTCCGCCAGACCGTGCGCCAATGGATAACGCTCGCAAATTTCCCGAAGCGTGATTTGCGAGCGGTCTTGCAGGGCGTGGCGAATGTTGCGTGCCAATGCCGCTTTGTCGACAACGATTTGTCCGTAAAGGGCGCTGGCATCGACGTCCGGGTCGTCAAAATCCAACATCAGATCGGCAATCTTCGGCTTATGGCGTGGCGTATACAGCGGCCTTTCCATCGGCAATTCAATATCTGCTGCCGTGTCGGCAATCTGCATGATTTCGCCTGAAGTCGGCAGTTGACCGCGCAAGGCGATGGCTTTGCCTTCAATGGCACGCAGGATGTCCATGATGCGGCGGTTTTCCAGCCAGGCCTGATCGTCGAGAAAACGCCGCAGTTGCTGCGAAAGTTGGGCGACGGTACGTTGCGTGTGTTCGCCGGCCTCCAGCCAGTCGTAATGCACGCGGCGCGTGCGGCTGTCGGGATTCAGTTCACGCACGGCGGGCAGTGCCAGCACTTCTTCGAGACGTTCCGACAATTCTTCCTGCCGCTGGCTGGACATCAGAAAATCCCAGAAGGCGCGGAAACTGCGGCCCTGATCGGAATCGGCAATTGCATCGCGCTCGCCCATGATCTCGGCGAGCAACTCCCCCTTGCTGCCTTCCCACAAGGTAATCCGTTCGCGTACACGGCGGTCAAGCAGGCGGAAATTATGTTCGACCTCACGGAAGTCGCCGAGCAATTCACGGGCGATTGTCTGGAACTGCTGAAATCGATCACGCAAGGCGCTGTCATCCAAAACCGGGACATCGCCGCCCATGACGCGAACGATTTCGGCGTCGATCTCATCTCGCCGCACCTGCAATTCGGCGATCCGCCGCGCCGGATCGGTTTGGCTACCCTCGCTCATCTGTTTGAGCAGGTCGAACAGTGTCAATAAACGCGATTCGGTGCCGACGAAACTGCGTTCGGTGAGCGTTCCCAGCCAGGCTATGGCTTTTTCCGTGGCTGGCGTCAGGTCGAATTGCGCTTCGTCGGAGCCTTGCCGGTAAAACTTGCGAAGCCAACCCTTATCCGGATTCGCCCAGTCGTTCAGATACTCATGGGCCGATTTGGGAAACGCATCGCCCCCCAGTCGTTCGCGCAAAGCAAACAATTCATCTTCCAGTGCCTCGCCCAGATCGGCTGCCGGTAAAAGGCGCACATTGGGCACAATGAAAGTCCGTTGCAGAAAACTGGCGACCAGCGGGGCATGTTCGGAGCGTAGCAAACGCCAAGCGGGATGATGCACGCGCAGGGCGTCAAGGGTGGCGTAGTCGAGTTTCAAGGAGCTTTCCGCAAAAACATACCAAATGGATGTTACTTGCCGGACAGTGCCTTTGCAATGAAATGACGTCCCACTCTTGGTTTTGGCGCGTGATGCCGGGGCATGGCATCGTTGAACCAACTGCGCACGTCCTCATCCAGCCCGATGCCGTGCATGTAGTTGTAGAGCGCCTTGTTCAGCGCCAGGCCAAGGGCGTCGTGGTCGACGCCGGTGGGGTCGATGAATTCGACGTCGTTGGTGGCGAAGCTGATCGGCGGCAGCGCTTTCAGCTTGATGCCGTATTCGGCCGGGTTGAGGCCGACCGGTGAATGGACGGTGCACGCGAAACGGTGGAAGAAGCCGGACTGGATGCAGCCTTCGGTGAACAACTGGCGGACGTATTCGAGGGCATCGACGGTGTCCTGCACGGTTTGCGTCGGGAAACCGTACATCAGGTAGGCGTGGACGAGGACGCCGGCATCGGAGAAGGCGCGCGTAACGCGGGCGACCTGGTCGACCGAGACGCCTTTCTTCATCAGCTTCAGCAAGCGGTCGGAAGCGACTTCGAGGCCGCCGGAGACGGCGATGCAGCCGCTGTCGGCCAACTGGTTGCAGAGTTCCGGGGTGAAGGATTTTTCGAAGCGGATGTTGCCCCACCAGGAAATCGCCCGGTTGCGCTTCTGCAATTCGTCGGCCAGCGCCTTGAGGGCTTTCGGCGGCGCGGCTTCGTCGACGAAATGGAAGCCGGTCTGGCCGGTTTCTTCGATGATGGTCTCGATGCGGTCGACCAGCAGCGCGGCCGGCGCGCCGTCGTAGCGGCCGATGTAGTCGAGGCTGACATCGCAGAAGCTGCATTTCTTCCAATAGCAGCCATGGGCGACGGTCAGCTTGTTCCAGCGCCCGTCCGACCATAGCCGGTGCATCGGATTGAGCATGTCGAGCAGCGACAGGTAGCGGTCGAGCGGCAGGCCGTCCCAGGTCGGCGTGCCGACTTCGGCGAAGGGCACGTCTGGTTCGCTGTTGTTGAAATAGCGCACCTTGCCGTCGACGCGGGCGTAGGTGCGCACGAGGTTGAGGCGCGGGCGTTTGCCTTCCAGATAGTCGAGCAGCGCCAGGATGGGGCGCTCGCCGTCGTCGAGCGTGACGTAATCGAAATAGTCGAAGACGCGCGGCTCTTTCAGCTCGCGCAATTCGGTATTGACCCAGCCGCCGCCGAGCACGGTGACGATTTTCGGGTCATGCGCCTTGATCGCCTGCGCCATGCGGAAGGCGGCATAGACCGAACCGGGGAAGGGCACGGAAAGCAGCACGATGGTCGGCCTGTTGCGGTCGACGGCCGAAATGGTCAGTTTTTCGAGGGTGCTGTCGACCAGCGTCGGCGGCGCGGCCAGGGCTCTGGCCAGCGGCTCGAAGGTCGGCTGGCTGCGCGCCAGCGACTCGCCGTAGCGGACGAACTCGAAACGCGGGTCGACGGCATCGCGCAGCACGTCGGCCAGATCGTCGAGATAGAGCGTCGCCAGGTGGCGCGCCCGGTCCTGGATGCCGAGCATGCCGAAGGCCCAGGCCAGCGGGTCGCCGCCCTCTTCGTCGATATAGACGTCGAGCGCGGCGAAGCGCGGCCCTTCGGGCAGGAAATTACGGCCGGCGATGCGGTGGCCGATTGACGGGTCGTGCCCTTGCAAAAAGGCGATGGCCGGGGTGACGGTGGCCAGGTAGCGGTCGAACTGTTCGTCAAAGCCGCGCAGGCTGGGCGAGCGCTTTTTCAGCGGGATGGCGGCCACGCATTTGCGGATGGCGCGCAGCCCATCTGGTGAAAACAGGTCGAGTACCAGCGCCAGCGCGATGTCGGCCTGCGTCGCGGCGATCCCGCGCGAGCGCAGGAAGCCGGTCAGGTAGGCGGTTGACGGGTAGGGTACGTTCAACTGCGTCATCGGCGGGATCAGCGAGAGGACGCGGGCGCCGCTGACCATGGCGGTTTGCATGCTTACCGGCCCAGTTTCTGGCGGATTTGCGGCAGCGCCGCCAGCGCGGCCTTTTCGCCTTCCATCATGGCGTCATGGCGGGCGGTGAAGTCCCACGACTTGACGTAGGGCAGGGTCGGGCGAATGACGACATCGGCGTCGCGCAACTCGTTGCGGGCGATGACACCGCCCATGATGGTCGTGGTCTGCCAGAGGATGGCGCTCAGGCTGTCGACCGGCTGCCCTTCCGGCCGCGCGGAAATATCGACCGCGATCACGAAATCGGCGCCCATCTCGCGCGCCGCCTGGACCGGCACCGGGCTGGTCAGGCCGCCATCGACGTAGCTGCGGCCGCGGAACTGGGTCGGCTGGAAGACGCCCGGCACGGCGGCCGAGGCGCGCACGGCCATGCCGGTGTCGCCGGTGCGGAAAACCACGCGCTCGCCGCTGTTGAGATCGGTGGCGACCGTGGCGAAGGGCTTGTTCAGCTTTTCCAGCGGCCGCTTGTTGAGGTGCTGGTTGATGAAATCCTGCAGCGCTTCGCCCTTGAGCAAGCCGCGCCCGCCCAGCGTCCAGTCGGCGAAGATTTTCTCGTCGAGCTGGACGGCAATTTTCTGCATGGCGAAAGCGTCATTCCCGCCGGCATAGAGCGAGCCGACCACGGCGCCGGCGCTGGTGCCGACCACGTAGTCGGGAACGATGCCCTGCGATTCCAGCATCTTGATGACGCCGATGTGGGCAAAACCGCGCGCCGCGCCGCCGCCGAGGGCGAGGCCGATTTTCGGTTTGCGGACAGCGGCCGGGGGGGCCGTGACGGTGTTTGCCGGCGCCGTAGCGGCCGGTTTTGTGGAAGACAGCGACGGCAGCGAGCCGCAGCCGGCGAGCAGGGCAATGCCGAGAGAGAGCAGGCAGGCGCGGAACGCGGACAGGCGGGGCATGGTGGGGAAATGGTTGTTCAAAACGGTACGCAAAGGGTTGGAGCTTAGTCAGTTGTGCCCGTGGGTGCTGTGACGAACGGTAACCTGGCGGTCATCTGCGCTGGGGATGCCTCAGACATCCGCCTCGACCAGCCCGCCGTCCTTCTCCATCCACGCCCGGCGGCCAGCGGCTTCGCCCTTGCCCATGAGCAGCGTGAAGGTGGCGGTCATCTGCTTGATCGTGTCGCGGTCCGCCTGGAAGGGCACGAGGCGGCGGGTATCCGGGCACAGCGTGGTTTCCCAGAGTTGGTCGGGGTTCATTTCGCCGAGGCCTTTGAAGCGGGAGACGGTGATTTTGTATTCGGAAACGCCTTCGTCGCGCAGTTTTTGCAGGGTTTGTTCCTTTTCCGCTTCGTCCAGGCAATAGACCTTGCGCGTATGGCCGCGCGCCTCGACATCGACGCGGAAGAGCGGCGGCTGGGCGACGTGGATGTGGCCGCGTTCGACCAGCGCCGGGAAGTGGCGGAGGAAAAGGGTAAATAGCAGCACCTGGATGTGCGAGCCGTCGACGTCGGCGTCGGACATGACAATGATGCGGCCGTAGCGCAGGTCGGTGACGTCGATGCTGTCGATCTGGTCGAGGCCGTGCGGGTCGACGCCGATGGCAACGGAAATGTCGTGGACCTCGTTGTTCTTGAACAGTTGATCGCGGTCGACTTCCCAAGTGTTGAGCACCTTGCCGCGCAGCGGCAGCACGGCCTGGGTTTCCTTGTCGCGGCCTTGTTTGGCGGAACCGCCGGCCGAGTCGCCTTCGACCAGGAAGACTTCGTTGCGGGAAATATCGTCCGATTCGCAGTCGGTCAGCTTGCCGGGCAGGGTGGCGATGCCGGAGGATTTCTTTTTCTCGACCTTCTGTGTCGATTTCATGCGGTTTTGCGCCGCCTTGACGGCCAGCTCGGCGATCTTCTTGCCGAAATCGGCGTGGCTGTTCAGCCACAGTTCGAACGGGTCGCGCACCATTTGCGAAACCAGCTTGTAGGCGTCGCGGCTGGTCAGTTTTTCCTTGGTCTGGCCCTGGAACTGCGGGTCGAGCACCTTGGCCGAGAGCAGGTAAGTCATGCGGCCGCAGACGTCTTCCTGCGCCAGTTTGACCTTGGCCGGCAGGATGGCGTGGTGGTCGGCGAAGGTCTTGATCGCCTCGAAGACGCCGGCCTTCAGGCCGGCCTCGTGGGTGCCGCCGTCGAGCGTCGGGATCAGATTGACGTAGCTTTCCGGCTTGCCGCCGCCTTCTTCGAACCAGGCCAGCGCCCAGGTGGCGCCTTCGCCGACGGCGAAACCGTTGGCGGTGTCGACATATTTTTCGCCGACAAAAATCGGTGCGACCGGCGTGCCGACCATCATTTCATTGAGGTAGTCGGCCATGCCGTTCTGGTAGCACCAGACTTTCTTTTCCTGGCCTTCGATGTCGAGTTCGACGGTGACATTGGGCATCAGCACGGCTTTGGAGCGCAGCAGGTG